>OGPZ01000509.1_pt1 | contig 34762 bp, 35 predicted proteins | sample 1553111 | NCBI WGS metagenome assembly OGPZ01 (sample SAMEA2579968, study PRJEB22360) | human gut metagenome
CCACAAAGCCAAGTGCCTTTTCAAACCGTTCTTCCCGCTCTGCATCCACTATCTTCATATAGGACAAGACCATATCCATTACCGGTATCTGCCTGTAATCCTCTTCAAAGAAAGTTTTATGATACCCCCACTGGCGGATCTGCTTTATATCTTCCCCACATCGGTACATCTGCTCTTCCATTTTCATGCCCTCTTCCGGGTGAATCTGGTTATCTGCACTTTCCAGCCTGTTTCTAAATGCATGTTTCTTCGACGGCAGGGCATCGCACACCTGCTTCAGCGTCTCCCGGGTGCTGCCCTCCAGATGCACGCCCCCTTCCGTGGCATTGATCACCTTTACCCCCGGATAGCGATCCATCATCTTTTCAAACCATTTTTTAAATTCCATCCAGTCCATGCGGGACCACACTGTCCCACCATAGTATCCTTCTGTCTCGATCTTTTCTACCGGATAGGCTGATTCATCCCTGCCTGCCACATGACTGGCACCGCTGTCTGCAAAAGCCAGATCCTGACCGATCAAGATCAATTTCTTTGCCCCCAGTTCTACTGCCGACGCATACATAGCCGTGGAAACTCCCAGATAGTATGGCACCTGTGCCTCCGGAATTCCTGCCCTCTTCTGCATCATCCGGATCTGTTCATGGTCGTATCCCCAAATCTTAGGTGCCTGGTTAGATGTAAGAAATTCCGTTCTGGTATTGGAAGATGCCAGCACCGGAATCTCCTTGCTTCTCGGGTCTGCAAAACAAGCCAGATCCTTTCCCGCATCCACACTAGCCACCAGATCCGGCACAATATCATGTGCCAACATAGTAGGCAGAGCAGCATCCACACACCAGATCAAGGCTCTTTGCTCCACTCTCTTTAATTCTTCTATGTTTTTCTCCAAAGACGGTCCTGCCGACACCAGTATCACCGGGATATCCGGATCCCAGTCTTTTTTCAGTCTCGCCAGCGGAACACCCTGCTCCATGATCCGGAAGTTCTGTATCTGATTGCTGATCATCGCTGCCATAAATCTTTTTAACGGTGCCCGCATAAAGGTGATATCATCACAGACTGTCTGGCAGATCTGCTGCAGCCTGGCAAGTTCATCCTCATACCATCCCACATATCCCGGATGCATACTAAGCATAGTCCGTTCTACCCAGTCATCATCCAGCAGATCCTTTACTTCCTTTTCCAGTGCCGGCAGTTCTGCCATACTGAAAATATGTATTCTTTTGTTTTTTACCGCCTTTTTGTACAGATTACTGCTTTTCATGGCCTGATACACTTTATCCTCCGGCTCCAGTACCAAAACCTTTCCCGGCACTTTATCCGCTGCCTCTAACAGGATCTGGCAGTCTCCCATACCAAACAGGATCAGATTTTCCGTCCGGTCAGACAACCATTTCTTTCCCCACACAAAGGCGGCATACCGTCCCGAGTACAGGCTGCCCAGATGTCTGACGCCTCTCTCGCTCCTCAGCACCGGGACCGGGTGACCATCCTTTGCCCGCAGGGTTTCACATTTTATTGTCATGTTTTCCTCCTTAACCAAAACCAGGACAGGCAAAACCTGTCCTGATATCGTATTTATTTTTTCTGATTGAAATAAAAGGACTGCTCCGGTATATGAGTGTTGGTCATATTCCGGTAATATCTGGATGCCGTCTGGCTGTTCATGTGGTATTCACGGATCTTCTTCCGCTCTGCAGACAGATATGCCTTTAACCTCTCGCTGTTCTGATTCTCCAGTGCCTGGATCTTCATGCCATACTCCGAAACAATCACAATGCTTTTTTGCATGCGCTGGATATTTTCTTTATACTGATCCTTGTGGCTGCGGATTTCCGACTCCACTTTAGCAAAAAGTGTATCAAACCCTTCATCCATCTCATTCAGCGCCTCAATCCACCGCCCCTTCTCTTCCAGGATCTCATGAAAACGCTCCTGATCCAGTTCCTCCTGCTTCAAAAGTGCTTCCTGTTCCCTGGTACGTTCCAGGATATCTCTGAGAAGATGCTCTTTCTTCTTCAGCACATCTTCCAGCATTCGCACATAAACACTGTTCTGCCTCTCCATAGCCATCTCCTTTTGCGCAGGCACTATTTAGGCTGTTTGCTGCCAGCCGGCGCCGCTTTCATTACTTCCTTCCAGGTGTCCCGCATTTCACGGATATACTTCAGTGCATCCTCTACAACCGCTATATCTTTGCTCATATTGGCCTCTACCAGTCTCCGGTAAATATAATCGTACACACGGTCAAAATCTTCCCATACCGGGTACTTGTGATCCAGCGTCACCCGAAGTTCGGTAATGATGTCCTGAGCCTTTTTCAAATTCACATGTGCTTTTTCCATGTCCTTTTTCTCAATACCGATAATCGCAATATTGCAGAACTTGATCGCTCCGTCATACAACATCAAAGTAAGTTCTGCCGGCGATGCTGTCAATATTGCATTACGCTGATACGCATTAATGGTATCCTGATTCATATATAATCTCCTTATTTAAGCGAATTTTATGCAAATTCCACATCAACTGCTGAACAAACCGGACATAGTACTCTGCTGGGACTGCAATTTGGCAAGAGCCGTCTCCATGGCAGTAAACTTGGAATAATAAGCATCTTCCATTTCTGCCAGTTTGTCCTCCCAGTCTTTGATGTCAGACTCATAATCTTTCACATCGCTCTTCATCTTGATGTCATTGTAGAAAGTCATGGAACTGCTGTATTTGCTTCCTGCCATCTTATCACTCATAGTCTGGCGAAGATTACCGAACACACCCGTCAAAGTAGCAATAACTACATCCGGATTTTCTTCCAATGCTTTCTTCAATTTATCGTCTTTCGCAGAGTACACACTGTCATCCGGATCACCATAGATATGAAGGAGTCCTCCCTCTGTATAGTCTGTGGATGTCATGATTCCCAGGCTGGACAATGCATAAGTTCCGCCGTCATACTCTACTGTCGTCTGCATGGCACTGCGCATAGCGTTGATAATGCTTCCCAGTGTAGAGTCACTGCGAAGAAGGGAATTTTTGATCTTCGTCTCCCATTCTTTTACTTCATCATCTGACATAGCCTCTTTTTCCTGGCTGGTCAGCGGCTCATAGCCTTTCGCCGAGTCAGCATTATACAGCGTATTCATCTCTTTCATGACAGAATTATACTCTTTCAGGAAACTCTTAACAGAGTCATAGATTGCATCTGTATCTGTTGTTACTGAGAAAGTAACCGACTCATTTTCCTTGGTAACACCGGTGAGACTGATCTCCAATCCGTTGGCCGATACGACAGAAGAAGAGGACGTAAGTTCTGCACCATTCAGGATGATCTTACTGTCAGATCCCTCGATCAAAGCCATACCTGTCGGAATGGATGTATTGGTACTGTCATTGGCTCCGCCATTTACTGTCGCCTTGCCGTCTGCATCTACGGATATATCTGCCAAACCAAGACTAGTCAGGGCAGAACTGCTCAACGCCTCATTACGGTCTGTAACAGATGCATACTTCTCTGTATAGGCAGCCATTCTCGTTTTTTCACTGTCTTCATCTACACCATCCATACCGGTAAACGCTTTCACGCCGGATGAATAATACTTGCTTACAGCCTTCTCGCTGAAATCTGCCATATCTGCTTCTGTTTTGCCTGAAAAAGCAGCTTCTTCAATCTGCAGTTTCACATCATCCTCCTTCAACTGGGAACTGATGTAAGACACCGTATCCGTGTCCGCCTTTTTGGCAACTGCTTTATCATAGTCTTCCTGTGTCTTGCCTGTCTTCAGATTTCCATCATCATCCAAGTATGTATTCTTCAGACTTTCTCTTGCTTTCTCTTCGTACTCACTGTACTTCTCGCTGTAAAGTTTCGCCTTTACATAGGTCTCTGCTGCTGTATCAGCAGACGCTTTCTTTGTATCATATGAAAGTTTGGCAATGGTATCCAGTGCCTTATTGTAATCATCTGTGCCTACACCGGAAGTCTGCAAAGCCTGCATGGCCTCATCAAAACTGGCTTTGTTGGTGTTGGACATATTGCTGTACCCTGCCGCTTCGCAAAGCGCACCTCTTGCCGTCACCTCCGCATTGCTAAGTCCGGAAGTAGAAATGGAAAAAGTATTGGCAACGCCACTGTCTTTACTACTGATGAAAATTCTCTTCTGAGCATCATCAAAGCTGGCATTCAAGCCGGCATTCTGCAATGCAGAAGTAAAATCTTTCAGCGTAGTATCTGCTGTTACAGCAAACTTGGTAGTTGTTCCACCTGTAGTAATACTGATCTCCTTGTTCAACAGAGACGAATCCAAATCTACTAACTTATCCGTAGCAGAGGCATCAATCTTTGCTCCGGTAAGATACTGGGCTGTGGCAATATTTTTTACTTCCATGGTATAACTTCCGTTTACCGCATTGGTCTTGGCAGAAACACTTGCCTTGCTGGTATCGGAAATCGTTGTTTTCTTGGTCTTATAAGCAGTAGATAACTGCATCTTGGTAACAAAATTGTTGTACAGACCTGTCAGTTTCGTATTCAGATCTGCCCACTTTGTCTGAGTCCACTCCAATTTTGTCTTTGCCTTTACCACTTTATTTTTCTTCAGACTCTGGGCGGACATCAATTCCTTTACAATGGCTTCTGTGTCCATTCCGGAGGACAATCCACTCATACGAATTCCCATATCTGCACCTCCTTATCTTTTTTCATCTACTAAAATTCCAGCCATCTCCCACATTTTCTGAAGCATGTCTAAGGACTTCTCCGGCGGGATCTCCCGGATCACTTCATCCGTATCTTCGTTGATCACTTTGATGGAAACACGATTTGTCTCTTTATGGTAGGAATACTCACAACGAGTATGCTCCATGCGGCGATTAGCACTGCGGACAGCATCATCAATGGTTGCTTCACTTGGCTTGTGCTCTTTTCCGTTCGTATCCGCTTCGCCACTGGCTCCGGAAGCCATCACAGTCCTTGTCATTGCTTCCGCTGCCTCTGAAACTGTCGTCGCTGCTGTGTGTACCGTCTCTGCCGGTGCACTAGTTACTTTGTGACTTTCCGACGCACTATAATTTGCGTTTACATTTGCGATATTTTCCATATCCATATCTAACACCTCCGTGTGTATTAAAAAGAAACATTTTCCCTAATCTATAGTAACTATCGGCTATCCGTTTTCGAAAGTTAACCCCTCTAACTAAATTTGATGTCAGGCATTTTTCCCATTCATCATGTCTCCCAGAGCCTTTGGCCCCGGTGTATTCACAGCTGCCTGATTAGCCTCCTGGATCTGTACGTACAGCTCCTTGCGGTAGACCGGCACGCTTTTCGGAGCATCAATACCGAGTTTGATCTGATCCCCCTTGACTTCCAGCACCGTGATCTCTATATTGTCATTGATCACGATGGATTCATTTACCTTTCTTGCTAATGCTAACATATCAACAGCCCTCCTTTTTTTCATTGAGGACATCATACACTTTGTATTTCACTTCATAATCATCATTTTCACAGATGATCTGTGCTCCCTTGCGGGTGTCTGCATTGATGATGATCGGTGCTTTTAAGTTTACAGACATCTGTTTTACATCTTCCGGCACGGTCATGGTGGTCAAAATAACAAGATTCTCTTCTGTCAATTCACCTATATGTTTCAGAAGTTCATCTTCTACAACCGGGTTGTAGTCTTCTTTTACCAGCCATGGCTTGATAACAGGCAGTGCAAAAGACGGTTCCTCTACGCTCTGGAGCCAGGAAATATTGCTGTCTTCTTTATCACAATCGTAAAGAATCGTAAACTTTTTGTACTCGCCTAATCCAATCAAGCCGTGTTCAAAAGTGAGAATCTTCTCTTCCGGAAGATCTACCTCTCCGAAAAATCTTGTTTTTACTAACATATGCTACCTCTCCTTGCCTTCTTTTAAATGAAATTCAGTAGTGACTGTCCCAGAATCTTTGAAGTGGCATTTAAGGTTGCCTGGTACAAAAGATCTGCTTCGTTGAAATTAATATAGGCTTTACCCAAATCTGCATTCTCATTATCACTTTTTGCCTCATTTGTGTCGGTTCTCTGCTGCTTCAGTTTGTTTTCCGTCATCTGGAGACGGCTGTAACGGGAGCCATGGTCTGCCAGGGCTACATTGATATCATTTTTCTGTCCCTGCAGCATAGTAATCGTGCCTCCCAGTGCTTTCTGAAGCACGGTGTTCTGCAGCTGGATCTGTGTTGTCAGCTGATCTTTCAATTCATTTAAGTCAGCCAGCTTGTCTGTGTCTCCTGCATTGCAGTCATCAATTCTCTTTTTAACTGCTGCCAGGTTCTGCTCCATTACATCCAGATCGTTGCAGATATTTGCCACTTCATCCACATGCCGGTAGATTGATGTGTTTATACTGTTGCATGCCTGTGTATTGACTACCAGGGTCTGGCTGAAGTTAATCTGATAACGGATTGTCTGGGTATCCGTCGTATTATATGTGATGGTCTTGCCTGTTCCGTTGTCCGTAGTTGTACAGTCAAAATAATGCTCCGGCCGGATCTGACCTTTGTTAAACTTCGTCTTCTCATATTCTACCTGGAGATCAGAGCCGCCACGGATCTTATCGTAAATCTTATCTCCAAATACCAGTTCTCCTGTCTCTTCTACAAAGTAGATCTCATCGTCTCCCGGCTGAAGGTGTTCATTGAACACGGTGTCGTCTCCGATTTTTTTATTTACAGCCGTCACCGTCTGTTCGTTACCATCTTTATCTTTGTACCGGATCACTACCCCTGCATCATCGCAATTGTCATAGGATACAAGGATGCGGTGGGTTGTCTGGAACTTGGACGCTTCCTGGGCATAATCCTGGTCCGTCTTGGCATCATCATAAACCGGCTGTCCATAAACATACTCATACTTATTTATGTCATTGATCTCCAGTTTTTCCTGGATATGGTATGTAACATTGGTCTGATTTTCCTCAAACAACAGTGGCACATCCGTTCTGTATCCGGTAAACAGGTAGCGTCCTGCATAATCCTGATTGGCATCCTGCTCAAAAATGTAAGATGCATTTTCCCGTAACTGCTTTACAAGGTTCTCACGGTCTTTGGCATTCACGGTGCCGGTGGCCGCCTCGGTACACACATCTACCATAGTGTCCAGACGCTTATCTATATCCTTTAATACTGTTTCCGTTGCATCCATCCAGGAAGTAGCATCTTCAATATTTTTCAGATACTGGTCAATCTCGGATATAGTCGTCCGATATTTCAGCGCACGGACTGCAATGGTCGGATCGTCCGAAGGACGCTGGATCTTTTTCTGTGTTGTATACTGCTGAAGATACTTATCATAAGCCACTTTATTTTTCTGCATGTTCAGCGTAGAATTGTTTCGCATCATATTATTTGTTACACGCACGGTTATGTCCCCCTTTCAGTCTTACACCATTTCATTGATCAACTTGTCTAATACTTCATTCATAACAGAAATCACTTTATACTGATTCCGCAGCATATTCTGGAATACGATCATATCGGATCCCTCTTCATCCTCATCCACGCCGGAAACGGATTTACGGTTGGTATCGATAGAATACAAAAGATTGCTCTCGCTCTTCTCCAGAGTGCTGGCCTTGCTGGCATTTACTCCCAGCGCCGAGGTCATAGACTGTAAAAAGGCATCCGGTTCACCATGGACAAACATTTGGGAATCATCTTTCAGTTTTGACAATTTCTGAATGTTGTCTCCGTTATCATTTCCTACACTGGATCCATTTCCATTGGCCTTGCAGGCAATCTTGTTTGAATCTTCCATCACTTCTTTTGTCACTGTAAAATTCAGCGCTGTCATGTAATAATAAGATCCCTGGTATTTTCCGTCTGCATCCGGGTTTCCTACAATCGAGGTAAATCCCTGATCCAGTCCGTTCACGCTTTCATTCATTACATAATTCTTGCCGTTGGCAGGAATAGTGGCATTGAAAAAGTCTATGCCCGCCTCATCATTCAGATCCAGTCCCTGTTTGTGGATCCGGTTAAATTCCTGAGCGTATGTTCTGACAAACTCATTCAACTGTGCCATGTAATAAGGAATTCCCTTGGCATTCACCGAGGTTCCTGCATGAGCCGTATAACTTTTATCCACTGCGATCTGCATCAATTCGTCATTGGTATCTTTCAAGTTAAACTCATAAGTATATTTACCGTCTGCATCTACTTTTACTTCAAAACTGTTGTATGCATAACGACGGTTATTGATGGTAATCTCACCATCGCTGGCCGGAATATTCAAAGTCAACAGATCATTGCAGTTTGTATTTTCAACGGTTAATTTTTTAGTGCCTGCATCATAAGCAGTAATAGTTCCGTCTACCACTGTAGCATTATTTCCGTCACGCATCTCGAACAACGCCTGCAGTCTTCCTCCCAGACTAGATGCATAAGGTGAAAAACTGGATCCATCAGCCCATGCAACATCATAACATCCTGTAATATCATTTATATTGCTGACCGTATCTTTCTGTTTTACTACCAGTTCATTCACATTGTAGGTATCTACCAACATCTGTCCGCCTACATACACATAGTACTGAGTCTCTCCCACACCGTCTGCCGGTGCTTTTTCCAAGGTTTCCACCGATACAAACTGAGACAGTTCATCGATCATAAGACTTCTCTGGTCTCTCAGGTCATTGGCCGTATTGCCGTATGCTTCGATGGTATTGATCTGCCGCGTCAAAGATGTGATCTTTTTTGCATAAGCATTGATCTGATCTACGCAGGTCTTAATCTCTGTGTTGGCCTCTGCCTGCAGAGACTGGAGTTTCGTAGCCACTCCATTTACATACTCCGTAAAAGTCTGGGCTGTCGTTGTTGCCTGAGTCCGGATGGTGCTGTTGTTTGGATTTCCTACCAGATGACTCAATACATCTGTGAAGGTATCAAACGCATCTGTAAGATTTACTTTATCATCCGATGTCACATTTCCACAGATCTGATCCTGCAGGGCACTGAGATAATACGCTTCTGTTTTATAACGGTTGTAACTTGTATTAGTCAGCTGATACTTGGTATCATAGTATTCATTACGGCTTCTGCTGATATCCGTAACCGTAACACCAAATCCCTGTGCGATCATGGAAGATTTGTTTCCTACCATGGATGTGATGTTGGCCGTCTGCTTGGAATATCCCTTTGTCTCCACATTGGCCACATTATGGAATGTAACCTGCAATGCCTGATTGTATGTCATCATTCCTGATTTTGCGATTTCAAAACTACCAAATGTTGATGCCATGGGATCAACCTCCTAACTTCTCGATAATGTATTCCAGCATTTCCGATATAGTTGTAATATATCGGGAGGATGCATCAAAGCATCGCTGGAATTTGATCAGATCGGACAATTCCTCTTCCGTGGAAACGCCCATTACATTCTGTCTTTCTTCTTCCAGTCCGTTTACGGTGACGGTCTGGTTTTCCACAATTCCTTTCCAGACACTTCCGTTGTTGGCCAAATCACCACAGATCCCCACATAAAAATCCAGTGCACTGTAAGTCGTCAGCGCATTCGGATTCAGGGTACCTAATTTTTCATTGAAGGAATCCGCAATCCCTGCCAGTTCCTGGTTGGCATATCCGCCATATTTTCCACTGGTCTCTGAATACTTGGTAGGAATGGTAGATGAATCCTGCAAAACAGTAGGATTCATCACCAGCTGGCCGATGGTGTACAAGGAATAAGTATCTTCCGGGTCTTCTTCGTTATATTTATAAACTTCTATATCGGATGTTGTTCCGTCTTCTGCCTTGACCGTTACCGTTGTTTTCTCATAACGAGGCATACTTCTTCTTGCGAACAACTCTGTTCCGATGGTGCTGTTTTTATCATCACCGATCAAAGTCTTGTCTTCATCCAGCACTTTGATGGTAGTTCCATCTGCCAGTGTCAGTTCTTTATTGGGACACAGGGCATCATTTACTTTTGTAACAATTCCATGAACCAGCATGTCGATCTGGCTCTGCACCGTCATTACGACAGAACATCCTACCGTATCATTGTAAACTTCCACATCTTTCTGAAACTGCTTATAATCGGCATCATATGCTGCCTGGTCAAAAGTACCGTCAGCCAGCTGATACTTGGCGTCTTCGCTGTCCGGCTTAACCGGGGTATCCGTGTACTTGGCTACAAAACTTCCCCTGGATACCAGGATTCCCTTCAAGGATCCCACATCTGTATCTGTCTTGGACGAATAGGTAAGTTCGCCACGGACATAATACTCTCCGCCGGATGCCCATACCGGTTTTAACAGTCTGGAAGTTTCACTCTCATACGCAGTCTCCAAATAATACTGATTGCTGTCATCCAGCAGATAAGCACCCTCTGAATATATAGTAATGGTCCCATTAGGACTTTCATTAGTCTCAAAATTAATGATGGTGGCAAGTTCATCCAGGCAATGGTTTCTCTTGTCCCTGTAATCGTTGGCCGGCTGTCCTGTGGCCTCATATTTCTGGATCTTTTTGTTATAATCCCGGATCTGGGACACCAGGCTGTTTACCTGGTCTACCTGTCTGGACACCTCATCGTTTAAACTGGTCTGATAGGAACTTAATTCATTCCACAGTACCTGCGCCCTCTGCACAAACTGCTGTGCAATGGAGACGATCTGGTCTTTATTTACGATGCTATCCGGATTCTCTGACAGCGTGCTGAGTGCTGCTTTCAAGTCTGCGATAGATGTACGGAACTCCTCTCCGTGAAGTTCTCCCATCATATCTTCTATTTCATATACGGTCTTTTCATTCTGCTCATAAAAGTTCTGCCGGCCCAGCTGCAGTCTGTATTTCGCATCCAGAAATTCATTTCGGATCTGTCTGGTCTTGACAATGGCTGTTCCGGTACCTACCTGGAGCATATCATCATGCATTCCCAGATTGGTCTGATAAAAAGAATCCGTCACAATGGTCTGCTGTCTTACATAACCGGTGGTCTGTGCATTGGCCAGGTTATGTGAGGTAGTATTCAAAGACGCCTGCGCCGCATGCAGTCCCGATACTCCGGCATTAAAACTCGTCATGAGATTTCCCATTGTTTTCTCTCCTTTCTGTTTTTTATTCTAACAAAAGACACGAATGCCTTTTACTGTTTTGCATCAAACATGCCCTGCTGCGGTGCGGTTCCATAAACCTCCGAGGCATCACTTGCATAGTTGCTGCTTCCTGAAGACATCCGTGTACTTCTGATTACATTCATATTAAATTCAACCATTTCCATGGCTTCTCTCAGTAAATTTTCATTGGATTGATTGATATCCTGCAGCTGCATCACTGTTTTCCTTAACCGATCATGCACCATCTGCAGTTTTCTCTGATCCTCCGGCTGTTTTTTCAAAGCATCGGCCAGTGACGCTAATGTCATCTTGTCCGGGTCTTTTCCTAACACCGTGGCAATATCCAGCACAATCCTTTTACGAACATTTTCCAGATGCTGGGTTTTGTCCACCAGTTCGTGTTCCTTTTCTACGATCCGGCGCATCGCTTCCAGATCTGTACCGGCGATTGCTCTTGTCTTTTCCTGCTCAACAGGAATCAACTCCTGGTACAGTTTTTCCTCAGCATCCAGCGTTTCCATCAACTCTTCCATCAAGCTGGCCACGCGAATTCCTCCTGTATCACTATCTGGTCAGAAGATCTGTCATTTTGTCTGCTACATCTTCTACAGACACATGATAGGATCCTGCTTCCATTCTTGCTTTAATATCATTGATTCTATCCATCCGCACATCTGTTCCCTGGGAAACAGCGTCGCCTGCAGCTTTCTTTGCTACCTGATATGCATTGGCATAACTGGATATTTCCAACGAATCTCTGCTGTCTGAATTTGCTGTATTCGCTTTGCTCTTCGTTTTACTTGTATGATAGAGCTGATTTACCTGAATATAAGCATCAATTCTCATAATAATTCCTCCTTCTGCTGGCGATTTCTGAAGATTTTCACATCCTCTATAATATTTATCGGTAGAAGTGCCGGCAATCTTAGTCTTTTTTTATTTTTTATAAAAGATCTGTTATTCCAGTGTGGCCTTCTGCCCCTTTGCTGCCCTCTTGCGGTTTCTCACTCTGCGGGCGTTCAGTGTCTTTCCATTATATTCAAATGTCTCTGCATCCGCTTCCAGTGCCTCTGCAAAAGCCACCCGGTCTCCTGCCTCCAGCGTGATTGCCTTGACACCCCGGCTTGTTTTCTTAAATTCGCTAACTTCCCCCAGCTGGAATCCAAGAGAAAGACCTTTTTCTGTCAAAATCACTACTTTTTTGCTTCCGGACAGCACCTCACCGGCTGACAGCATCTGCAATGCCGCCACTTCATCTCCCTCATCCAACTTGGTAGCTGCCACCATCTGGCGGTTGGTCTCAAACTCCACGCCGGACACCAGTTTGATAAATCCGGTCTTTGTTACAAACATCAGCATGGACTCAAACAGATCGGCAAAAGAGGTATATAAAATTCCCTCTTCATCGTTCTCCATTTTGCACAGTGAATGGATCAGCGTTCCCTTTTCTTTCATCTTGCAGCGTGGTATCTTGTCCATCTTTACCTGGTGCATTCTTCCTTTATTGGTAAAAACGCAGAGTTTGTCTGTGTTTTCTATCTTCAGCACATGCACATACTCTTTCTTCGTCTCTTCTGCTGCCCTGCCAAAAGCACCAGCGTCCACTGCCTTTGTATACCCAAAACGGTCGATGCACACATACAAGTCTTCGATCACAACCTTTTCCACATAAGCTTTTGCCACATCATCCGTAAGACCGGTGCGTCTTTCTCTGGCAAACATTTTTTTGTACTGTCTCAGTCTTGTCTTGATCACTTTGTAAAGTTCTTTCACATCTGACAGCACTTTTTCATACTCTGCGATATCAGAAAGAAGTCCCTCATTTTCTTCATGAAGTTTCAGAATCTCCAGACCGATCAGCTTGGACAGAGGCATGGCCAGAATAGCATCTGCCTGTGGCTCTGTAAATAAAAGGGTGGCTGCTTCTTTTTCAGAGGCCTGGCTTTTAAAACGGATTCCTTCTGTCACACCCTGGATCAGACACTGTTTTGCCTGTTTCACAGAGGAAGATCCCCTGAGGATCTCAATGATCAGGTCGATCACATCCGTTGCCTTCATCAGGCCTTCTACGATCTCCAGCCGTTTTTTTGCCTTTGCCAGAAGAAACTGGTACTCTTTTGTATACAGATCTTCCTGAAACAGCACAAATTCTTCTATCATGGATTTAAGATTAAACACCTTTGGCTGGCTGGTTCCGTCTGACTCCGGTTTGATGGCCAGCAGATTGACACCATAGGTATCTTCCATCTGTGTTTTCTTGTAGAGTCCATTTAAAAGATTGTTTATATCCCTGTCTTTTTTCACTTCCACGACAATGCGGATTCCTTCTTTAGAGGACTCGTCTCTCACATCATAGATTTCATCAAAGACCTTTTCTCTGGCGAGATTCACCAGCGTTTCCACAAGTTTTGCTTTGTTGCCGGATATGGTGTATGGAATCTCGGTAATAATGATATTTTTTCTTCCGTTTTCTCCCTTTTCTATCTCGGTTTTGGCCCGGAGACGGATCCTTCCCTCTCCTCTTTCATAAATATCTCTCATCTGGGATGCATTGACAATAGTTCCCCCGGTAGGAAAATCCGGTGCCGGCACATAATCCATCAATTTATCAATGGAAATCCCCGGCCGGTCCATATAAGCGATCACAGCGTCGATCACCTCTCCCGGGTTGTGAGGAGGGATGTTGGTAGCCATACCTACAGCGATTCCTGTCGTTCCGTTAATGAGAAGGTTGGGCAGCATAGCCGGCAGTACCACCGGCTCCTTTTCGCTATCGTCAAAGTTTGGCATAAAATCTACCAGACCTTTTTCCAGGTTGTCAAGCATCGTCATAGCGGCAGTGGACAGTCTTGCCTCTGTGTATCGCATGGCAGCGGCGCCATCTCCGTCAATGGATCCAAAGTTTCCGTGGCCGTCGACTAACGGTGCGTTCAGCGAATACTCTTCTGTCATGTGTACCAGGGCATCGTAAATGGAACTGTCTCCGTGAGGATGGTATTTACCCATGGTATCACCCACGATACGGGCACTTTTACGATGAGGCTTGTCCGGTGATAGTCCCAGTTCTTTCATGGCATACAAAATACGCCTCTGCACGGGCTTTAATCCATCCCGCACATCCGGCAGAGCTCTGTCTACGATTACGCTCATGGCGTAATCACGGTAGGAATTTTTCATTTCTTCCGCAAAATCCAGCTGAATTACATTTTCCTGTGTTATTTTCATCTGATCCATGAATTCTTCCTCCTTTTAAATATCCAGATTGGCGTACTTTGCCTCATCCATAATAAACTGTCGTCTCGGTGGCACATTGCTTCCCATCAGCACATCTGTTACCTCATCTGCCTCTACGGTATCATTGATCGTCACCTGAGCCAGGATCCGGCTATCCGGATCCAGCGTTGTCTCCCACAACTGGGTGTCGTCCATCTCTCCCAGACCTTTGTACCGCTGGAGTTCCGTGATCTTCTGTCCGGTTTTACGGAATTTTTCCAATTCAAAATCATTAAAAAGGTACTCAGATACTTTTTCTTTTTTTCTGCCCTTCTGCTTGTCATAAGACACCCGGTACAGCGGCGGCAGTCCCCGGTATACTTTTCCCTGATAGATCAGCTCCGGCATAAAACGGTAGAAAAAGGTTAAAAGCAGGGTGCTGATATGAGCTCCGTCTACGTCGGCATCTGTCAGAATAATGATCTTGTCATAACGGAGTTTGCTGATGTCAAAATTTTCCCCGATACCACAGCCAAACGCAGCGATCATGGTCTTGATTTCGTTATTCATGAGTATTTTTTCCAGTGGGGCTTTTTCCACATTCAGGATCTTGCCCCGCAGTGGCAGCACCGCCTGGGTTCTCCGGTTTCTGGCAGTCTTCACTGTACCGCCGGCTGAATCTCCCTCCACGATATAAATCTCACACTCTGCAGCCTTCTTTGAGGAACATGCTGCCAGTTTACTCTTGGTATCTACATCCAGCAGCTGTTTCATCACCCCTTTGCGGGCTTTGTCGCTGGCTGTTCTTGCCTTGAAGGACTTATGTATATTTTCCAGAATCCGTTTCAGCACTTCTACATTTTTGTCAAAATATCGCTGTGCTTCTATATTTACCACTTCATCTACAGCTGTTTTGGCATCTGTGTTGCCTAATTTATTTTTGGTCTGGCTCTCAAACTGAGGATCCGGGTGCTTGATGGACACGATAGCCACCAGTCCGTTACGAATGTCTTTACCATCAAAATTATCCTCGTTGTTCTTGAGAAAATTCAGTTCTCTGGCGTACTGGTTCATGATACGGGTCAGTGCCGTCTTAAATCCGGTCACCAGCGTCCCCCCGTCTGCCACATTGATACGGTTACAGTATGCATTGATCTGTTCCCCGTAATTCTGGGTGTACTGGAATGCCACTTCCACTTCGATATCTCCACTTTTCCCTTCAATATAAACAACATCCTTATGAAGAGGCACCGCATCCCGGTTGATATAACGGACATAACTCTGGATTCCAAACTCTTCTAAATAAGTCTCTTCCTCTCCTGTGTGTTCATCCTTGAACACGATCTTCAGATTTTTATTTAAATAAGCGATTTCTTTGAGTTTTTTTCGTATGGTTTCCGGTTTGAATTCTACGGTTTCAAAAATAGAATCATCCGGGTAAAAAGTGACTTTCGTGCCGGTATTGCTTTTAGCGCATTTCCCAACCACCGGAAGCGTCCCATGCTCCAGTTCCGTGATAGGATGTCCTCCATTTTCATAGGCATCTTGATAAATTTTCCCATCACGGCGCACTTCTACCGTCAGTTTTTTGGAAAGAGCATTCACTACAGAGGCTCCTACACCGTGAAGACCACCCGATACTTTGTACACATCACTGTTGAATTTTCCACCAGCGTGAAGAATGGTGTACACCACCCGCACGGTAGGGATTTTCTTGGCAGGATGAAGATCCACCGGCACACCGCGGCCGTTATCTTCTACCACGACACCACCGTCTTTTTTCAGTGTCAGGTGCAATTCTGTACAAAAGCCGGCCAGATGCTCATCAATTCCATTGTCCAGGATTTCCCATATCATATGGTGGAGTCCTCTGGTGCCAGTACTTCCTATATACATACCGGGACGCTTGCGAACTGCTTCCAGCCCTTCCAGAATTACAATATCACTACCATTATAACTGCTCATATACTCAAACCTCACTTACCAATTCACAAATCTAGTGCTTCTTATCTCCTGCTGCACGCAAGAATACAGAATCGAGCATAACACAAACATTTGTTTTGTGTCAAGAAAAGTTTCCAATTGACAGCCTTGACGAAAAAATTTATACTATGGAAAGAACGCAAAGAAATATTGGAGGTAACGCACAAATGGAAAAGAAACCCATTCTAACCTTAGAGCAGGTTAAAGAAATCGAAAAAACATATCCAACGCCTTTTCATATTTATGACGAAAAAGGCATCCGCGAGAATGCAAGAGCTTTGAAAAAAGCTTTTTCCTGGAATAAAGGATATCGCGAATATTTTGCTGTAAAGGCAACCCCGAACCCGTTTATTCTGAAAATTCTGCAGGAGGAAGGATGCGGTGTGGATTGTTCTTCCCTGACAGAACTGATGCTGTCAGAAGCCCTTGGCTTTACGAAGAGTGATATCATGTTCTCTTCCAATGTAACTCCTTTAGTTGAATATCAAAAAGCCAGCGACCTGGGCGCTTACATCAATCTGGATGACTACACCCACATTGATTATCTGAATGAGAATGTTGGTATCCCTGAGACCATCTTCTGCCGCTACAATCCGGGCGGAGTTTTTGAACTTGGTACCGATATCATGGACAACCCCGGTGATGCCAAATACGGTTTTACCAAAGAGCAGATGATCGACGGTTTCAAAAAACTTCAGAAATTAGGTGCCAAAACCTTTGGTATCCACGCTTTTATTGCCAGCAATACCGTAAGTAATGAATATTATCCAACACTGGCAGGTATTTTATTCCGTCTGGCAGTGGAACTCAAAGAAAAAACCGGTGCCAATATTAAATATATCAACCTGTCCGGCGGTGTCGGAATCCCATACACACCAGACAAAGAGCCAAATGATATTGCCGTGATCGGCGAAGGCGTCCGCAAACAGTTTGAAGAGATCCTTGTTCCTGCCGGAATGGGTGACATCTCTATCTTTACTGAACTGGGCCGCTTCATGCTGGGACCATATGGCAACCTGGTAACAAAATGTATCCATCAGAAGCACATTTATAAAGAGTATATTGGGCTCAATACCTGTGCCTGCGATCTGATGCGTCCTGCTATTTACGGTGCTTACCACCACATCACCGTCCTTGGTAAGGAAAACGAGCCTTGCGATCACAAATATGATGTAACCGGATCTCTGTGTGAGAACAATGACAAATTTGCCGTAGACCGCATGCTTCCAAAAATTGATATCGGTGATTACCTGGTGATCCACGATACCGGTGCCCACGGATATGCTATGGGATACAATTACAACGGAAAACTGAAATCTCCGGAACTTCTTCTGAAAGAAGACGGCAGTGTCCAGATGATCCGCCGTGGCGAAACACCAAAAGATTATTTCTCCACCTTTGATTTCTGTGACATTTTGAAGGATATGAAATATTAATACATTCACCACATTGTGATAGTTATAAAATAAAAGGAAGTTCTTTCGTGTCGAGACAAGAAACGCTTTGCGTTAAAGTCTCTCACGAATAGAACTTCCTTTTTTATTTAATATCATACTGCGGTGACACTATCACACCACAAAGGCTTACTCTTCCATCTCCTTTGGCAGGATCAGATTCATCAGTAACGCTACTACAAATACCACTGCCACACAGTTCTCAGCAAACACGGTCTGCACGATCTTTGGAAATACAGCAAACACTTCCGGCACCTGTGTAAATCCGATTCCAACACTTAAAGATAATGCCGCAATGGTAATATTTCTATGGGAAAATCCACATTTACTAACCATCTGAAGTCCACTGACAACGATGGTTCCAAACATCATGATGGTACAGCCGCCTAACACAGCATTTGGCAAGGTTGCCAAAACAGCACCAAAGATCGGAAAGATTCCAGCCAGAATCATGATCACTGCTCCGGTTCCGATGGTAAAGCGGTTAACTACTTTGGTCATGGCAACCAGTCCTACATTCTGGCTGAAGGATGTAATAGGCAGACATCCAAACAAGGATGAAATACTACTGATAAATCCATCACAGGCAATGGATCCTGCGGTCTCTTTTGCTGTTACATCTCTTCCCAGACCAGAGGATGCAAGAGCTGAAGTATCTCCGATAGTTTCTGTTGCCGACACAAGGAAGATCAGCGTTACAGACACAATGGCATTGATATTAAATTCCATCTTGAACGGCATAAACTGCGGAAACGAAATGATTGCTGTGCTGGACAAAGATGAGAAATCCACCATCCCCATGGGAATTGCTACAATATAACCAACTACCAGTCCAAACAGAACAGATAACTGTTTCCAGTAAGATTTTGCAAAAAGGTTGAACAAAATACAGCAAAGCAGCGTAATACTACCTAAGATCCAGTTTTTTACTGATCCAAAATCTTCCGCTCCCGTACCGCCTCCAAAGGAGGAAGCACCTACTGACAGCAGCGAGAAACCAATGGCTGTCACTACAGAGGCAGACACGATCGGCGTGATGATCTTCGTCCAGTATTTTGCCAGGAGTCCCACGAATCCGCAACAGTTATCTGAGCCCCAGGCACCCCTGGATGATCCCGCCGATGAGCACCGCTCCCATAATGGTGCCATAGCCATAGGTGGCTCCGATGTAACTGAAAATTGATACAAAGGTAAAACTGATTCCCATAACGATAGGCAGTCCGGAACCAATCCGCCACACAGGAAACAACTGGATCAAAGTACCGATTCCTGCGATCAGCATGGCACACTGGATCAAAGTCGCTTTTTCCTGCTCTGAAATGTTGCAAACACCTGCCACGATCAGAATCGGTGCAATGTTGGCTACAAACATCGCCAGTATGTGCTGCAATCCAAACGGTATTGCCTTGGCTACCGGCACTTTTCCATTTAATTTATAAATGTTGTCCATAGAGGCTGCTGCCCCTTCTTTTTTCTTCTTGTTCATTGATATTTTCTCCTATTTTCCATATTCTACTCTTGTCGAAATACAATTTCTCCTGTTTCTGCATTCATGGAATCTACAATAGCCAGAGACTCCAGTGAATAACCTAGATTTCTTATGAGACTTCCGCCTACCTGAAATCCTTTTTCTACCGCAATACCAATTCCTTCTACTGAAGCTCCTGCCTGGGCAATAATAGAAATAAGTCCCTGAAGAGCGGCACCGTTTGCAAGGAAATCATCAATGATCAACACATGATCCTCCGGCGAAAGGAATTTCTTAGATACAATAACCTGGTTTTTGCATTTATGAGTAAAAGATTCCACCTCTGCAATGTACATCTCGCCTTCCAGGTTGATACTTTTAGATTTTTTGGCAAAAACAACCGGTACATGAAAATGTTTCGCAACAATACAGGCAATTCCAATGCCGGATGCTTCAATAGTAAGAATCTTATTTATCTTTTTGTCTTTAAATCTTCTGGCCCATTCTTCTCCCATCTGGTCAAAGAGTTCAATATCCATCTGATGGTTCAAAAAACTGTCTACCTTCAGCACATTCCCCTCTTTTACAATGCCATCTCTCGTGATTCGTTCTTCTAAAAAATTCATGGTTTCCTCCTTTGGATGTATAAAAAGCAATATAACAAAGATTATACATAGTCTCCCCCTAAAAAGCAATGTTTTTCATATTCGATTAATCCCTGCTTGCCTGATCTTCCTTTTTCCTCTACAATAGAAGTATCATGATACTTGGAGGTTATGTTTATGAATACAACACAATTAGAAGAAAGGTTCGAAAAAATCGGCATCGTGCCGGTGGTCGTCCTGGATGATGCAAAAGACGCACTGCCTCTGGCAAAAGCGCTTTGTAACGGCGGTCTTCCCTGTGCTGAGATTCCTTTAGCAAAGGCTTTGTCTGAGGGTGGACTTCCATGTGCGGAAGTAACATTCCGTACAGACGCAGCGGCAGAAAGTATTCGTCTGATATCAGAAACATATCCGGATATGCTGGTAGGCGCCGGCACCATACTGACTATAAAACAGGTACAGGACGCCGTAGAAGCCGGTGCTTCTTTCATCGTATGTCCCGGCTTCGATCCGGAAATAGTAGACTATTGTCTAAGCCGGGATATCCCTGTGATTCCAGGCTGCATTACTCCTTCAGAAGTATCCCAGGCGGTGAAACGAGGCCTTTCCACTGTTAAATTTTTCCCTGCCGAGGCAGCCGGCGGACTTCCTGTGATCCAGGCTATGGCCGCTCCATTCTCCCAGATCCGCTTCATGCCAACCGGCGGAATAAATGCTGACAATGCAGGGGATTATCTGGCTTCCCCCAAAGTTCTCTGCTGTGGCGGCAGCTGGATGGTAAAAAAGAACCTGATCCAGGAAAAGGACTTTGATAAAATTGAACAGCTGGTAAGAGAAGCCGCTGCCATTCGAAAGGAGGTTTTCCCATGGGCTTAGCCATTGCTTGTGCAACCAACAACCGTATCGTTCTCAAATGCGATGATTCTCCTCTGACCGGTGCTTCCGATCAGGAGACAGGATCTAAGATCAAATCTTTTGATGACACTATCTTACTGGCCTACACCGGAGACAAAGCTTTCTGTGAGCAAGCTGTTACTGCCTTTGAGCGCCTGTATATGTTATCCTCGATTTCTCCGGTTCCATTGCCGGAACTGGTAGAAATGTTCCGTAACAAAATGGTACTGGCCAACCAGGACGCTCACTGCAACTGTTCTTTTCTCATTGCCGGGAAAAAAGATGAAATGTTTTTGATCTTTGGCATGTCTTCTTCCAACCAGTTTGAAATCAACATGCAGTTTACCACACCGGAGTTCGATGAAACAGATATTGAATGTTTTGTGATCGGTGATCCAATGACCCACGCTGTTACCACTTTTGAACAGTTTTTCCGCCAGCAGGATCCGGGACAGACCATCGAGTCCGTTATGAACCAGTACATTTTGTATGTCTCTTCCGTAGAGGACAATGTATCTGACATCATTCACACGCAGAAAATACGGTGATTCTCATCATATAGCCAATAAAAAAAGGTGCCGGAACGGATATTGTCCCGGCACCACTTTGTCTACTATTTTATGCCATTTATTTCGCATATTTCCCATATTATTTTGAGTTTCAGACCAAATAGATATCATATTGGGTATCACATGGTATCATGAAACTTTACACCCCAAATGTCCGATACAGCCACGCTTTACTATCGACTAACATATGCAAAATTCTAACTATGTAAATGGTGTCCTTTTCAATGACATAATAAATCTTGTAATTTCGATAATAATCTTTTCGGACACCCAATCCAGCAAGCAACTTATCTTCATCCAACTCATTTCTCTCTGGAAAGTCTGCCAGAGAATTTATCTTTGCACGAATCCCTCTTACTGTTCTTTCGGCCGCAGACGGATTTTTCAATTTATGGGCAATATAATCGCCAGCATTTTCTATATCCTCCTCTGCCAACTCCGTAATTCTAATTTGATATCGCCTCATCTCTGTATTTCTTCTCCAATCTGTCACACACCCTATTAAAGTCTTTTGTTTTTCCCTCTTTTATCTGTTCCAAGCCTACCATTACAAGCTCTCGAACTTCTTTTTTCTGTTCTTCCAAAGCTCTTTGGTAATCTTCTTTCAGTACCACAGCCATTAAATCATCCCTTTCCTTTTTTCAGTATTTCATCAATAAAAACTTAACTCTCACTGCTTATATAATACCTTAGTCAACTGACATTTGCAACAACTTCTCAAGTCCCAGACCCAGTCTTCACTTCTTTCCCATCCGGCTTCGTCTTGGCAAACACAATAAAAAAGATTGCCATCAACAGCACAACAGCAAATATCATCCATGGGATCAACACATGCAGACCTCGTCCTGCAAATGTGTCATAATATCCTTTCAGATATACTATCACGATAACCGCCGGCAGCACATAGGCCATGTAATTCTGCAGCCATCCCGGGATCTTCATGCCCTCTCCGTCATTGACTTCCTGTATAAATTTTTGCCATCCCCAGCCATTTTTCCTGGTACAAAACAGCACAAACACCATACTTCCCAGTGGAAGCAGATTGTAAGAAACCAGAAAATCTTCCAGATCCATAATGCTGGAATCCAGTCCCAGCGGGTGTATGCCAGACCATATATTATAGCCAAACACCGCCGGCAGTGACAACAGCGGGATCACTACCAGATTGAGGCACACCGCCTTTTTTCTGGAATATCCAAACAGGTCAATATAAAACGAAATAATTTCCTCAAACACGGCAATGATGGTGGAAAGTGCCGCAAAGGACATAAATATAAAAAAGGCTGTTCCCCACACTCGCCCGCCTGCCATGTTAGAAAAAACATTGGGCAGTGTCTTAAACAATAAGGATGGGCCGGCGTCCGGCTGTACACCATAGGCAAAGCAGGCAGGTATAATGATCAGACCCGCCGTGATTGCTACAAAGGTATCCAGGAAAACAATATTAGCAGCCTCGCCGCCAATGCTTCTCTCCCTCTTCAGATAACTGCCGAAGATCTCCATGGCTCCTATGCCCACACTCAGCGTAAAGAATGCATGGGTCATGGCATCGAAAATAACAGTACCCAGTCCTCGTTCTCTTATGGCATCCAGGTTCGGCACCAGATAAAATTTCACACCTTCCATAGCGCCATCCAGGCGTACCGAATTTACTGCCAGCACAACGATCAAAAGAAACAGTGCCAACATCATTACCTTGGTAATACGCTCCACTCCGTTCTGCACTCCCATAGCACAGACGATCAATGAAACCACAATAGCCACCATCATCCAGAATGCCATGGTTCCCGGGCTTTGCAGCATCTGGTCATACGCTCCGCTGATCTTGTCCTTCGACAATCCGGACAACTGCCCTGTGGCCATTTTATAAGCATAATACAGCATCCAGCCGCCAACCATGGTATAAAACATCATAAGAATATAACTGCCACCGATGGCGCCCCACTTAAACCTGTGCCATCGTCCACCTTTTGGCTCCAGTTTATCAAAACACATGCCGGTTCCTACACCGCTGGCACGGCCCACCGCAAACTCGCACATGATAATAGGAAATCCCAGCAGCAGCAAAAAGAACAGGTAAATGATAATAAACGCTGCTCCACCATTTTCACCGCATATATAAGGAAATTTCCACACATTACCAAGGCCTACGGCACATCCTGCCGACACCAGAATAAACCCAAGACGGGTTCCAAACTTTTCTCGTTCTTTCATTTTAATTCTCCTAATCCGTAATAAAAAGACTATAACACAATTATACCTTTTTATCTACCGGTGTTTGCATTTTTTTATGCAGCCACCCTGCCATTTTCTTCCATGCCTTTCCGTTTCATCCACCAAAAAGCAGTGAGGCAGATCACGATAGAAAGAACAGATCCTGCCGGTGCCGCCAGTCCCATGGGGAACAAAGTCGCAGCGAAACATACCGATGCCAGATAGGATCCCGGAATCCTCACAAGTAGGATAGAGGCCATATTGTGTATAAAACCGATATAGGATTTTCCATAGGCGCAGAAATATCCACTGAAGCAGAAATGAGCCCCAGCAAAAATGCTGTCCCATATATAACCCTTTATATACTGGCAGCCCAGCCGTATCACGGTCTCGTCTCCTGTAAAAATTCCTACCAGTGCCGGCGCACAAAGTTCCACCAAAACAGAGATCAGCACGCCGTATAAACTGGTGATCAAGATTCCATACTTTAGTGTCTTATAAGCCCTCTCTCCTTTGCCTGCTCCGATATTCTGGGCAGACAACGCCGATACCGTTGCCAGCATGGAAGATGGTATGATAAACAAGGCACTGATGATTTTTTCAACTACTCCTACAGCTGCTGCATCATCCAGCCCTCTGTGATTGGCGATCACCGTGATCACAATAAAAGCCACCTGAATACATCCTGAACGGCTACCGGCACTCCTACCTTTAAAAGTTCTCCCATTACCTTCCGCCGTGGGACAAAATCCTGCCGTTTTAATGAGATCCCGGTCTTACGTCCTTTCATGTAAAACAACGCCACCACCACACTCACTGTCTGAGCCAGAGTAGTTCCCAGTGCCGCACCGGCCGGTCCCATCTGCATCCTGCCCATAAACACATAGTCCAGTATTACATTGACCACGCAGGCAACGCCGATGAAAAACATAGGACTTTTTGAATCTCCCATGCCCCGGAAAATAGAACTGATAATATTATATGCCACAATAAACGGAATGCCGATAAAGCAAATGATCAAATAAGAAACCGTACCCTCTACTGCTTCTGCCGGCGTACCGATCAGTAACACAACCGGCCTTGCCACACACAGCAGTACCGCTGTGATTACAACGGATAATCCCATAAAAAGAGTCACCGTATTTCCAATGGCTGGCACCCCCTCCCCGGGGTTTTCTCCCAGGGCAGTGTCAGTTCTATTTGGCCAGTCCAACGAAAATACCCGTAAGCATATACATACCCTGGCTTCCGTTGGTAACCGCTGTCGTTCCATCAACACCGCCAAACATACCGATCATATACAGATCGGCCATTCCGTATAACTGCTGCAAAAAATACGACAATAAATAAGGCAGTGCAAAATACATAATATTTTTTAATACACTGCCCTGCGTTAAATTCTTTTCCATGTTTATTCTTCCTGTGTTCCTGCCACACTGGCCAGCGTTTCCTCCACAGATACGATCTGAGGGCCGCTCTCCACCAGTTCCTGGGAATCTGCCGCCTCCATCGGGTCCACTTTCTCCTTATCTTCTTCCTCTTCCCAAAGGGATTTGTATTTTTTTCTTTCCTTTGATTTTGCCAGAGCGCCGATATTTTTAGCCATCTGATACAAATGACTGTCAAATTCCATGAGTTTTCTCTCATCTCCTGCCGGCACCTGGTCTCCATGCATAATGCGTCTGGCCACGGTCAGCACCTTCCGCATTTCATCTCCCTCTTCTTTCGCCGCTTCTGTCTGCTGCTTGGTGATCTCATGATTGTACTTGGAATCCCATCGCTGCATAAGACGGTCCATATACTCTTTGTACTCTTTATACTTGTCATGCACCGCCTCATAACTTAACTCCAGACGGACTGCCTCGTCTTCATAAATCGTCTTCCCATCCGGCGTTTTGTCTATTTTTTCCTGTAATTCGTTTTTCTTCACTGCCAGCTCAAACTGCTTTCTGTTGTACTGTTTTAACTGGCCACTGTAAAGCCTCCTTGCATCTCCTACATTCATTTCCCTCACTCCTTTAAAGAAACTTTTTTCATTACTTCCTGATAAAAATCAACTGCCTTCTCTACTTCCTCCTGTGTGGGATGTCCCTTGGCGACACCACCGATCAGTTTAAACGGTCCAAATGTATCATAGCCTTTGCATCCATAGGTTCCGAGGATATGTACTGCCTTTTCCTGCACTGCCTGTAAGATTGAATCATAAGATGGTTTTCCACCGTAAGTGCAGATAAAAAAAGTATTCTTGTACTCCGGCATGTTCACCGATGCAAAATTTAATACCGACTGGTGAAATTTAGAATAATAAATCCCCGACGCAAATCCGATCACATCATAATCTTTCAGATCTATCTCCTTGGTTTTTGCCGCATCGATCAAAGTCACCCCCTCCGCCTGGGCCGCAATGGCTTCCACCAGTTTTTTCGTATTCCCATGATGAACGGATGCATATACTATGGCTGTTTTCATTGTTTCTCGTCTCCTTGCTGCATATTACCCTCCCTAACTGCGCCGTATCCCATTCCAATGGTAATTGGATGTAATATAATCCACCCCGAAGGACAGCATTTTCTCATAATCTTCCGGGCGGTTTACCGTCCATACATTTACTTTCAGGCCTTTTTCATGGAGCCTTAACACCGTTCCTCTTGTTATCAGCGTAAACCGGGCATCCAGACCAAATCCATACTGGCCAAGCCAGTCCTCCAGTTCCATGCTGACCGGAAGCCGTTTCGTAGCCGCCGTGGCACCATATACATATTGCAGATGCTCTGGCAGAATATGTAACTCTTCCTTCAGCCGCACCAGCACCTGGGGATGAAGGCTGATAAAAACCGTGCGGTCATACAGACCATATTTCTTTACCAGATCTACAATCTCTCTTAACTGTGCTGCGGTATAATCCATCTTCAGTTCGATCACCGGATGGGTGGTCTCTTCCCTGGCCAGAATGGATAAATACCCGGTAAATAAGACCATGTGCTGTGGCGGGTGTTTGACCGCCTGGGAGCCACGGATCATAGGATATTTTCTTATCTCTTCATATGTTTTCTCCGTGATCTTCCATGGCTGGCCGTACATCCGCTCCATCTGATTGTCATGAGACACCACATACTGTCCGTCCCTGGTTCTCCATATGTCACATTCTATGCCGTAAAAATCTCCCTCTGCCGCCATGGCAAAGGCCACCCGGGAATTTTCCGGAGCCTGAGAGGAAAAGCCTCTGTGTGCCACGCCTTTTACTGCTGTACCATGCTTCATCTTTTATCCCCCTCATCTGCTATGGTATCTCCCTGCCTTTCTCCACCGGCAGGTCATCAAAATTCCTACCTTTATTTTATACCTCTGGCAGACTCTGAGTCAAGAGAAGTACTCAAAAATCCCCCTAAGCAGCTCCGGGCTTCCGCCCTGCCTGCCTAAGGGGACCTTTTTTTGTGCCACGGCCACGATGCCGCCGGCACACTTATCCATTCAATTATTCTTCCGTCTCTTCTTCCTCTTCTTCATCGGAAGCTTCGTTACGGCTTACTATAATGCTGACGATCGGCGTATCCAATTCTGTCTGGATATCTAGTTTGTCATTCTTGGCAATGTCAAGATCGGATACTTTGATGGTGTCTCCCAGCCTCAAAGTTCCACAATCAATCTCAATCTTTTCTACCAGATCTTCCGGCAATGCCTTATAAGCGATTTCCTCCAGAAACTGCTCCAGCACTCCATCTACCACTTTCTCCTTATTGTGAAGAATAATCTCCGCAACGGAATGAACTTTTTCACCTTTTACTAATGCCTGGAAATCCATCTCTAGAATCTGTCTGCTGCTCGCATTGTAATCCATCTCTTTGATCAGCACATCATAGGTTTTGCCCTCCAGTTCCAGATACAGCTGGCTTCCTTTCATGCACTCTCTCTGGATCCTCTCTGCTTCTTTCTTCTCAATCTGCAGCGGAATCGATCCTTCAATCTCTTTTCCAAAAAGGTTACCTGTTACATAACCCTCTCTTCTCAGCTTCTTAGCCTTGGTTTCCATGTTTCTTCTTTGTACTCTTAAAGTAGTCATTTGTCTTTTCCTCCATTCATACAAATTGATAACATAGGGAAGTTTGCGGAATGTCGATTATTCAATTGGCGTTTCGTTTCTCTTGTTATATATGTCTTATTACAGTTCTTGTTATAGCACTGTTTTCACCATTCGTCAAGAGGGAAAATGAACAAATCATTGCACCCTTTTCCACTTTAATGTATAATGAACTAAGAATAGATAACAAAAGATAGGGGGTGAAGCCATGGCTAAAATCAACCATGATAAATTCATTACCGATATGATCCGTTACGCCTCTTCGGCGGAATCTCCGGAACATATTCTGGCACAACTTTTGCAATACATTGGCGAAAACCTGAATTCAGACCGTGCCTACATTTTTGAGGCCAATCTGGACGGCACCTTTGACAACACCTATGAATGGTGCAGAGAGGGAGTCTCCCCTCAGATAGACAATCTGAAGAATGTCCCCTATGAAGGGGTTTTAGATACCTGGTTTTTGGAATACGAAAAAAGACGCAATATCTTGATTTATGATATAGAAGAATACAAGAGCATCAGCGAAAATATGTATCATGTATTAAAACCGCAGGGCATCCATACACTGGTTACCGGCCCCATTGAAATCAATGGTAAATACATTGGTTTATATGGTGTGGACAATCCTCCGAAAGAGTTTATCAAAAATATTTCCGTCCTCATTGAAATGATGGAGTTTGTCATTTCCATGATAATCCGTCTCAGAGATTATTCCAACGCCCTTGAGGAAAGCGCCATCCGAGACCAGCTTACCCACTGCCAGAACCGCACAGCCCTTCACTGGGCATATGATGATGACATGGACATGAATCAGTCCATCGCTGTTATCATGTGTGATCTCAACGGCCTAAAAAAAATAAACGACTCCCTGGGACACCCTGCCGGAGACAAATACATCTGCGACGCCGCTGAGATCCTTGTATCCTGCTTCGATGACCAGAATGTTTACCGGGTAGGCGGGGACGAATTCATTATTGTGCTGCAGGGGATTACAAAAGCAGACCTTACCATCCGCACCGACCGTCTGCAGCTATACGCGGATCTAAAAAAAATCAGTCTGTCCTTTGGCGTTTCTTACCGCACCAACTCCAAAGAACACTTTGAAACACTGTTGCGGGAAGCAGACAAAAAAATGTATGTCCAAAAGAAACACTATTACGAAAATTTATCATTATCAAGGGAGTAATCATGTCAATCCAGTTATCCGATCATTTTACTTATAAAAAACTGCTTCGGTTTGTTTTTCCCTCTATCATTATGATGATCTTTACGTCCATCTACAGCATCGTAGATGGACTCTTTGTGTCCAATTATGTAGGAAAAACAGCCTTTGCCTCCGTAAACCTGATCATGCCTCTGATCATGGGCGTATCTGCCCTGGGCTTCATGATAGGTACCGGTGGCAGTGCCCTGGTGGCTAAAACACTGGGAGAGGGCGAACCGGAAAAAGCAAACGAATATTTTTCCCTTCTTGTGTATGTTACCTTCCTTGGAGGCATCCTGCTTTCCTTACTGGGAATCTTTCTGGCCCCCCAGGTAGCTTCTCTTTTAGGCGCCAGCGGTGAACTATTATCCAACAGCGTATTGTATGCAAGACTGCCCTTCCTGTCTATGCCTGCCTTTATGCTGCAAAATGTATTCCAGAGTTTCTTTGTCACGGCCGGCAAACCAAAACTGGGTCTTTATGTGATCTTATCTGCCGGACTGACAAACATTGTCCTGGACTTTTTGCTGGTTGGTGTCTGGCACTTTGGTCTGGCCGGTGCCGCTTTGGCTACCATCTGCGGTGAATGTATCGGAGGGCTGTTCCCTGTGGTTTATTTTCTACGGCCTAACAGCAGTCTTCTCCGGCTTGGAAAAACCCGCCTGAAACTGTCAGTTCTTGGGAAAACCTGCCTGAACGGTTCCTCCGAACTGATGACCAACCTTTCCAGTTCCATTGTAAATTCACTGTTCAATGTACAGTTGCTGCGCCTGGCCGGTGAAAATGGTGTCGCCGCCTACGGTGCCATCATGTATGTAAGTTTTATCTTTGCCGCTATTTTTATCGGCTACTCCATGGGAAGTGCCCCATTGGTCAGCTATCATTACGGTGCAGACAATCACATCGAACTGAAAAACCTGTTCAAAAAAAGCCTTACACTCATCGGCATCTGGGCTTTGATCCTCTTTACTCTGGCCCGTTTGTCTGCCACCCCTTTGACTACTTTGTTTGTAGGCTATGACCAGACATTACTGAACCTTACCAGACAGGGCTTTATCCTCTATGGATTTGTTTATCTGGTAAACGGATTTAATATTTACGGTTCCTCTTTTTTCACCGCACTGAACAACGGTCCGGTGTCCGCTTTGATTTCTTTTCTGCGTACCCTGGTATTTCAGACCCTATGCGTTATGGTACTGCCGATTTTCTTTGGTCTGACAGGCGTATGGCTGTCGGTGACCATTGCAGAAATACTGACCTTATGTGTCACCGTATTTTTCTTTCTTACCATGCGAAAAAAATATCACTACTGATCGTCAGTCAAAACCAACGATCAGTCCCTTTCTCTCTACATAATAACTGCAGACTCCGGCTGCCGGCATAATCAGGATCTCTGCCTGGGGCCATTGTTTAAGTATCATTTCTTTTAATTTCTTCGCCAGCGTCTGGTTTTCACAATGGCTAATCAGCACCTTGCCGCCCTGAAAATCCAGTTCTTCCATGCGTTCCAGAAATGCTGCCAGCATTTTTCCACTGCCTCGTACCTTTCCCTGAACCAGAATCTCTCCCTGGGGACTGGCTTCACCTATGCCGCACAGCCCAAGTTTTCCAGCCACAAAACCAGCCACCTTACTGACCCTTCCGTTCTTGATCAGATTGTTAAAAGAACTTAATCCATACATCGTGTGGATCTTTTGCTTATAATCTTCCAATTCCATTACAGCATCGGCGAAAGAAATACCTTCTTCCATCAGTTCCGCCGCACGGATAGCCAGCAGCGACGGTCCGGGTCCGGCAGAACCGGAGTCAAGAATATGGATTTTTTTCTCTGGATCTTCTTCCTGGACCATAGCTGCTGCCACCTGGGCACTGTTGTAACTGCCGGACACCTTGGATGACAGGGTAATGGCAAAAATATGATCTCCCTGGTCAAAGGCCTCTTTCCAAGCCGCCGGAGACGGACAGGCTGTGTGGGTATGGATATCCTGCTTCTCGATCCGGTGCAGCATATCCCCTACATTAAACCTGGGATTGTCCATATATTCTATATTTTCTACAAAGATAGAAAACGGTATTTTCGTTATTTTTATCTTCTTATCTCCCAATTTGATTCCTCGCAGATCACATCCGGAATCTGCCACAATATTCCATTCCATACACAATCTCCTCTCTGTTTTACTATTAGGATAACCAAATACCCTGACAGTTATTTCAGATTTTTTATTTATATGCCCATGCCTCAAACTGCTTACGCACCTTGTAAAATACTGCCCTGCAAGCCTCTTTCTTTCATTCTGTCTGATCCGCCATCTCCTGCAGCGCAGCTATCACTTTATTGTAACACTCTTCTACTTTGTGGTACATTTCCTGGCATCCTTCTATCTCTCTGCCACAAAGCTGTTCTGTCAGTTCAGAACTTACTTCATAGAGATTGTCAAAACCTAGATTGACACATACTCCTTTTAATGTGCGGGCTCCACGAAAAGCTTTTTCTCCGTCTTTTTCGGCCAATCCGTCCGTCAGCTGTTTGAAACTGTCATCCTGCAAAAATTTTAATGCAAAACACTCCACTAACATATCACTCCCCAGACGGTTCAGGGCATCTTCATAATTGGCCCCGGCCTTGTCATAACATTCTTTGATATTCATTTTCATATTCTCCATTCTCTATAAGCAAGCCCACGGTCTTTATACTTTCTTTCATTATACAACAGACAAATCCCGTCTGTCCACATTTTTACCAGCAAAGAACCTCATACCCCGTTTCTGTTACCAGTACCATGATCTCCCACTGAGCTGAAGGCTTACGGTCTTTTGTATAAACTTCCCAGCCATTAGCTTCATCCGTAAAGATTTCCTGGCCCCCCATATTCACCATAGGTTCAATGGTAAATATCATGCCCGGTGCCATCAGCATTTCTTCCCCTCTTCTGGAAGTATAACTGACCCATGGATCCTCGTGAAACTCAAGTCCCACACCATGTCCGCCGATTTCTCTGACTACAGTGTATCCATTTGCCGTGGCGTGCTCCTGTACTGCCTGTCCCATATCGCCTAAAAAGCCCCATGGTTTTACCTGTTCCAGACCCTTTTCCACACACTCTTTCGTTACTTCTACCAGTTTTTTCTTCTCCGGGCTTACTTCTCCTATGCAAAACATTCTAGAAGAATCCGAAAAATAACCATCCAGGATCGTAGAACAGTCGATATTGATTATATCGCCTTCCTGCAAAACCACATTTTCAGACGGGAATCCATGACACACTTGGTCATTTACCGAGGTGCACACACTGTAAGGGAATCCCTGGTAATTTAAAGGTGCCGGGATTCCTCCCCGCTCTGTGGTCATACGGTATACAATATCATCGATTTCTTTTGTATTCATTCCCGGTTTTACTACCGTTTCCAGATAGTCAAGAATGGCTATATTGATCTTGCAGCTCTCCTTGATCTTTTCGATCTGCGCCGGTGTTTTGATAATACTTCTTGGAGGCACAGAGCATCCTTTCTCCCGGTACGAATTTACCTTTGCGTCAAAATCGGCATGACAGGTTTTGTATTTGCGCCCGCTTCCACACCAGCAAGGCTGATTTCTTCCAATTTCTTTTTCCATGTTTTTCATTCCTTTCTTCTATCTCTCATCTAGACCTTTTCGTGTAATGTTTCTCTTTCCATAACTCTCAAAAAAAATAATACATTGTCCACTGTTCCTTGTCAATCACTACAACTTTTGTTATATTTTTAGGACTATGAAAACGAAATCATACTCCTCCTGGAGCAAAGCAAAAAAATCAAAGCCAAATAAAAAGAAGTTTCATTCTGCCAGAGGCTTTAACGCAGCGCGTTTTCAGTCTCCGGCGGAAGAAACTTCTTTTTTTACATTACTACAGTCATCTGTGGCAGCTTTCGCCCGGCCTCAAATACCTGTCTGTAAATCCTTGTACATTTCCGGTACTTGTCAAACAAAGCTTCCTTCTCCCCTGCATTGCAGTATACTTTCCAGGAACCGCAGCTTTGACAATTCTTTCCTTTGTTGTCGATAAACCCTTTCACATCCTCCAGCGGATACCCCAAAAAGATGCCGATCTCATGAGGAAAACATTTGTATCCGTGAAGCCTCTTTTTTAGATGTAACAGGCTTTTCTCCAGAGAAAAATCTTCATAGCCATAGTTTTTCAGCAGTTCCTGCACATCTCTCTGGGACAGGGATGCCTCAATCTGCTTTTTCCGATACACATATACAAGGACAGTGCTTTCTTTCCACAGCAGTGCCTGCACCCATACACCTCTGGGATTCAGCATTCCATTAAGCCAATCCAGTTCTTTTTTTATCTCCTCTTTTCCTTCATAGAAAAAGTTAAAAAGTCCCGCTGCCTTCATACCGGCCAATGTAGGTGCACAATGCTGTATCACGCTCTGTTCTATCCCCATATCCGGCTCCTTTACAGAGCTGCTAACTGCTGTCCCAGTGCCTCACAGTCAGACAAGGCGGATTCGTCCGGCACCTCATGGCACATCAGACCTTCGCCATTTAAGACGGTGGCACCGGCACCGCTCATGCGTTCAACCCAGTCACGCATCCACTCGCCATCTCCCCAGCCGTAGGAACCAAACAATGCGATAGTTTTGCCTGCTGCAAAGGCCTCTACCTCTTCTACAAAAGGTTCCATCTCCGTCTCTTCCAGCACCTCCGCTCCCATAGCCGGGCAGCCAAGGGCAAATCCCTTTGCTGCTTTCAGTGCTTCGATGTCAGCATTTCCTACATAGACAACCTCTGCTTCTTTTCCTGCATCTGTAACGCCCTTTCCAATGGCATCTGCCATTGCCTGTGTGTTTCCTGTCTGTGACCAATAAACTACATATACTTTATCCATGATCGTCCTCCTAAATAAAAATAATCTTACAGTAGTTAGTCTATCCTAACTGCTGTAAGATTATCACAAATTTATAAAAGAATCAATGGGTCTAAATCGTCCTATTTTCTCAATAACATCTTAGTCCTCAAAAGGAATTACGGCTCCGTCATATTTATCGTTGATAAATTTCTTGATATCATCGGATTTCAAAACCTTAACCAAAGCCTTGATGCCGTCACTGTTTTCATTTCCTTCTTTCACGCCAATGATGTTTACATAAGTTTTTGCCGCTTCAGAATCTGCTTTTTCATAAGCAATGGAATCCTTGCTGACACTGTAGCCTGCTTCCAGTGCATAGTTACCATTCAATACAACAAAAGCAACTTCATCTTTTACTTTAGCAACCTGGGCTGCTTCCAGTTCCTGGAATTTCAGTTTCTTAGGATTTTCTTTAATGTCATTGATGGTTGCTGTCAGACCTGCACCGTCTTTCAGTGTCAAAAGACCGTTGTCCTGAAGAAGAAGCAGGGCACGAGCTTCATTGGTTGTATCGTTCGGAATGGCAATTGTATCACCTTCTGCCAGATCATCCAGTTTTTTCTTTGTTCCCGGATAAATACCAAATGGCTCATAGTGGATGCCGCCTGCATTTACGATATGTGTTCCGTTTTCTTTGTTGAACTGCTCCATGTAAGGTACATGCTCCATGTAATTGGCATCAAATTCGCCACTTTCTACTACATTGTTTGGCTGTACATAATCATCAAATACCGTTACTTTCAATTCGTAACCCTGTTTCTCCAGGATTTTAGCTGCCTCAGCCAGAATTTCGGAGTGCGGAGTCTGAGATGCCGCTACCGTAATAGTCTTTTTCTGTGTATTGTCCTGGCTGCTGCTCTGATCGGATGAAGATGTACTGCTTCCGCATCCTGTTACCAGTCCTGCTGTCAAAATAGTTGCTAATGCTAATGATAATAATTTCTTTTTCATAGTTTCTTATACCTCTTTCCTTTTTATTTTATTTTACGCCGGTCCAGTTTGGCAGAGATCAGCATACCAATCCCCTGCAGAATCTGAACCAAAACGATCAATATCACAATGGTTACAATCATAATATCCGGCTG
>OGPZ01000510.1_pt1 | contig 34690 bp, 35 predicted proteins | sample 1553111 | NCBI WGS metagenome assembly OGPZ01 (sample SAMEA2579968, study PRJEB22360) | human gut metagenome
AAGAATGGTGTCGCAAGCCAAACTTAATCACAGGAGGTGGTCCATATGGACAATAGAAGTTTATCACATACAAAATGGAAATGCCAATATCACATCGTATTTATTCCAAAATATCGGAAGAAGGTATTGTATGGAAAAGTAAGAGAAGATGTGCGAGAAATTCTGAGCACACTGTGCAAATACAAAAATGTCGAAATAATAGCAGGTGCAGTTTGTGTAGATCATGTACATTTAAGTATTGCAATACCACCAAAGTTAAGTGCCTCAGATTTCATGGGATATTTAAAAGGCAAAAGTACCCTGATGATATACGACCGTCATCCAGAATTGCAGAGCAAATGGGATAAAGCATTTTGGGCAAGAGGATATTATGTAGAAACAATCGGTAATATCACAGACGAAGCAGTACAAAAATATATAAAAGAGCAAGCAGAAGAATCGAGAAAAGAAGATTCAAGAAGTACCGCTTTATAGCGGACCAGTAAAAATGCTTGCGGCACCGTCCTTTGGGGCGAGCAGTAACATAGCCCTTTGGAGGGCTTATAACAAACCACCAGTTGAACTGGTGGTTGCTGACTTAGGACACTATTTACACGGGGAGAAATGCAGAATATTCTTGCAGGACTGCGCAGTCTGGACAGTGTGAATGGAACAAACAGGTATGGACAATTGATGGAAAAGCTGTCAGTTGGTTCATCTGATTTTATGGTGGGTAACCAGACGGTATTGATTGATCTATCCTCTTGGTATAAGGATTCACTTGCACCTAAAATCGAATTGATACGCACATCAATTGATAAATGCAGAAAACTGGAATTCGTCTATTATTCTCCAAAAGGAGAGTCTGCACGTTGCATTGAGCCGTATTATCTGATTTTTCGGTGGTCAAGCTGGTATGTATGGGGATGGTGTATAAAACGTGGTGATTTTCGATTGTTCAAATTGAACCGAATGGATGAGGTAATAATATCGGAGCAGGAGTTTTCCCGAAGGCAGGTGCCAATGCCGGATTTAAGCGATGAAAAGATATTTCCCGGAAGGATAAAGGTCAAAGCATTATTTGAGAAAGACTGCAAATGGAGATTGGTTGAGGAATTTGGACCGGAATGTTTCAGTGTGCAGCAGAATGGAAAACTTTTGTTTCACGCAGATTACACAGATAAGGAAAATCTGATTACATGGTTGCTGTCCTTCAGGGACAAGGTAGAATTATTAGAACCAGAGGAAATACGGGAGGAGATTAAGGTCAATATCGAATGTATGAAAAAGAAATATGAAGGTAAAATTTTGACTATAAAATAAAAAAAGGAGAAATGCTTTATGAGGTATACATGGATTGACGAATATTTACTTAGCAAGGCAGGAGTGACAAGGATGAAAAAAGATGGCGTTTGATTTTAAAAAAGAATACAAGGAATTTTATATGCCGAAGAATAAATCGGAAATTGTAAAAATTCCTCCAATGAATTATGTTGCAGTTCGCGGAAAGGGAAATCCGAATGTAGAGTGTGGTGATTACCAGCAGGCAATAAGCATTTTATATGCAGTTGCTTATACATTAAAAATGAGTTATAAGACAGATTATAAAATTGAAGGATTTTTTGAATATGTAGTACCGCCGTTGGAAGGATTCTGGTGGCAGGGTGAGTAGCATCCTGTGGATGCTGAGATGCGAACTGACCGAACCGACAGGCGAGAAAATGTCAAAGGAATTGATTATAGCAACAAAGATACATTTAATTGGATTTCTGTTATTCGTTTGCCTGATTTTATAACCGAAAAAGATTTTGCATGGGCGGTACAAACAGCAACCAAGAAGAAAAAAATAGATTGTTCACCGGCAGAGTTTTTAACGATTGATGAGGGGCTTTGTGTCCAGATTATGCATCAAGGTTCATTTGATTCGGAACCTGCAACAGTAGCTTTGCTGGAGGATTATTTGAAGGAGCAGGGCTATGAGAATAATATAAATGAACAGCGTTTACACCATGAGATTTATATGTCCGATGCAAGAAAGGTTGCTCCTGAAAAATGGAAAACTGTAATTAGACATCCAATCAAGAAAGTATAGAGGCAAATTGCATTGAGTGAGATTAGAGAATGAAACGAAAGTAATATAGTGGATATACAGATAGAGCAGCCGAGAGGCTGCTTTTTGTTTTTGTGAATGAACATTAAATCTCAAAATTAATATTTTTTATGAAAAAAAGTTGCATAAAAAATATTTGATGATATAATAATGATAAGTAAATAGAAAAAGTGACTTGGAGGAATGAGCCATGATTATAGAGGTAAGAGCAAAAAACTGTTACGCATTTGAGGATGATATTACATTTTCAATGAAAGCAGATATGCGAAATAAAAAATTTGGAGCAAATGTTCACAAAGAGAATAATTTTAATGTCCTTAAAACGGTAGGAATATATGGGCCAAACAATGCCGGTAAAACATGTCTGATCAAGTGCATTAGGGCAATAAGAAATGTACTTTTAAATAAGAAGAATGGACTGATGCCAAATATATTTACTGATAGTGATGTATGCGAGTTAGGTGTTACATTTATGGCATCTGGAAGAAAGTTCTCTTATGATTTTAAGTACGACGCAGAAAAAGAAGAATATATATATGAGTCATTTTCGGAGATATTTAAAGATCAGTACAACAACGAAAAGGAAGTTTGTTGGTTGAAAAAGGATACTGTTAGTGAAGCATACGAGTGTATTGATGAATCTGTTCAGACTATGATTTCTGTTGTATCGAAGAATAATTTGTTATGCTATGTGGTAGATTCAAGTAAATTCGAACATATCAACGAGATGAAGCAGATTCTTGTCGGATTTGCAGAAAAAATTGATATCATCAATATGAATAACATACCTATGCAGCACACGATTGAACTTATGAAGAATAAGAATCAGTTACAGCAAAAGGTTGTTGAGTTCATAAAAAATGCTGACTTATATATGGATAATTTTGAATATGTGGATATGGATAAGATACAGCTGAAAACTGGTGAAGGTGACGAAAAGCCAGATGAGAAAGTGCTTGATATTCCAGAGAACATTATGGATCAAATCAGATTGGTTTCTACTTATAAGGGAGTCCATGTGCCAAGTATGATGTTTGACTCCACAGGAACAAAGAAGATTGCAGCTATTGCCAGCTATGTAATTGAAGCACTTGAACAAGGCAGGATTTTAGTCGTGGATGAGTTGGATAGCAGTATTCATTTTAAGCTTACCAGGGCGATTGTTGCGATGTTTAATAATGAATTAAATACAAGTGCACAGATGATATTTACAGTACATGATATAAATCTTATGGATTGCAAGAGAATGTTTCGAAAGGAGCAGATTTGGTTTGTTCATAAGGATGAAGAAGGTGTGTATGTATATTCACTTGCAGATTTTACAGCACAGCAGGGCGTACGAGATACGACAGATGTTATGGAAAAATATCGGAAAGGTGCGCTTGGAGCTTTGCCTGATCCTGAATTGATTAACTCATTGCTTAGTATTAAAAGTGGTGTAAAGGGGGATGATGCCGATGCCAAATAAGCTCCCTAAGTTTTTGGATAACCATAAAATCTGTATTATCTGTGAAGGTAATGAGGAATATGAGTATCTAAATCGATTAAAAAATTTAAAAGTATGGAATGAGCAATATGATATTTCATTGGTCAATGCCGGTGGAAATGGTAATATCCCGGCGAGGTATCAGGACCGATATCAAAATGGAGCAGATGAACTTGTACTTGTATTTTGTGATACAGAGAAGAAGCCTCACGAGCAGTATGAGGACATTAAACGCAAAATTAATGAATTTCATGGTGTGGATAGTGCAGCGAATGAAGTGATTATATTTGGTAATCCTTGTACGATGCAGATTATATCTAAACATTGGACCAATGAAAATCTGAAATCTCCAGCAAAACCGGTGAATGCTCCCTTGATAAAGGAATATACAGGGGTGGAGAATTACAAAGGAAGAGCGGATCAAATTCAAGAGGTTATGAAACATGTTACCGAGGAGAATTATGTGGATATGTGCCAGCGAGTGAGGAATTTAGAGTTGGATGATTCTATTACTGGTAGCAGTAATTTTGGAAAGTTCATAAAGCTATTTGAGAGTGATGACAGTAGCTGGATTAAGGAGATAAATACTAATGTAGAATTTGACAAGTAGTGTTTATGATGGAATTGTGCAGATGAGGAGGAACAATAATGTCAAAAGAAAATCCGGGAGTAATATTTGATGCATCCAATAGTTGGAATGGATACAATCATCAGGGGAAATTGGCGATTTTGTTTGCAATAAAGCAGATTCTTGAGATATATGATAATACTCTTTCTGTTGGTGATAATAGAATGGTATTGGATGAGTATTTTATTGAAATAGAATATTTGGAGGATTTTTCTATTGGAAGACATACGAATGGCAAGGATGAGTATTATTATGTACATCAAGTGAAGAATCACGCTACAAAGAATGCAGCGGATTATGATAGTGCGTTACTAGGATTAGCTTATCATGTTGAATCCATGCCGACACTCAAAAATGCTTTCTTGCATGCTACAACCGATATCGATTTCAAAGGTAAAACGGTACATGATTATGTTAAGCAGTTGATTTCCTCGCCAGAGGAACTGAATAAAATTTTATTAAGAATAAACGAAGCACGTAGCGATGAAAATAAAAAACAAAAGTTGTATGCTAAACATAACGGACGTCCAGAGAACTTTATAAGTAAACTTAAGAAGGCGCTTATAGAAGCTGATAGTTCACAAAAGAAATTAACTGCGGAAAATATTGATATGGCGTTGGATGAATTAGAAAGCGAAACTCGTAAACAGATTATTGCTATATGTTCATTGACTGAAGAACAAATTGATAAAATATGTTTGTTTAACTATGAATTATCTGGCATGTCTCAATTATATTGCGAAGTAGATAGGATTGAAGAACTTATAAAAGAGGAAATTAAGGATAGTATATATCGTTTTGGATTATCATCATTGTGGCTTGGTGATCGGTACCTTAATAATAGATATTTATTTCTTCTTGGAAAACTTGATGAACACATTATTGAGAGAGATTTAAATTATCCGCTGTATAAGTCTGGAGATTTAGATAGGAAAATTAAGTTGAGTCTTTTTTTAGACTGGCTAATATGTGGTGATATCAATACGGCAGACGATTTTTTCTATCAATTTCAATTGAAAGAAATATTTGCGTCAATTTCAAATAGGTTTTGTGAACGCTGCAACTTAGGTAAATGTGATACATGTCTTATGACGTCTGCGATAAATAAAATCGGACAGATGTCATTTGATGAGATGAAGCGTTTTCTTGTCCTGACAAATCCTAATAATTGTGAGGGACTTTCGGTTTCAACGATTTCGAATTACATGAGTTGGGCTAATATTGGAGATCCTTTTTTGATTGGTATTAGAGATATTGCTATGCCGTTTGAAGCGGAAAAGCAAGCTATTACCTATATTGATAAGGAGACAGTGCAATATGTTTTGACAACAATTGTGATGAATGAATTATTGGATGATCCCAAGTCAATTTGTTCTAATATAGCTAATAATAGAGAGTTATATGAATTACTTATGGATTATGATTTCTTTATCAGTAAAAATCTGACTTGCCAATCAGTTGTTGATGCTAATATGAGAATTGGTAAAGGACATATAGAAGATGAAAACTTAAATAAAAAGAAGTTTGAGCATATTGCTCATTTGAAAAATACCAGTATTATCAAATTAACAGACTTTATATCCCAAATTTGAAGAAAGGAAAATATACTATGAATATAATACTTAATGTCTTTAAAGAACTGAATTTTGTTTCTGTAGATGAGTTTATAGTTGAGCACAAAATAAATGATAAGAGCGTGATGCAAGTTGTTGTTAATGTGTTGGTTTCTAATGAGAATGATAGTCAAGTTTTCTTGGTTATAAATTGCGATAATAAGCTATTACATTACGTTGTCGAAGGTGGTTTAGTAAAGGAAATAGCTTTACAATTTAGAAGGAAAGAGTATCATCGAGCGGAAATGGACAGGAATACTTCTTTGTATATAGTAAGCAGGCATGAGGTTGATGAGGATGTGGATGTTTCTTCAAAGGTGAAAATAGAGGATGATCCTTTTTACTTTAAAAAATATGTGTTTTCATATGATGAGGTTGGGTTAGAAAATGCTACTGCTTGGATTATCGAGAATAGTAGTAAGAATACAATTGTTGCTTTGATTCAAGAATACATTACTGATACTGGTAAATTTGCAAGGTACAAGGAAAATTGTGTTAATGAACCGATTTATTCATATTTTATGGAATTAGTTACAAAAATTCATTGTTTTCCAATGAAGACGGTGGAGACAAAAGATATAAATTCTATTAATTATTTTCTGAATCAAGAGATAGGTAAAGTAAGAACCAGATCAAGGAAGCCAATAGATATAGATCAAATAAAAATTGCAGAGTTTTTCGAAAAAAATATTGATTATTCTGATGTAGAAGAGGTTTGTAATTGCTGGAATAAACTAATTAGGATGGAAAGCGAGGACAAGTTATGATTATAATTAAACGTTTGTACATTGAAAATTACAAGTTGTTTTCGCACAAGGAAATTGACTTCAGTCAAGCACTTTTATCTGTGTTTGATGGACCGAATGGTTATGGTAAAACAAGTATATTTGATGCTGTTGAACTATTAATAACCGGAAAGATTAGTAGAGTGAAGGAATGCGAATCAATTGATGGAAAGTCTGCTTATCAGACTGTCTTTTTTGCGCAAAATAGTGATAAGGATGTAGTACTAAAGGCAGAATTTGAAGATAAAGAGACAAAAGAGGTTCTTGTTATAGGTGCAAAAGTAATATCTGTTAATTTAAAAGGAAAGGTTGCAAATCCTAAAAATATTTTTGATAGTATTGACTTTTATATATTACCTTCTTATAACATTTCAATTGATGCATGGGCAGGATATGCCTGTGATCAAGAGCAAATTGATGAATTTAGAAAGAATAAATTTGGACATCAAAATATTGAACAATTTACCTTGTTTCATTACATACGCCAAGAGGACCGATTGGCGTATTTTAAACAGAATGAGTCGTCTAGATCATCAACTATTGAAAATCTTTTGGGTGTTGATAAGGAAAGAAAAAAACAAAAGGATATACAAGAGAAATATAAGGCAATAGACAAACTTTTTAAGCAAGCTGACATGGAAATCAATAAAAAGAAAAGTACAATGATTGAGCCTAATAAACAAGTACAAGGAAATATTGAATATAAACAACTTCTTGAAGGGATACGACCATGGGATCAAGAATATATTGTTTTTTCAAGTTCTAATGCGGAAAAACTGGTATCACAGTATGATAAGGAACTGGAAGAAATAGAAAACTATATCAAATACAAGAATAGTCATGTTTATTATTTTGCATATAGAATGTTTTATGATATTCCAGAGCAATATAGAGCAGATGTTGTCCGGGCATGGGCATTGCTTCAAAAACAACCTATATCAGTCGATGAAATTGAAATATGTAGCCAAAATTTGTTCTTTTTGCAGAGTCAGAAAGAAAAGATTGACTGTCAAGATTATCTAAATATTGATTTTGTAAAGATGTGTAAAATTTTGGGATTGGTTGAGAATAAAAATATATTAAAGGAAATTGAGCTGTTACAAACTATTTCCCAAAATCAAGGGAAGCTTCAAAAAGCGCTTAATAATTTGATTCAGATTAGAGAGAATTTTCACCGCGAACATAATAAAATTATGCAATCAGGGGTATGCCCATATTGCGGTTATGATTGGTCCAATGCTGAACATTTGGAAGAACACTTCGAATCAACGAAGAACATAATTCAGAATTTGTTAGCAGAAGATGGTGAGAAATATTCACTTCAAGTTGAAAAAATCAAAGAAGAAGTAGAAAAAAATATCCTTATTTTTTTGCTAAACAAAATAAATGAGCTTATGGACATGGAAGTAATAAGCGTGTATCGTAAATTTGATACAAAAGCAAAATTTGTTAGCATGTTAGATCAAGGAAAACCATTATTAGAAACGTCAAAAGAAAGACTTATTGCTGATAGAAAGGAACTTACTGATGATGTTGAAACACAAATCAATTTATTACTAGAAGATTGCCAACAGATTGGTAATTCATTTCCAAACGATTATTTAAGCGCAGATGAAAAATATCATTTTGTAAATATTCAAAAAAAGTACGGAATGACGGATGATATTATAAATAAAATTGGACCAGATGATATTGAACGAAAGCGAAAATACATATTATTACAGTTTTATAAATCGTTTGATAAATTAAGAGATGAGATCCAAGCACTAGAAAAACAGAGAGAAACACTTTCTGAAATAAAGGTGCAGCTTAAGGAGTATTCAAGCGCATTGAATACGGCTATAGATGCATACAAGAAGCAAATTATAGATGAAATAGAGATACCTTTTTTTGTATATTCTTCGCGATTGTTACAATCCTACCAAGGCGGGCAAGGAGTTTTAATGGAGAATGATGGAGAATCTATAAGATTTAAGTCGCCAGGTAAGGAACATGATGTTCTGTATACAATGAGTTCGGGACAGTTGTCAGCTGTTTTGCTATCATTTTCTCTTGCATTAAATAAAATCTATGCAGGTGATGGAATCAAAACGATTCTGATTGATGATCCTATACAATGTATGGATGATATAAATATGATTTCATTTGTTGAATTGTTGAGAAGAGAGTTTTCGGATTGCCAAATTATTTTATCAACCCATGAGGAAAATTTTTCTAATTTTATCCGATATAAATTTAAGAAATATGGATTAGTAGCTCAGGCAATTACCTTAAAGGATGCATAGGAGGTATAAAGGTGAAAACTGATACATAGGGTGCATACATTCTTTGGTTGCAAAATGCTTGCAAAAAGTCCCAAAACGATAAAGAATGCATAGAATATTAAGAATAATTATACAAAATATGGTGATGTATCGTCTTTTTAGACACAATATATAGTTTCTGAAATCGAGTTTGAATAACGGATTAGAATGCCGAAAGCCTGTATTTATGCGAGTTTTCGGCATTTGTTTTATCAAATGGCTCTAGTTTGGCTCTATTTGTGGGGAGAGTAATGGAGTTATCAGTTTTGAAAAGGTAAATAAAAAAGGAAGAAGGTACAAGCTATGTTGCCAACAAGAGAAGAAGCACTGAAGTTAATTCGTGATGGGTTATTATTTAATCCGGGACCTTGGGGAAAACATTGTTTAACAGCAGCACACTGTGCAGAAAAAATAGCAAGTGCATGTGGTGATATGGATGTTGAGAAAGCATATATATTAGGTTTACTACATGATATAGGAAGAAAATTTGGTGTAAGACATCTTGGACATGTTTATGATGGATACGTATATATGAAATCATTGGGATATGATGAAGTAGCAAAGATATGTTTAACCCATTCTTTTAATAATCATACGATAGATGAATACATCGGAAAATTTGATGTTACAGATGAAGAATTGACAATTATAAAAACTGAATTAGCAAAGACCATATATGACGAATATGACCGGTTAATTCAATTGTGCGATTGTTTGGCAGGAGCGGAAGGAGTTCTTGATATAGAAAATAGGATGAATGACGTAAAGAAAAGGTATGGCTTTTATCCGCAGGACAAGTGGAATTCCAATATGAATTTGAAGCAATATTTTGAGGGGAAAATGAATAAAGGCATTTACCTTATATGTGAGAAAGATACATTTGCACTAGGAGATTTATGATCTTATAAATATATTTTCACTACAAGTTTTATGAACAGGTTGGAAGTGGTTAAGTGGATATTTTATTTAAAAATGATGATTTTGTATTTTCATACAGAGTTGGCGGTATATTGAAACATAATGGTAAAATCTTGTTACAGCGTCCGAAGAATGATGATTATGCCATTATTGGCGGACATGTTGCGGCTATGGAGACAAGTATGGAAACTCTTAAACGGGAATTTGAAGAAGAGCTTCATGCTAAGATAGAGGTAGATAATCTGTTAGCAATCGGAGAAATTTATTTTCCATGGGGAAAAGACCCTGTCATCAGATATGCTTATATTATAATGTACATCTGATAGATGATAATATTCCATTAGATGGTGTGTTTCATGGATATGATGAGCTGGATAATGAAAGAATTGATTTGGATTTCTGTTGGGTTTCACTAGAAGATTTAAAGAAGGGTACTAAGGTATATCCTTTAGAGTTGATACCATATATCCTTGAGTCAGGGAAAGAAATTGTACATTTTGTTTCAAAGCAGATTTGAGGAGATAGTCAATGATAGAAAATATGAAGGTAGAATTTGGCAGAACATCAGATATTGATTCATGGATGCGATTAGTGAGAAAAGTAAGTTGGAATTTTCCAGGATTAGAGACAGAGCAGAGTATAGATGAACACAAAATAATAGTACTGAAATTCATGAATGACAAACGTGCTTTGTGCGTGAAGAACGAACAAGAGATTGTTGGCGTACTTTTATATTCAAGGAAGTATAATATGATATGTTGTTTGGCTGTTGATCCAGCTTATCGAAAAAGGGGAATTGCTTCGCTTCTTTTAAGAGAGGCACTTGATAAACTTGACAGAGATAAAGATATAACTGTGTCTACATTTAGAGAAAACGATGTTAAAGGAATTGCACCTAGAAAATTATATAAGAAATTTGGGTTTGAACAAGGTGAGCTGATTGAAGAATTTGGATATCCTAATCAAAGGTTTGTGTTGTATGCTGCCAAAGGTGCTGACAATGCGATAATTGGGACGACAGTAACTGTCACAGTCGATAGACCATTAGGAAGTTACCATCCTGAATATAAAGATATGTATTACCTGGTAAATTATGGTTACATTGAAGGAATTATAGCACCAGATGGAGAAGAGCAGGACGCTTATATATTAGGTGTAAATGAACCCGTAGACATATTTACAGGCAAAATTATTGCGATTATTGATAGAAAAAATGACATAGAACAAAAATGGGTGGTTGTACCTGACGGAATGATGTTTTCAAAAGATGAGATTAGGCAGCAGATACATTTTCAGGAACAATATTTTGATAGTGAAATTGTGATGTAATGAAAAGGTTGGGGATAAAGTGCCAATGAATTCGCAGTAGAGTGGGAAGGAGCGGCATGTTATGATGGAAGATGAAATGGAACTGAAGCATAGTCATGCGTGTTCCAATTAGAAAGTAGGGATATAATGAGTAATAGCTCTTTAACAGCGGAATGTAATAAGATATTTGATTTTTGGAAATTAGAAGAATATTTTACACCATCGGATTATCCGGGATTGGTTTTAACAATAAAAGAGGGGAAAAAGGATATTCCGTTTGATGCATATTACAATGATTACAGCAGCAGAAGTTTGCCACTAAAAAGATACAGGGCTCATAATAAGTATTTGAGTCAGAAAAACAAATCGGATGAGAAGTTATATAATCGTGCAAATATTTATTGTGGCTGTTATAGAACGAAAGATTTTGTTGAAAAAATGGCTGAAAAATGCAAATTAGATATGGAGAAATATGCGGAGATAAATGAATTAACAGGACGGTTTTATGCTTTTTCTGTGCAGATAGATTTAGATGGGAAAATTACAGAAGAAGGCGTGCAAGTCAGTCCGTTTTTTTATGCTGTACTTTTCATGATAAAAGCCGAGGGCATAAATGTTAATATTAAGCAAGAAAATATATGGAAGCTAAATGAAGAAGTAAATGAAATACTTAAACAAAATAATGAACGAATAATGGGATTTACAGATGTAACAACAGTAAAAAATATTATATTTGATAAGCTGGGAATTGAGTCTGAAAGTGAAGTTGGGCTAAAAAGTGCTTCGGATAAAGTATATGCATGTAAAGGTTTAAAAAAAGAGGATGAAACAAGTGACTTTACCAGTTTTTATTTGGACGAAATAGAAAATGTTCAGAAGAACTATAAGAGTAATGAGAATTTGATAAAATATACCACCTCATTATTGGAAGAAAATCAAAAAAGGATAATGATAGACAGTGATGTCCTTTCCATGAAAAAATGGTTAGAAGCAGATAGATTCCCAATGGGTAAATATCCATCAAAGTTTTCTCCGACATTAATGCAGCAAATAGCGATAAATATATCTATATCAGAAAAGGATAGAAAAGAAAAAATATTTTCAGTAAACGGACCACCGGGAACGGGAAAAACAACTCTTTTGAAAGAAATAATTGCTTCAAATGTTGTCAAATTAGCAGAAGTTTTAATTAAATATGGAATTGGTGGTAATAAATTTGTTCCTAGGAAAGTTGAATCCGCATCAAATGCCAATTATACAGAAAAATATTATGAAATACCGGAAGAAATTTCTAAATATGGAATTCTTGTGGTATCAAATAATAATGGAGCTGTAGAAAATGTTACGCTCGATTTGCCGAAATCCGGCGATATGGGAAAGGATAAAACCTGGACAGATTACTTCGACAGAAAAATAAATAAAGAAGTGTATTTTTCAGCGGTAGCAGATAATCTTTTGGGCAAAGAAGGAAGTGCATGGGGATTAATATCAGCTCGCATGGGAAGAAAATCCTATATTACTGAAGTTTTAGAATCTTGTGTATTCGCTAAAAAAAATGATGCTTCGGATAAAGTGACATTAGATCTGGCAAGAGAAGCTAGTATTTCGTGGAATGAAGCTGTTGGTAGATTTAAGGAAGCTAAAAGAAAGGTTTCGTTATTAAGAGAAGGCATTAAAAAAGACCAAAAACTCTTGGAGGATTTTTACAAAAAAGGAGAGAGTTTAGCGAAGAGCAAATTAGATTTAAAACAGCTGTTCATAAAAAAGGAGCAATTAAATACAAAGTTAAATGAGGTAAAGACGGAATTAGATCGTAATGAACAGGAGACTTTAGAGCAGGAACAGGATATTAAGTATATTAAGAAACATACCTCTGTTTTTAAGAAGTTGCTTATACTTTTGGGGATAGGAAAAATAGGCAGACAAGTTGCTGAAAAACAAAAATATGTCGATGAGTTAGTAATTAAGCACGAAGATATTCAACGTAGAAAGGGTTTGGCGGAGAAAAGTATAGAAGAAGCATGTACAAAAATTGAAAACCAAAATAATATAATCTCTTCTTTAGCAGATGAAGTACAGAAACTTGAAGAAAAAATATATGGAAATAATGAGTCTTTGAAAAACAAATACAAAAATAATTTTGCAGATAGAAATTTTTATGAAAATATTAAAGAATCAGAAGAGTCGCAGAATGCGTGCCCTTGGACATTTAAAGAATATGATATGGCCAGGGAGGCATTGTTTTATGCTGCATTACAAGTTCGAAAAGCATTTATTTTGGAATTGCCATATATAAAAAGAAATCTGTTTGTATATGAAGCATATAACAATGGAAAATATACAATAGCAGAAAAACAACAGATGTTTCCTCATTTGTTAAATGCATTGTCAGTAGTAATCCCTGTCTTGTCTTCTACTTTTGCTTCAGTGGGAAGATTCTTAAAATATGCCGGTAATATGAGCTTAGGCATGCTTATCATTGACGAATCCGGACAGGCAGTTCCGCAGTCTGCTTTAGGAGCCGTTTATAGAACAAGGCAAGCAGTTGTCGTGGGAGATCCATTACAAGTAGAGCCTGTTGTAACAATTCCTAAAGTGTTAATTGACATACTGGCTGATAGTACGGGTGTAGCAAAAGCATATAAGATGATTGAAAATTCAGCTCAGACCTTTGCTGACAATATGAATGAGTTTAACGGTATGATTGGAAAACGCCAGGTTGGCTGTCCGTTGGTTGTTCACAGAAGATGCATAGAACCAATGTTTTCTATTTCAAATTTGATTTCATATGACAATAGAATGTTTAATAAAACAAATAAGAAGGAAGAATATTTGAAACCGGAAAATCCATTTTTGATAAAAAAATCCGGATGGATTAATGTTGAAGGAGCAGAAAATGGTGGTAAGGATCATTTTGTGAAAAATCAAGCAGAAAGAGTATGCAAATTAATGGAAGATGCAGTACATATATATTCAGATTTGTTTGAGACAGATGATAAGATTTTTATAATTACACCTTTTAGAACCGTTGCAGAATCAATGCGTAAGTTTATCATCGACTACTTTTCGGTAAAAGAATATGATAAGAAAATTTTGTCAAAGTGGACGAAAAATTGTGTTGGTACAGTGCATACTTTTCAAGGGAAAGATGCGAATGAGGTACTTTTGGTATTGGGGTGTTCAAATAAAAGTGCAGGTGCAATGAATTGGGTGGTAAAGAAAGCTAATATACTTAATGTTGCATGCACCAGAGCAAAATATAGAGTAGCATTTATTGGGAATATCAATGATTGGAAAAATAGAAGGTACTTTAGAGAGTTTATTCCGAATTTAATTGATATAATAAATGTGTAAAATATAGACGATATGGAGTGAGGGTAGGAGTAGATTTATTACCGGAAAAAGGACAAATTATTTTGTCTAATATAAAGAAAATAGAGTTCGGTAAAGTTGTTTATGAAATTGTAGATGCAAATCTGCTATATCAAGGTGAATTTGAGTATTTACAGATAATTGTTGATTTTTGTATAGAACCAAGGTCAGTACAAGAAATAATGGATAAATTTGGTTTAGACAGCAGGACAAGTTTTAGACGAAAGTATTTAACTCCTATGTTGGAAAAAGATGTACTGAAGATGACTATACCAGAAAAGCCATCAAGTAAAAATTAAAAGTATTTTTCATAAGAGAATATCCTAACCACATCTTAACCAATGTGATTAGGAAAATGCAAAAGATTGGAGAATGGTTATGTATAAATTTTCAGATATTTCGCGTTGGTTTGATATTGTCAATTATATCGAATATAACAATTGCAGAAAAATTGAAATTAATATGAAAAAACTCTCTCATACAGAGATAAGCGAATTTTGTAATGAATTTGCTTTGTTTATATGTCGACTGAGATGCCCATCAGATGAATGGCTTTTAAAAATGGAAAGGGCAATAAAAGGCGTGGAAAAATTAAAATTGAAAGATAAGGAAATCTTACGTTATGTGTTCTATCCGGGTTTTATCAGTGACACAAGATATAAAGAAACGGGAGACTACTGGAAGTCGTTTGATGATCAAGGAATAAAAGGATATTTTGGCGAATGTTTTTATTATATTTTGCGTGAGCAAATATTTGAAGATGAAAAGGTATACATAGAACCTAAACGTCCGAAGAATTCATCAAAAGTACCTGGTATAGATTTTGTTGATATAAGAAAGGATGATGAAGGTTATTATATGATAATTGGAGAGGTTAAAACAACGGGAAAAGATTATAGTTCAAGGTTGCAGGAAATTCTTGATAGTTTTACAAATCGTATTAATAAAACCTTTAGTGAAGTGTATCAGCAGATTAGGGAAAATGATGATGGCAGTAATACAGAATATACCACTTTTCTACGGGAAATGCCAGGAGTGTTTTATCGGATTACAGGAGATTCTGGAAAAAAGAAAAGAGTTTCAGGTGTCATAAATTACAATTACGAAGGAAAAAGCATAGGAAGGATGGCACTTAGCGGTGTAAAAGATAAACTTCAAGATGTTGTTGGTGAAGAGGCAATGTGCCGGAGATTTAAGCTGATTGGAATATATGATATAGAAAATGTAATTGAACAAACGAGGAACATTATATGGAACGTATTGTAAATGCAGAGCATCTTTACTCCAATATTAAAGAACTTTTAGAAGAACAAAAGGATATTGAAGATGTCAGAAAACAGTTAGGAATAATTCATCTTAGAATATTGCAAAGGGATATGTTAAAAAGAACCAAGGAAAGAGACTGTTCAAAAGAGCTGGTTGTTTATAACAAAATTGCATTTTATTTGCTTACTAAATTGACGAATTTTGAATATGATGAAGCTGTTTATTTAGAGGGAATGGAAATTGCTGCCTTCTGTTTTGAGGTGCTATTTAAATCCAAGATGTATATGCCACAAGAAGAAGTAGAATATGGTATTTTTTCATCTATATGCTATACACTGGCAGAAAATCAAGCGAACAGTATTATTATTGCAAATAAGATAATTGAAAATTATGAAAGGTATTGTAAAACGAGAAGATACTTATATTTGTATGCGTGTTTTTTAGCAAGAAAATATAAGGAAATTTCACGTATGATAGTAACTGAAGATAGCTTGATAAAAGAAATTGTTTTATTTTCGAAAAGTATGATATATCGAACTGAGAAAAGAGATTATTTGAAAGGGTTGAAAGATGTATTGTTTCAGTTAAGAGATGAACAGTCTGAGGATTATTATATGTTCAGATTAATTTATCTTGTTGCAAAAAGAATGGATACATATTCAATACGCAATTTGTTGAAAGATAATAGAGATTTGGTCGATTATATTGATGTATTAACACAGAAAGAAATTAGAAATGTGTTTGAATTGTGGCAATCGCAAAAATTTTTATTTGAAGCTTTGGAACAGATAAGAGAAACAGATGATATATTCTTTCTGTCTTTGCCAACAAGTGCGGGAAAAACTCTTGTATCGGAACTTATTTTATATAAATTTTTATCATATAAAAGGGGGATTGCAATATATATAGTACCAACTATAGCGTTGACAAATGAAATAGAGAATTCGTTTCTTAGAAGATTCAGGAAGGTTGGTATAAATGTAATTAAGGAATTGGAGTATGATGATGAGAGTAATATTGCACAACCAGTAATTTTAATTTTAACACCAGAAAAACTTGATTTATTAGTAAGAAAACGACCCGAAATACTAAAGGAACTGGAATGCATAGTATTTGATGAATTTCACAAAATTTCTGATGGGCAACGTGGGTGGTTAGAAGAAACGTTAATTGCTTGGTTTGTATTTCATATGAACATATATAATTACAAAATAGTGATGATGTCTGCAATTGTGGATGGGCTGAAGGATAGTTTGTCGAATATTAGGGCTGCTATTTATGATAAAAAGTGGACACCATCAAAAAAGCTGTATGGTATGTTTTATTTGCCCGAAGGAAATAAAAAGGTGTATGGTAAAAATAGTGTTAAACAGGGGGAGGAAATAGTAGAAGAGTATTGCTTGAATATTAAGTATGATTTTAAACTTGTTGCGACTTTACCAAATGTTTTTCAAAGAAAAACATTTGGTAAAAAGAGGGTAGATGGTAAGGATACAAAGCGATCAGATACAAAATATGATTTGTGTTGGAAAGCTGTAAATGCATTTGAAGAAGATACTATTCTAGTCTACTTTTATGCCAAAAAAGATATTAAGTCATTTATTTCAAAATGTGAAAAATACCGTGAAATACATATTGATTCACGACTGGAAAGTTTAAAGGATAACATAGCAAGACAATTAGGTTCAGAACATTTGCTTGTGAAAGCACTTGATTATAAAGTTGGATTTCATGATGGAGATTTGCCGGAAGATGTTAGAAGTGTTATTGAAAGTGCTTATAAAAATAAATTGATAGATGTGTTGGCATGTACAACCACCTTGGCTGATGGGGTTAATTTACCGGTTAGTACTTTAATAGTAGGTACATTTTCTAATTTTGACAATAACAGAAGATTGGATTTAGGAGATTACAAGAATATTGTCGGTAGAATTGGACGAGCACTGATTGATACAGAGGGAAAGATATTTTTGATAAAATATCCGGAGATATATAAAGAGGAAGATGTTCAACAGTTCAATGAATACTATTATGGAGAAAGAATTGCTAATTCATTAGAAAGTGCATTTGATGGTATTAAAGATGATTTGCTGCTTGACGTTGAATCCTACGCATATAAAGAACTGGATAAAGAATGTAAAAATATCAAATTTATGATTGAGAGAATACAAATATTTGTATTTACTTTATATGAAGAAATGCAAGATAGTAACATAGTTGAATTTGAAGAAGCGTACAGTAAAGCATTCTTTTTAAAGCATTCAACTAAAACGGACGAGATAATGAATAAATACGTTTCAAAATATTATAAGTTGGCTGGTGAAATACCATATGAGTTTTTGAAGAAATGTAATCAAACAGGTGTTTCTTATGAAACTAATACTATTTTAGTTGAATTAGCTGAGGAAGTGGGAGATTTTGAGGAGATATACGATATATTATCAGAGAATGTATATTTGAAGTTGCTGGAATGTAATGAATTTCTCCCAGAAGATGATAGTGTTCAACATTACAATGCATTAATGACATGGTTAGAAGGTGGTTCATATAGAGAACTCAGAGATAAGTATTTTGTAGAGGATAATGTTCAAAATTCAACAGAACGGTGTACAAAATATATTAGAAGAATGTTTCAATATATTGTTCCATGGGCTTTAAGCGCATTATTGGTATATATGGATGAAAAAACAGATTCCTATAGAGTGATGACATATTTGATTAGATGTGTTAAATATGGGTCTCTAGAAGAGGATGTGATTGCATTATGTGAAAGTGGCATAAAATCTCGGGAATTGGCAATTGATTTGAATAAATTATATGTGGATGATGCAAGTGAAGATATTGAAATCTCAGAATGGGTTGTAAATGTTCAAAAGGAAAGATTGGAGAAATCTTTTGGAAATAAATTTGATAGATATATTCTTGAACAAGTTGCAAAATATCGTTCTATTAAAAGAGAAGTAAGTCATTATTTTGAGAAAAGTCGAGCAATAATATGTCCTGTAAGAGGGGTTCAGTATTATTCCTATTTTAGTTTGGGAAGTAACTATTTTGAGGAAAATAAGAAAGTAGTATTGCTTCAAGATACGAATAATGAATACGATATGTACGCTGTCAAAGTTTTGACAAGAGATGGTAATTTTATGTTAGGATATATTCCGATGACTTGTTCAGAGGAAGTTTTTGATTTGATTGAAAGCGGGTATCAATTAAAATGTGAGATTCATGAGATGAGGGAGAAGTCGCTTAAAATACGAGTTGAAAAAGTTGGATTGTAATTATATTTTATATCCCCGTTACATAAGAAAGATAAGACGGGGATTTAGAATGAAAAATAGTCAACTAAATTCATTCATAGCACTCAAATAATCTTGCAATCCGTTTTATGTCAATGCTAGTTTGACATAAAGAAGAGGTGCTTACTCGGTCAGTCGGTAAAGATATACAACATCATTCGGGTCATTAAAGGTAACGGAGGAATTGCATTCTTTACAATGGATAATAAGAACGGAGTTCTCGCCGGTATTGACAATAGTGGAGTTTGTGGATTGTTGATAATTATAATGTAGTGTCGGTAGCATATATTCAATTACTGGCAGATCAAACTAAACATAGTGATGCAGGTGTTATGATTGAAAATGATTATTATATTTTCCATGCAATTGACAAAGTAAGTGGAAGAAGAGAAATTATTCAATGTAGCATGGGTGCAGTTGGAAGTGAATTTTTAAAGAATAGGTTTGGAAAAAATGAGGTCCCTGCATGATTTTTGTACTATACAGAGGAGATTGCTGATATAATAGAAAGAAATAATTAAACATAGATTAACTAAAAAATACAACAAAGTCTTAGGTGGGCAGAATCAGATGAGATTAGGATATGATGTAAATACGAGGAGCTGATTTTGAATGAATATACTTGTAATAGGAAATGGATTTGACTTAGCACATGAATTGCCGACAAAATATGGGGATTTTTTAGAAATGATACAGTGTTTTAAGTCTATAACCAATGAACCTAATATTATGAGGTCAGGGGGCTTGGACAATATAGAAAAACCAATATATGCTTTTTTAGATAGATTTATTTTTGAAGAAAATACACTTAGTGCCGAGTTTAATAAATTGATAGAAGATAATTTTTGGATTGAATATTTTTTGGAAAATCCAATGTATCGGAGAGAGAATTGGATTGATTTTGAAAGTGAAATTAGTAAAGTGGTAGAACAATTGAATGAGGATATGTATTTTGATAATGGGGAAAGGTGGCAATTGGATGACAAGATGAGTGATTTGACAAATGAGGGGTTGAAAAAAATTTATTCTAAATATACGTTTACCTCACGTTCAATGGATGCATTAACAGATGGCAAATGTGAATTTGTTACATTTAGACAAATACGAGATAGACTGTATAGTGATTTGAACAGACTTATTAGAGCATTAGAAATTTACATGACTGCTTATATAGAGCAGATGGAGTGTGATTTAGAATCTCCAGATATTAATAATATTTGGTTTGATGGAATTTTGAGTTTTAATTATACAGACACGTATGAAAAGTTGTATGATTCTAAACGATTAGCTAATTATGATTATATACATGGAAAAGCAAATATAAAAAATAAAATTTATACTAATAATATGGTATTAGGAATAGACGAATATCTTCCAAAACATAGAAAAGATAAGGATGTAGATTTTATTGCGTTTAAAAAGTTTTATCAAAGAATCTACAAGGAAACTGGGTGTGAGTATAGGAACTGGGTTGATGATATACGTTCAGATAAGCCAATTGAGAATAGGACGTATGGGGGATTTGATGAAAATGGAAATAAAATTATTGAATCAACGTATTCTTCACAACATAATTTATATATTTTTGGACATTCGTTGGATGTTACTGATGGTGATATATTAAAAGATTTAATTTTAAATGATAATGTGCATACGACTATTTATTATGTAAATAAAGATGTTATGGGACAACAAATAGTAAATTTGGTTAAAGTAATTGGTCAGGATGAGTTGATAAAGAGAACTGGCGGAAAAAATAAGACAATTGAGTTTAAGAAACAAGCAGATATGATATGGAAATCAAAAGGAGAGGAATAATGACTATAAATGTACAAAAAAGATTAATTGAAAAAGGATATTTCCCAGATGAAATGGGATTTTGGTTTTCAGCAAAATCGTTTGCGTTATTTGACTAATCTGGAAATTAAATATGTATTTATGATAAAACAATTTTTATATGCAGTCTATTGTGGTATGACTGCCTCGACTTTGTGGAATGGAAGCAGAAAAGTTAAAGGTGGCTACATAACTGTCAAGAAAAATGGTGATGTGATTGCTAATTATGCAATGGAGTCAGATGCTTTTAAGAATTATTTGTATCAACATTGTTATATGGATTATCCGTCAACAGTATAATGGCTCAGATTTAGGTCATGGAGATTATGGAAAAGTGTATATGAAGGACGGACAGGATTTCTTTAATTTAAATTTTCAAGTGAGAATATGCTGATTTATGGAAAGAGAAGACGTGGATATTCTTGCTTCAGGAAACCTTAATTTCGAAAATGTGGAAACCGCTGTTCTGGAACACGGAAACCGTCTTGATTGGATTAATGGATATTTATCGGGTACAACTCATTTGTCAAGCCCGGAGCCGCTTTGCGGTGCGAAGCAGGCTTTACGATTAAGTTGAAACTGATAAACTTGTATTGATCCAATCACATACTTTTCTTGGTTTCCTTATGCCGGACAGCAGGGACATGGTAGCCGGAATATTCAGACGAGAAGGAGATACTTAAAAATGGAAATTTTAAACGAATTTTCCGATTGGATGATACGAAATTCTAATCTTAGTGAGAGTTCCGTTTATAAATACAAGCGGGCAGTGAACACTGTATCTAATGAGATGTTAGAACGGGAAGTTGTAAATAAAAGTTTGTTTAAGATGAATCTTGTAGAATTGGACATTGCTGTATACAACATTTTTGAGAATTCGCTATTTATAGAGAAAAATACTCGCGGAAATCATATGTATAGCAATGCACTTAAGCAGTATAGGTATTATATGATGGAAAAAAACGACGATGATTGTGCTGAGAAAAAATTAGAAGAAGAAATAAAGAACTCACTGATATTAAATGATACGGAGAAACAGGTTATTATTAAAGCCAGAATAGGGCAGGGAAAATATCGTGATAACTTAATGAAAAAATATAATCATCATTGTATTGTCACGGGTATTGATACGCCTAAATTGTTGGTTGCAAGCCACATTAAGCCATGGCGGGTGTGTGATAATGAAGAAAGAATTGACACGGAAAATGGGCTATTGTTGAGCGCAAATATGGATAGATTGTTTGACAGTGGATTAATTACATTTACGATAGAAGGGAATATGATAATATCTCCGTATGTTGGAGCTGCAAATGAATCGCGACTACACATATTTAAGGGGATGAAGGTTGATCTGCAACCTTCGACAAAATTGCTTGCATATCTGGAATATCACAGAGATGTTTTATATGTAAAGTAGTATTGGGAAGAGTTTTGAATACAGGAAGGGTTTCAAAAATATTAAAATTAAGCGTTCTCATAAATTGTTGTGATTTCTCTTGAAATTAAGAACGAATTGTGATAGGATAGCAGAAAGTATGTTCGATTTCTTGGTGAAGTTTTATTTGATCGAGCATCTTTGGAGGAGTAAGATGAAGATTAGTTATAAGAAGTTGTGGAAGTTACTAATTGACCGCAACATGAAGAAAAAGCAACTGGCAGAAGCAGCAGGAATCAGTTCTGCATCAATTGCAAAATTAGGTAGAAGTGAAAATGTGAATACTGATATTTTACTTAAAATATGCATCGCATTGAACAGTGATATATCAGATATTATGGAAGTTGTATCCGATGAGGAGATACAATATTGAGGTGCATGAATGGATCGACTGACAAAGGAACAACGCCATAAAAATATGAAAAATATTAAAAACAAAGATACCCGTATTGAGGTGACTTTAAGAAAGGCATTATGGAATAAGGGGTATCGCTATCGGAAAAATGACAAGCGATTACCAGGAAAGCCTGACATTGTGTTGACAAAGTATAAAATTGCTATTTTTTGTGATAGTGAATTTTTTCATGGAAAGGACTGGGAGGTTCTAAAGCCACAGTTGGAGAGGGGCAAGAATGCTGATTTCTGGATTAAAAAGATATCAAAGAATCAGCAACGGGATGAGGAAGTCAACAAACAACTGCAGTATTTGGGATGGACGGTTATTCGCTTTTGGGGAAAAGATATAACAAAACATACAGATGAGTGTGTTCAAGTTATAGAGGAAACCATTTTCGATATAATGATGGGCACGGATAATTATTACGAATAAAGGAGATAAGGTAATATGTATAGATCAATAGATTTGTTTGCAGGAATTGGAGGCATAAGAAAAGGTTTTGATAATGGCTTTGGAAAGGACATTAAAACTGTCTTTGTTAGTGAATGGGATGAATATGCACAAAAAACCTACAAATTAAATTATCATGATGACTTTGATATTGCCGGAGACATTACCCAAATTGATGAAAAAGATATTCCGGAGTTCGATATTTGTTTAGCGGGTTTTCCGTGTCAGGCATTTTCGCTGGCAGGAAAGCGTATGGGATTTGATGATGATTATAAAGGTATGTGTCGTGGAACTTTGTTTCAGGATGTTGTTCGAATTTGTGAATATAGGCAGCCCAAAGTTATTTTTTGTGAAAATGTAAAGGGACTCACCATTCATGACAAAGGGCGCACTTTTAAGGTTATTAAGAGAGCTTTTGAGCAGATCGGATATAAGGTGTATGACAGGGTTTTGAATAGTAAGGATTTTGGAGTGCCTCAGAACAGAGAACGAATATACATAGTAGCCTTTCGAAATGATATTGACAGCAGCGAATTTAAGTTTCCGGAAGGAAATAATTCTAATACATGCATAAGAGATATAATGGAAGAACATGAAGTTAGTGTAAAATATTATCTTTCAACAGTTTATATTGAAACACTCAAGAGACATAAAGCACGTCATGAAGCAAAAGGGAATGGCTTTGGGTATGAAATAAGGGATCTTGATGGGAAAGCAGGTGCGATTGTATGTGGAGGAATGGGACGTGAAAGAAATCTGATTATTGACAAGCGTCTGACTAATTTTACTCCAATTACACATATAAAGGGAGAAGTTAACAGGGAAGGAATCCGTAAGATGACACCTCGTGAATGGGCACGATTACAAGGGTTTCCTGACGATTTTAGGTTAGAGCTTGCAGATACTCATTTGTATAAGCAGTTTGGAAACAGTGTAACAGTCAATGTAATTGAGGCGATTGCAAAGGAGATAAGGAAGGTGTTGGAAAATGGCAAATAACGGTGATGGTAAAATGGCGGGAAACAAAGGTGAATGGTCAGAATTATATGCTTTTCTGCGTTTATTAAGTCAGGGGAGGGTTTATGCGGCAAATGAGAAAGTTGAAAAAATTGACAATGTATACTATCCGATTTTGAAGATTATCAGAGAAGAACAAAAAGGAGAAGTTTATGAGTATTGTATAGAAAATGATGCAGTAGTGATAGAAACGCAATCACGTAGAATTATGACAATAGATCGTGAAGCTTTGAAAGATGAAGCTGATAAATTGTTGGAAGAAATTGCGGTACATAGCGGAAGCTTTGAAGTGGAAGAAGTGGCATCTTTTGTCAATGGAATTAAAGTAACAAAACTTAAAGCCCCATCGACGGATACGACAGATATTACAATGCAGATTCAAGACGTATATACGAATCTTGTTCGTAAAGTTGGTTTCTCAATTAAGTCAGAGGTTGGAAACGCACCTACACTCTTGAATGCAGGAAAGACTACTAATTTTATATATAAAGTTGATGGATTGAATTGGGAGCAGGCGAAAGAAATTAATGCAATAGAAACCAGAACTAAAATTCATGATCGCATGGAAAAGATTAGGGAATATGGTGGAAAAATCAGTTATGCCGATATGAGTCATAAGGGGTTTAAACGTAACCTGATTATGGTAGACAGCAGTATGCCTGAAATCTTAGGGAATATGCTTCTTTATTTTTATAATGAAGATGTTAAAGATTGCAAGAAATTGGTGGAAATGGCAGGAGAGCGTGATCCGCTAGGATATGGTGATGCTGCAATGTATGAATATAAATTTAAAAAAATTCTCTGTTCTTGTGCATTAGGGTTAAAGCCGGCAAAGCCGTGGGACGGATTGGATGAGGCGAATGGGGGGTATATTATTGTAAAGGCTGATGGAGAAGTGCTGGCATATCATATTTATAACCGCAATTTCTTCGAACAGTATTTGTTAGATAATACTATTTGTGAGCGCGCTTCGACGGGGAGGCATGAATATATGAGCCTTTATGAGGAAGACGGTCAGATGTATATTAAATTGAATTTACAGGTAAGATTTAAGTAAAGAAATGGTTTAGATTGGAGAGGTGGAAATGATATTTGTAAGCGGAATTCATGGAGTAGGCAAAACTTATTTTTGTAATATGATGGGGGAACGATTGGGAATTAAAGCATATTCGGCAAGTGAATTAATTGCAGAAAAAAGTAATCAGGTGATGGCATCCGATAAACAAGTTATGGATGTTGACTAAAATCAGATGTTCCTTCAGATGGCCGTTAATGAGTTGCGTATGAAACAAGAGGAATTTATATTAGATGGTCATTTTTGCTTGTTGAATAAAGAGGGGGAAATTTCGAGAATATCACCAGACCTATTCTCTTTCTTAAATCCAGATAAAATTGTTCTGCTAATGGAAAAAACTTCAGTTATTGCAGAACGTAGGTTGCGAAGAGATGGGATCTTTGTAAATGAAAATAGCCTATGTACTTTTCAAGAAGAAGAAAAGAAGTATGCTGAAGAGATTGCAACGACTTTAAATGTACAACTAATTGTTTCAATGGGCAGTAACGATTTGATGAACATTATAGAAAAAATAGGAGAGGAGAAAAGATGATATGGCAGGAAGATTTTATTTAAGAAAATTTGCAGATATAAACTTAGATGATGAATTTTTTGATACGTTAAAGGCTGATTATCCTGGAAATGCCAATAGTACTGGATTTATTGAATGGTTTAATAAGAAAGCAAACAATGGTTCCACGGCATTAGTATTCGAAGATGGTATTGGAATTGGTGCTTTTGTGGTTATAAAAGAAGAACAAGAGTGTATTGAGTTAAAAAGTGATGTTTTGCCAGATTTTAAGAGGATAAAAATAAGTACGTTTAGAATTGCGGAAAGATACAGAAGACAACGAATTGGAGAAGGGGCCATAGGTTTAATTTTATGGAAATGGCAGCAATCAGATTGTGATGAAATTTATGTGACAGTGTTTGATAAGTATAGAACACTTATTGCACAGTTTGAGAGATTTGGTTTTATAAATATTGGAAAAAATCGTAATGGTGAAAATGTTTTGATGAAAAATCGTAAAAAAATAGATTTTAGTAATGTCTATGGCTCATTTCCATTTATAAAGGCAGGTTTTGATTGTGCAGGGTATGTAATTGTAGAAGATCAATATCATGACACTATGTTTGCATATTCGGAGCTTGCGAATAAGATGATGTTACAAACGGAGATTGGCAGTAGCGTAAGTAATGGACTTTGCAAAATATATGTAGGCAAAGCCCCGCAAATAAAATATAAAATTGGGGAACCTGTTTTGATATATCGTAAGTATACACAGGGTGTTGGTAAAAGATTTAAATCATGCATTACATCATATTGTGTCATTACAGATGTGATTCAAGCCAAAAGTAATAATCGTTTTTTGATGTCTTTTGAGGAATTAAAACAGAGAATAGGAAATAAATCTGTTTTTGATGAGAAAGAATTATTAAGACAGTATAATGAATATCATAACTTTGTTGTCATGGAGATGTTGTATTTTGGGTATTTTGGCGCAGGCAATAATGTAAATATGGATTGGCTGGACAAAAATGGATGTTGGACAATGCAAAATCAATATCCCACAGATGTTCGATTGAGTGAGAACCAATTTAAAAAAATACTAATGGAGGGCAATGTTAATGTGTCAAATGTTATTGTCAATTAATCCGGAATACGTTGAGAGTATATTAAATGGGACAAAACTTTATGAATATAGGAAGTTTAAATGTCGGGATGATATCGATAAAATTATTATATATGCAACAACCCCATGGAAACAGGTTGTGGGAGAAGCCGAAATTGAATATATAATAGAGGATGATGTGTTAAACGTTTGGCGGCAGACCAAGGAGTATTCAGGAATAACTTATAAGTTTTTTAGAAAGTATTATAAGGGAAAGAAAAAAGCTATTGCGTATCGACTGAAAAATGTTGTAACTTATGATAAACCATTAGCATTGCAAGATTTTGGAATATTGTCAGCTCCGCAATCATTTCGATATTTGCCTGGTTAATTTATGTTTCAGATATTAAGAAACATTGTGCGAGATATTTGGAATAGGATAATAGAGGTGCGTAAACTAGTCGCTTTAAGGTAGGTACATATTGACGATTAGGAGAATTATTAAATGGATATAATGAATATGTGAGAGTAATGTTATCTCAAAAGATATTTTTAAAATAAAAAAGTTATTATGACTGAATGTTAGCAGCAAAAGCCACAACAGAAGAATGAAAAGACAGTATATCAATGTAGTATATTAGTTTGAACAAGGAGAAAAAAATGTATTATAGAATTGTTTGTTCAACAGAAGATGTGGTAAAATACATTACAGATGATACTTTAATAACTGTAAGCAATGATATATATGAACAAGATGATTTTATTGTTTTTATCTATGAACAGATAAAAGTAATATGCTTTCTTAATGCAAACATAGAAAACATATCTTGCTCTGCCAATAATAAAAAATCAATTATTGGAATTAAATTGATTTTAGATGATAATACAGAAAAGTTACAAATTGATGATCTGATAGATCGATATACCATTGGAGGTAAAAAGATGACTGAAGAAAAGTTAACAAAAATTGAAGTTGCTGCATTGCCCGATGAAGAGCAAATGTATTCAGATGATGATTTATATAATATTAATTCCTGGGGGGCGGATTTGTCTTTTAGAGAGATAATAAGCATGTACGAGGAAGATGAATTGTTAAAACCTGAGTTACAGAGAAAATATGTATGGACTAAAATGGAGGCCAGTAGATTTATTGATTCTATTCTATTAGGCTTGCCGGTTCCAAGCGTTTTTTTTGCGAAAGAACCAGATGAGACGATGCTTATTATTGATGGATTTCAAAGAATAATGACCGTCTTTGATTATGTCAAGGGAATATTTAGTGGCGATGGAAAAGTTTTTAAATTGTCAAATACTGAGAATATAAATTCTCGATGGAGAGGGAAGGCCTTTGCCGAATTGGAGGTTGAAGAAAAACGTAGAATTAGAAATACAACAATTCATGCCATTATTTTTGAACAGAAATATCCTAGAAATGATACCGGTATGTTTCAAATTTTTGAACGTATTAATACAGGAGGAAGAACATTAAAGGCACAAGAAATAAGAAACTGCGTATATCAAGGAAAATGTAACGATTTACTCTTTAAATTAAACAAAAATAAAGATTGGAGAGAAATATTAGGAACTCAAGATGAGGACTCAAGAATGGCTGATTTAGAATTGATTTTACGATTTTTTGCAATGTCAGAATTAATTAATAGACCAGAGGCAAATAATAAACAGATTAATTTGGCAAAGTATTTAAATGATTATATGGGAGATAAGACAAAAGTAAGCAATGAGGAAATTAATAAAATGGAGGGGAAATTTGTAAATATGATTAAAGCATGTAGAAATGTATTTGGAAATAATGCATTCAAAAATTTAAAGGGTGATATGGATGGGTTTACAAATAAAATTAATCCTGCATTATTTGATGCCATTTCCGTTTCTACTGCTCGCGCGATTGAAAAGAGAGAATTTGACGAAAATACAGATTACATGAGCAGATATGTTGAAATTTTGAAAAAGGAAGATTTTAAAGAGCTTATTAGCCGTCGAACGACTAATGTAGCTAATATATTGGCTAGGATAAATATGGCTTCTTTAGAATTATATGGAGTCACATATGAGAAGTGATTATGCCGATTTGATTAAAAATACAGATAGAGAGTTGCAGGAAATTAGAAAGTGGATAAATGCAGATAAAAACAGGTTCGATACTAAAACGAAATATTTGATTGCATATAGTGTGATTAAAGCTAGTGGTAGTATTGAGGTTGTTTTTAAGCAAATAATATACGATTATCTAACAAGGGAAGCTGGAGAAAAGACGGCTACATATATCGAAAAGATGATTCTTGATAGTTCCTGCAATCCGAATACTGGTAATATGAGTAATCTGTTGCAAAACATTTCATCCGAATGGAAAGAACAATTTGATGCTTTGGTCAAAGAGAGCGGGAAAAAATCAAAGATTAATTCATTGGTTCAATTAAGAAATGATTTTGCTCATGGTGATAATATAACAGTGTCTATAGATACTGTCATTAGTTATTTTGATGCAGCGAAAGATATATTGAATATTTTGGATACTGTGGTGAATTAAATGGAAGTAAGGTTAGAATGTAGGACGATAAATATGAAATATTAATTGCATCCATTGATTATATTCACTATAATAGAGTGGCAACGATTTGGCAACATTTAACAGTAAGCCAAAATAAAATATGCACTACAAGTAATTTATAGGCAATTTCACAATAAAACTTAAATAAAATAGTTTAAGTAAAACAGTGGCTTTGCCGAGTTTGAATAAACACTACAATCCTACAATGCCTTTATTTATGGGTGCTGTGGGATGTTTTTATATTAATGTGATTCTATTTTAAGAAGATTAATTAAATAGTTAAATGAAGGAGTTGTATGGTGTTAGAAATTGAATTATATACAGGAAAATTAAAATTTAAAGATATTGAGTTTACATTTGTTTTTGACAAAAAAGAATTAAGATTAATACCTCCAAAAGGGTTAAAACGAGATTTGTATCAAGAGAGGTTTATGAGAAAATTGAAATCAGGAGTGTATACTTTGGGGAATACACTAACTATTGATGATTCAATACTGACAGGGAAATGTAATGAGAATGGTCATAAAATAATATTTATTATACAAGAAGGTTCTTCGATTGGATGCTATAATTCTGTATTAACGCTAGAGGTAGTAGCATATATTGAATGTAAATTTGACAGAGAAAAAATAGATAGAATTTCCTTTTGTGGACCAGAAATAAATTATATATATCCAGTAGGACAAGCGTTTACGTACTCTATTAATGAGAAATATTGGGATAATGGAATATTCTCACTGAAAACAAATGAATTTGATGATACAACTTCAGAGGAAAGAGTCTTTTTCGTTGAAGAAAAAGAGGTTAAGGTACATTTTGGAATAATAAGAGAGATAAACTTTGGACTTGGTGAAACTCCTTTGAAATTTGAGGCAACAATGATGTTTGAATTTGAGGCAACAGATGACTATACCTTTATTTATGGTTTGTATTACATAGCTAAAAATTTTATTCAATTTTTGTGTTATAGGAGAAACATACTTCTATCAAAAGTTGTATTGTCGGCACCTTATGAGGGAAATAAGCATGAAATATTTGCTTCGTTACATATTCTGAATGATGAAAATATTATAATGGAAGAGAAACCTTTAAAAGATAGAAGACTTATTCAATTAGAATATTTAGAAGGAAATGAAGGAAGAATACTAGAAGACATTGCTTCAAAAAAGATATATATGAGACATTTACCAGATAGCTATAATTCTGGATCTTCAATTAACGAAGCACGTTTTGTAATGATTACGGCAGCCTTTGAATGGGAATTTAAAAAATTATTTCCAAATGGAATTAAGAAAAAAGAAAAGAAAATTGAGGCAGAACAAATAGTAGAAATAGAAATACAGAAATTAATAGATGAGAACAAAGGCGAAGTTAGAAAGATTTATAAGTTTTTACGAAACATAATTAAAACTGATTCATTGGAAAGCAAAATTAACTATGTTGGAAAGAACTTATCAGATATTATAGATTTGTTTGGAAACCATTTGTATGAACTAAATGGTGAAAAACTTAAATATCAAGAAATGGGCATGAGATTATCAACTCAAAGAAATAATTTCGCGCATGGAAATTTAGATAGAGAATTTGTTGGTAATTCATTATTAGATTTATTGTTTCTAGAAATTGTAGTTTATGTAATGCAATTAAAACGTTATGACATTACAAAGTATAGTATCCAAATAGCTATAAATGAATTATTTCATAAAAATTTAGTTATACGTAAAGACGACGAAAGAAATTAAATTTTATGGAGGATAACTATTTTTTGAGTTCACTTCCGTAGCATAAAACAGACATGATATTTCGTGCCGAAAATCTGGATCGGTACGATGGTAGAAATGTCATTATGACTAATTTTTTAGATACGTATAAACGAATGAGTGCATTTGCCCCAAAATATCTAAGCAATCCTTTTGTTTTAGTTGGTATGTAGTAGTTGATCACAAGAGATGCAATATTGAGGAAGATAATTTCTAACAGTTTAGCACATTGAGATTATTCAGGCGGTTATGTAACCAAAATGATTATTGAAAAGGATCAGATATTAGCCGAGAACAGTAGTAGGACACATGGTTATGGAAATTTGGATCGGAATACATTCCAACCATTTCCAAAGAATCCTGCTATTTCAAAGGTGTTTAGAAAAATCAGGATTGCAGATAAACTTGGATCAGGAATGCGAAATACTTACAAATATATATAAATGTTTTCAGGGGGGGAGAATTCCAAGATTTGTGGAGGATGACATATTTCATAAGGCTATACCATTAAATGGTGAGGCAACATTAAAGTCGGGACCAAAGGTTAGTGACCAAGATGGATCAGGTTAATTGTGCACTAGAAGTATTACAGGGAAAGTTTGTAAGTAATGAGAAAGAGTATCAAAAATATGAAACTATAGACATGATATCGTGTGATCAAACAAGCCGGATTACCAGAGTTGAATATTCCGGCTACCATGTCCCTGCTGTCCGGCATAAGGAAACCAAGAAAAGTATGTGATTGGATCAATACAAGTTTATCAGTTTCAACTTAATCGTAAAGCCTGCTTCGCACCGCAAAGCGGCTCCGGGCTTGACAAATGAGTTGTACCCGATAAATATCCATTAAGCCAATCAAGACGGTTTCCGTGTTCCAGAACACCGATTTCCACATTTCTGGCATTAAGGTTTCCTGAAGCAAGAGTATCCAAGAGTGTCTAAGTATGGAGCACTACTTAGAAATGCTGAATTTAGAAGTTAGGTGGAAGATATTATCAAAGTAGGGTTGGTACGTTATTATGATAAATTTATGAATACAAATGAAGTCTTTATGGATAAGCAGAACGAGGAAATTAAGGACCTTGAAGTAAAGGAGATCCCGTATGACATGGGAGGTTAGGCTGCTGTAAGGAGTTGGGGAAAGAAACCGAAATGGAAATTTATATGTTGTCGAATTAAAGAAGGATAGTGGATATGATGATGTGTATGAGCAGATTACACAGTATCTTGCATGGTTTGAACAAAGTGAAAAGTTCAAAGGAAAGAAAGTATATGGAATTATTTGTTTGAATCATCCGGCACAGGAACTTCTTTCAAAAGTACATGCCGATAAAAGAATCAGAATATTTGAATATCAAATCTCGTATACAGAGTTATGATCTGATTCTTGTAACCGGTTCAGAAAAACAGGCTACCCCGATTTATCAGAAACCTGAATATTTCACAGACAAAACATGAAGTATTCAGGTTTCTTAAATTTTTGGGATTTTTGCATTATAAAGCGTTACATTTGACACATTTTAGTGTATGGTAGATAAATACGATTATTATGTTTTATAGTGCATAACAAAAGGGACAAAGAAAAGTTGACAATATATTATTCAAAACGGATATAAAAGTATTGCACAACTATACATCCCTACACCATGATAATTCATTCCAAATGACATAAATACAAAAATGACATAAAGGAAAAGGTATCTTTATAAGAAACTGTTAGATAGATGGGGGAGTAGTCCGTTATAAGATACCGGGTAGAAAAATGAAGAAACATGTAAAACGCTTAGAAGCCATTATGCTTGGAATAACGATGCTTTTTTCCATGCCATTTTCCGGTACGGCAATGGCAGCAGGCAAGACAAGTGCGAACCAAATGACAGGCAAGACACATACTGCTCAGACAACAGCAGTTGAAGATGCTGAATCACCAAAAACAACATTTCCGGTTCATGTGATCCATAAGACAGGAAATGATAAGGAAAATTTTGTTATTGTGATCATGGGGGACGGATATACGGCACAACAGCAGGATCAATTTGTGAAAGATGCGACTCAAAAGGCACAGGGAATGCTGACATGGTCGCCTTATAAAGAATATTCTGATCGTATCAATATTTATGCAATACAGACCATTTCAAACGAAACCGGGATAAGCGAATATGGCGGAAAGAGTGTAGATACATATTTTCACCTTCGGCTATTTGGAAAAGCGATTGGATTTTCCAATGGTGGTGATCAAAAAGCGAAAGATTTGAGGGAGGAAATGGAAAAAAAGTATTTAGACGCAGGAGCCAGTGTTGGAACAATTCATATACTTTCCAATACAAATGGCGATTTTGGAGCATCAATCAATTCACTTTTTTCATTTTCAACGAATTCAGAAGATAACAGCAGTGGTACTGCTATGACTCATGAGGTTTCTCACAGTATTGGCGGTCTGGGAGATGAGTATGAGCGATATACCAATAAACCAAATACTTCTGCCACTTCTGACGCAGATAGTATTAAGTGGAGTAAATTGCTGGGCTTTCGGGGAATTGGGATCACAATAGCCGGAACCGAGACAGCGTTTGCACCAAGTCGTGAATGTATGATGAGATGGGCAGGACAGCCTTTTTGCGAAGTATGTAAAATGGAGCTGGCAAGAAAATTAAATAATACGGACTATGTCAGTTGTCCTCAGAAGTTATATGTAGCTGATCCGGAGATTTCAACCCCGCATAGTCGAACCGGTACACTGGATCGTGATAGCGAAAAATACAGGATCAGTGAGAAAAACATTACAAAAGCAAATGAAAAAGATTTGGAATTTCGTACTGTTGTGCAAAATATGGTCAATCAGGAACAACATCTGAAAATGAGCTTTAGTATTAAAGATGCAAATGGTATTACGATCAAATATCATGAAGAAAAAGAATTTACAATACCGGCACTTAGTAATTGGTATGATCCGGATGCAGCGAGAGAGTCTCTTTCCATTGTTTTTAGCAATGTCTCAGGCTTGGTCAAAGGTGATATATTAGAGGGAAAAGTGATCGATACTGATACAGGAAAAGTGTTGGCCACAGATAAAACAGCCGGGCAGACCTGGAATACAGTCAATATCCATTATCAGTTGAAGAATGCAGACGGAACAAGCAGTGTGATCCCGGATGCAGCAACAGCTATGGTATATGTACCTGCAAATACAACATATGTTTTAAGAAAACCGGATTTGTCGGATTATACTTATGTGGGAAATAGTGTGAATCAAGACCGGATCACTGTGACAGAAGCAGAAACAGATGTTACATATTATTATCAGAAAAAGAAAGATTCACAGGTAACACCAGGCGAGAATCCGACTGTGTCCCCAACAATTGCACCAAGTGCTAGTACAGTACCGACTACATCCCCAACGGTTACACCGGGAGAGACAGTTCCGATTACATCACCAATAATCACACCGGGAGAGACAGCACCGCCTGCATCCCCAACAGTCACACCGGGAGAGAC
>OGPZ01000514.1_pt1 | contig 34405 bp, 25 predicted proteins | sample 1553111 | NCBI WGS metagenome assembly OGPZ01 (sample SAMEA2579968, study PRJEB22360) | human gut metagenome
GATCGATCTTCGATCTAGCCGACTGCAACAACTGTTCCGACTGTATCGGCAGCAAAAGATCAAAGCACAGTAAAAGCAGGTACCAAAGAACATTTGTGGCAGGCTGTTTTGATATGCATAGTAGTCGGGATCGTGATCCTGCTTTGTATGATGATCCTTGTGATCCGTCTGCGTCAGATGGTTTATCAAAGAAGTATGATGAGAGAAATAGATCTTCGAAAGAAAGAACAAAAAAGATTGCAAAGTACCTATCGTTTTGTTCGGATGGCAGGAATCCGTGAAAAGAAGAACAGTACAGATAGCGAGTGGATACAGGAAGTAGCACAAAAAATGCCATCTAAGGAAATGGAAGAAGTAGTACAAAAGCTTGCAAAACAGATAGAAGGACTTGCTTTTTCTGCCAAGGTTCCAACGCAGGAGGACTGGGGATTATGGGACAGACAGTTACAATGGATCGAGAAGAAAATTTATCAGGAAGTATCTGTATTTAGAAAGATTCTTTTGAAAATATTTGGTTTGTATTCTGTTCAAGAGTAAATAAAGGCATGGATAAAGAATGGGACAGCAGACAGAGGCTCCCTTCTTTGAACGTTTGTAAAATATAATGATAAAAAAGGAATTATGAATAGAGAAAAGGGAAAAATTAATTGCTGAAAAACTCTTCCAAATATGATATGATTAAACTTAACAGTAAAAAAGACAGATGCGATGGATGTGTATGATAGGACGCATCGCAATGTGGAAGAGAGGGAGAGTATGTACGAGAACGAAATTGCACAGATTACAGCAAGAAATTCGAATGAGGAGATTTATTCCGGTCTGTTAGAACTGGCAGGAAAGATCACACAGCAGAAAGGGCGTATTGAAGGAAAGAAGAAGTTATATTATATTTCTGCCGAATTCCTGATCGGTAAATTATTATCGAATAATCTGATCAATCTTGGAATTTACGATCAGGTGGCAGAAAGTTTGAAAGCACATGGAAAATCCATGGCTGAGATTGAAGAGATCGAGAACGAACCATCACTTGGAAATGGCGGACTGGGACGTTTGGCAGCCTGCTTTTTGGATTCGATCGCAACGCTGGGACTTCCGGGAGATGGTATTGGTCTGAACTATCATCTTGGACTTTTTAAGCAGGAATTTGAGAAAAATCTTCAAAAAGAAGTTCCGAATCCATGGATGACACAAAAAAGCTGGCTTCGCAGAACAGATGTAAGCTATCCGGTGATTTTAGGAGATAAGAAAGTACAGTCTGTTATGTATGAGATAGACGTAACAGGTTATGATAACAAATGCAATACATTAAAGCTTTTTGATCTGGATACTGTTGATGAATCAATTGTACAGGATGGCGGTATTCAGTTTGATAAAGAAAACATTTCTAAGAATTTAACGTTGTTCTTGTATCCTGATGACAGTGACTATCAGGGACAATTACTTCGGATCTACCAGCAGTATTTTATGGTCAGCAATGCGGCTCAGCTTATTATTGATGAAGCACAGGCAAAAGGAAGCAACTTGTATGACCTTCCCGATTACGCCGTGATCCAGATCAATGATACACATCCAACCATGGTTATTCCTGAGATGATCCGTCAGCTTGTGTTACATAATATCGAGATGGATGATGCAATCGAGATTGTTTCAAAGATGTGTGCATATACAAACCATACGATCTTAGCAGAAGCCTTAGAGACATGGCCTTTGTGGTTCTTGGATCGTGTTGTACCGCAGCTTGTGCCGATCATTAAGATGTTAGATGTCAAGGTAAAAGAAAAATATCAGGATGAACGCGTTGCGATCATTGATAAAGATCAAAGAGTACATATGGCGCATATTGACATCCATTATGGTTTTAGTGTCAATGGTGTTGCAGCATTGCATACGAAGATCCTGGAAGAAAGTGAATTAAAGCCATTTAAAGATATTTATCCAAATAAGTTTAATAATAAAACAAATGGTATCACATTCCGCCGCTGGCTGTTACATTGTGACCACGAACTGGCAGCGTTTATTACCGAAAAGATCGGTGACGGTTATAAAAAAGATGCCGCGGAATTAGAAAAATTGCTGACGGCTGCGGACAATGCAGCAGATCTTGAAAAAATCCTTGCGATCAAGAAGACAAAGAAGCAGCAATTAAAGAGTTATTTAGAGCAAAAAGAGGGTGTTACGATCGATGAAGATTCCATTCTGGATGTTCAGGTCAAACGTTTGCATGAATATAAGAGACAGCAGATGAATGCATTGTATATTATTTATAAATATATGCAGATCAAAGCAGGTCATAAGCCAAAGAGACCGATCACAATGATCTTTGGTGCAAAGGCAGCTCCGGCATATACGATCGCAAAAGATATCATTCATCTGATTTTATGCCTGTCTGAAGTGATCCGTAAAGATCCGGAAGTCAGTCCATATCTGAAAGTTGTTATGTTAGAGAATTATAATGTAACATATGCGGAAAAAGTAATCCCGGCAGCAGATGTTTCCGAGCAGATCTCATTAGCATCGAAAGAAGCCAGCGGTACCGGTAACATGAAGTTTATGTTAAACGGTGCGATCACACTCGGTACGGAAGACGGAGCCAATGTAGAGATCCACGAATTTGTCGGTGATGATAATATTTATATCTTCGGAGAATCCAGCAACGAGGTCATTGAGCATTATAAGAATGCAGATTATGTGGCAGAAAAGATTTATGACCGGGATCCGGAAATTGCAAAATTAGTTGATTTTATCATCAGCAAAGAGTTATTTGCGGTAGGTAATAAAAAGAGCCTGATCCGTTTGTATATGGAAATCGTTACAAAAGACTGGTTTATGACACTTTTGGATATCAAAGATTATATCCGTGTCAAAGAACAGCTCTTTGAAGATTACGAAGACCGCAATGCATGGGCAAAGAAGATGTTAGTCAATATCAGCAAGGCCGGCTTCTTCTCATCAGACAGAACGATCGAGCAGTACAATGAAGATATCTGGAAATTAAAATAGAGCATCAATAAGAAGAACATCATAGAATAGCAGGAACTTTTATCAAGAAAGTGTCCGGCAGAAAAAGTAGGATAGCGGATAGGATCAGATTACATAACCTCCTGTTCGCTATTCCTTTCTACTTAGAACAGGAGGTGTTTCTTTGGAAAATAAGCTTTTGTGGATGGGAATAGCGGTCTTTCTTTTTGTTGTTGTCAGCCTGTTTGGATCGTTTCTTTTACAGCGTATAGCAAATAAAAAATGGGGTTATACTCCAAAGAGAGACAAAGAATTAGAAGAGCAAAAATATTTGCGCAATACCGGGCGGTATGGTAAAATCGGAACTAAGAGACACAGGAGCAGATGAAGTACACAGAAAGGCAGGTTTCAAGTGAAAAGAATAGGATTTTTAACAAGTGGCGGAGATTGTCAGAGCTTAAATGCAACGATGCGTGGTGTCGCTAAGACATTATATCAGCAGTATCCTGATGTTGAGATTTATGGAATTTTAGAAGGTTATAAAGGATTGATTTATGGAAATTACAGATTACTTGAGCCAAAGGATTTTTCGGGAATCCTGACACAAGGCGGCACAATTATAGGAACGTCAAGACAGCCTTTTAAATTAATGAGAACACCGGATGAGAACGGACTCGATAAAGTAGAAGCGATGAAATCTAACTATAAAAAATGGAAACTTGACTGTCTTGTTATTTTGGGAGGAAACGGAACCCATAAGACAGCCAATCTGTTAAGAGAAGAAGGATGCAATGTTGTTACATTGCCAAAGACGATTGATAATGATATCTGGGGAACCGATATAACATTTGGTTTCCAAAGTGCAGTTAATATTGCAACAAATGCAATTGACTGTATTCATACGACGGCAGCCTCTCATGGACGCGTATTTATTGTGGAAGTAATGGGACATAAAGTAGGATGGCTGACATTACATGCGGGAATTGCAGGAGGAGCAGATATCATTTTACTGCCGGAGATTCCTTATGATATTGATTCTGTTGTTGAGGCACTTAATAAACGTACCGAGCAGGGCAAGAGATTTTCAATCCTTGCTGTAGCAGAAGGTGCTATCTCAAAGGAAGATGCTGCATTGACCAAGAAAGAATTAAAAGCCAAGAGAAAGAAAAATTCGTTCCCATCTATTTCATATCAGGTAGGAAAAGAGATTGAAGAAAGAACCGGTCAGGAAGTCCGTATTACAGTACCCGGACATACACAGCGTGGTGGAGAACCATGTCCTTATGATCGTGTGATCTCAAGCCGTCTCGGTGCGGCAGCAGCACGTCTGATCATTGAGAAAAAATATGGTTATATGGTAGGTTTCCGTGATGGAGAGATCGTACCGGTGCCATTAGAAGAAGTTGCAGGTAAATTAAAGATGGTAGATCCGGAATCTACTATTATAAAAGAAGCTAAAGGATTAGGAATCTGCTTTGGCGATTAGGAGGTTAGAACATGTCATATACGGCATTATATCGAAAATTCCGACCAAGCGAGTTTGATGAAGTAAAAGGGCAGGATCATATTGTCACAACGCTCCGTAACCAGATTCAGACAGAACGTATAGGACATGCTTATCTGTTTTGTGGAACCAGAGGAACCGGCAAGACAACAATTGCAAAGATCTTAGCAAAAGCAGTCAACTGTGAACATCCGGTCAATGGAAATCCATGTAACGAATGTGCAACCTGTCAGAAGATCAATAAGCAGACTTCGATGAATGTTGTAGAGATAGATGCGGCATCAAACAATGGTGTCGCTAATATCCGTGATATCATAGAAGAAGTCCAATATTCTCCTGCAGAAGGAAAATACAAAGTCTATATCATTGACGAGGTTCATATGCTTTCTACAGGGGCTTTTAATGCGTTATTGAAAACATTAGAAGAACCTCCTTCTTATGTGATCTTTATTTTAGCGACAACAGAACCACATAAGATTCCGATCACGATCCATTCACGTTGCCAAAGATATGATTTTCACCGGATTACGATCGATACGATCGCAGCAAGACTACAGGAACTTGCTATGCGTGAAAAAGTACAGGCAGAAGAAAAGGCATTGCGTTATATTGCAAAGGTGGCAGATGGCTCCATGCGTGACGCATTGAGTCTGCTTGACCAGTGTATCGCTTTTTATCTCGGGCAGGAACTTACATATGAGAAAGCCTTAGAAGTGCTTGGAGCAGTGGATACGATTGTTTACAGCCGTATGTTTGATTATATTACAGAACAAAATGTAAAAGGCTGTATCGGATTGATTGAAGAAATGATGCTTGCCGGACGGGATTTAAACCAGTTTGTCAGTGAGTTGATCTGGTATCTTCGAGGTTTGATGTTAATGGATGCTTCCGGCAATGGCAGTGATCTTTTGGATGTATCAAAGGAGCAGCTTTCTAAAATGCAAGAGGAAGCAAAAAGGGTTGACGTAGAGACATTGATACGCTATATTCGTATATTGTCAGATCTTGCAAACCAGATGCGGTACTCGACACAAAAAAGAGTATTGGTAGAAGTAACGATCATTCAGCTTTGTATGCCTCAAATGGATGCAAAGCAGGATCTTTCGACCTTAGAACAGAGAATGCAGATCCTTGAAAAGAAGATCGAAGAGGGTATCGTGGTAGAAAAGCAGGTTGTACAGACAGAGTCTCAAAAGGAAAATAATGTAAAAGAACCGGCAAAGGAACCGGTCAGACCGCTTCCGAAAGCACTTCCTGAAGATGTAGAACAAGTTTTAAAGAACTGGAATAAGATATGCAATGCATATGATAATCCGGGCAAAAGCATGTTGGCAAATGCAAAACATCTGTTATCGGATCAGGGAGCTTTGGTGTTACAATTTACCGATCATCTGAATGAAGAATTTTTTGAACAAAATGATGGTCAGGAGTTAGAACGATTAAAGACGGTTATTCAGAATATGGTGGGAAAAGAAATGGAAATAGAAGTGCGTACCGTATCAGAACAGGTAGACAGCCGGTTTCAGGATATCGGAAAGCTGATTAATTATGACAATATTGAGATTCAGTAAAAAGAAAGTGACAAAATGCATTTTGCATGAAGCGAGGTTTTATAGTAGAACATGATATAAAAAATAAAAAGAATGGAGGATATTATCATGGCAAAAAGAGGTGGATTTCCGGGAGGAGCAATGCCCGGTAACATGAATAATCTGATGAAGCAGGCACAGAGAATGCAGCGTCAGATGGAAGAAAAGACAAAAGAAATGGAAGAAAAAGAATGGGAAGCAACCGCAGGCGGTGGAGCAGTTACGGTCCGTGTATCCGGCAAGAAAGAAGTGCTTTCCGTAAAATTAAGTGAAGAAGTAGTAGATCCTGATGATATTGAAATGTTAGAAGACCTGATCGTGGCTGCTACAAATGAAGCTCTTCGTAAGATGGAAGAAGAAAATGCAGCAATGATGAACCAGCTGACCGGTGGTCTTGGTGGAATGTTTTAATCATTATCTTTGACAAAAGATCAAAGATGAACTTGAAATGAGGAATATAAATGGATTTTTATAGTACGCAGATCAGTAATCTGGTAGAACAGCTTTCACATCTGCCCGGAATCGGTGCAAAATCAGCACAGCGTCTGGCATTTCATATCCTGAATATGCCGCAGGATCAGGTGGCAGGCTTGTCCAATGCGATGCTTAGTGCAAAAAAAAATGTGCGTTATTGTAAGGAATGCTGTACATATACGGATGATGAACTTTGTCCGATCTGTTCGAATCCAAAGAGAAATCATAAGCAGATCATGGTCGTAGAAAATACCAGAGATCTTGCAGCATATGAAAAGACCGGGAAGTTTGAAGGTGTTTATCATGTGTTACATGGTGCAATCTCGCCCATGGCAGGAATCGGTCCGCAGGATATCCGGTTAAGTGAATTGATGGTGCGGCTGCAAGGCGATGTGGATGAAGTGATCGTTGCTACGAATAAGAACTTAGAAGGCGACACGACAGCAACCTATATCAGTAAACTGATCAAGCCTCTGGGAATCCGTGTCAGCAGGATTGCAAGCGGAGTACCGGCAGGAGGCGATCTGGAATATATTGATGAGGTGACATTATATCGTGCCTTAGAAGGCAGAACGGATATGTGATGCGAAGTGATATGTTTTCTTGATAACCGGTCTGTTTCAAAAGAACGACAGAACAGCTTTTTCGTGTCGGCCCGGTGCCGGCAGAGCATAGGCATTTAAAATGCCGGTTGCGATAAAGGAAGCACTGTTTAAGACAGTAGAAAGATGTGTTGTCTGCAGTGTCGTATGGCTGTTCAGTCCGGACCGGTTGACAATGCCGGTGATCGAAGAGTCTCCCACTTGTGGGAGCTTTTTTTGTACGCCGATTCCTGGGATCAGCGGTGCCGGAGCATAGGTGACATATCCTATATGTTCTGCAATACCAAGGCTTGCGTCGATCGCGACCATGTAAGGGGCTGTATAAGTGTTCTGTATGTGTTCTAATGTTTTTTCAAGATTGAGTGCATGAACCGGATTTTCTAATGTTCCATAGATACGTGGAAGAAAGTGCGTGTGTTTTCTTACATTAGAAAAATGCTGTAACAGCATATGACCGACAAGCGGACCTAAGCAGTCTCCGGTAGCACGGTCAGAACCGATACAAAAAAAGACAAGAGTCTGTTGCTTTTTTGCAACGGACTTTTTTAAATGCCGAATTTCTTTTGTGAAGTCCTTAAGTGCTGTTTTATAAGACGGGTCAAAGTATAAAAGTGTGTCCGCTGGTTGCATTATTTTCATATAATCCTCGTTTCTGAGCAGCATGTTTTCCTTATTCTGAAAATGAGGCTGTCTCCTTTTGCTCGGAAGCAAACAGCCCTAACAATTATTTAAAGCCTTGCCTTTTTTGAAAAAGATATTCGTATATTTTGATAAAAAGAAAAAGATATTCGTATATTTTGAAAAAGGTATACATGGATTTTGAGAAAGGTATACACGGATTTTGAAAAGAAAATACATGGATTTTGAAAAAAGCAGCGTAGAAAGAAGATGTCGAAAAAATACGAAATGAAAGAGCTAAAGTTACAGATACTTCGACAAAAAATGCAAAGAGCAGGTGATATGCTTGGAGAAAGGAAAAAAGGAGTGTTTGAAATATGAGTCAGGACAGGCATAATGCTACAAATGAGGAATATTGTTTTGAATCCCTTCCGAAGAATGTCAGACAGGTAGGCGAAACAATGCAGGGAACCCGCTTTTTTATAGAAGATTATGTGATGACTTTTTTGCGTAAATGTATGGGAGATAAAAAGGAAGAAGGAATAGTTCTGTTTGTTGGAAAAAGAGGCAAAAAGGAAGCCCAAAACTGTATTTTTATATATGGTGCGATTGTGGCGGAGTGCAATGTATTGGATGGCAAAAGAGCATTGGACACACAAAAATGGCAGGAAATCTATCAGGCGGTACAGACTTATTTCCCGAAAGGAGAACTTTTTGGCTTCGGATGCGGTGTTGGAATGTGGAACAGCCAGGTAGATCAAAGCATTCAGGCAATGCAGAAAGAAAATTTTCCGATGGAAGACCGCCTGCTTTTCTTAGCAGACCTTGGCGAGAAGGAAGAGAAGCTTTTTGTGACAAAGAAAGAAGGATTGCAAGAACTTCCCGGTTATTGGATCTATTTTTCGAAAAATACACAGATGCAGGAGTATATGTTAGCAACTTCTCCGCATAAAAGCATGGAGGGCGGTTATCAGGATGATGTCACACAAAATATCCGGGAAGTGATCCACCGGAAAAAAGAGTTACATTATAATAAAAGAAACGTGATCTATGGGATAAGCAGCTTGCTCTTTTTACTAATGCTTCTTGGGGCGTTTTTACTGTTTCAGAGTACAAAAAGGATTCGGAATTTACAGCAGACGATCGAAACATTATCACATTCTACCGGTGATGTGGTGACAGGCAGTGCAATTGCAGATGCAAAAGATACGACAACACGGGAAGAAAGTTCAAATGCCAAGGCTGGTGTTAACATCAAAAAGTCTGCAGATCCCAAAAAGGGGCAGGAAGAAAAAAAGAAAAGCAGTCAGCCGGAAAAAGAGACCGGTATTGCAACACGGGAAGAAAGTTCAAGTCCTTTTTTTACACCACAAGGTATAAAGGAGGATTCCGGCCAGACAACAAAAAAATCATTAGAAAAGATTAAAAAACCAAAAAAAGAAGTTGCAACCGGGAAAAGCAGTAAGGAAAAAACAACAGCGACCGCAGAACCGAAAAAGACCGGTTACCGTGTGAAAGCCGGTGATACACTCAGCCAGATCGTATGGAGACAATATCATAATCTTGCATGTATTGCCATGGTTCGTGATGTCAATCATATCAAAGACGATGACAAGATTCAGGAAGGACAGTTTCTTTTATTGCCGGAATATGAAGATTGAGTTGCTTATGAAGCATTGGTGCTGTATAATTGCAAAAGAAACAAACATACGAAAACAGAGGTAGTACAATAGATGAGGAGTTTAATCGGACGTTCCTTTGATGCCGTTGCATTGCAGGAACAGCATAAGAGAAGAAGAAATTGCATAGGGATCACGATTGTCAGCATCCTATTATGCTGTGTATTGTTTTATTTTGCGTATCATTGGTTCTTAAACAGACAGTTTACATCCCATAGCGTAACATCAACAATGAAAGTGCAGGATGACAAAATGGTACATTACCGGTCTTTCGAGAGTGGCATCTTACGCTATGGCAGAGATGGTGCAAGTGCGATTAGTGACAAAGGCCAAACAGTCTGGAATGGCAGCTACGATATGGCAACGCCGAAAGCCGATACCTGTGGTTCGAGCGTAGTGATCGCGGATATTGGTGAAAAAAGCCTGTATGTCTATAAAGGAAGCGAAGACAAAGGTGCATCTTTTCGTGTAGATTATCCCATCGTGCAGGCATGTGTATCGGAACAGGGGATTGTAGCGGTTTTAACAGAAGATATTTCATCAAACACGATCTATCTTTATGATTTGTTTGCTGATTCTGACAAGCTTTTAGCAGAAATTCCGACGAACGTAGATGACGGTTATCCGGTCAGTTTAGATATTGCACCGGATGGAAGCAGTATCGTTGTATCATATCTTTGTGTAACCACAGGTATAGCACAAAGCAGGGTTGCCTTCTACAATTTCTCGGATGTCGGAAAAAATGAAAACTGCTTTGTTGGCGCACACAATTATAATGACAAGATGATATCGGAAGTACATTTTTGGGATAATGACCATGTGATCCTTTTTGCGGAAAAAGGGTTTGCCGTCTGGGAAAATATGAAACAGCCAAAGGCCGTTTGGAAAAAGTCTTTTTCCGGAGAAATCCAAAGTGCGGTAGTCAATGATTCGTATGTTGGACTGGTCCTGAAAGAAGGAGAAACAGAATCACGGCTTTATCTGTACGGACAGGATCGGGAAAGGAAACTTGCGATCAATGTTGACAGCAGCTATGATCATGTCGAAATGAGTGATGATGAAGTTTTATTTTATACGGCAGGAAGTTGTACGATTTACCGGACAAACGGTGTCAAAAAATATAATGAACAGTTTAAAAGCAAGATCAGTGCATTCTTCCCGGGAAAAAGACACAATCGTTATTTTATGATACAAAATTCAAAAGTCAAAGTGATCCGTTTAAAATGACAGGCGGTTTTTGAACGCATATTTGGATCAGATTTTTAAAATATATAAAATGTTTTTTTAAAAGAACTGCTTGACAAGTGCACACCGCAGTATTATACTGATTGAGTGTGCATTTTTGCGTTGTGTGAAAATGTGCAAAACATGTAAAATAATCATAGGAGGTGAAATTAATGCCAACATTTAACCAGTTAGTAAGAAAAGGAAGAAAGTCAGCTACGAAGAAGTCTAATTCTCCTGCACTTCAGTACACTTACAACTCACTTAACAAGAAAACTGTTGCACAGAGTTCTCCACAGAAGAGAGGTGTTTGTACTGCAGTTCGTACAGCTACACCAAAGAAGCCTAACTCAGCTCTTAGAAAAACAGCCAGAGTTCGTCTTTCAAACGGTATCGAAGTAACAAGTTATATCCCGGGTGAAGGTCATAACCTTCAGGAGCATAGCGTTGTACTTATCCGTGGTGGTAGAGTAAAGGATTTACCAGGTACAAGATATCATATTGTACGTGGTACACTCGATACAGCCGGTGTTGCAAACAGAAAGCAGGGTCGTTCTAAGTATGGAGCAAAGAGACCTAAGAAGTAAGATTCACTAATTTGGGGAAGTGCCGGATTAATTTTATCTATTTTATATAATTAACCTGGTGCGGACACAGAATATCGTGAGTACCGATGAATTAATGAAATAGTAGTACGTTCGAAGCAGTGTCGGCTGTTAGTATTACTAAATAATGTTAAGGAGGGAAGTAACGTGCCACGTAAAGGACATATTCAGAAAAGAGATGTATTAGCAGATCCTGTATACAATAACAAGGTTGTGACAAAGTTGGTCAACAACATTATGTTAGACGGTAAGAAGGGTGTTGCTCAGAAGATCGTTTATGGTGCATTCGAGCAGGTAGCAGAAAAGTCAGGTAAGGACGCTATTGAAGTGTTTGAAGAAGCTATGAACAACATCATGCCTCAGCTTGAAGTTAAGGCTAGACGTATTGGTGGAGCAACTTATCAGGTACCTATCGAGGTTAGACCTGACAGAAGACAGGCTTTGGCTCTTCGTTGGCTTACATTTTTCTCTCGTAAGAGAGGCGAAAAGACAATGAAAGAAAGACTTGCTAATGAGATTTTAGATGCTGCTAACAATACAGGTGCAGCAGTTAAGAGAAAAGAAGATATGCACAAGATGGCAGAAGCAAACAAGGCATTTGCTCACTATCGTTGGTAAGATGCAAAGGGTTTCCGGTGTTTTGTCTGACAAAATGCCGGAACGTTTGTGCATTCGTCGTTTTTTGCGACGGCATATCAAATTGTTTCTATTGAAAATCACAATAAATTAGGAGGTAAGAGTCTTGGCTGGAAGAGAATATCCACTTGATAGAACTAGAAATATCGGTATCATGGCTCATATTGATGCCGGTAAGACTACATTGACAGAGCGTATCTTATATTACACTGGTGTAAACTATAAGATCGGTGAGACACATGACGGTGCCTCAACAATGGACTGGATGGAGCAGGAAAAAGAAAGAGGTATCACAATTACTTCTGCTGCTACAACTTGTCACTGGACACTTGAAGATCATCACAAAAAGAAACCAGGTGCTTTAGAACATCGTATCAACATCATTGATACACCGGGCCACGTAGACTTCACAGTTGAAGTTGAGCGTTCTCTTCGTGTATTGGATGGTGCCGTAGGTGTATTCGATGCTAAGGCAGGTGTTGAGCCTCAGTCAGAGAACGTATGGAGACAGGCTGACACATACAATGTACCTCGTATGGCATTCATCAACAAGATGGATAAAATGGGTGCAGATTTCTTCATGTCAGTTCAGACAATTATTGATCGTCTTGGAAAGAATGCAATCCCTGTTCAGATTCCAATCGGTAAGGAAGATGATTTCATCGGACTGATCGACTTATTTGAAATGGATGCATACTACTACAAGAATGATGAAGGTACGGATATTGAGATTACAGATGTTCCTGATGATCTCAAAGATCTTGCCGATGAATGGCATAACAACCTGATCGAGAAGGTCTGCGAGTTAGATGATGACTTGTTAGAGAAATACCTTGAGGGTGAAGAGCCAACAATCGACGAATTAAAGAAAGCACTTCGTAAAGGAACAATCGCTTGTGAAGCAGTACCTGTATATTGTGGTTCTGCATATAAGAACAAGGGTGTTCAGAAGCTTCTTGATGGTGTTGTAGAATTCATGCCTGCACCAACAGATATCCCTGATATCACAGGTACAGATGAAGAAGGTAACGAAGTAGTTCGTAAGTCATCAGATGATGAACCTTTCTCAGCACTTGCATTCAAGATTATGACAGATCCTTTCGTAGGAAAGCTCGCATTCTTCCGTGTATATTCAGGTACATTAAACTCAGGTTCTTATGTACTGAATGCAACAAAGCAGAAGAAGGAGCGTGTTGGTCGTATTGTACAGATGCATGCTAACAGCCGTAGCGAAATTGACAAAGTTTACTCTGGTGATATCGCAGCAGCCGTTGGATTTAAGATCACTACAACAGGTGATACAATCTGTGACGAACAGCATCCTGTTATTTTGGAATCTATGGAATTCCCAGAGCCTGTTATCGAGCTTGCTATCGAGCCTAAGACAAAGAATGATCAGGGTAAGATGGGTGAAGCTTTAGCAAAACTTGCTGAAGAAGATCCTACATTCCGTGCTCATACAGATCAGGAAACAGGTCAGACAATTATTGCCGGTATGGGTGAGCTTCATCTGGAAGTTATCGTAGACAGACTTCTTCGTGAATTCAACGTAGAAGCTAACGTAGGTGCTCCACAGGTAGCATATAAAGAAACATTTACACAGGCTGTTGATATCGACAGCAAGTATGCTAAGCAGTCCGGTGGTCGTGGTCAGTACGGTCATTGTAAAGTTAAGTTTGAGCCGATGGATCCTAATGGTGAGGAACCATTCAAGTTTGAATCTACAGTAGTCGGTGGTGCAATTCCTAAGGAATACATCCCAGCTGTTGGTGAAGGTATCGAGGAAGCTGCTCAGGCAGGTATCCTTGGTGGATTCCCTGTACTTGGTGTACACGCTACTGTATGGGATGGTTCATACCATGAAGTCGATTCATCAGAAATGGCATTCCACATTGCAGGTTCTATGGCATTCAAGGATGCCATGAAGAAAGGTAATGCCGTTCTTCTTGAGCCTATCATGAAGGTTGAAGTAACAATGCCTGAAGAATACATGGGCGATGTTATCGGAAGCTTAAATGCAAAACGTGGTCAGATCGAAGGAATGGAAGACAACGGTGGCGGTAAGCTTGTAAAAGCATTCGTACCACTTGCTGAAATGTTTGGTTATTCTACAGAACTTCGTTCTACTACACAGGGTCGTGGTAACTACTCAATGTTCTTTGAGAAGTATCAGCAGGCTCCTAAGAATGTACAGGACAAAGTCCTTGCAAACAAAAACCAGTAATATAATCTAAATTATGCAAAACGCTAGGCATTATTATAAGAAAAGCACTTGAAAATTCATTCAACTTGCAATATAATAGTGCCCATAGCGTGATTATAAACGCAAAGCGTATTAGGTATTTTGCCTATGAATTAAAGGAGGATAATTAAAAATGGCTAAAGAAAAGTTTGAAAGAACGAAACCCCATTGTAACATTGGTACCATTGGTCACGTCGATCATGGTAAAACAACATTAACAGCTGCTATTACAAAGACTCTTGCTGCAAGAGTAGAAGGTAACGCAGCAGTAGATTTCGAAAACATTGATAAGGCTCCAGAAGAGAGAGAGCGTGGTATCACTATTTCTACAGCTCACGTTGAGTATGAGACAGCTAAGAGACATTATGCACACGTTGACTGCCCAGGCCATGCCGATTATGTAAAGAACATGATCACTGGTGCTGCTCAGATGGATGGTGCTATCCTTGTAGTAGCTGCTACTGATGGTGTTATGGCTCAGACAAAAGAGCATATCTTACTTTCTCGTCAGGTAAACGTACCTTATATCGTAGTATTCCTTAACAAGTGCGATATGGTAGATGATCCTGAGCTTATCGAATTAGTAGAGATGGAAGTAACAGAAGCTCTTGAAGAGTATGGTTTCGAAGGCTGCCCAATCATCAAGGGTTCTGCTCTTAAGGCTCTTGAAGATCCTAACGGAGAATGGGGAGACAAGATCATGGAACTCATGGACACAGTTGATGAGTACATTCCTAACCCAGAGCGTGATACAGATAAGCCATTCCTTATGCCGGTAGAGGACGTATTTACAATTACAGGTCGTGGTACTGTTGCTACAGGTAGAGTAGAGCGTGGTACACTTCACCTCAACGATGAACTTGAAATCCTTGGTGTTAAGGAAGAAGTTGGTAAGACTGTTGTAACTGGTATCGAAATGTTCCGTAAGATGTTAGACGAGGCTCAGGCTGGTGATAACATCGGTGCACTTCTTCGTGGTATCAACCGTGATCAGATCGTTCGTGGTCAGGTTCTTGCTAAACCAGGTACTGTAACTTGCCATAAGAAATTTACAGCTCAGGTTTACGTTTTAACAAAAGATGAAGGTGGACGTCATACTCCATTCTTCAACAACTACCGTCCACAGTTCTACTTCAGAACAACTGACGTAACAGGTGTTTGCGAACTTCCTGATGGTGTTGAAATGTGTATGCCTGGTGATAACGTAGAAATGACAATCGAATTGATCCATCCGGTAGCTATGGAGCAGGGTCTTAACTTCGCTATCCGTGAAGGTGGACGTACTGTAGGATCTGGTAAGGTTGCTACAATCGTCGAGTAATTTTCGCAATATTACGAGAATCATAAATAAATAAGAGAAGCCCATTTGAATGTTTGTGTTCAGATGGGCTTTTTTTGTGTATATATAACCGAAATTAATTCTTCAAAGGGAATTCTAGCATATAGATATTAAAGAACTGTCATAGTAAAATAGAATTGGATGGAAATGTAAAAGAAAAGATAACAATGACAGAAATGGAGATACAGATGAAAAGAATGCGAAAAATGAAATTATCGATAATAACATTATGTATGATTGCTATGCTTTTGAGCATACCAATGGCAGCGAAGATAACAGCGAAAGCAGATTCGGATTCCCAAAAGATTGTAAAAGTCGGATATATTGGCTATAAAGGATTTATCGAGAAGGATGGCTCCGGCAATTATTCAGGATATGCTGTTGAATATTTAAATGAAATTGCCAAATATACCGGATGGAAATACGAATATGTATATGGTACATGGGAAGAACAGTTAGATGCCCTAAAAAAAGGAAAAATTGATATAGTATGCCAGGCAAAGATGACACCGGAGAGGAAGGAAAAGTATCTTTTTTCAAAGGATTCGGTTGGCATGGAATCAAATTATCTCTATGTATTAGATAAGAATGATAAATATTATTATAATGATTTTGCGGCATTTGATGGTATACGCGTCGGCATGATGAAAGGCAGTTATCAGAACGAAGCATTCGATGAATATGCAAAAGCAAATCATTTTTCATATATACCGGTTGTTTATAAGACAGTATCAGAAGTATATACAGCGTTAGAAGAGAAAAAAGTAGATGCGGTTGCAGTCGGCAGCTTGTCAGTCAACACAAAATACCGTAATATTTGTCAATTTGGTGCGGAACCATTTTATATTATGGCTGCGAAGAATAATCAGGCACTTTTGAATGAGCTGGACAACGTATTAGGACAGATCAAGTCATTGAACCAGTCTTTTGAGTCAGAGCTATATACAGATTATTATGGAAAAGAAGCTTCCAAATCGCCAATTGCTTTTTCACGGGAAGAAGCAGACTGGATTGCGCAAAAGAAAACAATAACAATTAGTCTGATTCCGAACCATGCACCGTTTTCTTATATAAACGATAAAGGAAAAATGGAAGGCATTACAAAAGATGTGATGGATCTGGTTGCAAAAAAAAGTGGCATTAAAATGAAATTTAAGATGCTAAAAAAAGGACAGAGCAGTATGGATTACCTGTCGAAGAATCCGATGGATTTTATAGCAGGTGTGTCAGTTGACAACCCGTATTTTGTCAGCAAAAAATACCTGGTATCGGATAATTATTATAGTGATGATGTGGTATTGGTATCAAATCCGGATCAGCATTATGACGTATTTGCAAAAGAAGGAGCCTATACGCTTGCAGTACCGACAAGTTATACTGCATTGATCGGTTATGTCAAAAAGAATTATCCGCAATTCAAAGTCAGAACGTTTCCGACAAATGAGGCATGCTTTCAAGGGGTAAAAGATGGTAAAGCAGATTTTATGGCGCAAAATATCAATATTGTAAATTCCTGGATGCAAAAGCCAAGATATAATGATATGACAATTTTGCCATCGTATATTATGCAGGAAAAGATTGGTGTTGTCGGGACAAAAAACAGTGAAAATGCGATTATCTTAGCAATCTTAAATAAAGCAATCGCCAATGTGACTTCAGAAGAAAAAGAACAATGTGTCGTAAATAGAACTGTGGAAAATCATTATAAATTGACAACGATGGATTTTCTTTATAAATTTCGTTTGACTTTGATCGTGGGTGCGGTTCTTTTATTTATTTTGTTTGCAGGAATTATTATTTTTTTGGAAGTAAGAAAAAGAAATTATGACCGCCTTGCAAAATTCAATCGTTCTTTAGAGATTGCAGTGAAAAAAGCAGATAGCGCGAATGCTGCAAAATCACAGTTTTTGGCACAGATGAGTCATGAAATCCGGACACCGATGAATGCGGTGATAGGATTGACAGATATTGCGAAAATGGAAACAGAGCCGGATGAAAAAATTCGTGACTATTTAGATAAAATTGCGGATAGCTCTAAACTTTTGCTTGGAATTATCAATGATGTTTTGGACATGTCTGCGATTGAGGGCGGTAAGCTAAAAATTGATTCGGCGGAATATAATTTCAAAAAACAGATCTCAAATATTACAACAATGTTTTATCAGCAGGCACACCAAAAGAATATTCATTTTGAAGTCAAAATGAAAGGTGTCACAGAAGAAGTTGTTGGTGGTGACCAGCTTCGTGTTAACCAGATCTTAATGAATCTGTTATCCAATGCGATCAAATTTACACCGGCAGGTGGCAGTGTCAGTCTGAGTGTGATTCAGGCAAGCAGGGCAAGAGATCATGTGCAATTCCGCTTTATTGTAACCGATACCGGATGTGGCATGAGTGAAGAAATGTTAGGACGTTTATTTAAACCTTTTGAACAGGAATCTGCTTCAACAGCCCGTAAGCATGGTGGAAGTGGTCTTGGTCTGTCAATTGCCAAAAATCTGACAGAGATGATGGGTGGAACAATTGATGTAGAAAGTGAAGTGGGACTTGGAACTACTTTCACGGTAGATATACCATTTGTATTAGCTGAGAATGCAGTACACTACGATGATAAAGTAAGCTTTGATGATGTTCGAACATTAGTAGTGGATGACGATCCGGATGCCTGTGATTATACAGGAACGATATTAAAACGTCTCGGTGTCCGTTATGATTATGCAATGACCGGGGAAGAGGCATTGATGATGTTAGGAGACGCAGAAGATCAGAAAGATCCATATAAGCTTTGTATGATCGACTGGAAAATGCCGGAGATGGATGGAATCGAGGTTACAAAACAGATTCGTGAAGTTTTTGGTGATGATGCGATCGTGATCATAGTCTCTGCTTATGATATTAGTGAAGTGGAGCGGATAGGAAAGGATGCCGGAGTTAATTACTATATTACGAAGCCTATGTTCCAATCCACATTGTTTAAAACGATCCTGGAGATTTCCAAGGGAAATTACAAACAGATATCTGCGAAGGAACAGGATAAAAAATATGATTTTACAGGCAGACACGTTTTGATCGCAGAAGATGTTGCATTGAATATGGAGGTTGCAATCAAGCTTTTAAGTATGGTCGGCGTTAGTTGTACCTGTGCCGAAGATGGTAAGCAGGCTGTTGAGATTTACGAGCAGTCAAAAGAAGGGTATTATGATGCTATCTTCTTAGATATCAATATGCCGGTTATGGATGGATATGAGGCAGCCAAAAGAATACGAAAAAGTAACAAAAAGGATGCACAGACAGTACCGATCTATGCTATGACAGCTAATGCGTTTGCAGAAGATGTTACGAATGCATTAAATGCCGGAATGAACGGTCATTTGGCAAAGCCGATCGAAACAAAAGTACTTTATAGTGTATTAGATCAGTTATGGAAGAAATAACACAAAGATACTTTTTGCACGGCAGGCAGCAAAGTGTTGCAAATTCGTCACGCAATGAGCCAAGTTTTGTAGGATTAAAAAAGACTCTCTTTTTAAAATGAGGAGCTTAAAAAGGTTTTATGACAGAGTGATTATCTGTTATGAAACCTTTTTTTGATGGTAATTTTTTTAGAAAGTCTCTTTTTGGGATTTTTTTGTATTTTTCTTTTCTTTTTATTAATAGAAAATGTTTTTTATTGTGACCATGTAAAGATACAATGTAATCTGCCACAAAGGTTTCAAAAAACTAACAAAACATTGACAAAAAAGTGCCATGAAATTTAAGGAAGATAAATATAGATCGGTTGTAAGAGCAGATCATACGAAAACTTGAAAGAAACGGAGTTATAAAAGATGGACAAGGTGGTTTATTTGCATATAGGAACTCCTAAGACCGGGAGCAGTGCAATACAGTTTTTTTGTGGAAACAATCGAAAGCTCTTAAAAGAAAAAGGAGTTGCATATCCTAAGATGCCATTTGCTTTTGAAGGAATCGGACAATATCGTAATGCGCATTTTTTATCACATAAGGTTTATAAAGATGATAAAAGAGATTATGCTGCACAAGGAGAAATCTATCAGGAAGGCATGAAAGTTATTCAGGAAAGCTTGCAACAAGCCGATAAGGTTGTTTTATCCGATGAACATCTCTGGAATGAAACAGAATGGGATGAAGAACGGTTTCAAATGCTTCGGATGCAAATGGAAAAGATGGGAGCAACATTAAAAGTGATCGTATATCTGCGCAGACAGGATCTGTTAGTACAGTCTTATTGGGCACAACAGGTAAAAGAAGGGTTGCAGCTTTCCTTTTTAGAATACTTAGAACAAAGAAGATATGCATATTTTCAAATGCATTATGCAAAAAGATTAAGCCGGATTGAAAAGGCGGTCGGACTTGAAAACCTGATCGTTCGTGTTTATGAAAAAGAGCAATATGCGGGAGATGAAAGGACAATCTTATCGGATTTTATGGATATCCTGTCAATCAATGATCTTTCTGACTTTAGTCAGGATGAACCGATACGAAATACCAGTTTGTCAGGAATTTATCTGGAATACAAGCGAAGGATGAACCAATATCCGATTTACCGGACAAAGAAGAATTTCCTTGTTGTGATCCTGACAAGATTACAGGAGAAAGAACAGGGAAAGCAGTTTTATGATCAGGCAGTCTGGTTTGATCGGGAAAGTCATCAAAAGTTTATGAGTCAGTTCGAGGAAGAAAATAGTTTTGTAGCTGTCCGGTATCTGCATCGGGAAAGTGGAAGATTATTTTTAGCGGATGCGAGTTTTGATCAAAACGAAAAGACAGAATATAGCGACCGTGAGCTTTTTGAATTGTGTGGACGTGTTCTTGCAGAGCATGAAGAAAGCAGAGTAGAAAAAATCCATATGATACAGGAGCTTCGGAAGCAGGAATGTGAATATAAAAAAGATATTCAATATCTGCGGGAAACACAAAGCCTTTTAAAACGCATCCGGCGAAAATGTAAGCTTGTCTTAAAAGAATGGATCACACATTCCGGCAGCAAAGAGAATGAGAATATAACAGAAAAATCGACAACCCAGATGGGATAAATATTCTCTCGGAATCTTCTGAATGAAAAATTTCGGTTTGTTTAGTGAAGATATCGAGAGTACATATAAGAGCTTGGGAGGAAAACAATGACGTGCATGGAAAGATCGGATCAAAATGTACAGAATAATAAAAATATTGTCTGGCAGCAAATGACAATAACGAGAAAGAAAAGAGCAGAAAGCTTACAGCAGGTTCCGAAAACAATCTGGCTTACCGGATTGTCCGGAGCCGGGAAGTCTACCCTGATCAATGAAATGGATAAAAGATTGTTTGCACAACGGAAAAAAACAATGGTATTAGATGGTGACAATGTAAGAATGGGGCTGAATGGAGATCTGGGTTTTCGTAAAGAAGACAGAGAAGAAAATATACGAAGAGTAGCAGAAGTTGCCAAACTTATGAACGATGCAGGCATTATTGTATTGACTTCATTTATTTCTCCGTTTGAGGCAGACAGACAAAAAGCAAGAGAGATCATTGGAGAAGATTCTTTTATTGAGATCTATGTCAGTACACCATTAGAAGAATGCGAAAAAAGGGATGTAAAAGGACTATATAAAAAAGCAAGACAAGGTAAGATCACAGACTTTTCAGGAATTTCGAGTCCATATGAAGTGCCACGAAATGCTGATATCATGGTCGATACTTCGGGCAAAAAGATTGAAGATTGTGTAGATGAGATCATGGAACAATTATCTGCGATCATGGATGAAAATAAGAGATAAAAAAGAACCGTAGCAGGAAAATTTCTTGAAAAGAAAGTGGAGTAAGATAACAGGAATGGATGAAATACTTATCCCGTTAGGAAGCAAAGGTACAAAGAAAGCATTTTTACTGGAACAATGGAACAAAGGTCTTTTACAATGTATGTTAAAGATCGGTTTCCTTGGTTTTGGTGGCGGTAGTGCATTGATACCTGTATTTGAAAAAGAAGTTGTTACAAAAAGAAAATGGCTGACAAAAGAAGAGTATGCACAGGATGTCTTAGCAGCAACGATCACTCCCGGAGCATTGCCTGTAGAAATTGCAGCAGGAATCGGAAAAAGACTTGGTGGAAGTATAGGAATGCTTCTTTCAGCAATTTGTGTGGCATTTCCGGGAGCTTTTATGACCATTCTATTGTTGTCTGCATTGGAAGATGTATCACAAAATATATTAACCGGTGTACACATTCTTTCGGTTTTAACCGGTATTTATATTTGTTACCTGCTTATCCGATATGAGATGGGGATCATGCAGGAGGCAAAGAAGAGTGGAACAGGGCAGATGATCCATACAATCGCCATCATGGCGGGAGTTTTTATGCTGACAGGAGAAAAAAGCTTATATACATTGCTTGCGATCGACAGGCAGCCTTTTTTTGATATATCGACATTGCGGATATTATTGCTGGCTCTTTTTTGGGGATGTTGTGACAAAGGAAACCAAAAAGAAAAAAAGATCATACTTATGATACTTTCTGCATTATATATTGCATGCGTAAAGAACGATCCATGGATTTCATTGACCTGGGTTCGGTTGTTGACAGAAGCTGTGATGCTTGGTCTGGCGATCAAAGAACTTAGCAAAGAAAAAAAGAAAACAGACTGGAAGATGATAGTAGGAGAAAATGGTATTTGTATCATGTGGCTTTTAATCTTTTTACTTCCATCGTTTTTCATACTGAAAGATCAGATTACATTTATCTTTTCAGGTATTGGTTCGACATTACTTTCTTTTGGTGGAGGGGATGCTTATCTGACTGTCGCAGAAGGCTTTTTTGTGCATAGCGGACTGGTCGATGCAGAGTTCTTTTATGCCAAGCTTGTGATGGTGGCAAATCTGCTTCCGGGTTCGATCCTATGTAAAATTCTGCCCGGTATCGGATATTATATAGGATGTCAGATGCAACATGGCAGAATTGACGGTTATCTGGCAGCGATAGCAGGATTTGGGATCAGTGTTATTGTTTCAGTAGTTGTTTTTAATATTGTATCCTGTATCTATGCTTCGATTCAGGAAAGAAATACATTTTCTTCTTTACCGTATTATATCAAACCAACAATCGGTGGTCTTTTGCTTAGCGTACTTTGCACTTTGATCCGTCAAAGTCTGTTATAGAATGTTAATGTCGGCAAATTTGCATCTAAGGCATTCGTTATCTGCAATCCCGGGGAAATTCAAGTTGACAAATGAAAGAAACCTATTATATAATTAAAAAGATAGCGATGACGAAGACAAGTAGCATTAATTATCGTTTTCAGAGAGCGGAGGATGGTGAGAGCTTCGCAAAGTGAATTAATGTGAATAACACTTTAACAGCTGCGAGTTGAAAGAATTTTAGAAAGGACAAAAGAAAACTTTTGCTGCTTCTGGAGTTTTAGTAGGTGAGCCGTGCGCTAAGCGATAATTAGCAGCATTTTCAAAAAGAACAAAATGATCTTTTGGAAATGATCGAGAGACTGATCACAGTAATTCGGGTGGCACCGCGGACTATAATAGGTTCGTCCTGAACATCATTCGTATGTTTGGGATGGACTTTTTTTGATTTTATAAAGAAGACAGGAAAACGATTTTGTATGTTTTACAATATATGGATATAGGATTTTTTAGAAAGTAACAAAGTCAATCCCAGGAAGAGCAAAAATACAAAGAAAGACGGAGGTAGTTATGAATACTTCAAACATTTATCGTGAGACAACGTTAGACAAGATCAGCGAAGATGATGTCACAAAGACATTACGGATTGCCGGATGGGTAGAAAATATTCGTGACCATGGTGGTGTATCTTTTATTGATCTGCGTGATATGTATGGTGTGATGCAGGTAGTATTTCGTGATACCAGCCTTTTGGATGGAATTACAAAAGAAGAATGTATCAGCGTAGAAGGTGTTGTTCAGCACCGTGATGAAGAAACTTTTAATCCAAAGATTCCGACAGGAACGATCGAGTTAGAAGTACACAAGGTTACTATTTTAGGACGTGTGTACAAGCAGCTTCCTTTTGAAATCATGACATCAAAAGAAACGCGTGAAGATGTCCGTTTGAAATATCGTTATCTGGATCTTCGTAACCAGAAGGTCAGAGATAATATGATCTTTCGCTCTAATGTGATCTCATTCCTTCGCCGGAAAATGACAGAGATGGGATTTTTAGAGATCCAGACACCGATCCTTTGTGCATCTTCACCGGAAGGCGCAAGAGATTATATTGTGCCTTCCCGCAAATTCAAAGGAAAATTCTATGCATTGCCACAGGCACCACAGCAGTATAAGCAGCTTTTAATAGTGTCAGGTTTTGACAAATATTTCCAGATTGCTCCATGTTTCCGAGATGAGGATGCGAGAGCCGACCGCTCGCCGGGAGAATTTTATCAGCTTGACTTTGAAATGAGCTTTGCTACACAGGAAGATGTATTCAAAGTCGGTGAAGAAGTATTGACAGCCGCTTTTGAAAAATTTGCACCAAAGGGTTATGAAGTAACACAGGCACCGTATCCGATCATCAGTTATAAGCAGGCAATGCTTGAGTTCGGATCAGATAAGCCGGATTTAAGAAACCCACTTCGTATTGTAGATGTTACAGATTTCTTCCAGAGATGTACATTTAAGCCGTTCCACGGAAAGACGGTTCGTGCGATCAATGTGCATGCAAAGCTTTCTAAGGGTCAGCATGAGAAACTTTTGAAATTTGCACAGTCAATCGGTATGGGCGGACTTGGTTATCTGGAAGTTTTAGAAGATATGTCATATAAGGGACCGATCGATAAGTTTATCCCGGATGATATGAAGACAGAGATCAAGGATATCGCAGGGCTTACGGTTGGTGATACGATCTTCTTTATTGCAGACAGAGAAGAGCAGGCTGCATTGTATGCCGGTCAGATCCGTACAGAGCTTGGTAACCGTCTGGATCTGTTAGAGAAGAATGCATACCGCTTCTGCTATATCAACGATTTCCCAATGTATGAATATGACAATGAAGAGAAGAAGTATATCTTTACACATAATCCGTTCTCTATGCCACAGGGTGGATTAGAGGCATTAAATACAAAAGAGCCAAATGAGATCTTAGCATACCAGTATGATATTGTATGTAATGGTATCGAACTATCATCGGGTGCTGTCCGTAACCATGATCTTGATATTATGGTCAAGGCATTTGAAATAGCAGGCTATACAGAGGAAGACTTAAAAGAGAAGTTTGGAGCATTATATAATGCATTCCAGTTTGGTGCACCGCCACATGCAGGAATGGCACCGGGTGTTGATCGTATGATCATGCTTCTTCGTAACGAAGAAAACATTCGTGAGATCATTCCATTCCCAATGAATGGCAACGCACAGGATCTGATGTGTGGTGCACCGGGAGAAGTTTCCGAACTTCAGCTCCGTGAAGCACATATTAAAGTCAGACAGTAACGGATAAGACAATGCTTTGCATAAAGCATAGTATATTTTTAGAACGCTTAGAGGAAATTGCTGTGAGTGATTTCTTCTAAGTCATAGACAAAAGGCAACAAAAAAGCATATCGGAAGTTTGATCCGATATGCTTTTTCTATATAAAAATGATTATTATAACATAAGTCAGGAATTGCTTTTTGCAATTCACGGCATATAACATATTGACGTTATCTTTGTATGGAATACAAATGCATCAGTCATCCATATGAATGGCTTTTTTAATCGCTTCAAAGCTTTCTTTGCTGATCACATGTTCAATACGGCAGGCATCTTCAGCGGCAACTGCTCCATCCACCCCAAGAGAGGTAAGCCATTTCGTCAGAAATTCATGACGTTCATAGATCATTTCGGCAATTTCTTTTCCTTCATCGGTTAAGAAGATATATCCCTGTTCCATAACGGTTATGTATTTTTTTTCACGAAGATTCTTCATGGCAATGCTGACACTTGATTTCTTAAAGCCTAATTCATTGGCAATATCAACAGCCCGGACAACCGGAAGCTTTTTACCAAGCATAAGAATCGTTTCTAAATAATTTTCTAATGATTCATTTGATTTCATAGTAGTTACTCCATTCCTATCCTATTATCTCACAACATATACTTAAACAGGAAAATATCCGTGTTATAGTCATTTGTTTGAAACTCTTATTGTACGACGAAAATGAAATCCTTGATATGCTGCTCAAAGATACATTAAATATTTATTTTATTAGTATAACATAAAACGAGAGCGAATAAAAGTTCCTTTTACATAGTGTATCGGTCATTGAAAAAAATAATCAGTCGTGCTATCATGTGAAGGGAATAAATTGACATTTCTGCCTTCGAAATCCCTTGGATTCGAGGGCTTTTTTTGAAAAGAGGATGATATATGTATATAGAAGATACCGAAAATGTCCGCAAATGGGCACTGGGCTATGGACTGACATTTGCGGATACTTATCAGGATGCTCCTTTTCATGATCCAAACTGGCAGCTTGTCAGAGTAAAGCAAAGCCGGAAAGCTTTTTTATGGACATACGAAAAGAACGGAAGGATTCATCTGAATTTGAAAACAACACCGGATAAGAGAGATTTTTATCGTAGTGTATATCCGTCTGTGATACCGGGATGGCATCAGAATAAAGAACATTGGAACACCGTTATTATGGATGGAAGCATTCCAAAAGATATTGTAAAACAGATGATAGAAGAAAGTTATCAGGTCGTGACAGACAGTCCGACCAAAAGGATTTATGAAGAGGTCAAAAAAGTTCCAAGAGGTAAAGTAGCAACTTACGGAGATATTGCACAGATGGCGGGTGACCGAAAGATGTGTCGTGCGGTAGGTAATGCTTTACATAAAAATCCCGATCCGGATCATATTCCATGCTATCGTATTGTGAATGCAAAGGGAGAATGCTCCGGTTCATTTGCTTTCGGCGGGAAGGGCATACAGGAAGAATTGTTAAGAAAAGACGGGATTGAAGTTGTTAATGGCAGAGTCGATCTAAAGAAATATGAGGTGGATGTACAGGAGTTAACAGATCACTTCTAAGCTGTAAGCTAGAGGAAAACAAAGAGAATACAAAATACTAAGATACAATAATAAAAAAGGAGGATTTTTATGAGACGAAAAAAATCGTTAGCGGTTATGATGACGGTAATTATGTGCTGCACAGTACTTTTTCCGGCAGGAAGCATACGCACACAGGCGGCATCGACAAAGCAGGAAGTGCAAAGTACACTGACAATATCCAAAGAACAGGAAGTGCAAAGTACACCATCAGCTTTCCAATCAAAGGATGCAAAAAATATTGATGTAACAACCGCAAAAGATGGTGTGGTGCAGCAAAAGAAACAAAGCACAAAAAAGACGAAAAAGGCACAGACAAGCAGTAAGAAAACATCCGGCAGCAAGAAAACAACCGAAATTTTAGATACGGATGTATCGGAAGCATCAAAAGGTTGTACATTATATGGTGCATATGGTACTTTTTACAGTCAGGCACAGAAAGCATTAGATCAGATCAATCAATATCGTAAAGAAGCCTGTGAGGAAGGAGATGTCCCTGATCCGAGAAATCCAACCCGTATGCTGACACCAAGTGATTATGTGCCACTTAAATGGTCAACAGATCTGGAGCGGATCGCACGTATCCGTGCAGCAGAAGCAGGATATGCATTCCGTTTTATGGATACAGGTCATATGCGTTTGAATGGGAAAGATACTTTTTCGGTTACTTCAAACGGTCTGTCAGGAAATTCAGAAGATCTGTCTTATTACTATAAGATGGATGGCGAGGATGCACAGATGAGAGAGGGGGTCCTGCTATGGTATATGGAGAAAAAAGGGTGGTTAAACAGAGAAGATATTTCTAATGGCACGGAAGTAAGGCATTACACCAGTATTATTAATCCTTCATATATATACATAGGTCTTGGATGTTTTTATAACGAAGATGTTCCTTATCCGGTTACATTAGCAGGGGAACTTTCGCGAAAAGGAAATACAGACCGGACGATGTTAGAAGAGAAACATAATGTCATTCAGAAGATCGAAGTACAGGATGGCTTTTTGAAGGAAACAGAGTTAGATGTAGAAGATTCCATGAAAACGGATGAAACGGTACAGGTGGCAGCGAGAGCATGGATCCAGAATGAAAGCGGACATTTTTCCAAAAATAAACGAAGATTATATATGCTTGGTATTGATGAATATGTTTCTTCTGATCCATCGGTTGCCGGTATTACAAGCGATGGTGAGCTGACAACACATAAGAAAGGTGTTATTACGATCACGGCAAGATCGAATGGAAAAGATATACTTTCTAAGCGGGTTACGATTGAATGCGGGCATAGAAAACGATTAAGAAAATATACCGATTCGACCTGTACGACAGAAGGGATCAAGCAGTTTTACTGCCCTGTCTGTGAAGATACCGAAAATGTAATGATTGAGAAAAAAGCACATGATTATGTCTATGGCGATACCGATTCAAATGGTTTATGCACCGGTGTATGTTCGGTATGTCAGGATACGATCACGATCAATCCGCCAAAGTCATGTAAGTTTAGCTGGCTTAATATGGACCGGAATATGCATTCCTATGAGGAAGAATTTCCTGAAAAAAATGAGACTGGTGATACCATTTCCTGTTTTGCTACAGGTGTAGACGGTGATCCGGCTTATCGGGAGATGGTCATTGAATCTTCGGAAGAAAGTGTGATTGCCGTTAGGAATCAATTAAGTGCAAACAGTTATTCCGATGCATTGACAATAAAAGGGCATGGAATCACGCAGATCTCGGTATATCCAAAATACAACAAAAGCTTAGGGAAGAACTATTTAGTCCGGATTGGGCAGAAAGAAGAGATTTCAATCAAAGAAGCCGATGTTTATCTTGAAAAGGATGAGTACACCTATCAGAATGCATATTGTACGCCCCAAGCAGGTGTATATTACAATACAACAAAGCTGACAGAAGGTGTGGACTATACAGTACATTATGAAAATAATTTTGCGGCGGGTACAGCATATGCTGTAATAGAAGGAAAAGGCCTTTTCTATGGCACCATTAAAGAAGCCTTTACGATTCATCCGTCTGTTACACAAGAGCATATGCATCAGGCAGTTACAGATCCGGCCATAGCAGCAGGATGTATGACGGTAGGATATACGCAGGGATCACATTGTACAGTCTGTGGACAGACGATCAATGAACAAAAAGTGATCGAAGCAGCCGGACACCGATATGAAAATGGAGTATGTACGGTTTGTGGTGATATACAATACATAGAAGAGAACGGACTGCGTTATACCTTACAGGAAGATATCAATGGAAAAAAGACCTTGCAGGTTTCGGCAGCAGATGGTGTTTCTTTATCCGGTGAGATTACAATTCCCGCAACAGTAACGATCGCAAATACTTCGTATTCCGTAATTACTGTCGCAAAGAATGGTTTTGCCGGACAGAGTGCGATCACGGCGGTTTCTTTACCAAAAACATTAAAAACGATCGAAAGCCGGGCGTTTGCAGGCTGTACCGGTTTGAGACAGATGTCATTTTATTCACAAAAAGCTCCGGATGTACAGAAAGACAGCTGGGAGAATAGAGGAGATTCAACACTTGCTTTTGTAGTGCATTTAACCGGTTATGGATATGATTCAATTGCTGAGATTGCAAATGCTACAGTCGATCGTACTTTAAAACATATTCACAGTTTGGAATTCCAAAAAGGAAAAGCCGCAACCTGTACAGAACCAGGCATGATGGATTACTACCATTGCATTGATTGCGGAAAATATTATTTAGATGAAAATGCAACGATGGAGATTGTAATGAATGATGCAATCATCTATCCGTTAGGTCATGACTGGAATAGTACATTTACGATTGATATCCCGGCAACTGCAACAACAGCGGGAGAAAAGTCACTTCATTGCAAGCGTTGCGGCCAACGTTCAAGAATTACCGTGATTCCGGCAGGTGGAAGTAATGATCCTGATGGAAATGACAGTGGTTGGGATGACAGCGGCATTTCTAATACTACTGACAGCAGCGCGTCATCAACGAAACAAGCTTCAACTGTTACAAAGAATACAGTGAAAAAAGGAAGCATTTTTACAAGCAAGAACTTACGCTATAAAGTGTTATCGACATCGAAAAAGACTGTTGCATGCATCGGAACATCCAAGAAAACGATCACATCAGTAACGATCCCGGCAAAGGTTACTTATAGTAGGAAGAGCTATACGGTGACACAGATTACAGATCTTGCATTTGCATTTTGTGGTAAACTAAAAACTGTTACGATCGGAGACAAAGTGGCAATAGTCGGTCGAAATGCTTTTTACCGTTGTAAATCTCTTCAAAAAGCAGTGATCGGCAAAAAGGTAAAAAAGATCGGCTTTAGTGCATTTGCATATTGTCCAAAGTTAAAGAAAATCCAGCTCAAGAGCAAATTGTTAAAGAACAAAAACGTCGGTTACAACGTGTTTAAGAAATGTAAGAAGAATGCAGTGGTTAAAGTTCCTTCAGGTAAAAAGAAAGAATACCGTAAATGGTTTAAAAAAACAGGGATATCGTTGCGTTAAAAGAATGATATGTGCTATTATATAATGTGATGGTATAAAATCAAAAGAAAATGTCTGCAAAGTGCAAAGAAATATTTCACTTCGCAGTTTGATAAAAACAGAAAAAAAAGAGAATGGTCAAGGAGGTTTCCGATACAATGGATTTGGGAGTACAGGCACAGGAAGAAAAAGTGGATATGACAAATGTTCCACAAGAGCTTGTCTTTGGACTGGATATTGGTACAAGAAGCATTGTCGGTACCGTTGGATATAAAAATAGTACGAATGGATTTGTTGCAGTTGCCCAGGTGGCGATCGAGCATGAAACGAGAGCAATGATCGATGGGCAGATTCATGATATCGGACAGGTTGCGGCAACCATCTCAAAAATAAAAGAACAACTTGAAAAGATGACCGGAAGAACATTGCAACAGGTTTGTATTGCGGCTGCCGGCCGTGTATTAAAGACAGTAGAAGCCGATGCTACAATGTCTTTTTCTAATGAGACCGTTGTTACGAACGAGCATATTTATACATTGAATATGCTTGGTGTAGAAAACGCATATGATATTCTGCGTAAAGAAATGGCTTCCGATGATGTCAAATTCTACTGTGTCGGCTATTCTGTAAAGCAGTATTATCAGAATGATTATCCGATCTCTAATCTGGAAGGGCATAAAGCAACACAGATCCGAACAGAAATAATTGCAACCTTTTTGCCTGATGAAGTAGTGGATGGTTTATATGCTGCAGTGGAAAGAGCCGGATTATATGTTGCAAATCTGACATTGGAGCCTATTGCAGCGATCAATGTAGCGATACCGGAGAAGTTCCGCCTGTTAAATATTGCTTTAGTGGATGTTGGAGCAGGAACATCTGATATTTCAATTACAAAAGACGGCAGTATTATTGCATATGGAATGATTCCGTTTGCAGGTGATGAGCTGACAGAGACGATCGCTAAGAAGTATCTGACGGATTTTACCGAAGCCGATCATATGAAATGTGCCAGTACGTATGCAGATGAAGTAGAATATCATGATATTATGGGACTGTCACAGAAAATTCCGTCACAGGAAATTATTGATACGGTAGCCGATACGGTCAAAATGATCACGCAGAATGTATCCGACAGGATCAAAGAATTAAATGGCGGAAAACCGGTTAGTGCGATCTTCGTTGTTGGTGGTGGCGGAAAAGTTGGAGGATTTGTGGAGAATCTGGCACAGTTCCAGGGACTGCCAAAAGAAAGGGTGGCTCTTCGTGGAGCAGAAGTCCTGCGTGATGTTACATTCCTACAGAAAAATATTGAAGTAGATTCTCTGCTTGTTACACCGATCGGAATCTGCCTGAACTATTATGAGCAGAAAAATAACTTTATTTTTGTGACGGTCAATGATGAACGGATCAAACTGTATGATAATAATAAACTTACGATCATGGATGCGGCAATGCAGGTTGGCTATCCGAATGAAGATCTCTTTCCAAAACGCGGTAAAACGATCACTTATTATGTGTCAGGTGAAAAGAGAATGGCACGCGGAGAAAACGGTGAAGCAGCTGTTGTGTTGTTAAATGGGCATGAGACCGGAATCAATACACCGATCGCTTCAAATGACAAGATCGAAATTCAGGCTTCCACAAGAGGAAAAGATGCCGGTATGCCGGTTGGAAAGCTGCCGGAATTTAAATCCACACTTACTTTTATATTCAACGGAAAAACAATTACCTGCTCTCGTTTTGTCTCTGTTAATGATATACTTGTTTCGGAATTTCATGAGATTCAGGATGAAGATCATGTAGAAATACTTGATTTTTATACATTAAAACAGGTTATGGAATTAATGGACATTTTAAAGTACGGTAATGTTAAGGTAAATAATATGCCTGCAACACCGGATACAAAAGTATATGATAATTTTATGATTGCCTGTGATATTGAAGAAAGTGGAACAGAATCACAGTTCCGGACGGAAGAAAGCACAGACACTTCTTTTTCGTCTGTAGAACAGACGGAAGAATCAGAGCAGATCAACGAAACGGAACAGAACGAGCAGACCAACGAAACGGAACAGACAGAGCAGACCAAAGAAGCTGGTTTGGAAGAACCGCAGGCAGCAAAAAGAGAAATAGGAGATGATCCCAAATCCGGAAGTATTCATGACCTGAATATTACTGTCAACGGAGAAATGGTCAGTTTGAAAGGAAAGAAACAATATATTGTTGTAGATATTTTGGATTTTTATCCGGTCGATACAAGTGTCGCACATGGCAACCGACTTTTGACAGCCGTTAATGGAATGGAATGTGATTTCACATATCCGTTACGGGAAGGTGATGCCGTTCGGATTGAATGGGTCAACTAGAAGCGAGGAACAAAAAATATGAGAATTTGCAGTATTGCCAGCGGAAGCAGTGGTAATTGTATTTATATAGGAGACGATAAGAATCACATATTGATTGATGCCGGAATCAGCCGCAAACGTATTGTGGATGGATTGCAAAGCATTGGCGTTGCACCGGAACAGCTGGACGCTATTTTTGTGACACATGAACATTCTGATCATATCAGTGGGATCAATATGATGTCGAAAATGTTTGGTACATCTGTTTTCGCAACCGGAGGCTCTCTGGATGCAATTTGTATGAAAGATAAAAAAGGTATGGTTAAAAGAGAAAATCTGTACCAGCTCTATGCAGATGAAGCGGTTCACATTGGCAAGTTAAAAGTGGTGCCGTTTCATATGTCACATGATGCAGCCGATCCGGTATGTTATACCGTGGAATCAGATGGTAAAAAAGTCGGTATGGCAACAGACCTTGGTGTATATGACGAATATATTATTGACCATTTGGCAGGAAGTGATGTCTTGCTTTTAGAAGCAAATCATGATATTAGTATGTTAGAGGCAGGAAAATATCCATATTCGCTAAAATGCAGGATTTTAAGCGAGTTAGGACATTTATCGAATGAAGCGGCAGGAAAATTACTGTGCCGCCTTGTACATAAAAAATTGAAATATGCATTTTTGGCACATTTATCAAAGGAAAATAATTATCCGGAGCTTGCGTATGAAGCAGTAAAATGTCAGATCTGGGAAGAGATGGGTGTTACGAGTATTCCCTTTGAGTTGGCAGTAGCAAACAGAGATAAACCATCGAAGCTTATTACCTTATAGAATCCATTCTGTCAGGTGTAGCAATAAATACAAGAAAATATTTGGAGGAAACTTATTATGAAAAAAACAGTAATCACGGTAGTAGGAAAAGACAGCGTAGGAATTATTGCTAAAACATGTACGTATCTTGCTGATAACCAGATCAATATTCTGGATATCTCACAGACAATCGTAGATGGATTTTTTAACATGATGATGATCGTAGATGTTGCAGACAGCAAAAAAGAATTCGGGGTTATGGTAGATGAGTTGGAAAAACTCGGAGAAGATATGGGCTGTATCGTGAAAGCACAGCGTGAAGATATCTTTGACAAGATGCATAGATTATAGTAGCTGCCGATTGCAATGCACAGATTTTTGTAAAAGAGCATTGTAATGGATCAAAAGGTAAAACTTCCTGCGGGATCCGACAGATAAGAATAGTAAAAACAGAGAATGCAAGCATAGAAATGAGGATGAAAATGATAAATATACATGAAGTTCTTGAAACAAATGAAATGATTGAAAAAGAAAATCTGGATGTGCGTACAATCACTCTTGGAATCAGTCTGCTCAACTGTATTGATACAGATGTAGATCGTTTGTGTGAAAAGATCTATACCCGTATTACAACGGTTGCAAAAGACCTTGTTGCAACCGGCGAAGAGATTGAGAAAGAATATGGTATTCCGATCGTCAATAAGAGAATTTCGGTTACACCGATCGCATTAGTCGGTGGTTCTGCATGCAAGACACCAAAAGATTATGTAAAGATCGCACAGACATTAGATCGTGCGGCTAAAACAACCGGTGTAAACTTTATCGGTGGTTTTAGTGAATTGGTTTCAAAAGGTATGACAAAGAGTGATGAGCTTTTGATACAGTCAATTCCGGAAGCTCTTGCGACAACGGATTTTGTATGCAGCTCTGTCAATCTTGGTTCAACAAAGACCGGTTTGAACATGGATGCAGTCAAAATGATGGGTGAGATCATTTTAGAGACTGCAAAAGCAACAGAGGACAGAGATGGTATCGGTTGTGCCAAATTAGTTGTATTTTGTAATGCACCGGATGACAATCCGTTTATGGCGGGTGCGTTCCTTGGCGAAGGCGAGGGTGAATGTGTTATAAATGTCGGCGTAAGCGGTCCGGGTGTTGTTAAATGTGCACTTGAAAAGGTTAAAGGCGAGGACTTCGGTGTTGTTGCCGAAACTATTAA
>OGPZ01000524.1_pt1 | contig 34013 bp, 33 predicted proteins | sample 1553111 | NCBI WGS metagenome assembly OGPZ01 (sample SAMEA2579968, study PRJEB22360) | human gut metagenome
TTGTGAGTAGATAGATATTTATATCATCAAAAGCATACTCGTTGAAGTAGGAATGAAACATAGAAGTTTATAACTTTTTATAAGTTTTCAGTAACGGAAAATAATTAACATAATGGTTTCCAGAAGAAAATTTTTCAGCATAGCTATCATGATGTTTGTATTACTGTTTCTGTTTCAGTTTTCCATGGTGCTGAGGGACAGGCAGAATACTTATGATGTTAACTCAAATCTTGCACCAAAACAGAATGATGGAAAAAATGCCTGGAAAAACGAAGAACTCGATCCTGCGTCTGTGGGAACAACGGACAGAAGGTATGTACTTTTTGTAGGTGATTCGTCTTCTGATATGGCAGAGGCTGTAAGCAGATGGTGTACTTATGCAAAATGGGATATTTCAAAATGCAGTTCTATGGAGAAATTTAAAGAGAATGACAAAAATCTTCCGGGAATGCTGATCTTGGAGTCCGAAAAGTATGCACTTGATGATAATCTGAAAAAAATAGAAGAACTGGAACAAAAAGGTGTGATTATTGTCTTCGGATGTCTGGAAGATCCGAAGAATATTGAAAAGAATCAGGAACTTCAGGACTTTCTGGGAATTTATAAAATCGTCTCCAAAAAAACAGAACTTACAGGGGCAAAGCTTTTTGAGGGGCTGCTTCTGGGTGGAGAGGTAATTTATGAAACGCCGGAAGATAAAGATGAAAGAGATCGACAGGATCTGCAGCTTAATGTGCCCTGGTATCAGGTTGGCAGCGGAACCAAGACCTATATGGTCGGACTCCTGGATCAGTCCAAACAGAAGGAAACGGTAGAAAATGAAGAACTTCCCACACTGATCTGGAGAAACGGAATCCGGAACGGAAGCATCTTCTGTGTAGTTGGAGATTACATGAAAGACAGTACGGCACTGGGTCTTCTGGATGGCATGGTGGCAGAGGCATCTTCATATTACATTTATCCGGTAGTCAATGCACAGAATCTTTCCATGATCAATTTTCCTGTATTTGCAGATGAGAATAATGAACAGATGATGGAGTTATACAGTCAGTCCATAACAGGAATGGCCAGAGATATCATGTGGCCGTCACTTATATCCATTGTTGAAAAAGGCGGTTTGAAGATGACCTGTTTTATGCAGCCGCAGACAAACTACGAGGATGGAATAGAGCCGACCAGCAGGGATCTGGTATTTTATCTGAAACAGATGAAAGAACAGAATGCGGAAGCCGGTTGGTCCCTGCAGTATAAAAATGCGGAATCATTAAGAGATAAACTGAATCAGGATGCTGAGTTTTTCCGGAAGGCTGACAGCAGCTATAAATACGGAGCAGCTTATACAGAAGAAAAGGATCTGGACACTGTCAAAGCTCTGATGAATACTGAATTAATGAAGAATGTAAGCACTCTGGTATGTGAATACACAGAGGATGAGCCCGTAATATCCTACTGTACAGATTCTGTAACCCTGCAGTCTGTCACAAGTGACGGAATGAATTATACCTACAGCGATGATATCCGTATGAGAAGTATTCAGAGCTCCCTGGGCTATACCAATGTTATGCTGAATATGCAGAAGATTTTCTGGCCGGAGCGGAAAAAAGACCGCTGGCAGATCATGCAAAAACGTTTTTCCAGTAATCTTCTCACCTACTGGAAAAAATTTACAGGTTTTGACAGCACCACACTTTCCGAGAGCAATACCAGAACAAGAACCTTCCTGAATCTGGATTTTTCAGAGACCAGGACAGATGATGAGATTATTCTGAAAACATCTGAGAGCGGAAGCTGGTTTATCTTAAGAACCCATGGAGAAGAAATCGAAGAAATCGAAGGCGGCACACAGAAAAAACTGGAGGATAATGTTTATCTGATCCAGGCACAGGATACAACTGTGAAGATCCAGATAAAAACAGCAGGACTCCATTACAGCAAATAAGAGAGGACACAGATGAAAGTTTGTATTGTGGCAGAAGGGTGTTATCCGTATGTAGTCGGAGGTGTATCCGGCTGGATCAACAGTTTGATAAAGTCATTTCCAAATGTGGAATTTATATTGCTGGCAATTGTAGCCAACCGTTCTTTTCGGGGAAAATTTGTCTATGAGCTTCCGGAAAATCTTACACAGGTTTATGAGGTATATCTGGAGGACAGTGAGTGGGAAGGCGGAGACAGAAAGAGAAAACGAAGAAAAAAAGTTCATATTTCCCGTAAAGAATACGATGAACTTCTGAACATGGTCCTGAACCGGAAAACAGACTGGGGCGTGATCTTTGATCTGTTTCATAAGAAACGTCTTTCTGTAGATGATCTTCTTATGGGCGAGGACTTTTTTTTGATCGCTAGGGAATGTTATAACAGAAATTATTCAAACATCAATTTTTCGGATTTTCTCTGGACACTGAGATCGATCTATCTGCCAATGTTCTGGACATTAAAGATGGATGTGCCGAAAGCGGATCTTTATCACTGTGTAGCTACCGGTTATTCCGGGATCCTGGGAAGTATGGCGAAACATTTTCATGGAAGCTCTCTTCTGATATCTGAGCATGGTATTTACACCAGAGAGCGTGAGGAGGAGCTGATCAAGGCTGCCTGGGTCAGGGGCGTATATAAAAATATCTGGATCGAGCAGTTTAAGAAGATGTCTCTTCTGGCCTATGAGAAAGCGGACACTGTCACCTGTCTGTATGATCATGCAAGGGAGCTTCAGATCGAGCTTGGCTGCCCGGAAGAAAAAATCAAAGTAACACCCAATGGTATCAACACAGAAGCACTGGCAGATCTTCCGGGAAAGAGTGAAGAAGAGCAGCAGTTTATCAATGCGGGAGCTGTTCTACGTGTAACCCCGATTAAAGACGTAAAGACCATGATACAGGCATTTGATTTTGCAAAAAAAAAGGTCAAAAATCTGAAACTCTGGATCATGGGACCTGCAGACGAGGATGTGAAATACGCTCAGGAATGTTATGATCTGGTGGAGTCCCTGGGAACAAAAGATATCGAGTTTACAGGAAGAGTTAATGTAAAAGATTATCTGGGAAAAATGGATTTCACATTGCTCACCAGCATCAGTGAGGGACAGCCGCTGACGATCCTTGAGAGCTATGCAGCTCATAAACCGGTTATAGCTACAGATGTAGGAAACTGCCGGGAGCTGATCTATGGCAGCAACGATGATTTCGGGGAAGCAGGGATACTGACACACATTATGAATATTGAGGAGATCGCCCATGCCATGGTGACGATGTCCTTACAGGAAGAAGAAAGATTGCGTATGGGAGAAGCCGGTTATAAACGTGTAAATGCGTTTTACCGGATCGAACAGATGAAAGCAGTGTATCAGGACATTTACAAAGGATTTTCTGATAAACAGGGACTTGAGTGGACGGAGGAGCCTTTCAGTATAGGAAAATAATAATCTCAGGACGGAGAGAATACATGGCTGGAATAGGTGTAAAACTGACAAACATATATAAAAAGAATACGCTGACAACAGATATCATAGGAGTTGGATACAGTACGGTCGTTACCATTGCGCCAATGCTTGTTGTGATCGGTGCACTTGTACTTATGGAATACTTTCTGGATTTTTCCTCTGTAGCTTATATTACAAGGGAACTGTTTTCCTGTACAGTGCTGTATATTTTTATTTTCTCATTGCTGACAGCATCACCGTTTAACTCTGTACTGTCAAAATATATGTCGGATGTGATCTATGAAGAGAAATATGAGGATATCCTGCCCTGCTATTATGTGGGAATGTTCATGAATATTCTTCTCAGTTCTGTGTTGGGAATTATATTCTGTGTTCGCGAGGTGATCGTGGGAAAGGTAGATATCATTTATGTTTTTACAGGATACTGCGGATATATAGCACTTGTCCTGGTGTTTTATTCCATGCTGTATCTGTCTATCTGTAAGGATTACAAAAAAATCTCGTTTTTCTTTGCAGCAGGCATGACAGTTACCTTCTTTCTGTCATTGCTTCTTGTAAAAATATTTCACTGGAGTATCACCTACGGAATGCTGTTTTCACTGGCTGTCGGGTTCTGGCTGATCGCCTGTATGGAAATGTCTGTGGTGCGAAGCTATTTCAGGGAAAACAGCGGAAAGTACAGAGAGGTTCTGGGATATTTCAGAGAATACTGGCCGCTGGTTGTAACTAATTTTCTGTATACACTGGGACTTTATATTCATAATTTTGTTTTCTGGACAACAGATTTTCACATGATAGTGGTAAAATCCTTTGTATGTGTAATAACGTATGATATGGCAACCTGCCTTGCGATGTTTACAAATATCTCTGCAAGTGTTATCTTTATCAGCAGAGTGGAAATGTATTTTCACGACAGATACAAGGCATATTCAGAGGCAGTTATCGGCGGAAGAGGAGCGGATATCGCCATTACGAAAAAAAGGATGTTCCGTACTCTTTCAGAAGAGCTGATGAGCCTTGCAAGAGTCCAGTTTATTATTACACTGGTGATCTTTCTGGTCTGTATGATCTTTCTTCCTCAGCTTGGTTTCGGAGGAATGACACTGAGGATCTATCCGTGTCTGGCAGCAGGATATTTTATTCTGTTTCTCATGTATGCAGAAATTATTTTTATGTATTATTTTAATGATATGAAAGGCTGTGTTCTGACTGGCCTGGCATTCTGCCTGATCACGATGGCAGGAAGTATGATTTCCACACATTTTTCGGAGATCTGGTATGGTGCAGGACTTGTTGCAGGAAGTTTCGCAGGATGGACAGTAGCCTATATGAGGCTTCAGTGGATGGAAAAACATCTGGATTTTCACATATTCTGCAACGGACATCTGCTGAAAAAGAAAAAAGGAGACTGCCCATCGCCAAAAGTATTTGACAGATATGAGCAGTAGGAAAGGAACGAAAGAATGGCTTCAGGAGATATACTTAGATTATTTGTAATTGTGGCAGGAGCATATATGCTTGTAAAAGCAGTACTGTCACTTGCAAAAAGAAAAATGACAGAACCATTTTGCCTTGCATGGGTATTATTATCTGCGCTGATGATTCTTTCCGGTGTGCTTTTGAATCCGTCTCAGCTGGACCGGTACATAAGCACAAGAGGACTGATCCTGATCATCATCGTTGTATCAGGAATTTTATGGGGACTGTGGTTTATAAGCACCCAGGTATCCCTTCTGAAAAGACGGAATCAGGAAATGGCCATGCAGATATCACTTTTAAACAACGATTGTGAGAAAATACTTAAAGAGCTGGAGAAAATGAAAAAAGAAAAATGAAAAAAGTATTGTTTGTCATCAACACTCTTGGAGGTGCCGGAGCAGAAAAAGCACTTCTGGAGCTGCTGAAAAGATTTTCGCCGGAGCAGTATCAGACCGATCTTTATGTACTGCTTGAACAGGGCGAGCTGATCAGTCAGGTGCCGGAGTATGTAAATATCCTGAATAGAGATTATACAGCAGAGTCGGTTCTTACAAGAGAGGGAAAAAAGAAACTGAATAAAAAGGTTTTCAGGCGGCTGTTTACCAGAGGAGCTTTGTTTAAAAACATTCCGTATCTGATAAAAAATACCTCAGCTATGCTGAAACAGCGGAAAATCTTTGCAGATAAGCTTCTGTGGCGTGTCATGTCAGACAGCGGAATGAGTCTGGATAAGGAGTATGATATGGCGATCGCTTATCTGGAAGGCGGTTCCACATATTTTGTCCATGACCATGTGAAGGCAAAGCAGAAGTTCACATTTTTGCATGTGGACTATTCGTATGCAGGCTACAGCAGAAAACTGGATAAAAACTGCTATCTGGATTTTGACAGGGTCTTTACGGTGTCCGGTGAAGTAAAAGAAAGCTTTGAAAAAATATATCCCGAGTGTGCAGACAGAACCTTTATTTTCCACAATCTGATCGACAGGAAGGAAATCATAAGAAAAGCAGAACTTCCAGGTGGTTTCGAAGATACATATAACGGAAAAAGGATACTGACTGTAGGAAGATTAACTGTTCAGAAAGCTTATGAAACAGCTATTGACGCAATGAAACTTCTGAAAGATCAGGGCGTAAATGTGCGCTGGTATGTGTTGGGAGAAGGCGAGCTGAAAGAGCAGCTTCAGCAGAAAATAGACAGTCTTGGGCTTACCGGAGATTTTATCCTGCTGGGAGCAGAGGAAAATCCCTATCCCTATTATAAGCAGTGTGATCTGTATGTGCATGCTACCCGTTTTGAAGGAAAAAGCATTGCAGTACAGGAAGCACAGGTTCTTGGCTGTGCGATCCTTGTGTCGGACTGCAGCGGAAACCGGGAACAGGTAAATGATGGAATAGACGGATCCTTGTGTCAGCTGTCAGCGGAAGACATCAGCAGAAATATAAAAGAACTGCTGGAAGATGATGAGAAATGTATGCAGTACAGAAAAAATGCCTCTCGTCGGATCTCAGATAATCAGGAGGATGAAATGAAACTGTTTTGCTGCAGCAGGAATGACAGGAATGGAGCAGAGCAGAATACAAAAGTTCGATATATATAGCGTAAGAAAAGAGAAAGAAAGCCATGGAAAACAGAAAAGAAGTTTTGATTATTATTCCGGCGTACAATGAAGAAAAAACGATTGTTCCAGTGCTTGAAAAGCTGGAACAGCCGGAAATCGCGCAGATCGCAGATGTACTGGTTATGAACGATGCATCCTCAGATGCAACCAATCATGTAACAAAAAAGAGAAAACATGATGTTGTGACTAATGTATTTAATCTTGGATATGGAAGTGGCCTGCAGCTTGGATATAAGTATGCAGTGCGAAAGGATTACTGTTATGTGATACAGATGGATGCAGACGGACAGCATGATGTATGCAATATTCCGAAAATCTATGAGACATTGCAGACCAGAGATGCGAACGGTGAGCTTCCGGATATTGTTCTGGGTTCAAGATTTATGGAAGGAAGCACAGATTTCCCGGTATCTCCGGCGAAAAAAATTGCATTTGCGTGGTTTCGGACAATGCTGAAACTGGGAACAGGAAGAAGCATTTCTGATCCGACTACAGGCCTGCAGGGGCTGAGCTGGAGAACTTTTCTTTTTTATTCCAAATATGATAACTTTGATGACAAATATCCAGACGCAAATATGCTGATGCAGATGCTGCTTCTGGGATTCCGGGTCAGGGAAATTCCGGCAGTGATGCACATGAGAACAGAAGGAGTCAGCATGCATTCCGGGCTGAAGCCAATACTCTATATGTTCCGCATGACTTTTTCCGTTCTGGCAGTATGGATCAGGGAAAAAATCCTCAAGATGGATGAAGGTAAGATACATGCTCTGGAAAAATATGATAAATAGAAATGGCTGGGATTTCCGGCAGGCAGAACTCGCAGAGAGTCTGGATGAACCGGAAAATCCCGGCAGAGGATGGTACGGGATCTATACTTTTATGGTTGAACAGAGTATAGATCCGGGAGAACTGAGATGGAGTCTGAGACAGGGGGAGTCGCTGGCACTGGTACTGCTTGATATCCACGCATATCGCAGTAAGCTGCTGGATGAAGATGCCCTTGGAAATATCAGGAACATTCTCAGTTTTTTTATGCAATACAAAAAGGATGTGATTCTTCGTCCTGTATATGACCGGGAAGGAAATGGACGAAGCTGCGAGCCGGATGCTTTTGAACTGGTGCTGGAGCACATGAGACAGATCGGAGAAATATTGAAAAGTGTAAAACATTCTGTGTTTATTTTTCAGGGAATGCTGGTTGGCAGCTGGGGAGAGATGCACGATTCCGAATATTTATCTCCGGAACATCTTCATAAGATGTGGAGCTGTATGAGGGGGTACCTTGGAGAGGATATCTGTCTGGCTGTGCGTACGCCGTCACAGTGGAGAACCCTGAAAAGTGAAGAGGATTTTTTGCAGAAAAAATACTCCCGGCTGTCGTTGTTTGACGATGGTATACTGGGATCTCTGACACATCTTGGAACATTCGGTACTATGACAAAAGAGGCGGCAGGATGGCGCGGTGCATGGACCCGAAAAGAAGAGCTGGATTTTATCAGTCGGCTTACAGAAAGCCTGCCCTGTGGCGGTGAGGTGACTTCCTGTACAGGAGAAGATGCCGCGAAAGTCAGGGAGGCAGATTTCATTATCAGTGAACTGAAGAACATGCATCTTGTTTATCTGGACAGTACTTACGATATGGAAGTTCTTAACCGGTGGAAACAAATAAATTATACAGGCTCCGGGATCTGGCAGGGGCGAAGCCTTTATGAATATATAGGCAGCCACCTTGGTTATCGCCTGACAGTAAAAAGCGTTCAGATGAAACATACATGGCGTGGAAAAGCAGAATTTACCATTGAAATTGAAAATACCGGATTTGGAAAGCTGTTTCAGGATGCGGAATTATTTCTGATGATCGAGAATGAGGATCAGCAGAAAGAAGTTCCGGTTTCTATGGATCTGCGGAAAATATTGCCGGGAACTGTTCTCTGTGGAAAAGCAGTGACAGAGCCTGCCCACGGGAAAGTTTTCCTGAAAGCCCGGAGAAGATCAGACGGGCGAAGTATTCGGTTGGCCAATAGAGGCAGTACAGACAGCCTTTATATTGGCTGCCTGCATACATATTGAGTTACTGAAGAGTAAGAGTACCAACAGGAGCTGTTTTGCTTTTTTCATATCCTTTGTTGGCAAAATGGATATAGTTTTTTGTGTATGGATCTTTCATACGAAGAGAAACTGTATAAGTTCCCTTTTTAAGGGAGCGAACATTCAGGCTGAGTTTAAACTCAGAGAAATCATTACCTGCGATAGAACGGTTATCAATAGTTGTTTCGACTTTTTCTGATTTACCGGTATCTTTGCTGGTGAGAATCAGATCTGTGGTAAATTTCGTATATGCAGAGGAAAATCCGGTATTGGCAACAGTCAGATATAAAGTTGCTGTGTCATTGAGTACAGAATGAAAATCAATGGAGGACTGCTGTACAACATAACGGTAGCCCAGATGAGCACTGATGTAATCATATCCGCTGCATCCGGAAAAAACATCGGTATCTGATCCTGTGTAAGTGGAATTTTTCCATTTGTTAAGGACTGCTTCATCATGTTCCGAATTCAGATAGGACACATGCATTTGTGAGAGATCTGAGATGGCATTATCCAGATCATTGTATTCGTTGTCTACAGTAACTTCTCCACCATTAGGAACATATTGACAAAGTTTATACTGAAAAAGAAGTTCATCACTGCGGGTACCCTGTTCTTCAGGTTTGCTGCTGGATTTCAGAGGCGTACTTCCGTAGGTGCCGAGATCATAGACAGATCCAAGCATACCGTCGTTAAACAGACTTAATCTGGATGCGAGTGTGTCGCTGTAAGCTTCTGAACTTGAAAGTGGCGTACTGGTACGGAGAATACCTCTTAACTGTGCCGGAGTACGGACTGCCAGATAAATTTCCCGGGAGATATCATTGTCAAGTTCTTCTATGATCTGACGTATTTGATTGAGGTCTCCATAATTGGAATTATTCATCTCGCCATTATTTCCTGTAAATGTTCCCTGCAGGATATATACACAGTCAGAATGTTTGTTGACAACAGTGGAAAGCCGTGAAATATGTTTTTTGATCTGCGGAAGGCTGGATGGTTCTGTAGATAAAGCCTTTCCATCCCAGTCATAGAGAAAACGGAGAATCACCTGCTTTTTGGCCTGTGTACATACAGTCAGCATTTTATCCAGCTGAGTAAGAGCATTTGTGCTGATATCAGAATCTGAATAATTTTTCAGATTGATTTCCAGAAGCATCAGTGGGTAAGGATTTGAGGTGCAGTTTTTTTTGCACCAGTTTGCAGCTGTTTTTGGCTTTTCCTTATCTGAAAGAATGTATCCGCCCATTTGATAAAAACCGCGGTAAGGATTATCTAGATTCTGGGAAGATTCTTCGCTTGAGGAAGGTGTATATTCAATTTTCAGATATCTGGAAGAGATTAAATGATGGAGGATAAGCACAGCCAATGTAAAACAAAATATAAAAAAAAGACTATGCAGGATTATCGGTAATTTTTTTTTCATGGATAATTGCTCCTTTAAAAAATATCTATACATGCAATTATGAATTAACTATAATGTATTATAACCAAAAAGAAAGGATAAGTGAAGATTGAAACAGAAATCCAGGACCGAATACTCTGTCATGAATACGACAGTAGCTTTTATTGCACAGGTGACAGCAATTCTTATGGGCTTTTTTACAAGGGTCGTTTTTACGAGAACGCTCAGTGAAGGTTATGTAGGAATCAATGGTCTGTTTACAGATATATTAAATATATTATCATTATCAGAACTTGGAGTGGGAACTGCAATTACATATGCTCTTTACGGTCCAATTGCCAGAAATGATATCAAAAAACAGCAGATCCTGATGCGGATGTTCCGTACTTTTTACAGAATGACAGCAGGTTTTGTTCTGGTGGCAGGACTGTGCCTGATTCCGTTTCTGGATATTCTGATGAAGGACAGGCCGGATGTGGATCATCTGATCGTGATCTATATTCTGTATCTTACGAATTCAGTTGTGTCTTATTTGCTGATTTACAAGAAGACATTGGTGGATGCTCACCAGATGAATTATATTACTGTGATGTATCATAATGGATTTCTTGTATTGCAGGATATCTGTCAGATCGTTGTATTGCTTCTGACCGGGAACTTTATTCTGTTTCTTATTGTTGCGGTTGTGTGTACGATAAGTGGAAATATTTGTATGTCCAGAAAAGCGGACAGACTTTTTCCTTACTTGAAGGAGCCTTGTAAGGATAAACTTCCGCAGAATGAATATCATGATATCTTTCGGAATGTAAAAGCAATGTTGATGCATAAGATCGGAAATGTGGTTGTAAATAATACCGATAATCTTCTGATATCCAGTTTTGTAGGGGTTGTCACAGCCGGTATTTATTCCAATTATTTTCTGATCATAGGATCTGTGCGTCAGGTATTGGATCAGGCTATGCTGGGGGTTACGGCAAGTGTAGGAAATCTCGGTGTGACAGAAGATAGGGAAAAGGTAGGACAGATCTTTGACAGATTATTCTTTATCGGATACTGGCTGTTTGGATTTGCGGGAATCTGTCTTATGGAACTTCTGAATCCTTTTGTGGAGATTGCATTTGGAAAAAAATATCTGTTTGCGAGAGAAATCGTGCTGATTCTTTGTATTAACTTTTTTATCAATGGAATGAGGCGTGCTGTACTGATCTTCAAAGAATCTATGGGCTTGTTTTGGTATGATCGTTATAAAGCTGTGGCAGAGGCTGTCTTAAATCTGGTGATTTCTGTTTTGCTGGTAACATATTTAGGAGTGGCAGGAGTGTTTGTGGGAACATTTTGCAGCACTGTACTTACCTCTGTATGGGTGGAACCTTATGTGATCTATAAATACAGACTTGAAAGACCGGTGACTGGATTTTTCATAAAGTATGCCGGATATCTTGGAGTGATGGCAGCAGTATGGGGAATTACCGAATATTGCTGCAGGTTTATTTCAGGACAGGTATTTTTTGTTTTGGTATTAAGGCTGATGATCTGTCTGATAGTACCGAATATTCTGTTATGGCTGGTTTACAGAAAAACTGTAGAATGGAGAGAATTATGGAGTTTACTGAAAAGAATTGTAAAATTTCCGTGATCATACCTGTGTATAATGCAGAGAAATATATAAGAGAAACGCTGAATAGTATTATAGATCAAAGCTATAAAAACTGGGAAATCATTTTGGTAGAAAATGGTTCGGAGGATAAAAGTCCGGATATTATCCGGGAATATGAAAAGAAATATCCGGAAATCCGTATGATCAAAGGCCCTGGAAAAGGTCCCGGACCTGCGAGAAACAGAGGATTGAAACTGGCAAAGGGTGATTATATTGTGTTTGCGGATGCAGATGATTATCTTCCGGATACAGAAATATTCCGTAAATATATAAGTATTGCTGAACCTACAGGTGCAGATATTGTAGTAAGTAATTATGCAAGATTATGGGAGGATAAGATTCTTCCGGCATCGAAACATGAGTCATTTGCATTGTGCAGTCCTTTATCAGAGGAATTCAGGTTTCGGGGATTCTTTTCTGTGGGAACACTTTCGTATGTATGGGGAAAGCTTTACAGAAGTGAATTTCTGAAGAAGAATCAGATTATTTTTACAGAGATTTCTTATGCGGAAGATAAATTATTCAATATGCAGTGCTATATCTGCAATCCAAAGTATGTTTTTCTGGAAGATGTAGGATATGTCTACAGAAAAAATGATGTATCAGTTTCCTGGCAGTATCGTTCGGATTCCACAGAGAACTGGTTTAAGATAGCATATGAGCTGAAGGGATGGATTGAGAAGAAGAATAAAGAGCCTGTGGAATATATATCACTCACCAGATATTTGATTTTTTTTGCTGCATTTTTTGATGCTAAAATGGAATATATGCAGCGCAAAAAAAGATTAAGAGCAATCCATAAAATACTGAAAGAATATGGTGATCATCCAGTGGGAAAGAAAGTTTTTTGTGAACTGGCAGATAGAAAACGGCCGCTTCAGATCAATCAGTGGATGTGGAAGGCTATGATACGGATTTTTTCTTTTGGAATGAAATCAAAATGGTACCTGCTGATGTCTGTGGGTGTTAAAATTTTGATTACGCAGAAAGTAGATGAAAGACTTTCTGATACCGGGATCAGGGAATAGGTAATACAAAAACAGTGACTCCCACTCAGGAATCACTGTTTTCAAAAATTTTGACAAGTTTTGTTTTCTGGTTGCTTTTTTTGAAATTACGAAGTGTCTGCAGGAAGGTTGTATTCCGTACTTTGTAGGTGTTGCGGATGAAGCAGACGAAAGTGATCACCCAGAGTACCGGCCAGAGGATCGGGAAGCGGCTGGCTTTTGGAAAGCGGACTTTCATCTGGACATGACCTTCACGGAAATAAGTAAACAGGTTGACTTTCTGGTAGGAGCTGCTTCCCACCAGAGTCTGTGAAACATCGGTTCCCATGTCACCGTCTTTCAGGATCTGTGTGATAAAATCCTGACAGTCAGAGGTATCGTAGTGGGTTTGGGGATCTATGGAAGCCGGGAGCCCGAGATATATCCGGCAGCTTTCCAGAATGATCTCATAGAGATGGCTGATCCGCGATTCCCTGCACCATGTATGTATCTGGTCAAAATCAATTTCGGATTCATGATGTTTCAGATAAAAAGTAAAATCACAGAGAAGCCGGATTCCGAATCCGCTGTACAGATAGTGTTTCAGCATGTGATGGATCATGTAAAAAACGTATTCTGTTGGTGGCAGGACTGTATAGCTGTATCCATGGATCATCTGAGATGATTTCTTCAGCTGCGCCGGTGAATAAACGAGATCTACGAGCTCATTGGTTCGGCTGTACTGGTACTGTCCGACAACTCTGTAATGAAGCTCCAGGATAAAACGGCGTCCGGTTTTTGGAAATGTATAATAGTAAGTTACATGATGATCACTGAGCTCGTCCTGGAGAATGTATCCGTTGGATTCCAGAACAGCTTGTGCCTGGGAAAGTGTTTCCGGTTCGGCCAGATAAAGGTCAAGATCTCCCAGCTTGCGATACTCTGGGACAGGATAGCAGTCGGCAAGACTTAAACCCTTCAGAAGGTAGCAGTCAATATGGTTCTCTCTCAGGAGAGATACGGTAGTCCGGGTAAAATGTTCGATCTGATAGTAATTCAGCATCATTTCTTTTACCTGGTGCTTCATGGAAGGATAAACAGAAGCTGATCTGAGACAGGGAAGCACGAAGGGAACGGTACAGTGCTCCTGTGCTAGGTTCGCCAGAGCCGGAAGCTGCTCCGGTGTGACAGAAACAGGATCGTTGGAATCTGTGCAGATATTTTTTATTATGTTCAGATAAGTTTGGTATATTTGCTCCATGTTGATCTCCTGAAAAGGTATAAAATAATAGTAAGTATATCATGAATATATTTGGAAATAAAGGGGAAGGAAAAATGAAAAAGACAGAAGGATATATTGTAAAAGAGCTGGAAGATGAGTATATTGTGCTTCCGGTGGGAAAAAGAACTGAGGAAGTCAATGAGGTGATCTCCTTAAGCGAAACAGCAGGATTTATTTATATCCATGCAGATCAGGCAGAAGATATTGAAGGACTGGCGCAGATGGTTGGAAACGAATATGGGATAGAAGCATCCGAGGTTTACGAGGATGTGAAAAATGTGGTAAAAACTTTCCGGGAAAAAGGAATTCTTCTGTGAGCCTAAGAGTTTGGCTTTCGGCAGATCCGGCGAAAAAATGCAGTTAAACGAAAACAGAAAGGACGAACCGGCAGCATCAAAAGCCACACAGAGGACAGAAAACGATAAAAAGGATTCTGTGCGGAAATCTCCCGTCCATTGCGTACAAAAGCTACAAGTTTTCCGATAATCTGATCAGAACGAAGCGGGCCTTCAATTTCCCACTGATTATCACCAACCATAAAAAATCCCTCTTCTGTGATCTTATCGATGCGGTGGAGCACAAGGATACTCCGGTCACGGCGGTAAAGAACTACATCATTTCTGCGGCAGTCTGTGGAAGATGTCTGCTGGATCAGGGCTTCATCCCGGCCGGGAATAAAAAGAGGGTACATGCTGTAGCCCTGTGGTTTGATGCGGATGATATTTCCGTCACGGAGAAGCTGCTCCAGATCGATTTTCGGTGATGTTTGGGATGTATTGTTCATGGTGCTCGTCCTTAAATTTGGTATAATATTGGTGTGTTTGGTTGTACCCGGCAGAGTATCTGCTCGATGAAGAGGATTTTGTTTGCCTAGTTAGAGCGTATTATAGCATTCCTGTAAATAAAGAACAACAATAACTGACAGAAACGTGTCAGAAACAGCACAATATTTTTTATAAGAATACTTGACTTTCAAGGGTCTGATAGATATCATAAAAGAAAAGATGAAACAGATAAATTACTAGCTTTTGATGGCATAAGAAAGGAAAATAAAATATGAAAATGTATAAAAAACCGATAGTAACTGTTGATGCCGGACTGGCAGAAGGTGTATATGCGGCAAGCGGTGCAAAGGGTACACTGAATGTAACATATCATGGTGTATGGGATCGTTGGGGAACTAATGGCGGTAAAGGCCTTGCAATGGCCGACTGGTCTGGTATTGACGGGACGATCACACTGAATGTTACATTTAATGATACTGTGGATCAGGCAGAGACAGACGATGCATCTGTACAGACTTCCTGGTCAGGAAAGACAGCGACATTTACATTCGCAAGTACAGCAACGAATCCACTGACGATCGGAATTCATTTGAATCACGGAACAAGTATTGATGATCTGAAGATGACTGGATTTACATACTCTGTGAACTAACTGAATCTGCGAATCAGTTATTCGGTGCAGAGCTATGTATCGGATGCGGATGATTTTATTCACTTGACACGAATGCCGAAAGATTGGATTTATGAATATTCAGTGAGGTGGAAGGTGAATATCTGTTTTATTTGATAGTGTAAGATGTGGGAGGGAGATTAACGTGAAGGTATACGAGAAACCGGTGGTTTCTGTTGATGCAGGGATGGCTGAGGGTGTGTATGCGGCTAGTGGATGCCTTGTAGGTCGAATTGGCGATGAAGAGTTACGAAGGCGACATTAGTTTCTGTTACAGATGCAGGATATACTTCATAATCCACATTACAGACTAATTAGATCAAGATTAATTCAAATATAAAAAATCCCCCACAGAAACAGGCAACCATTTCTGTGGGGGATTTTTTTAATACATTTGACAAGTTAATGATTAAAAATCAGGCCGATTATATCGCAGCTCAGAACTCCTTCACCATCTTCTGAATCGCCCCATCCCCAAGCACCTCGCACCTCTTATCCCGTATCGCATAAACCCGCGTACAGATATTTAAGACCGTAGGCCGATGAGTTGTCACGATACAGGTTCGGGGGTAAGTATCCTGCATGATATTTCTGAGAACTTTACGTTCTGTGGCCACATCCAGCGCGGAAGTTGCTTCATCCAGCAGAAGGATCGGAGATTTTCTGAGGAGTGCCCTGGCAATGGAAAGTCTCTGGGCCTGGCCCTCTGAGAAACCGCCGCCCCGTTCTTTAATGACGCTTTCGATTCCATCCGGAAGCTTTTCCACGAAATCCCATGCACAGGCCAGTTTCAGTGCCTCGATAATTTCTTCATCTGTGGCATCCTGCTTCACATTTCGCATATTTTCAGCAATCGTTCCCGAAAACATGGTGTTTCCCTGAGGCACATAGGAAAACAGCTTTCTGGTAGACGGTGACATATCCAGCATATTCGAGTGATTTTTGCCCGCGCAGACATGGAAAGAACCGGTCTGTGGCGTCAGAAGGGACAAAATCAGACGCAGCATAGTTGTCTTACCTTCGCCGGAAGGCCCAACCAGGGCAACGATCTCATGAGGATAAGCCTCCATGGAAGCGTTGGCAAAAACAGAAGTTCCGTTATGATAAGTATAGCTGAGATTCTGCATATTCAGACCGATTCCCTCCTCCCGATACTGCTTTTCGAAGCTTCGGACAGCGGAATCCTGGCTGTAATCCTCCTGGGGTATTTCCACGATATCCATCAGTCGGCCGGCAGAGATCGTCAGTGAGATCGCAGAAGGAATCAGGCTGACCAGGGAATTCACTGCACTTGTCAACGTGCCGGAAAGAGAAAGAAACATGGTCATGGTTCCGTAACTGATCGCATTGCTCCACACACGGTAAATTCCCCAGCCATAACAGCTGTACGATACGATAAAACCGATAATGGACATAAGGACAGAGGTCAGGATGGACATTTTCTGGAAATCCAGCCTCATATCGATATAATCTTTCTGAAGAGATTTCAGTTTGTCCGTGTAAAAATGGATCAGGTCAAAAGCTTTGATGGTTTGGATATTGGAAAAAGCCTCCTGGTTAAATCCGTAAAGCTTTGCATTCATGGCAGCACTTCGCTGGTTATTATCCCGCATACGTCGAAGAAGCGGTCTGGAAAGCAGTGCGCTGAACGGAATTCCAAGCAGTGCGAACAACGCAAAGGTAGGATCATAGTAAAGTACGATTGCGAGAGCACTGATAAAACGGAACGTATAAATGATCAGGTTTGGTATCCAGTTCAGGATTCCGCTGGAAATATTGGAAGCATCGGAGCTCCACCGTGTCACCAGATCGCCGGTATGGTAATCCGTAAGAGATTCCCAGTCAGTCACCAGCATTTTGGAAAAAATATCGTTTTTGATCTCTGAATCCACCTTTAAATTAATAAATGTGGAGGCATATCCGGAAGCCTGTGAAACCAGGATATTGGCTACGGAAAAACCGATCATTGCAGCAAAAGTACTCAGAAGTTTTCCGGTCTGGTGGCCGGTGATGATATCGACCAGATCTTTGGAGATCAGGCTGGAGATCAGGGAAACGCCGGTTCCGGTAATTCCAAGCAAAGTATAGAGGATCATAGCTTTCCAGTAACGTTTGCCGTACTGATAGATCCATAAGGTCTGTTTCCACATTTTTTTCAAGGTGCCCTGTTTCAGATGCTTCCAGACCAGAAATATTTTATCTTTCATTGCAGCTCCTCCGCAGGTCAATGGCGTTCTTCATAGTATAGGCAGCAGAAGGATTTTTTGTGCACAGAAAATGGAGCACTGGCACGCAGTCCGCGATTTTTTCTGCAAAGGACAGGTTTCTGGTAAGCTGAATTTCTTTCCAGGCAGGAGAAATCATACGCTGCATAACCCGGAGGATTTTTTCCGAAGGAGGTAATTTTTCCAGCCGGTCTGTCTGCGAGTCCTGCCCCAGGAGCACGATCCCTCCGAGCTCATATTGTTCTGTAGTAAAAATCTCCGAGGTTCCGCACCAGGGAATTCCGTAAACAGTGATATGACCGTCTTCGGATCCCAGAAGATTCAGATCCCCGTTCAGATACGGCGTGCCAAAAAGCTCATGCCATAAAGCTGTATGAGTTGATTTTCCCATTCCCGAATGCCCGGAAAAAAGCCAGGCCTTATCATGGTAAAGAATGGATGCGGAATGAATGGCAAAGAGCCCTTTTTTCTGCGCAATAAAAAGAAAAAACAGGCGTATTGCGTGGAACAGGTTGTCTGTATTAAGCTCAGTTGCCTGAGCATGACAGTGGATCCGCACATAGGAACCATCCTTGAGCATGTGAGCTTCGTAAATATTCTGCATCTGAGGAAAAAGAACAACGTAGCGGTCAGAATTTTCGAAGATAGTCATTTCGGAATTCTGCAGAAGAACCTGCTCATAACAGCGGCTGGCCGGAGGTGCAGTGATCAGCTCAAGTATCTGATCTGGTTCCGCAGAAAACTTTTTATAAAAGGGCTCGAAACATTTGGAAAACAGTTCCCGGGGACCATATAGCTTCATTGTGATCCCGGCAATGACCATAGAGCCGGAAGGTTCTTTGGAAATTGGATGGAGATCTTCTGTGATCATTCCCAGGCCTGTAAGCTGTGTAAGAAAATCCATCACATCACTGCGCAGTTCAGGGAAAAAAGATTCATCCAGCTGATAAACCCTGGCAAGCAGTTTTACCAGCTCCTCTGGTTCTGCTCCTTCATTGTGCTGCAGAATATTCCATAAAAATGAGCTGGTCTCATTGAGGATAAAGCTTTTTTTCTGGTCTGCGATCTGCTGGCCATATGGCAGCAGGTAACAGGTATCTTTGATTTTCCGGAGGGTATATCCGGGTTGACATCTGAACATAATAAAAAGGTTTCCTTTCTCTTTCTGAAAGTCAAAGTTTTCAAAACAGATTATAACACAAAAATCAGCAAAATCTTTCGATGAGTTGAAAATAGACATTGTAAAAATTCTGTGACTCATTTATAATGAGTAACAGATTCTAAAGATGTTATAAAAAACAGGAGGAAAGCCTTGAAAAGAGAATTAGTTATTGTCATTGATTTTGGCGGTCAGTACAATCAGCTGGTTGCAAGACGTGTCAGAGAATGCAATGTATACTGCGAGATCTATTCTTATAAGACAGATCTTGAGAAGATTAAAGCGATGAATCCTAAGGGAATTATCCTCACCGGTGGACCGAACAGCTGCTATGAGGCAGATTCACCGACTTACCAGAAAGAATTATTCGAGCTTGGTATTCCGGTACTTGGACTTTGCTACGGAGCACAGCTCATGATGCATGTCCTTGGCGGAAAAGTTGAGAAAGCAGATGTCAGCGAGTACGGCAAGACAGAGCTTCTCATTGATAAAAAAGATTCCAAGATCTTCAAAAATGTATCCGACAAAACAATCTGCTGGATGAGCCATACAGATTACATTTCTCAGGCTGCACCGGGATTCGAGATCGCTGCACACACTGCAGACTGTCCGGTAGCAACTGCACAGAATGAGGAGAAGAAACTGTACGCGATCCAGTTCCATCCGGAAGTACTGCACACAGTTGAAGGAAAGACCATGCTGTCCAACTTCGTACTTGGTGTCTGTGAATGCGCCGGAGACTGGAAAATGGATGCCTTTGTTGAGCACACGATCAAAGAGATCCGTGAGAAAGTTGGCGATGGAAAAGTTCTTCTTGCTCTGTCCGGTGGTGTAGATTCCTCTGTAGCAGCAGGACTTCTTTCCAGAGCGATCGGCAAGCAGCTTACCTGTGTATTCGTAGATCATGGCCTTCTCCGTAAAGATGAGGGTGATGAGGTTGAAGGCGTATTCGGACCGAACGGTCAGTTTGACCTGAACTTTATCCGTGTAAACGCACAGCAGAGATATTACGACAAGCTTGCAGGTGTTACAGAGCCTGAGGCGAAACGTAAGATTATCGGTGAGGAATTTATCCGCATCTTCGAGGAAGAAGCCAAGAAGATCGGCGCCGTAGATTTCCTTGCACAGGGAACTATTTATCCGGACGTTGTAGAGAGCGGTCTCGGTGGAGAATCCGCAGTGATCAAATCTCACCACAACGTAGGAGGACTTCCGGATTTCGTTGATTTCAAAGAAATCATCGAGCCACTCCGTGACCTGTTCAAAGACGAGGTACGTAAAGCTGGTCTTGAACTTGGAATTCCGGAAAGACTGGTATTCCGTCAGCCATTCCCAGGTCCGGGACTTGGAATCCGTATCATCGGAGAAGTCACCGAAGAAAAAGTACGCATCGTACAGGATGCAGACTACATCTACCGTGAAGAAGTCGACAAAGCAGCCGCCGACTACAAAAAAGAACACGGAGAAGAACCATCCTGGATGCCAAACCAGTACTTCGCAGCCCTGACAAATATGCGAAGCGTAGGCGTAATGGGAGACTTCAGAACTTACGATTATGCAGTAGCACTCCGCGCAGTTAAGACCATTGACTTCATGACTGCCGAGTCCGCAGAGATTCCTTATGCAGTACTTAATAAGGTGATGAACCGTATTATCAATGAAGTTAAGGGCGTGAACCGCGTATTCTATGATCTTACTAGTAAGCCGCCTGGTACGATTGAGTTTGAATAATCAACACAACCAAAAGAAACCAGTATTTATGCGGGTTGCAAGCAAATTTGCTTAGTGATTGGCAACAAAATGGCAACATTTTGTGATTATTCAAGAGATAGAAATTTTATTTCATAACGTATATAAAGAAACCTTACTGATTTTCAGAAGTAAAAAACTGAATATCGGTAAGGTTTTTCTATTCTCTTCTTTTATTTTTCTTTTTTAGTCAATTCTTTTACGAGGTAATCACTCAGCTTCTGAGATGGTACCTTGGCACGTTTCTGGTAAGTATCCAGTTCCGGGTACTTATATCTCCATTCATCATATTCTGCCTTGCTGATTTCACCGTTTTCCAGTTTGTCAGCTTGTTCCATCCATGCACGAAGCATTTCATCGACAGATGAGCCGGGAGCAGATATGGAAGAGTCAAGGCAGAGATGAGGTTGTCCATCTACATTTTTTACCTTCAGACCATACATATCTTCCAGTGCAAATAGTGTATGCATCAGACCTATGTGAGTATCAATATCTGGAACTGTTAAGGCATGAGTATTGATATCAAAGATCTGAGACATTTGTTTTACAAGATCAATCTTAGGAACTCTGGCTTCAGATTCATACTGAGCCATGCGGACATCTGAGGTTTTTCCTTTGAACCCCAGTTGTTCTCCGAGTTGCTTTTGTGTCATGCCTTTGCGGTTGCGAAAAAATTTGATACGTTGTCCGATTGCCATTTTTGTTTGCCTCCTTATAGTGGTCATTCGTGTTGCCATAATTAATTGTGATAGAAAATAAAACAATTCTGTTTAGGTTCAGTATAGCATGAGCAATTTCGGATAGCAAGAAGAACTTAAACAAAAGAATTTAATATTCGCATAAAATTGCTTGACTTAAATCAAAATGTTTAGTATCATGCAAATGTAACAACTTAAACAAATTGAGTTAATATAGAGAGGAGGGATGCGATGTGACGAACAGAACTTTTATGACAGTAGAAGAAGTTGCAGCGGAACTGGGAGTTTCCAAGTCTTATGCTTATAAGATTGTCAAACAGTTAAATGATGAATTACAGAAGCTGGGTTATCTTACGGTAGCTGGCAGAGTAAACACCAATTATTTCCGTAAAAAAGTATGTTACAGCGAAGTGTAAGAGAGAGGAGAATTTGTATGAGTATTTACAAAGATAATGTCACTGGGAAGTGGCGAGTGGTTTATCGGTATACCGACTGGACAGGGAAAACGAAACAGACTTCAAAACGAGGATTTCCTACGAAGCGAGAAGCGCAGATGTGGGAACACGAACAAATGTTAAAGCATGATGCAAAATTGGATATGACTTTCGCAAGTTTTTATGAAATTTATGTAGAAGATAAAAAGGAACGAATCCGGGATAACACATGGGGAACTAAGAAGAATATTGCCAGAACAAAAATTCTTCCATACTTTGGGGAAAGAAAGATTGCAGAAATTGAACCAAAAGATGTGATTGCATGGCAGAATCATTTGCTTGCATTTAAGAGAGCGAATGGAAAAGGGTATTCTGCTTCATATCTGCGGAAAATCCACAGCCAGTTAAGTGCCATTTTCAATCATGCAGTTGATTTTTATCATTTGCCTTCTAATCCGGCACAGAAAGCTGGAAATATAGCAATAGAGGAATATAAGGAAATGTTGTTCTGGACGAAAGAAGAGTATTTGAAATTTGCAGATGTGATGATGGATAAACCAGTTTCTTACTACGCTTTTGAAATGCTTTACTGGTGTGGTATCCGTGAAGGAGAGTTGCTTGCCCTGACACCAGCGGATTTTGACTTTACAACGCATACACTGCGAATTAACAAATCATATCAAAGATTAAACCGGGAAGATGTGATTACCCCACCAAAGACATTTAAAAGTAACAGATTTATCAAGATGCCACAATTTATATGTGATGAGATGCAGGATTATATGGGAATGCTTTACGGTCTGAAGGAAGACGAAAGAATTTTCACAATTTCCAAATCTTATCTGCATCATGAAATGAACAGAGGATCAAAAGTGTCTGGGGTGAAGCGAATCCGTGTGCATGATTTGAGACATTCCCATGTATCGTTACTGATCAATATGGGATTTACGGTATTGGCAATCGCAGATCGAATGGGACATGAGAGCATTGATATCACTTACCGATATGCACATCTGTTTCCAAGTGAGCAGACACAAATGGCAGAACAGCTGGATATTGAAAGGATGGAAAAATTAAATGGAGAAAAATCTGGACAGTAAAGGAAGATGGAGAAACAAAATCGTAGCATTCCGGGTATCACCGGAAGAAGCAGAGCAGATTGATGCATGTGTCCGATTGTCAGGACTTAGCAAGCAGGACTATATCACAAAACGAGTAACTGATCGAGAAATTGTGGTACAGGGAAATCCAAGAGTGTATAAAGCATTGCGAAATCAGATGGCAGAGATTTATGAAGAATTGAAACGTCTGGAAAAATGCAGTGAGGAAAATGAAGATTTGCTGAGTACCCTGAGATTGGTCGCAGAGACATTGTATGGATTGAAAGGGGAAAATGAATGACAGCAAAAGAAAAAATGACTGCTCCGATTGCATCTGTTGGCGCAGATGTGGAACAGTCATCAAGTAATAAATTAACCAACCAAAGTATAGCAGATTTGCCCGGTAAGGGCAATCTGCAAGCCACAAATAATGCGGAAAATACAGCAAAATCAGCAAATAAAAAGAATCCAGATGATCTGGAAACAGTTTCTATGATGGAATTATACGATACCGCATATCCACCAAAACTGCCAATTGTGGATGGACTTCTGTATAACGGAACTTACCTGTTTGTCGGTTCGCCGAAAATTGGAAAATCATTCTTTATGGCACAGATCGGGTATCACATCAGTAAGGGACTTCCATTGTGGGGCTTTTCAGTCAGACAGGGAACGGTTCTGTATCTGGCATTGGAAGATGATTATGCAAGGTTGCAAAAGCGGTTATCACAGATGTTTGGAATGGAAGGCAGTGAGAATTTTTATTTCGCTACAAAATCAAAATCGCTCAATGACGGACTGGAAAGGCAGCTTGTAACATTTGTGACGGAGCATAAAGACGCAAGATTGATTATCATTGATACTCTTCAAAAAGTGCGTGAAGTTGGTGGAGATAAATTCAGTTATGCCAGCGATTATGAGATTGTAACAAAGCTGAAAGCATTCAGTGATAAATATGGCATCTGTTTTCTGGTTGTGCATCATACAAGGAAAATGGAATCTTCAGATAGTTTCGATATGATTTCCGGTACGAATGGTCTACTGGGAGCTGCGGATGGAGCATTTGTTATGCAGAAAGAAAAGCGTACAGATAATAAAGCAGTTCTGGAAGTGGCAGGGCGTGACCAGCAGGATCAGAAACTGTGGTTGAATTTTAATCGGGAGAGATGTGTCTGGGAACTTACCAAGACAGAAACAGAACTTTGGAAAGAACCAGAAGATCCAGTGTTGAAAAAAATCAAAGAACTTGTAACAGAAACTACGCCAGAGTGGGCAGGAACAGCAACAGAGCTTGTGGAAGTATTGCAGGTGGAAATGCAGCCGAACGCATTATCACGAAAATTAAATGTCAGCCTGGAACGATTGATTCTGGAATATGGAATCCAGTATAAAGCGGAACGAGGACATGATGGAAGAAAGATCAGATTAGCCTTTGTTGGAAAACAAGCGTGACGATATGTGACGGTTGTGACGGTATTTTATATAGCGTGTCGGTAGTGAAAATATCGTCACTATCGTCACGACCGTCACGGAAAGGAGAAACATGGAAAGAAAATTACAGGTGCAGATACCAAAAGATTTATTACTGGCATTGTTCCAGTATCATCTTGCCAGGAATGAGGAATATTTGCCGGAGATAGAAAAAGCATTGATGGAAAAATTAGACAGTATGGTAAAACGTCAGTTATATACAACATTCAAAACAGCATCAACCGAGGAAGAACGGGAAAAGGCAAGACAAGAGTATTTGGATAAGTGTGGAATGCATGAGAACTTTCGTTGGTAAAGATTTTGCCTGATTACCTAATAACAGGAGCGTGGCACGCACCTGTAGATAGCAAACAAGGAGAAAGCCGGTAAGGGGCAGTCGGGAGTTGGCTGGCGAAGTAAGGAGATTTTCAAAAGGGAGCCCTGATTCAGGGCGTCCTTGCAGGAACGATAAATGAAGGGAGAATAATCAAATGAGAGAAGGAAGATTAGGTTACAACAGTTATAACAAGAGATATGGCTTATTATCATCAGACTTATGGATTGATCCAGGATTTCACTGCGGAGAATGTCTGGAGGTTCTGATTGATGATCAGTGGGTAAAGACACGAATGGAAATGAATCTGGCGAGAGAATGGTATTTGGCGGGAACACCGTATTGCGGAGATCTGGAGTATGTACGGGCAAGGATACCGGAATAAAGCAGACAGATAGAGAAATAGCCGATTGGTTGTTAGTGATAAAAATAAGCCCGGATACGGGCTGAAAAAAGAGGGCAGATACGCCCAAAATAAAAAGCTAAAGCTAAACTATAGCAGACGCGTGAAGTATCTCACAAAGCCCTCGGCGTTTGAGAGCGAAATACACCCATCGCACAAACTTTGTTTATGCTCTGCGTATTTCGCCCTTGCAGGGGGCTATTATAGCCGGAAACGGCAGTAAGTTCGTAAACGGATGCCAATGCATCCACTCACAAATAATATGGCAGAACTTATTTTGCCGAAGACAAGGAGGGAGTGTCTATCGGAAGAAATTCATTTATTCAAATGACAAAACTAAGCAATGTAAAAGGCAGAATCACTTATATATCCAGTCACGCAAAACAGGAAAATCTTTATGTAGTTTATGAAACCACAGAACGGAAATTTTGGCGGGAACTTGCAAAATGTAATCAGGAAGAATTTGCAAAAAGCGGAACGGAAGGAAAATGTATTGAAGCAAGAGAATTAATCATTGCTTTACCAGAGAGTTTTACAGAGTATCAGCCGGAAAAATTGTTGCAGCTTTTTACAAATCATTTTAAACAGAATTACGGAGCGGAGTGTATCGCTGCTTTGCACCACAATAAAAGAAAGACCAATTATCACATTCATCTGATATTTGCAGAACGGAAGTTATTAGACGAACCAATCATCAAGATTGCCAGCAGAAATATGTTTTATGATGAAAATGGAAAACATGTCCGAACCAAGAAAGAGATATTAGGAGAAGATGGCGAGATCCGAGAAGGCTGCAGTATTGTGAAGAAAGGAGAAGTCTATGAGAAGAAGCTGTTTACTGCGAAAGATGAACGCTTCAAGTGCAATTCATTTCTGGATGAGGTAAAGCATTCTTATACAGATTTAATCAATATTTATGTACAGGACGAGAAACAGAAACTACAGGTATTTGAGCGTAGCAGTGTTTATCTTGCAACAAAGAAAATCGGAAAAAATAATCCGAAGGCACAGGAAATAGAAGCGGATAATCAAAAACGTCAGGAATGGAACAGAGCTGTTGATATGGCATTGATTAGTGGAGTGCCGGAACCAAAGATAATGGAAGTAAAGCGGAAAGAAATCACGGAGCCAATCAGGGAATCAATTGCCCGGCGTGGAAACAGACCACGATTATTTTCCAGAGTTGTAACAGTGGCGGTAGAAGCATTGGAGTTTTTGATAGCAAGTGTGCTGTTTAAGAAGCCCAGGAAAGTGCCGGAGCAGACAAGTGTGGCACAGACAGAGCGAACGGAAGCCGAACACCAAGAGCATATTGCTGAAAATAGTATGGCAGCAGTTAAAGTAATAAAAGATGAAAAGTCAGAACCGGAACAACCCAAAATGACAAGGCTTGCATCAAAATATTCAAAACTTTTTAAGGTGAATAAAGAACTAGAAGAACAAAATAGTGCAATTCAACAGAAACAAAAACAGCTTTCTGAAAAGAAGAAAGAACTGTCAGAGGTAAAGGGATGGTTTAAAGGAAGAAAGAAAAAAGAATTGCAGAATGAAATTGATGAATTGAAAAGTCAGATTAGAGATATGAAAGATTATCTTCCAAGGATTGTGCAGAAAATCGGATATAGAAGCGTACAGGAATTTTTAAAAGATTTTAAGGCTTCTCAAATTGAGTATAGCCAGTATCGAACTGCAATAGAAAAATGGAAGAAAGAAACAGGAAAAGAGCCAGTAGCGCATGGTATTAGGGCGAAGTTGGCAGAAAAGAAACAAGAAATACAGAATGAACAGAAAAATAAACAGCATACCCGTAGTCAGAACAAAGATCGGGGAGCAAGATAGGAGGACAATCATGGAGAAACACATTATGGGAGAAAATGGAATCAGTTATACTTTAGGAGAGGACGGTCTGTGTTATCCAGACCTGTACCTCCCGGAAGAGACAGAGTATCCGATTGGGAAGTATGGAATGTTGAGAAAGTCATATTTGCAGGAACATCGGAAGGGATTATATCTGGAGCTGGTGCTTGCCGGGAAGTTAAATGAGCATTTGCATCAGATTGATGAGGCGTGTAATCAGATGATGGACAGACTGGTAGAGCAGATGAAAGAAGCGTATAGAGTGACGGAAGAACTGAAGATGCAGGATCAGATGGCATGGGTTGGAAAAATGAATAATATCCGGGCTTGTGTGGAGGAGATTGTGGGTAATGAGATGATTTATCAATAAGAAAGTGTATTGTGGAAGGCAAGTATGAAAAGGCATGTTTTTTGCTTTGAAATGTGGGCGGTTGTTGCATAAAAGAGAAAACAGTAGTTTAGTGTGAAACAACAATCGGAATCTGTGATGGATAATCGGAATCGTTTGACAAATGTTATTGACGATTGTAAAGTGGTTTTGGTATAATAAAGAAACACTTAAGTGTCTGTAAGACGCTATAAAACAATACTCGAAAGGAGGATGTTTCCTATGAAATATACTAAACCAGTAATTTTAAAGAAGACCGCTGTTAATGGTGCAGTATGTGGCAATGGATCACCATGTGGTAGACCATGTAGTAAGAGAGCTTAATTGGAAATGTGACTTATAAGGTTGAAAAGGGTGCAGCATTGCTGTGCCCTTTTATTAACTATATGATTGAAAAGTATATTTGTATGTCCTTTTAAATAGATAATAGACTAAAAAGAATGTGTAGCGAATAAACAGATTAATGCGGAGGGAGAATATGTATTATAGAATTAAAGAAAATGTGCTGTTTAGAAAATATAATGAATATGGGTATATAACTGATAATTCAATGTTTGGATATCGTTCTTTAAATGATAATAGTATATGGCCAGGGGAAGAATATGTATCACAAAGTGGAGCGATAATGCTAGATGTACTGGACAAGATTCCAAAAGATATTGATTCAATTATAGAAAAATTGTTGGAAATTTTTGTTGACGTTGATCTAGAGGAATTGAAGAGTGATGCGATTGAGTTTTATGATATGTTTGTGGCTGCTGGTTTTTTGGCTTCGGGAAAAACTTATGAGGAGTGTAAGAATAAAGTTGACAAGACAATACAAAATGAAGGCGGAAAATATGAAAATCTAATAGTTAGTGGAGAGTGTTCGAAAAATATTTTTAATCAAAATGATTTTTTGAGAAGCCTTCATATCGAAGTGGCAAGTGAATGTAATGAGAGATGTGTTCATTGCTATATACCACATGAAGACAAGTTGAAAATGATTAAATCATCCCTTTTTTATAGTATTATTGAGGAAGGGAGAAACATGAATATTATTAATGTCACGTTATCTGGAGGAGAACCCTTATTGCATAAAGATTTTGTGAGATTTTTAAGTAGATGCAGAGAGTTGGATTTGTCAGTCAATGTACTTACAAATTTAACATTGTTAACAGATGAAATACTTGAAGAAATGAAAAAGAACCCATTACTATCGGTTCAAACATCAATTTACTCTATGAATTCAGAAGTGCATGATACAATTACTAAAGTTAAAGGTAGTTTTGAGAAGACAAAAAACAATTTGTTGAGATTAAAAGAATGTGGAATTCCGCTGCAAATTTCATGTCCCATTATGAAGGAAAATCAAGATAGTTTTATTAATGTAGTGGAATGGGCAAAAGAAAATGATATCAGCATTGCAACGGAATATGTGATATTTGCTTCATATGATCATACAAATTGCAATTTGTCACATAGATTAACAGTAGAAGAGATTGGGAAGGCATTTGATGTGCAAACATCTGAAGTGCTTTTAGAAAATCTTTATCAGTTGGCATGTGAAAAAAATGAGCAAAAATCTGACGATTCAGTATGTTCAGTTTGCAGATATTATCTTTGCATAGCCGCTAATGGAACAGTATTTCCTTGTATAGGTTGGCAAACAAAAATAATAGGAGATTTGAATAAACAATCAATCAGAGAAGTATGGGAGGATAATGAAGAAATAAAAAGACTTAGAGATATAAAGTGGTCGGATTTCACAAAATGCTTAGAGTGTAATGATAGAGGATACTGTACAGTATGTATGATGTCAAATTCAAATGAAAATGCTGATGGAGATCCATTTAGAATTAATGACTATCACTGTAAAGTTGCTGCAATGATACATAAAAAAGTAGATATTCAAATGAATATTTTGGAGTGAGTCTTTGGCCGATATAAAGAGAGGTTGGTATTGGAGGTCTTTGAATGGAGAAGATTATAATCAGTGATGCATATGAAAATAATTTAAAACATATTAATTTGGAAATTCCCTTGGAAAAATTCACGTGTGTGACAGGTTGTTCTGGTTGTGGAAAATCCTCTTTGGTGTATGATACGATTTATGCGGAAAGCCAGCGTGGATTTTTAGAGGGGATGACAGGAAATGTATATGGGCAAAAACTGATGGACAAACCTAAGGTGGGAAAAATCGAGAATTTGCGCCCGGCATTAAATATTTCACAAAATTATTATAATGTAAATCCACGTTCAACTATTGGAACTACAACAGAAATAGCATATTATTTAAGATCTTTGTTTGCGATTGTAAATAGCACTAATGATAACGTTATTTCTGAAAATGTTTTTTCGTCAAATAATCCAAAGACATTTTGTCCGAATTGTCAGGGGTTAGGGTGTGAGACCATTGTGTCAGAACGCTTATTAGTTCCGGATAAAGACAAGTCATTGAGAGATGGGGGAATATTATATTATAAAGGAATGGCAGAGAGTAAAGAACAAAAATATTTAGAAGCACTTTGCGAAACGTATGGTATTAATATTGATAAGAAGGTTTCTGAGCTTACAGATAAAGAAATGCATTTATTGTTGTATGCTAATGAAAAAATTAAGTATAAATTAAGTTATAAAGAAGGGAAAAGAAGAAAGCAACATTTTGTCTTTCTCCAAGGAGCTATATCAGAGATTACGGAAAGAATGACACAAACAAACAATACAATATCAACAGCTGCGTATTCTAAATATATGGAGAATATTCCGTGTCATGTATGCGGAGGTGCGAAACTAAAGAGCCAAGTACTAGGCTATACTGTGAATAAATTAAATTATTATGAAGTTGAAAAGATGGAATTAACATCACTCAAAAAATGGATTCAAAATTTAAAATTTGATGATATTTTGGATTCAAAAAGAGAATTAGTGTCTCAACTAATAAATACTATTCTTGTTAAGGTGGAATCTTTAATTCAGCTGAATGTTGGATATTTGAGTTTAAACAGATCTATACCATCGTTGTCGGGGGGAGAGCGACAGCGAATTAGAATTGCAACGCAGCTTTCGTGTTCTCTTAAAGGATTATTATATATTATGGATGAACCGTGTAAGGGATTACATCATAGAGATGTGAAACATATTATTCAAGCGACACTTAATTTGGTAAATCATAACAATACTGTTATTGCGATAGAACATAATAAACAATATATTAAATCTGCAGATAATATTATACAGTTGGGACCGGTTGGAGGACCAAAAGGGGGATATATATTAGAAAATAGTAACAAAATAGATTGCGAGAGCCATTTAGAATTTAAAAAATGTAAAGAGTTCATAAAATATATTGGTGTTGAAGATATTTGTTATAGAAATATTTGCAATCAAAGTGTTAAGTTTCCTGTTGGCGGGATTACTTGCATAACGGGAGTTTCAGGTTCAGGGAAAACTACTTTAACAACCGTAGTGTCAAATAGTTTATTATCAAAGAATAATGCATATTGTAAGATAATTACAGGTACTAAGAATATTAAAAGAGTATTGCGAGTTGATCAAGCTCCAATTGGGAAAACTCCTAGATCCACTGTTGTTTCATATTTGGAAATATATGATGAGATTCGTTCTCTTTTTGCAAAAACTGAAATGGCGAAAAAACTAAAATTGAATGCATCATTTTTTAGTATGAATGTGAAGGGAGGGAGATGTGAGTGCTGTCAAGGAACAGGGTTTCAGAGAATTGAGTTGAATTATTTACCAAGTTCATACATAATTTGTCCTGAATGTGGTGGAAAAAGATTCAATGAAAAAATTCTAACAGTAAAATATAAAAATATGACTATACATGAGGTATTAAAAACACCTATTTTTGAGTTGATTAAGGTGTTTGAAGAGACAAATAAAATATATTCGGTATTAAATAGTATGATTGATTTAGGATTAGGATATTTGAATTTAGGACAGATGTCCATGAATTTGTCTGGTGGTGAAGCACAACGTGTTAAACTGGCTAAAGCATTGGGAACACCATCAAAGGAACAAAATTTATATATCTTAGATGAACCAACATCCGGACTGAATAATGCTGATATCTCAAAATTTGAAAAAGTGTTGTTTGCTTTACAAGAAAAAGGAAACACTATTTTGATTGTTGAGCATAATATAGAGTTTATTTCTCATGTGGCGGATTATATAGTAGACTTTGGTTTGGTAGGTGGTAATGCGGGAGGAAAAATTGTGTCTCAAGGATGCCCACAAGACGTTTTTGAAAATGAAAAATCATCATTATTTGGTCTGAAATATTGAGTAATATTTAAGAAAGGTGATTCGTTTATATGGATAAAGTTAAAATCAATCAATGTACGATTACATTAACTAGAAAATGTAATTTGAGGTGTAATTTTTGTTATGCAAAGAAAACGGAGTATATTGAAAACGATATAATTGATTACGATGATTTAAAGAAAGTAATTGATTTTTGTGATGAAGCGCGAGTTAAGTATATTGTTTTTACCGGAGGAGAGCCGACGTTATATCCTCAAATTTTTGACATATTAGAATATATAAAAACAAAAAAGAATAAAATACAAGTTGCTATTGCAACAAATGGAATACTACTTAAGAATATGGAATTTTGTAATAAACTTGTTTCCTATGGGGTGAGTTATGTTGATATTTCACTTAAAGGAAAAGATGAGGAGCAATGCAAAGCATTGGTTGGGGCAGAATGTTTTAAAGCACAGGAACAAGCAATACAGAATTTATCCAAATTGAAACTAGATTATACATGTTCGATGGTGTTGACAAAGGAGAATATAGGATCATTATGTGAAAGTGTAAGAAATTCTTTGAATAAAGGGGCAAAACAATTTTCATTTACGTTTGTAATAGACAATGAAAAGACTGAATATGACGAGGATACATATTGGAATATTAATAATCCACATATATTAATAGAAGCATTTATGATGCAAGTGGAAGAATTAAATTCTATAACAGAGGAATGGTGGATTGAATATAGTTTTCCGTTGTGTGTATATACAGAGGAACAGCTAAATATCCTAGAAGGGAAAATGGCGTTCCCCTGTCAAATTCACAATGAGAATGGAATTACATTTGATACAGAATTAAATTTGATTCCTTGCAATATGTATTTTGAAAATAAGATTGGAAGGTTGGGAAGTGATTTTTTATCATATGAAGACTTTAAAAATTGGATGAAGAATGATGCATATAGAAGTGTTATTGATAGATTGAAAGAATATCCATCAGAAGAATGTAAAGAGTGCAGTAAATTATCTATTTGTTATGGGGGATGTCCTGTTACGTGGAAGAATTTTACTTATAGGATGGTACAGAACCATAAATAAGAATGTTATGAAAAAAATTAAGTAATCTAATGCATATAAAAGAGTAGTATACTCAAAAGTTTAGAACGTGTAAAATATTTAAAAAGTGCTCAAAGTGGCACTTAAGAATGGCACTTTGAGAAAATTTGCAATACACATATATAAATTGATTGACACCATATACGACACCATATATAATATAAATAGGAGGTATAATAAATGTCAAAATGGGATAAACTGATAACACGTATATACAATTTATCGAAAGACCTCCGGTTTGATGAGTTACGGAAGGTATTGGAAAGCTATGGATACGAAATGAATGCATCAAGAAGTGGAAGCAGTCATTACACTTTCAGAAAACAAGGGTGTATGCCAATTACAATACCAAAGCACGAACCAATCAAGAAAGTATATGTAGAAATGGTAAGGCAGATTGTAGAAAGCGAGGCGAAGAATGATGAAGACGCTGAATGATTATATGGCAATGTCCTATCGTATGGAAATTGTGGAAGACAAAGATGAAGGCGGATTTGTAGTTTCTTATCCGGATTTGCCTGGTTGCATTACTTGTGGTGAGACAGTGGAGAGTGTGGTAGCAAATGCACTGGATGCAAAAAAAGCATGGATTGAAGCTGCATTAGAAGATGGTGTAGAGATTCATGAACCAGACAGTCTGGAAGACTATTCTGGACAGTTTAAATTGAGAATTCCGAGAAGTCTACACAGATCACTGGCAGAACATTCTCAGAGAGAAGGAATCAGCATGAATCAGTATTGTGTGTACCTTCTTTCCAGAAATGATGCAGTGTTCTCAAAATAAATGATGTCAAACTTATTTACACCACTTACAATAAGTTGGCAACAAATTGGCAACAGAAAATCAGCGAGTCAAAATAATATATGTAACAGAAATAAAATAACGGCAAAAAAGATACAAAACCTAAACAAATATATTTAAGAATATCTTTGGAGTTGCCGAGTTTGAGTAGCTTGAAAAATCGCGGAAAAGCCCATAAATAAAGGCTTTGCGGGGTGTCGAAAAGACCAAATGGAGTGCAAATGGAGTTTAAAAATTATTTTTTTCTCTTGTTTATATTCCAGATTCACCTGCAAATTTCGTGAAATCGGTTATTCTCATAAAATAAAATTAGAGTAAATATGAAGAACAGTTTGTTTTGATTGAAGTGATTTTCGTCAAGGCAGACTGTTTTTTTGTTGCCTGCATTTAGAAAACAGATACCACAGAAAGGTTCTTTACTTTCGATGAGCTTAAACTCCATGACACAGTAATCACACTGATGGAGAATTAAAAAACAAGAAAATTTGATAAATTTCGGAAAATGATGTCCGATTTTGCATCTGCCAGTACAGAGTATATGAAGAGATAAATATTCAAAACACAGGAGGTACTGATTATGCAGAACAAATTATTTTTAAAGGCAGCCGATATATGT
>OGPZ01000526.1_pt1 | contig 33856 bp, 16 predicted proteins | sample 1553111 | NCBI WGS metagenome assembly OGPZ01 (sample SAMEA2579968, study PRJEB22360) | human gut metagenome
AAAGTATTGTTTTAATTTTGTTGTGCTTTTTGGCAATCGCATCGCCCCTCTCTTTTTTCTGCTGATGACTTATTGTTTCTTTAACTGTTCAATCTGCTCCATGACTGACTGTATTTGTCGTTTCATTGTTTCGATTTCATCTTTCTGTTCATTGATGGTGTTCTGTTTTGCTTCCAATTGATTTTGTTTGGCTTTCAATTCTTCTTTTTGTGCGTTAATGGTTGTTTTCTGTTCTTCAAGTTCATTCTTCTGTGTACTGATAGTTGCTTTTTGTTCTTCAAGTTCATTCTTCTGCGTGCTGATAGTTGTTTTTTGCTGTTCCAGTTCTCCCTTTTGTATGTCAATGGTTTCTTTCTGAATATCAATTGTATCCTGCATTTCGTCTATCATGTACTGCACCGTGTTTCTATCCAGCTGAATCAATTCTTTTGAAAACATCTCCATCACCTTTTCCACATTCTGGCACATGACATAGATTTCTTCGTACATCTCCTTAAACTCCGGGTACTGTCTGATTAACTCAATGATAATCTCCGGTTCGTCTGTACTTAAAAATGTCAGCCACGCTTCTCTTTTATTCCAACGCCTTTTCACAACTTTGTGGTGTTTATCACCCCCGCTGTTGGCACTGTTCTTAACGTTACTCTTACCATCATTGTGGTAGATTCCACGGAAAATGTCAAGCGGTATGAACACATATTTTTGCAGTAATTCCAGTTCCAGACCTGTGTCTGACTGCTGTTTGAATTTGTGAATGTAGTTTTGTGGATATTCATGAAATTCTTTGATACTTGTTTCAAAAAATACGATCGTATAGACGGATTTTATATCCTTATAACTGAAGGCTTTTTTCTTTTCGCCTTTGACTCTTTTATACTGTCTGAGCAGTAAATCCGAGGAATAGCACGCACTCCGCTGTCCCGGAAAGCTGTATCCGATTTTCTGGACTTCGACATTTGCAAGACTGGTATCGGCAAGTTCCACTAAGATGTCCATAATCAACAGCGACTGTTCATCGGCTAGTCTTGTAGAATCTCCCGGAAGCACTCTTTTTATCGTAACACTCTGCCCCAATAAAAGAGATAGTAATTCGTTAAGCCGCTCCGGCGTATTTTCGGGATTCATAATCTCTTTAAAGAAAGCATCGTATAAAACTTTCACGCCTTTGACCCCGGTGCAGTAGTCTAAAAATTCCTCCTGCTGTTCTTCGTCCCATTCCCGATATTTTTCTAAAAGTTTTGGATTCTCGCGGATTTCTCTTTTAATATCCTCCCGCTCACGAATCATCGGAAAATACTGTTTTAATTTTGTTGTGCTTTTTGGCAATCGCATCGCCCCTTTCTTTCGCATTTTATTCATCATTCAACAATATTTATAAATATTGTTGATGTATATAATATACTTCATATAATAAACCTTGTCAATATATTTTTTACACTATACAAATAGCATTTAAAACCATTTTCCTCCGTCCTGACAAAGCCACTTTGATACAAAAAGAGCAGACACAAAAATTCCTTCTGTATCTGCTCTCTATCTGCTTTTTAACACTTTATCACAAAACTGTATCAGCAAAATTCATGATAAAATCATTAGACGAATTATTCTACTGTATAAATCCAGCCCTTAGGTGCTTCAAGCTTGCCCATCTGGATACCTGTTAAAGTATCGTACAGCTTCTGGATTGTAGGGCCCATCTTTTCCATACCGCTTGGCATGCAGATTTCCTTGCCGTGGTCAACAATCTTACCAACCGGTGAGATAACAGCTGCTGTACCGCAAAGACCACATTCTGCGAAATCCTTTACTTCTTCAAGTGTAACTTCACGTTCTTCAACCTTCAGTCCTAAGATTTCCTTCGCAACATATACGAGTGAACGACGTGTAATAGAAGGAAGAATACTGCTTGACTTTGGTGTTACAACTGTACCGTCTTTTGTAACGAACAGGAAGTTTGCACCGCCTGTTTCTTCTACCTTTGTTCTTGTTGCCGGGTCTAAGTACATATTTTCTGCGTAGCCTTCTTTATGTGCTGTTACGATTGCATGTAAGCTCATGGCATAATTTAAACCGGCCTTGATATGACCTGTTCCGTGAGGTGCTGCTCTATCGAAATCAGATACCTTAATTGTAAGAGGCTTTGCGCCGCCCTTGAAATACGGACCAACCGGTGTTGTAAGAATTCTGAACTGATATTCATCAGCCGGCTTTACACCGATAACCGGATTGCTGCCGAACATATATGGACGGATGTATAATGTAGCGCCTGAACCAAATGGCGGTACCCATGCTGCATTTGCCTTTACTGTATCTGTAACAGCCTGTACAAACTTGTCTACAGGGAATGGCGGCATTTCCAGTCTTTCGCAGGAATCATGCATTCTCTGTGCATTGAGGTCCGGACGGAACATAACAATATGACCGTCTTCTGTTGTATAAGCCTTTAAACCTTCAAAACAAGTCTGTGCATACTGAAGTACACCTGCACACTCATTTAACACGACCTTATCATCATCTGTAATGACTCCGTCATCCCACGCTCCGTCTTTATAATTTGCTACAAATCTTTTATCTGTCTTTACATAACCGAATCCAAGATTTGCCCAATCAAGATTTTTCTTTTCCATCTTCATTACTCCCTTTCGCGTCTAGTCGGATTGTTACGAAATGATATCTTTTACTTCATTCCACGCAATTCTTAACAGTTATTTTACTGCGATACCTTGTGAAAGTCAATATCCCAGTTTCTGCATTTTTAGGAAGTTTCATCATTTTATTCCCGATCTAATAATGACTGATAAAATGCCGCATAATCTTCACGTTGTTCTGCCGTAAACGCAATGGCAGTTCTTGGGTGCTGGTTCTGCTGTCCTGTCAGCATATACTGTACATCACAGCCCCATACAAGCCCTGTCTTCTTTAACGGAAGCATCTGGTTCTGTAAAAATTTTAATACCGGATTCAAACTGTACTTCGGATTTCTAAGGAAGCCTAACAGCAGTTCCATGTTGCAGTTTCCTGCACCGCGTCCCATGCCGCTCATCGTTGCATCCAGATAGCTGACACCTACGGTGCAGGCTTCAATCGTATTTGCAAATGCAAGCTGCTGGTTGTTGTGTGCATGGATACCGACCTTCTTGCCGTATTTTTCTGCAACCTTCAAATACTTATCCGCCAGTCTGCGGATCTGTTCCGGATATAAAGAACCATAGCTGTCAACCAGATAAATCGTGCCGACCTCGCTCTGTGCCAGTAAATCCAGTGCCAGATCCAGCTCAGATTCTGCCGCTGTGGAAACTGCCATAATATTAATCGTGGTTTCATAGCCCATCTCCGCACAGTAATGAATCATCTCGATTGCTGCCGGAATTGTATTAATATAAGTAGCAATACGAATCATGTCAATCACGCTGTCTGTCTTTGGAATAATATCTTTTTTATAATCGGTACGTCCGACATCTGCCATAACGGAAATCTTTAAATCGGTGTTGTTATCACCGACAATATCACGGATATCCTGCTCATCACAGAACTTCCACTTGCCGAATTCCTTAACGTCAAAAATTTCCTTTGAAGCCTTATAACCAAACTCCATGTATTCTACACCTGCTGCCACGTTGGCGGTATATAAATTTCTTACAAATTCATCGTCAAAATAAAAATTGTTGACCAATCCTCCGTCTCTGATTGTACAATCAACGACCTTAATATCCGGTCTGTAAGAAATTAATTCGCCCTTCTGTTCCATTTCCTTTTCCTCCAATATCTGCTTTTGTTTTATTTTTCACTTTAAAGCGTTAAACTTTAACGTATTATAGCACACTTTTTTCAAAATGCAAACCCCTTTCAGAAGAATCCTTTCCAAAATGCTTTATAACCGATTTACGTCAGCTGCTGCATATCCTTTACCAGGGCTTTTAATCCTGCCAGATATTCCTGTGCATTGCTGAATTTCTTCTTTGTCACCCTCCAGACAAATTTCGGTTCCGGACTGCTGATAAACCGCACCGCACCGCCGTATCCGGCTACGAAATTCTCGATTTTATCCCCCTGAATGTCCGCTTTCGGATAAATCTTCATGACCGTCCGCCACTGCGATGCACCCGGTGTTTCGTCCGTTCCGCCCTGAATCTCGGTAATGCCGATTTTGTGTGCCATAGACTTAACCAGTGCAATATTTAAAAGATTGGCGGCACTTGCCGGCAGACTGCCGTAACGGTCACCGAGTTCGTCGCACATATCCGACAGTTCCTCCTCGCTTTCAATACCCGCAATCCGCTTGTAGACATCCAGCTTCTGATATTCGCTCTTAATATAAGAAGACGGAATAAATGCATCTACATTCAAATCCACATTTGTTTCAAAACCGTATTCATTTTTAATGCCCTTCAAATCATTCACCGCCTGATTGAGCATTTTACAGTACAAATCATATCCAACCGCCGCCATATGCCCATGCTGTGAGCGTCCAAGCACATTTCCTGCGCCACGGATTTCAAGGTCTTTCATCGCAATCTTAAAACCGGAGCCGAAATCCGAAAATTCACGAATCGCACTTAAACGTTTCTCTGCCACTTCCGTGAGCATTCTGTCCCTGCGGTACAATAAAAATGCATAGGACGTTCTGCTGCTTCGTCCGACACGCCCGCGTAACTGGTAAAGCTGAGAAAGCCCGAATTTATCCGCATCTTCGATAATCATGGTATTGACATTTGAAATGTCCACACCGGTTTCGATAATCGTGGTTGAAATTAAGACATCAATTTCTCCGTTGATAAATTCGTACATGATTTTTTCAAGCATACGTTTTTCCATCTGACCGTGTGCATAGGCGACATTGGCCTCCGGCACCAGTTCCTCAATGTGTGCCGCCACCTCATCAATGCTGCGGACACGATTGTATACATAATACACCTGTCCGTTTCTTGCCAGCTCTCTGTGAATCGCCTCCCGGATCATTTCATCGTTATGTTCCGTTACAAAGGTCTGTATCGGCACGCGGTCTGTCGGCGGTTCTTCCAGTACACTCATATCTCGGATACCGACAAGGCTCATATGCAGTGTTCTAGGAATCGGGGTCGCACTGAGCGTCATGACATCCACATCATTTTTTAATTTCTTAATCTTTTCCTTATGGGTTACACCAAAACGCTGTTCCTCATCAATAATCAACAGTCCCAGGTCCTTAAACTCCACATCCTTGGATAACAGTCTGTGTGTACCGATTACAATATCTACAAAACCTTTTTTTAACTCGGAAATACTTTCCTTGATTTCCTTGCTTGTACGGAAGCTTGACAGCTGTGCCACCGTCACCGGAAAATTTTTCATCCGCTGTTCAAAGGTGTTGTAAATCTGCTGGGCAAGAATGGTTGTCGGCACAAGATATGCCACCTGCTTGCCCTCCTGTACCGCTTTAAATGCCGCACGGATTGCGACTTCAGTCTTGCCATAGCCGACATCACCGCAGATTAAACGGTCCATAATGCGGGTACTTTCCATATCACGCTTGGTGTCTTCTATCGCCGTCAGCTGATCCTGCGTTTCCTCATACGGAAACATTTCTTCAAATTCCCTCTGCCATACGGTATCCGGTCCAAACTGATAACCCTTTTCCTTCTGCCGCGCCGCATACAGCGCAACCAGATCCTTTGCCACTTCTTCAACCGCGCCGTGTACCTTGGATTTTGTTTTATTCCACTCCTGTGTCCCCAGCTTATTGAGTTTCGGCTTCTTTTCGGTATCCGCCGCCGCATATTTCTGTAAACGGTCAAGCTGTGTCGCCAGCACATAAAGGTTACTGTTTCCGGCGTATTCAATCTTGATATAATCCTTTTCCACGCCCTCGACCGTAATTTTTTCAATACCCTTATACACACCCAGTCCGTGACTTTCATGCACGACAAAATCGCCGATATTCAGTTCGTTAAAACCGGCTATCGACTTTCCGTCATACTTTTTCTTCTTTTCACGTTTTTTGTGCCTGCTTGCAAAAATATCATTTTCCGCAATCACGACAAACTGCAGAAGCGGATACTCAAAGCCCTTGTGCAGACTGCCGTAAGTGACCATAATCGTGCCTTCAAGCATTTCATTTTCAAAATCTTCACTGAAATACGCCGTCAGCCCCAGATCCGCCAGATCCTGCACAATTCTTGCCGCACGCGTTCTCGAATTGCACACCAGGATACTCTTATACCCCGAACGCTTATATTTTTTTAAATCGTCCGCAAGATACTCAAAGCTGTTGTGGTACGGACTGATACTGCGGGTATCAATGCGCACATATTCCGCCACGGCAAATTTTTCCGGCTTGTAATCCAGCGCCGACAACAGCAGGGTACGTTTCTTTTCAAGTCCCACATAAATGCTTTCAATCCCGTGAATCATATCGGTCTGTCCCGGCAGAATATATCCGCCCTCCAGACGGTTTTTCATACTTTCCGTATATTCATATAAAATAAGTTCCATCCGCTCATTTAAGCGGTTCGGCTCATCTAATACAAACAGCGTGTCTTCCTTTGGAAAATAGCTTAAAAATCCGGTCAGTTCCTCTGCAAACATCCGCAGCGCCTTGCTGTAATCACCGGTACGCTCCATATCTGCCACATTTCTGCGGATACGGTTGCATTTCTCAATATCCTCTGCCGTCTTTTTCTTCTTATCATTACCAAAGGCGGTCAGCTGTCCTGCCAGTTCTTCCTGTAACTTTTCCCTGCCGCGCGCAATTTCTTCTTCGCTTAACAGGCATTCTGTCGCTGGAAAAGCTTCAAACCGCTCAATCTTTTCAATGGAACGCTGGCTCTCCACGTCAAACAAACGGATTGAATCCACCTCATCGTCCCACAACTCAATGCGCACCGGTGTTTCTTCCGTATACGGGAAAATGTCGATAATACCGCCGCGCACCGCAAATTTGCCCTGTCCGTCCACAATCGCACATCGCTCATAGCCAATCTGTACCAGTTCTTTTGAAAGTGCTTCTAAATCAAGAACCTGTCCTTTTTCAAATGAAATCGTGGCATTTTTATATTTTTCAAGCGGAACGAGCAAATCAGCACAGCCGTCAATCGTTGTCACAACCGTAAGTCCCGCCGCATTTTTGTTTTCCGGCTGTATGCCGTCTGTTTTACCGTTTGAAATACTGTCTTCACTGATATGCTTCTGCGCCTGAATGATTTTGTAAATGCATGCAAGCCGCTCTCCCGCAAGCTGGTTGCCATGCACATCGGCGCTGTAAAAGATAAAATCCTTGGCAGGATAGTAAATACTGCTCTTATCAAAAAAGAGACAATCCTCACGAAGCTGTCTTGCCTTGACCTCATCGCTAGTAATCACGACCCGGATTGGATACTGCTCCCCGAGTGCTTCCAGCAGATGTGCTTTCTGCGTGTCAATGCAGCCGCTGACCATTACCGCATGCCCCAGCCGGCTAAAAGACTTTTTAATTTCTTCTATCCCTGCCATCCCCTGCACAGGCTCAAAAAATGTTTTCATACTTCCTCAATTCTACAATTTTTATTTCATCCATTAAATTTATTCATCGCACCGGTAATACCCTCTGTCATGATACAGGCAACCGCTTCGCAGGCTCTCTGATTGGCATCCCGCAGTGTATCGTATAAATCTGCCGGGAATTTTCCGAGTACCCAGTCTGCAAGGTCCCAGCCCTTCGGTTTGTCACCGACACCGAACTTAACACGCTTGAACCGGTCACTGCCAAGCTGCGCGATAATACTTTTAATACCGTTGTGTCCGCCTGCGCTTCCCTTTGCCCGCAGACGCAGTTTGCCCGGTTCTAAGCTGATGTCGTCAAAAATAACGATTAAATCATCGATATCCGCCTTATAATAATCCATGACTTCACGGATACATTCCCCGGACAGATTCATATACGTCATCGGCTTTACAAGAATGACCTTCTCTCCCTCAATCATACCCTTGCCAATCATCCCTTTGTGTTTTTGTGTGTCTACGCTGATATTATATTGATCTGCCAGCGCATCTATCACAGAAAATCCTGCATTGTGTCTTGTTCCCATATACTGTGTGCCGGGATTTCCCAGCCCCGCTATAATATACATACTTTCCTCATTTCCGCAGGCATTTTAATGCCGGAGGAACCGCGAGCCAAATGTCAGATTTGGCTCTGCGATAAAAGCTATTTTGTGACGCCTGCGGCACAAAATGCTGTGTGAAAAATCAGCACATCAGTGTGATTTTTCACACTTATCTCCTTTTCTGAGCAACTTGTTGCGAAGCGGCGATGAGAAATTCGCATAGGCGATTTCTCATCTGTCATTATAGATGTTTGCTTTCGCTCAGAAGCAAACATCTGTGCAAAAAAGCGCGAAGTCCATTTTTCATGACTTCACGCTTATCTGTTCTGTATGCTTTCACTGCGTGTCTACGCATTTTTAAATTCTAGCATATTCTGATATCAGTGTCAAAAATTACTTTTTCAGCTTAAACTGCTGTACAAGTTCGTTCAGTGAAATAGATTCTGCTGAAAGCTCTTCACTTGTTGCAGAAGATTCTTCCGCAATAGCGGCATTGCTCTGTACAACCTCTGAAATCTGGTTAACACCGGCTTCAGCCTGCTTCATCTGTTCTGTCTGTGTTTCTGAAAGCTCCTCTAGCTCTTTAGACTTTTCTGCGACTTCATTAATACCCTGAACCAGTTCAATAATCGTCTTAGAAGTCTTCTCTACGGCACGGTTACCATTTTCAATTTCCTGAATAGAATTCATAATGAGTTCTCTTGTATTCACTGCAGACTGAGCGCTTTCGTCAGCAAGCTTGCCAATCTGTGTTGCAACAACAGCGAATCCGCGTCCGGCTTCTCCGGCCCTTGCGGCTTCAATAGAAGCATTTAATGCAAGCAGATTGGTCTGTTCAGCAATTTCTTCGATTTCACCGATAATGCTTTCAATCTTCTGAGACATTTCACTCATACGCTGCATAGCTTCCGTAACCGCCTGCATCTCCTGCTGGCTTCTGTCTGCTTCTTTTGCATATTTCACAGATAAATCATACGAAACGCTTGCACTGTCATGTGTATGTTCTACACCTTCTGTAATACTTGCAAAAGAGGCAAGTAATTCTTCAACTGCACCAGCCTGGTCTGTAGAACCTTCTGCAAGGCTTTGTGAACCCTCTGCAAGGTTGCCTGCACCGATAGATACCTGAGCGGCAGCTTCTTCAATGTGGCGCATTGTATCGTTCATATCTTCGTTCATCTGATGGATTGCATCATTCATGGCTGCAAAATCACCCAGATACTTTTCAGGAATTGCAGACGAGCCTGTATAATCATTCTTTGCCATCAGTTCCATACGGTAATTAACATCCTTAATAACTGCTGACAGATTCTCTGCCATATCCTTTGCAACAGTAACCATATCAGATACTTCATCTTCTGATTCCATTACCGGAAATTCACTTGTCAAATCACCCTGTGCAAAGGCCTTAAAACGTTCTGCCAGTGCATCGAGCGGATTTACAATATTTAACGCAAGCGCATCGCCCAGCTTTCTTGCGATTAAAATCGCCGCAATAATAATAAGAATAACTATTGCCAGTAAGACATATGTTAATACCTTTAAATTATTTTCCAATTTGTCACCTTCGCTGGTATTGGCGTCCAGCAGCTGTACCATATTATCATAAATTGCTTCGTACTTCGGTGCCACTTCATCTTTTGCCAGTCGCTGTGCCTGATTTCTCTGATCGATATTCGTTACATCTTTACCCATCTGTACTACCTTATCAGCTGATGTAAAATAATCTTCCATACCGCTCATGATCTGATCATACAATTTACGTTCTTCAGCGGAAGCAACTGTTTCTTCTACTATAGCTGCATAATCCTTACATGCCTGCTTCTTTGTTTCATACGCTTCGTAGGTTTCCTGTACCAGTGTCTTATCCTGATAACCGATTGCCGTCCGCAGGTTACTTCTGGTGTCTGCAAATGTAATCATCATCTTACCGATATCACCCTGTGAAAAACCATAATTGGTTAATGCGTAATGGTACTGGATACCCATTACTAACATGGCAGTTCCTCCAAGAATACCAGAAAAACTTACCAATATTGCAACTATTAAAATTGCAGATGAAATACGCTGCCGCAGTCTTTTCCCATTCAATTTTTTGACCATTGCCTGAATCATATGTTGTTCCTCCTTACTGCTGTTTTCTCGTGTCGTCTATGTCACTTTTTTCATATCTAATTATTTTAATTATACCATTGTATCCAACCTGTTTCAATAAAATATTACATGTTTTTTTGTTAACTAGAAAAAACGGCAGAGATGCTGCAATGCGCTGCACCTCTGCCAGTCTTTTTATAAATTCAATCTTAGTTTGTCAGATTTATGCTTTTACAGCATATCCATTGGTTACGGTATAATCCTGTCCGCCGAAGCTGATTGTACCTGAATAATCAAAAGCGATTGTTCCGTCTTTAAAGTACCAGTCGCCGTATTCATTACTGCCGACACCCGTAAATGTTAAATCAAGCAGACCATTGTTAAAATACCACCAGCCGTATTCATTTAATGCCATTCCGGTATAGCTTAAATCCAGAACACCATTGTTAAAGTACCACCAGCCATAGTCATTTAATGCCATTCCGGTATAGGTATTACTGATATAACCATCTGTAACATATACCCATGTATCGCCGTTTAATATCATACCTGTAAAGCCTGCATTTAAAATACCGTCTGTAAACAGCCATGTACCATATTCATTTGTGGCAAATCCGTTATAGCCAAAATCAATCTGTCCATTGCTGAAATACCACCAGCCATATTCATTCACTGCCATTCCGGTATAGGTAAAGTCAACCTTACCATCCTTGAAATACCACCAGCCATAGTCATTTAATGCCATTCCGGTGTAATCTGTCAGTACCTGTCCGTTCTGAACATAAAGCCACTCGTTCTCTGGAATAATCATTCCTGTAAAGTCGAAGTTTAACTGTCCGTCTGTGTAGAACCATGTTCCGTATTCATTGCTTGCAAGTCCATAGAAGGTCAGGTCAAGCTGTCCGTTGTTGAAATACCACCAGCCGTATTCATTGCATGCCATACCGGTATAAGTGAAGTCTACATCACCATTCTTGATATACCACCAGCCATATTCGTTTAATGCCATGCCGCAGTAATCCGTTGCAATTTTATCATTTGCATAGTAATGCCAGTTGCCGTCTGCATCCTGACGCATTTCATATACAACCTTTTCTTCTTCAACAACCGTTGTCTTTGCCGGTTTTACGGATTTTGCTGCATCACTTGTTACATCTAATACCGCACCTGTGTTCTTAGTTGTATCCTTTAAAAGAAGCAGACCGTGCATATTGATTGTACCGTCTTCATTTCTTGTCGGTTTTACAGATGTATCTACATTTTCAAACCAGTCTTCTGTAGCCTGTTCGCCCTTATTGTTATAAGAAGCTGCACCATCATAGATATAGTTGTTTTCACTGTGAAGTGCGAATGGGATTAAATCCTCCAGCTTTGTATTCTTGCTGTTGTTTAATGAAATTAATCCTGTTACTTCCCAAGCCTTGATGTTAGAATCCTTTGTATTTAATCCTACATTGTATGCACTGTTATCCAGTGAGTTATTGTAAGAAATACAGTTGATAATCTTACAGTCAGGGCAGCTGTTTGAAGTAATACCCTTTGCATGGTTGTCAAATGAAATACTGTTCTTTAATACATGAGCACCCTTCATCTGACCACCGCCAAGCTTGAAGCCGTTACCTTCGCCGTATTCATAGCCTTTAGCTGTTACATCATCTGTTGTCAGCCAGCCGTTGTTATAAGTTACACAGTTTTCAATTGTTACAGCACCGATTTCACCGGATACGGATTTTGCATATAAATCCCATCCATCATCGATGTTGTTATGGCTGATACAGCCATAGAACTTATTGTCTTCACCACAAGTCAGCTTTGCTGCAAAACCATCGGCATCATTACGTCCTTTATCACAGTTATCAAATGATTCACAGTTCTTAATGAGGTTGCCTGTAGGCCATAACTTGCCCTTTCTTCCGGCATCATTATCTGCACCGCCTTCACGGCTGATCTGGATACCTGAATTTGCTGCGTGGTTTACTGTACACATTTCAATTGTATTGTAGTTACCGCAAATCTGGATACCTACACCCGCTGAATCTTTTACATACAGACCATATACATGCCAGTATGAACCTGTGAGCCTTACTTCACCTGTAAATACTACACCGTCTGTTCCGTCTGTAGAAAGTGATTCTGCTACAAGGTTGATATTCTTATCTGCTGTACCGCTGACACTTCTTTCAACCTTTGCACCGCTGTAAGTACCATTCTTTAAGAAGATGGTCTGACCCGGCTGTGCATACTTTAATGCATTAGACAGGCTCATCGGGCTTTCTTCTGTTCCCTTACCTTCTGCATCAGCATCTGCGGATACAATGATTGTCTGACCTTCCTGTCCGTATGACTGATGATCAACAACTGTTTCCTTAATAACTGCTACTGTGCTTGCAATGTTATCTGCTGCTGCTGGCTTTAATGTTGACTTTACAGTATTCTTTCCGTTGTTTAACGGAACATTTACTCTTACAACTTCATTTGCAGCAACTGCCTGATCTACAACTACATCTGTATCACCGTTTGATACTGTCAATGTACCTGCACAATTTGGTACATAGATGTATTCATAATTTGAAGAACCACTTGTACTTGTTGAGTATACTCTTCCGTCCGGTGTAATCTTTGTATCACCGTTGTCATTTGATGTAATACCCTTGCTTTCAGACTTTGAAAATTCAACATCAGATACCTTTACAGATACCTTTCTGGATACTGCAATACCAACTACAACTGTTCCATCTTCCTGTACAGATGTAAAGGAATTATCAGAAAGCTTCTGCTCTGAACCGTTGCAGGCTGCTGTATAACCTTCGTCTGTCTTTTCTAACGAAAATGTATATTTGTTGCCTACTTCAAATTTAACTGTCTGGTCTGTAAACCTAGCATTTGTTACACTTCTTTCCACACCGTCATTGCTTGATGTATCAGCTGATGTATAACCTGTAACCGTTCTCATAAACGGATTACTCTGCTTTGAGCTAAACATCATAGAAGATGCATAGTTGAAATACTTATGTACATAATCCGGATTGCCCCATACATTTAATCCAAGTGCATCGGCTGCAACAATACCAAAACCGGTCTGATTATCCGGTGTGAGAGAAGTATCCGTAATCTCAAATGTTGCACTCAGCTTAAAGTTTTCTTTGTTCGGATCAATCTTTGTATAGTAATATGTAAATCCGTCTTCATCATCAGAAATCTTACCGCTTGCCTGTCCCTTAACTTCCAGTGTTCCGGCTGTTCCTGCAATTGCCGGTGATTCCTGATTATTACTCTTTGCTGCGCTATTGTCAGATACGGAAAGCTTTACATTATCCGTCTGACCGTCAGCCGTTGTAAATGTAACATCGCCTGCCTGTGCAGAACCTACGATTGCCGTATACCATGGCTGTTCTTCTGCTGTTGTTACTTCAAAATCTTTTTCTGTATAAACAGATTCAAAACCGTCTGACTTTCTGAGTGCCTTAATCTGGATATCATAAGACTTGCCTGCTGTCAGTCCTGTCAGTGTATAATTGCCCGTTTCTGCAGATAATGCTGATTCTACAACCGTGTAATCTGCTGTGCTTCCGGATTCCTTATAAGCTACAGAATAAGAATCTGCATCTTCAATATTAATCCAGTCTAAGTAAACATCGCCGTTACCCTTGTTCTGTGCCCATGTGATAACCGGCTTCTTCACTGCCAGTACATAATCCTTGTATGTATAAACTTCACTTGCCTTATCAGCTTCGCCATATCTTTGTGCAACCACTACGAATGTGTAAGTACCTGAACGGTATGGTGCAAATGTAGCTGTTGATGCCTGCTTTGTAAATGTCTGTGTAGATACTTCCAGACCATCCTGTAACATTGTAACCTTTACATCATCAGCACCCTTGTATGCATCAATGACTGCTGAGAAGTCTACAACGAAATCTCCGGCTTCATCTGTTGTTACACTGTTAATCACCGGTGCTGCAACATCTGCCCATGCAGTCTGCTTCTTTTCACCGACTGCTAAGGATACCTGGAAGATGTTTGCTGTTGAACCTGACATATATGCATAGTAGGTCTTGCCTTCTTCCACATCAATTGTAATGGTATCATATGTACTTGCTGAACCTGATGTCTTTGTATCCTTTACAACTCCGTCTGAATCTACTACATAGAAGCTCTTATTAGACTTCTGTGTCTTTTCCATAATTGTCAGCTTACCGTTTTCGGTCGCCGTATACTGTAAGTAGCATCCTGCTGTCGGAACTGCGCCATTATTTGGTGTCGGCTTTACACCTCCTGCCTTTACATAATCTCCTGTTCCAAATGCTTCTGCTCCGGCTGTATCTGTTCCAGTTGTCCAGCCGTCACCCTTTAAGGATAAGCCACTATCCTCTGTTGTTGCTGCTGCCAGTAAGCCTGCTGCATCCCATGTCTTAATGTTGGTTACGCTGCCTACAGTTGCTGCTGTTTCCTCCTGTGCTGCCACACCGGCATCTGCACTTACCTCTTCTGCCAATACATTGTAAGGTATTAACACACCATACGGTACAGAACTGCTAGCCATCAGTACTGCTGATAAAAGCGCTGCTGCCTTTGTCACCTTTCTTCTCATAATCGTCCTCCTGATTTGTTTTTAGTGTTTTTATAAAAGCATTCCTGAAGCCTCGTATTTTTAGCACATTTTTAAAAAATCACGAACTTTTTAAAAAACTTTTATAAGTTTTCACCAATTGTTTTTATTATATTATTTTTAAATCAGATAGTCAACCATGATTGCAGTTATTTTTGCTACTCAACTACTGATATTTGTCACATTTTTTGTGCATTTTACATATTTTTCACTCTTATATCAATTTATATGCAAATTCTTACATATATCTTTCCCAAAACCGTCTACCGACAATGCAAAAAGGCTGCCACGAAATTTTTGAATTTCCATGGCAGCCCCGCGGGCTATCAAATTTGAGTAATTATCTTTTTTATCTGCGAATCAGCTTTCTTTTTCTAAGAAATTCATAAGCACCTGCTCCTGCCGCTGCAACTGCTGCTGCAAGGAATCCAAATCCATTGGCTGTATCTCCTGTCTGTACGCCTGTATCCGCAGACTGCTGTGCATTTTCTGATTTCTCTGACACATCACCGGTATTCTCACCCTGCTGTGTTCCTGAACCTGCATCATCCTTCTTTACATCGTCTGTTTTTGTATCATCCGGCTTGGTGATATCATCGTTTTGTACCGTTTTATTCTCATAGTATACTGCAAACGGACTGAAGCTGTCTGCCTCAAAACGGATACCTTCGCTTGTAAGCTGTGTTTCCAGCTTTTCAATGACACCGGTCTTTTCATTCAGATGATATACAATTACATTCACTTTACTGTAATCAATTCCTTCTTTATAAGCAAATGTAATCTGGATTTTACCGCTTTCAAGCATAACTGCCTGACCGTTCTCATCCTGTAATTCAATGTCATAATAATCTACTGTACTTCCGTCAGCAATTAATATTCCGCCGGCTGTAAAGCCTTTCATAATTGAGTCAATTACGCTGTTTCCGGCTTTTTCAATGACAACACTGACTTCTCCCGGATTTACGGTTTCACCGGCTGCATTTTTAATTACGGCATTTTCATCAACCGCTACATTCTTAACAACCTCTGCCTTATCAACAACCGTTATATCTGTTTTCGGTTTTTCCTGCTGTGTTCCATACAATGTAGCAGTTCTTGCACTGTAATCATAGTCCCCCATGACTGTGTCCGTCTTAAATTTTGCTGCCTGTGCACTTGTCAGGTATGGACGCTTATTATTTACTGTATATCCCGGACCGTAAGAACCGTATTCTGCAAATCTTGCATTTTCAGCTAAGTTACCGCTCATGTCGCCGTAAGATGTTTCCAGTGAAATCGCCCTGCCTAAGTAACAGTTCATAAATGTTGTTGAATCATCTGCGCCCCACGGACGTGCCATTCTGTATGCGCCGTCTGCTACGCCTTCTTCTGCAAGGAAGCGGCAGTTGTTAAATACGTATCCGTAAGGTGTGGAAGCATATGTTCTTCCGGCTGTATAGCATCCGTCTGATTTGTATTCTGTATATCTTGCAACAATATCACAGTCTTCAAATACGGAAGTACCTGCACCATAGATAAAGTCAACATTACCTGTAATATAACATTTATTGAAATACTGTCTTGTTACCGCATAATTGCCGTTTTCATCTTTCGTTCTTGTATCGGTCAGCAGGGTATCCTGATAGCCGATTAATCTTACATTAATACATGCCGTCTGGTCAGCTACAATACACAGGGCATCTGCCTGCTGATCCGAACCGTTTGTATAGTCATAAGAATTTTCAACCGTCAGATTTTCTGCCGTGAAGCCTGTTGCTGCCGTATCTACATACATTGCATTACGGTTCCACATACTGTCTGCATTTCCGTTGGCAACACATACAGAATAGAATAAATGGGTTTTTTCACTGTCCTGTCCGAGAAGACTTACATATGGTGATTTTACTTCAACCCGTTCATTATATTCACCATTTTTAATGTAAATCACTTTGGCTTCTGCATTATCTTCCGGCACTGCATTGACTGCTGCCTGAACAGTCTTGTATACCGGCAGTCCGTCTGACTCTGCACCGTCTTCGCCTGTATATGCCGCATCTACAACAATATCAACATCCGGGTTTGCAACAAAATTAAATGTCTTTCTTGTCGCATTTCCCTCTGCATCGGTAAATATAACAGTAACGTCATTTCTGCCTTTCTTTAATTCAGGTTCAAACTTCATTTCATCGCCCGCACCGACAGTTTTGGTATCTGCCAGCACGTCATTTACATAAAGCTGTGCTGTTCCTGCTTCGTCTGCTGTAAGAACCAGCAGTGCATTATCATCAAAAACAGTATCATTGGACTTATATGCTACTGTCAGTTTTGTTGCTTCATTTTCATATACATAAGCACCTGTATGGCCGTCTGATGTCAGTACCTGCATCGTTGCTGACGGATTACTTGTATTCTTGTCATTTTTTGCTATAACATAGTAATAATACGGTTCTTCTTCGACAACATCTGTATCTGTAAATGCATTCTCTGCTGTTGTCTTAACCAGCACTGCTTCACCGTCAGAACCCAGTTTTCTGTATACATCATAAGAAGATGCACCTTCTACGGCATTCCATGACAGTTCTACCTTAGATTTGCTGCCTGCGGCTGTTAATTCAGCCTGTGCAAGTGGTGCCTGATAGTCCGTTATTTCAGTTTCTACGGCTGTTCCCATTGTTGTTCCGCCATAAGGCACAATCTTAAACTGATAGTTTCCGTCGCCGTCCATTCCGGCATAACTGAAGCTGTTCACCTTAGAATCAGAAATCTTTGTATATTCACCGCCATCCTTTGATACATATACGGCATATTTAATATTGCCTGAGCCTTCTTCTGCGACATCCCATGTAATATTCATGCTCTTTCTGTCAGAAGCCACTTCTGTTGCGGCATTTGTAATCACCGGTGCAACACCGACTGCAACATAATAATCGTTCTGGTCATATACAACCGTACCTTCTGCATTCTTTAAGGTCAGGTTACTGATTTCTGCCGTAACACCTGAAAATGCCAGACCATAGCGTACTGTCTGTCCTGTCTGCAGGTCTGCATAAGACTGTGTCAGGTCAAATTCGCCCGGATTTGCTTCTGAACCCATAAGCACCGTTCCGTCTGCGCTTACAACCTGCATTTTAGCGGTATTGCCACTCTTTGTGTAAGTCAGTGTATATGTGCCGCCCAGCTCATATCCGTTTGCTGTGTCAGTTTTTTTGCCAACCTTTGGAGAACCGCAGTTACCCGTTCCGCTGACCGTTGAAAATGTATGCTGAATCACAATATTTTTCTGGATATGTAATACGTCACACTTCATGGCGCTGCCGGTCTTCGCGTTAAACTGTCCGATGGCAAGCCCCTGCTTATCTGTACCGGAATCCAGCTTTGTCACTGTAATATCTGCTGAAATCGTCATATCTTCTGATGTTTCCGGAAATAATATGTAATCCATTCCCTTATCATCCCTGATATTTCCCTTAACTGCCGCACTTCTTGTATGGTTTACGGATAAAATATTGCCGTTTGCGGAAGTTTCAAAGGAATTTCCGGCATCATAATTTCCTGAGTAATCTTTACTGCTTGACTGTGAGAAGTTCACTTCTCCTGCCTCTGAATCAAAAATCTGCTTTTTAACATCTGCACCGTCATCCGTTGTATATGCAGAAGTTACCGTTACATCCGAAAATTCTGCAGTTACTCCTTCTGTTGCAAAGAAACCGATTGTCTTTGCTGATAATCCGGAAATTGTCTGTGTCTTTACCTTTTCATCTGAAAAATCAGCTGTCGAAGCAACGTGATAGGTTGCTTTATTCTCTGAAACTTCTAATTTAATATAAATGTCAGAAGAAGCGGTTGTGACTGCCGTATTGACCTGTGATGCACCGCCGCCTGCTGCTTCTTTATGGTATCCGTAACGGATCTGATTCTTGCTTCCATTTGCAAAATCTGCATACAGTGCTGCACTGGCACTTCCCGCTTCATCTGCGGTATTACGGATTAACAGTCCTGCGTATCCTGCATTGCCGTTATTATTGACGGTCATCTTCGCTGTAATGGTTAAATCTCCTTTACCCTCAAAATAAGCGTAGAATAAATCATCACTTCCTGCTGATTTATCAAATTTTGTACCGGCACCGTTTACCGTTACAGTCTTTGCTGCTGCATCATACGCATAAGTTCCTGTTCCCTCGTGTGTACCGACTTCCTGCGTTTTCCAAAGTGTTGTAAGCGGCTTTGTACTCTGCGCCGTTTCCTCAGCATAAGCTGTTACCCTTCCTGCTGCATTTCCCAAAATAGAATCCACTGTCTGTACCGGTACTGCACTTACAACCAGACATGTTGCCAATGCCATGCTCAGCAGTCCGCTTGTCCTTCTGTTTTTAATCATTGTAAAAAAACCTCCCTTTTTGTTCTTTTCCAAAGGAAAACACATATTCTTTATAAATCTTTTGGATTGTATGAATATATATTTTCTTTAAGAAAAGAACCCCCTTATTAAGTCACCTCAATAAAGGGGTTCCTTGACTTTTATATTCGTTTATATTCGTCTGAATCCGGTATCATGCCTATGCGTGCTTTCTTTTCTTAGAAACTGCATATACACCTGCTGCGCCAAGCAGTAAGAGGATATAAAGCATCATATTTGCCATATCACCTGTTTCTACAGATTCACTGCCTGTTGTCTTCTGAAATAACAGACCATCTGTCATCTTACCGCTCAAATCAATCTTTGCAGAAGCCTGACCGCCCACAACAGCGCCTGCTTTTGCATTGGCTGTAAGTACCAGTAAGCCGTTCATATTGATTGTATTGTCACTGTTTCTTGTAACCGGAATCGCTGCATATACGTGTGTGTCATAATTCATCTTTGTGTCTGTAGATACAAACCAGTCTGCCGTTACGGCTGTTGTACTATTATTTGTTCCTGCTTCCGTGCAGTTCCAGAAATAGTTGCTTGACTGATATACCTTAGAAGCATCCTGTGTACCCTTGAACTTAAATGTTTCATTCACACTTGTTTTCTGTGTTCTCCATGAAAGAACACCTGTTGCCATAAAATCGGTATTTGCTGCATCATTTGTATACATGGCTACGTTTGAACCGCCATTATTGTATGATGTAGAATTGGTTACCTGAATATCCGGACAGCTGTTAGAATCAATACCCTTTGCCTTGTTATCAAATGCTACGGAATTGATTAACTTGTGGTATCCTGACATGCTTGAACCACCCATCTTAAATCCGTTACCGTTACCGGCATCAGTACCGTCTTCCAGATAACCGTTGCCATAAGCTACACAGTTCTGGATTGTTACAGCGCCGATTGAGCCTGTTTCTACCTTTGCAAATAAATCCCATCCGTCATCTGCATTGTTGTATGCGATACAGCCGTCAAATGTATTTCCTTCACCGATTGTCAGCTTTGCTGCAAATCCGTCTGCATCTTCATAACCCTCATCGGCATTGCCGTATGATGTACAATTTAATACTAAGTTGTTGCTTGGCCATTCTTCTCTGGTATCTGTTGATGTAAAACGGCTGATCTGTAAACCGGTGTTACCGTTGTGATAAGTCCGTACGTTATCTACTGTACAGCTGCTTCCGCAAAGTCTGATACCATCCTTTGCATTTGCTGAATTTGTTACATCAAATCCCTGATAATACCAGTGATCACCGGCTAATACCATACCTTCACAGTTCTTGCCGAAATCAAATACCGGTCTGTCTGTAGAAGACTCTGCCGCCATAATGATTGGCTGGCTTTCCGTACCGTCGATACCCGGCTGTACCGTAACTGTTGATTCTAAGTTGTATGTACCTGAAAGAAGTACAATCTTTTGTCCCGGTGAAACAAATTTTACTGCTGTGTAAATGTCAATCGGATTTTCCTTTGTACCGACACCGTCTGATGCCGCATCCGGTCCGACATAAATCACGTCACCATCAAACTTGTTGTATGTTACCTTATAAGTAAATGTTGAAGCTTCATAAGAATCCAATACTTCAAATTCACTTGGTCTGTAACCTTCTACCGGTGTCATCGTTACTGTAAATGTATTCTCACCTAATGTTAATGTCGTTTCCCATACATATTTCTGACCGGCTGTTACATCTTCATCTGCAATGACCGTTCCGTCTGCTGCAGTAACAACAACGTGACCGTCTGCATTAGCTACATAAGATAACTTGTAGTTTTCTGAATTGGATACAGTAGCAGATGTTACTTTGTATGAAGGTGCTACGGTTGTAACCGGCTGTTCTTCTTTTGCCACATCATTTTCAGGTGAAACCGTTGTTAAGTTAATGTCTGTTACGGTAATCTTTGCTGTTCTTGAAGCGAAGAAACCAACATATACATTGTCTTCATCTAACTGTTCCAATGCCTTTGTGTCATAGTATTTCTTTGTCACAGTTTCGCCTGCTTCGTTGGTATAGCTTACGAAATAACCTGTGTTATTTTTCTGAATAGACATCTTAAAGGTTGTCTGTGGATTCTCAACTGTTCCTGTAACATCCTTTGTTGCATTGCCAATCAGATTTCCCGTTACACCGGAGCTTTCCAGTGTTGTCATCTTTGAACTGAATTCATTGTTTACGGTTGCTGTATCGTTTGCTTCAAGCTTAGAAAGGTTTGCCTTTGTAACACCTGTCTTTTCCTGTGAGCCGATACCTAACTTCATTGTTGCCTTTACAGAACCCTCCGGTGCTGTTGTGCCACCCTGCTTAATAGTGTCTAATGCCATGCTGCCATCTGCGTTTACATAGTATTCAACCTTTGTGACAGATGCCATATAGGAGTTGTTCCAGAATACAGAAGAATCACCGTTCTTACCAACTCTGTCGGCCGCCATTAAACCAAAGCCTTCCTGACCGTTTGTCAATGTCCATTCATCAACTGTTACGGTTGCTGACAATGTAAAGTTCATATTAGAAGGAATGGCTGTATAGTAGAAGGATAAACCGTCTGTAGAAGCCGGTACAATCTTACCCTTGCTGTTTAAATTCCAAAGTGTTACCTTTCCGTCATTCGCACTGCCTTCATAGCCTGCATTCTTTTCGTCTGAGCTGACGCCCTGACCGAATGCTGAAAAAGCCCATACCTGCTGTGCTTCTGCAGTTGCTTTTGCTGTAATCGTTGCAGCTTCTGAAACGGCTGCCGGTAATACTCTGACTGCTGTCAGCTTGAAAGTATATTCCTTGCCGACCGTCAGTCCTGAAACGACATATTCTGTTCCTGTTACAGATACAGGCTGTGTAAAGTCTGTTCCGTTTTCGCTGTATGATACTTCATAAGAAGAAGCTTCTGTCACTTCGTCCCATACGAGTGAAACCTTACCACCGCCCTGGCTTGTTGCACTCTGGAAAGACGGCTTAGCAAGAGGAAGTTCAAAGCCCTTAAATTCCTTATCTGTTCCTGTCTTGTCTGCTTCATCTTTTCTTGCTGCTGTAATTGTAAATGTATAATCACCGCTTGCAGCCGGTGTAAATGTAACTACACCTTCTGCTGCATCTTTTGCATAATTTTCTGTGGCTACAACCGTTCCTGCTGCATTCTTCATATCAACGGATACACTGTCTGCACCGTCATAGCCGATTACCATTGTAAACGGAACTGTAATTTTACCGTCTGCTGCCGTAATCTCACCAATTGCCGGTGCTGCTACGTCTTCCCATGCTTTTCTTGCCGGTCTTTCGCCGCTTGCTGTCTGCTCTGCCGTAAAACTTAATACTCTGGCACCTCTGTTACGTTCTGCATCTTCCGGTGATACAATCTGATAAGTACCTGCCGGTAAGCTGCTGTATGTAAGCTTTGTTGCGTTTGTTCCCTTAACAATAGTCGTTCCTGCATCTTCTGCAACCGTACTGTTGTCTGCTGTATTTACAAGTGCAATTGCCGATTCATTCGAACCGCCTGTACTGCTTGCTTCAAAAGATACTGAAGCAGTACCTGTTACAGTAAACTGTAATGCACCGGATGCCTTTGAACCAAGTTCAATTGCCTTTAATGCACTGAAATCGGAAGAACTCTTTGTTCTGAATGTTGCTGTTCCGACAGTCTTTACATAATCAGAAGCAAAGACTGTTCCTTCAGCAATTGCTGTCTTATCGGCTGTTACGCTGTAAGCTGCCGGTGAAAGGTCTGCAACTGCGAATGCATATGTTGTTGTAACTGCTGCAGCTTCTTCTTCCTCAACAGTAATGTCTAAGAATCTTGCGCCTCTGTTACGTTCTGCATCTTCCGGTGATACAACCTGATAGGTACCTGCCGGTAATGCTGTATACTTTAACTCTGTCTTTTTTGTTCCTGCTACAACAGCTGTTCCTGCATCTTCTGCAACCACACTATTGTCCGCTGTATTAATCAGTGCCACTGCGGATTCATTAGAACCGCCCGTACTGCTTAATCCTACTACTACGGAAGAAGCACTTTCCGTTGTAAACTGCACGGCACCTGCCGCCTTAGATGCCAGTTCGTAAGCCTTTATGCTTCCGTCACTGTTGGTTCTCTGGGTCACTTTTCCTACGATTTTAAAGTACCCGTCATTAAATGTTGTTCCCTCTGCAATCACGGCTTTGTCATCCCCAACTGAAGCCTGCGCTGTTGCATCAAAAGAGTGGACCGTACTTGCTGCTGCTTTTGTTACAGTCCAGTCCATAGGCATAATACCTACTGTGAGTAAAACCGCCATTACGACCGCCATTACTCTTTTTGACTTTTTAGTCTTCATAATTACTCTCCTCTCGTGAAATTAGCCCTATTGTCAATTTTTAATCAAAAATGTAAAATTCGTGTTACATTTTTGTTAAATCTCTCCAATGACTCTAATCTATCACAAACATCCCACCTTTTCTACAAAAAAATAGTGATTTTCGCTCTTGTTTACTGATTATTTTAGGTGTAAAATATAGTATATGTTAATATTACGCAAATACATTATGATTTTTTGTGCATTTTTACCATTTTGCATTCAAAAAACATCCGAACAAAATTTTATAAAATTGTTCAGAAACGAGGATTCCTATGGCTGTAACATCACGATTTGAAATTTCCAAAAAGACCCATCAGGCGTCTTACCATATGCACTCTGCGCATGCACATTCTTATTATGAAATGTTTTACCTGATCAGCGGCGGGTGCGATTTATTTATCAAAAACAATGTCTACCACCTGACGCCCGGCAATATTACATTTATTCCCGCAGATACACTGCACCGCACTTCTTACTCAGATGCTGCCCTGCATGAATGTGTATCGATTGAATTTACACAGAGTTATTTAAGTGAGCTGGTTGCAGAATTCGGCACAGTATGGCTGCAAAGCCACCTGTTTTCCAAAATCTTTTATCTGCCGGAGGACTGCCGCAGTGATATCAATGCCATGCTGAGTCTGATTCTTGCCGAACACCAGTCGTCTGATATTTTTTCAAACTGCATGTTAAAAATGTATTTTCAGACCTTGGTCGTGCGTATTTTACGATATATTAATGATGCTTCAATTCTGATTGTCAACAACAACACACGTGCCACCGATGAAGCACTCCAGATTGCCGTAGACTACATTAACGAACACTTTAAAAATAATATTACACTGGATGACATGGCAGAACTGCTGCACTTAAATCCTTCGTACTTTTCCAAAAAATTCAAGTCTGCAAACGGTCTGGGGTTTAAAGAATACTTAAATAATGTGCGGATTAATCATTCTGAAAAACTGCTTCTGGAAACCGGCATGAGCATTACGGAAATCGCCTTTGAATGCGGCTATGATAACAGTAACTACTACGGCGACGCCTTTAAGAAAGTAAACGGTGTGTCCCCATCGACATTCCGGAAACTGAAAGGGAATATTGTTGACCGGTGATACGGAATACAAGAAATAAAAGCTGCACAGATACTACTCTTTCTGTGCAGCCTTTTTATTTTACTTTACAATTTTATTGCCTGTTATTCCTCTGGCGATTCTTCTGCCTTTTCATAGGCTTCCAGAATCACCGCCTGTAACCGTTCTCTTGTCGAGGTGTTGATTGGGTGGGCTACATCCCTGTACTCACCGTCTGACGACCTTCTGCTTGGCATCGCAATAAATAACCCCTTATCGCCTTCGATAACCTTAATATCGTGTACAACAAATTCATCATCTATTGTAACCGATACAACTGCCTTCATCTTTCCTTCTTTGCTGATTTTTCTAACACGTACGTCTGTAATATTCATAAGCGCCCCTTCTGCTGCCCCCTGTTGCAGCCATAATCTTTTTGTGTCGTTGCAGTTTTTTAGTAATAAATCGGACTGTTTTCATCAAGAATCAGCGGTTCACCCTCACCCTTGTAATTGGTATTGGCTTTAATGGTACTTCCGCTTTCCACAATGCAGTTCTCCAGATAAGAGTTATCTCCAATATATGCATTATTTAAAATAATGCAATTCTTTACCACACTGTTATTTCCGATATAAATCTTTTTAAACAAAATCGAATTTTCAATTGTACCGTTGACAATGCAGCCGCTTGATACAAGGCTGTTGCTGACCTGTGCACCACAGTTGTACTTTGCCGGCGGTAAATCTTCTACCTTTGAATAAATATCCGGATACTGCTTAAAGAAATAATCACGGACATCTTTCTTTAAAAAGTCCATATTCGTTTTATAGTAAGACCTTACGGATGAGATATTGCTCCAATAGCTTTCCAGCTTATATCCGTAAATCTTTTTAATATTCTTATAACGTATCAGAATATCCCTTACAAAATCATGACGGTCTTCTGAAGCTGCCTTTTCAATCAGTTCAATCAGCAGTCTTCTGCGGATTACATAGATTCCTGTTGAAACAGTGGAAAGATTGGTTTCCAGCGGTTTCTCATCGATATCGGTAATCCGTCCTTCCTCTGTCATCGTTACCAGTCCGAAACGGTTAATCTCCGAACGGTCTGTCATTTTCTTGACAACCATCGTAATATCCGCTTTCTTTTCGATATGGTACTCCAGCACTTTATTATAATCCATCTTATAAATACCGTCACCGGATGCGATAACAACATACGGCTCATGGCTTGTCTTTAAGTAATTCAGATTCTGATATAAAGAATCTGCCGTGCCGCGGTACCAGTAGCTGCTGTCTGCTGTAATTGTCGGTGTAAATACGAACAGTCCGCCCTGCTTTCTTCCGAAATCCCACCATTTTGATGAACTTAAATGCTCATTTAAAGAACGGGCATTGTACTGTGTAATAACAGCCACTTTATTAATACGGGAATTGGACATATTACTTAATGCAAAATCAATTGCCCTGTAGCTTCCCGCAACCGGCATTGCCGCGATTGCCCTCTTTTTTGATAAATCTTTCATCAGTTTGTTATTGCCACCGGCCAGAATAATTCCTATTGCTTTCATACATTATCACCTGCCTTAATTATGATGCCTCCGCTTGCAAGCTGCCCTTCCTGATAATCATCAATGGTCGTCTCGCCGGAAATAGCTGTATTCTTACCTACTGTTACATTGTCCGGGATAACGGAACATTCACCGACTGTAACAAGGCCTGAATTATAAATTTTTGGTTTAAATACATTCTCTGCTTCTTCGCCTGCCCCAAGTTCAACATGGCTGCCAATCTGAACATCTTCTGCAATAATCGACTTTGTAACAATACTGTCTTTTCCGATAACAGAATTGTTCATAATAATTGAATCACGTACCACCGTGCCTTCTTCTATGACGACGCCGGCACCGATAACGGAATTATAAACCTTTCCGTAAATTTCCGTTCCATCACCGATAATACTCTTTTCTATGTAAGCATTTTCCCCGATATACTGCGGCGGAATCGTATCCGTGCGGGTATAAATCTTCCAAAATTCTTCATACAGGTTAAACACCGGGATAATATCAATCAATTCCATATTTGCTTCCCAATAAGAACTGAGTGTTCCGACATCTTTCCAGTATCCGTTGTACTCATACGCAAAAATGCGTTTATTGTTCTCGAAGCAGTACGGAATAACATGCTTGCCAAAGTCACATTCATTCTGGTCTTTCAGCTTGATTAAAGCTTCCTTTAATACCTTCCAGCTGAATATGTAAATACCCATTGACGCCAGATTGCTCTTTGGCTGCGTCGGTTTTTCCTCAAATTCTGTAATGCGGTTATCTTCATCTGTTACCACGATACCAAAACGGCTCGCTTCTTCCATCGGAACCGGCATTGCGGCAATCGTAATATCCGCATTGTTCGCCTTATGATAATCCAGCATGATTTTGTAGTCCATCTTATAAATATGATCTCCTGACAAAATCAAAACATAATCGGGATTATACTGTTCCATATACTCCAGATTCTGATAAATGGCATTGGCTGTTCCTGTATACCACTCACTGTTTGAACTCTTTTCATACGGCGGAAGTACGGTTACACCACCGACATTTCTGTCCAAATCCCACGGAATACCAATACCGATATGCGAGTTCAGTCTTAACGGCTGATACTGTGTCAGCACACCTACCGTATCAATGCCTGAATTAATGCAGTTACTCAATGGAAAATCGATAATCCTATACTTTCCACCAAAAGATACCGCAGGCTTCGCTACCTTTGCAGTCAGCACTCCCAGTCTGCTGCCTTGTCCCCCTGCCAATAACATGGCAATCATCTCTTTTTTAATCATGCTATCACCTCTGATGTTATAATAATAAACCTGTTTTGATAAAACAATTATATCATATGTGACTCATTAAGTAAAAAGAATTTTGTAAAATTCTAAATATTTTTATCCTTTAATAAAACAATTACACTTGTATATAACACATACGCAATACAATTTACATTTTATGCGGATATTTTCAAATAATACCTATTTTTCCGATATAATTTAAGATGTCAAGGTCATAATCCTTATCACCGCGATGCGCTCGCGCAAGCGCGGCTGTAAGGATTCATGACCCGCCCAGTATTCGCATAAAAGTAAAGCGAATGCTTCACGATATGCGAATACTGGGCAGGATTGTGAAAGTGCGCAGCACGGAGCAATCCATATGACATCTGTACCGTAAATATTATGTCAGCACCGGTGAAAATAAAGTTTGAATTTTTCCGCAATACGTTTATAATATGATTGTATGATGTTTTTCATCTGCTATATTTAATAAGAAAGGATTCAACCATGTATCATATTAATTTTAATAATCCTATTCATGTACATTTTATCGGTATTGGAGGAATCAGCATGAGCGGTCTTGCACATATACTGCGGGATAAGAATTTTACCGTATCCGGCTCAGATGCTGCTGAATCTGCACTCACGAAAGAACTTACTGCCGCAGGCTGTCATATTGTATACAACCAGACGGCTGACAATATTACCAGTGACATTGACTTAGTAGTCTACACAGCTGCCATCAGGGACACCAATCCTGAACTTTCGGCAGCAAGAGCTGCGGGTATTCCTACGATTACCCGTGCTGAACTGCTCGGACAGATTATGACCAACTACAAAACTGCTGTCAATATCGCCGGTACACACGGAAAAACAACGACAACTTCCATGCTGACGGAGATTTTAATGGCAGGTAACTGTGACCCGACCATTTCTGTTGGCGGCATTTTAGACAGTATCGGCGGTAATATCCGTGTCGGACAGTCCGGTATTTTTGTAACAGAAGCCTGTGAATATACCAACAGCTTCTTATCCTTCCACCCGACCATGAACATTATTTTAAATGTCAAGGAAGACCACCTCGATTTCTTTAAGGATATTGACGATATCCGTCATTCCTTTAAGCTGTTTACGGAAAAGCTTCCGGCAGACGGTACTTTAATTATCAATACCGATATTGACAATTACGAATACTTCTATCAGGACACTTCCTGTGAAGTCATTACTGTCGGTTCTGACCCGGCTAAGAGCATGTACAGCGCTGCAGATATTGCTTTTGATGAAATGGGCTGCTGCACGTACACTCTTTTAATAGAAGGAACACCTTCCGGCCAGATTCATCTTTCTGTTCCCGGCGTGCATAATGTATACAATTCTCTTGCCGCCATTGCCGCCGCAAAAAAGCTGGGACTTTCACTTGAAGTGATTGCCACCGGTCTTTCAGGTTTTCACGGTACAGAACGCCGCTTTGAAAAGAAAGGCGAATTTAACGGTGTCACAGTCATTGACGACTATGCCCACCACCCGGATGAGATTAAGGCAACGCTTGCTTCGGCTGCCCATTATCCGCACAAAACCGTCTGGTGTGTATTCCAGCCGCATACGTATTCGCGTACCAAAATTCTGCTCACGGAATTTGCAGAAGCGCTTTCCCACGCAGATAAGGTTGTTCTTGCCGATATTTATGCTGCAAGAGAAACGGATACACTGGGCATCAGCTCTCTTGATTTAAAACACGAAATCGAAAAACTGGGCAAAGAGTGTTTTTATTTTGGCTCTTTTGAAGAAATTGAGAAATTTTTATCAAAAAATTGTATCAACGGCGATTTGTTGATAACTATGGGTGCCGGAAATGTCTATCAAATCGGGGAAGCCTTGATTTCTCAATAATTTCAGTAAAATAGTTTGGTTTTCAACATAGTTATCCACATTATCCACATACTTAATCACATTTTTGTTGATTCTGTGTGTGGATTTCCTGTTTATAAGGACTTGTCCACAATTCCGCTTTTTACACGCATTTCATTTTTCTTTTACAAGTTATCCACATTATCCACAATATCCCCAGTGGATAACCCTGTGTTTTCCACCTGTTGATTTTGTTTTGGTGTGTGTTATAATGAAGAAACTGAATTGATAAGGAAGTTTTTTGTATGAATACAATTACATTACATATGGAAAACCGTGCGGATAACACCGCCGTTTCCAATTATTTTATTGACACCTTAATGCCACAGGCAAATGGTGAATTTGTAAAAATATATTTGTATCTTCTGCGTTGTGTGTCTGCCGGTCACATTTCTTTATCTGTGTCTGAAATGGCAGATTTATTCAACCAGACGGAAGCCGACATTCTGCGCGGGCTGCGCTACTGGGATAAAATGAATGCCCTGCGCTTAAATTTCAGCCCGGACGGCATGCTGACAGGCATCTCCTTTACGGATTTATCCGCTTCGTCCGCTTCCAGGGGGGCTGACCCCCGCTATGCAGACAATTCTGTCATGCCAAATGCCATCGTAAACAGTCCGGCTGTCAATACTGCCGTGTCAGCTTCTGCACCTCACACTATGACATCCGCTGTGGCTCCTCTGATGGAAACGGGAGCCGCCAAAGAAACCGCCGGTCCGGAATCCTATTCCATGACCCGCATCAGCGAATTTAAACTTGGCGATGAAAATTTTGCCATGCTTTTATTCGCCGTAGAAGAATACATGGGCGAACCTCTTGGTTCTTCTGCACTTCAGCGGATTGCCTATTTTTACGACACCTTAAAACTGCCCGCAGACCTGATTGAATATCTGGTCGGCTACTGCGTACAAAAGGGTCATAAGAGTATGCGCTATATTGAAAAAATTGCTGCCAGCTGGGCAGAAGCCGGAATTACTTCCGTCAAACAGGCAAAGCTTGAAACAGCAAACCACAATATGACCATTTACTCCGTGATGAATGCTTTTGGCATCGGAAGCCGCGACCCCGGACAGCGGGAACGGGAGTTTATCACCAAATGGACGGACACGTACTGCTTTGATGCCGATATGATTATTGAAGCCTGCAACCGCACTTTAAAGGCAACGCATCAGCCGAGTTTTGAATACGCAGACTCTATCCTTACCAAGTGGAATAAGGCAAATGTAAAAACACCCGAAGATATCCGCAAATCAGATGCTGAATATGAACTGCTGCGCAATCAGAAAAAAGCATCCAATGCAGCTTCTGCTCCCGGCACGAATAACAACCGTTTTCACAATTTTCACCAGCGTGATACCGACATTGACAGCTTAGAGAGCGCTTTAATCAGCAATAACAGCTAGAAAGGACAAGGTTATGGCACTTACCAATTCCCAACATGATGCAATTATGCGGACTTACGATGCGATCCGCACCGAAAACCGACATATCCAGAATGAACGGTATGCGCAGGTGACTGCCGCATGTCCTGAAATTGCCCAAATCGAAGACGATATTATCGGGCTTTCCATGCAGGCGGCGGCAGAAATGTTAAAAAATCCGGATTACAAGACCGCCTACCGGAAAAAGCTTTCAGAACTTGCAGACCGTAAAGCCGCCTGTCTTGCCGCTCTTGGCAGACCTGCAGACTATTTAGAACCTGTCTATACCTGTCCGAAATGCAAGGATACCGGCTATATCGGTCAGCATAAATGTGCCTGCTTCACCAAAAAAGCCATTGAGCTGGTATATCACGATTCTAATTTAAAAAATATCATCACGACGGAAAATTTTGATACCTTTTCCTATGAATGGTATGATAAAAAAACGCCGATTCCGTCCATTGGACTGACACCCTATAATAATATGCAGAATATTGTGTCCATATGCCACCGCTTTGTGGATGAATTTGACACCACCTATGATAATCTGCTGCTTTTTGGCGATACCGGTGTTGGAAAGACTTTTTTAACCAACTGCATTGCAAAGGAACTGCTTGATTCTTCGCACAGTGTCATTTACCTGACTGCCGTGGAATTGTTCCAGTGCTTTGAACAGCAGGATTTTAACAAGCCGGATACATCTGATACGGCAATTGACAGCAGCTACATTTTAGACTGTGATCTGCTCATTATTGATGACCTCGGCACGGAATTTGCCAACAGCTACACCAGTTCCCGCCTGTTTTACTGTATCAATGAACGGATTCTCAGAAGAAAAAGCGTGGTTATCTCAACCAACCTTTCGCTCTCAGATATCCGCAACATGTATTCGGAGCGAATTTTTTCGCGCCTCACCAGTGCTTATAAGCTGTTAAAGCTTGCGGGTGCCGATATCCGTCTTTTGAAAAAAACAGGGCAAAAACCTTAGGAAATCATTGACTTATCGGCAAAGAATGATTATATTTTATATTGTGTTAAATACAAATTTGTATCGTATTATACTAATGGAGGATTTTAATTATGCCACGAGACGAACGTCACACACAAACTATTCCATATGGTACCTTAGGTATCGTTCCTTTAGCCAGCTGCTCAGAATTAGGCAAAAAGGTAAATAATTATCTTGTTGACTGGAGAGAACAGCGCGACCACGAAGATGAATCTACACTCGCTTTCAGCGGATATAAAAGAGATTCTTATATCGTAAGTGCAAGCACCCCTCGTTTTGGTTCCGGTGAAGGAAAGGGTGTTTTAAACGATTCCGTACGTGGATATGATTTATATATCATGGTTGACGTATGTAATTACAGCCTTGAATATTCTTTATGCGGTTATAAGAACCATATGTCACCGGATGACCACTATGCAGATTTAAAGCGTGTTATCGCTGCTGCCGGTGGTAAAGCACGCAGAATTACCGTTATTATGCCATTCCTGTATGAAAGCAGACAGCATAAACGTTCAGGACGTGAATCCTTAGACTGCGCACTTGCATTAAAGGAACTCACAGATATGGGTGTGGATAACATCATTACATTTGATGCACATGACCCGCGTGTACAGAACGCAATTCCGTTAAAGGGATTTGAATCCGTTTCTGCTACGTATCAGTTTATTAAATATCTTTTACTGGGTGTTGACGATTTACACATCGACAGCGACCATATGATGGTTATCAGCCCGGATGAAGGCGGTATGGGACGTGCTGTTTACTTTGCAAACGTCCTCGGTCTAGATATGGGTATGTTCTATAAAAGACGTGACTATACAAAGATTGTCAACGGACGTAACCCGATTGTTGCCCATGAGTTCTTAGGCTCTAACGTAGAAGGAAAAGATGTTGTCATCATCGACGATATGATTTCTTCCGGCGAAAGCATGATTGATGTTGCTGCTGAATTAAAGAGAAGAAAAGCAAAGAGAGTCTTCTGTGCGACAACCTTTGGTCTGTTCACAAATGGATTTAAGAAATTTGATGAGGCTTATGAAAACGGCGTTATCGACCGTGTTCTTACAACGAACCTTGTATACCAGCCGGAAGAACTGCTTTCTAAGCCTTGGTATATCAATGTAGATATGAGCAAATACATTGCTTTATTAGTTGATACGTTAAACCACGATTCTTCTATCAGCAACTTATTAAGCCCTGTTGAAAGAATCCAGCAGCGTGTTAAGGAATACAACGAAACACATTACGGCAAGTAATATTAATGTATGCAGGCTTTGGGCGCTGCCCGGCAAAAAGGGATAGGAAAATGTTGATTCACATTTTCCTATCCCTTTAATTTATGGCTTGTTCGATTTCTCATCTACCCGCATCAACGGACGACTTTGTGCCGCTGTCGGCACAAAGTGTTATGTGAACAAACTTTGATTTATGGCTTGTTCACATTTACCACTCTCCGCGTGCCGTTGCATCGGGATCGGTTCTTGTCGTGGCGTCAATATCGCCATACTGCATCGGTGCCGTTGTCTTTGGCTGTGCCGGTGCTGTCGTCCATCGCTGATACGGTGTTGTTGTTGGCACCTGTGCTGTCGTGGACGGAACCTGCTGCGGTGTTACCTGTTCAATACCTGTCGTTTCCGGCACAATTGCTGTAGTTTCCTGCGGTAAGGATTCCGTTTCCTCCTGTACTGCCGCTGTCGTCTCCGGTTGTGTTGTCTGCTGTGTAACCGTACTGAAATCTGTTACAGGCAGATTGGTATGCACCGCCGTCATAAAATCTTTAAAGATTGCATTGACACGGCTGTTGACACCGGACATTTCTTTTGGATAATCGTATCCTGCCCATACCGTTGTGGTGTAATACTTGCTGTATCCGCAGAACCATACATCTTTGCTGGCATTTGTCGTTCCCGTTTTTCCGGCAACAACTGCATTTTCCACATTTGCTGATGTTCCCGTACCGCTTAATACAACTTCCCTTAACATCTGTGTCATCATGCGCGATGCACTTTTATCATAAACCTTGCTGTCACGGTTCGTTTCATTGACAACCGTTTTATTGGAAGCATTTACAATAAGACGGATACAGGTTGCTTTTCTGTATACACCGTCATTGGCAAGTGCTGCATATCCGCCTGC
>OGPZ01000565.1_pt1 | contig 32668 bp, 30 predicted proteins | sample 1553111 | NCBI WGS metagenome assembly OGPZ01 (sample SAMEA2579968, study PRJEB22360) | human gut metagenome
AGGTAAACCACACATGAATAAAAAAGAAATCGCAGAAATAAAAAAACAATTCACCCCCGACCGTTGCTCCATCACCCGCATCTGCGGCTGCTACGTAGACGGCGAAAAAAACAAAAAAACCGAACTCAAAGAAGCCTTCTTATCCTTATCCGAAGAAGAAACCTTCAAATACTTTGATATCTTCCGAAAAACCCTCACAGGCACCATCGGAAAAAGCCTTATCAACATGGAATTCCCCCTGGATCAGGAATCCGAAGGCGGAACCCAGAACTTCCTCATGAAACTCCGCGAAAGCAAACTCACCGACGACACCCTCACCGAAGCCTTCTACGACAAGATCATCGAAAACTACGACTACGGCGAAAACTACTACATCATCCTAATCCACGCAGTCTACGACATCCCCGGCAAATCCTCTGACGGAGCCGAAATGTTCGACGCCTCCGATGAAATCTACGACCACATCCTCTGCAGCATCTGCCCCGTCAAACTCTCCAAGGCAGGTCTGCACTATAATGTGGAGACCAACAACATCGAAGACCGTATCCGCGACTGGCTGGTAGAAATGCCCGACTGGGGCTTCCTCTTCCCACAGTTCAATGACCGCAGCACCGATATCCACGGTCTCCTCTACTACACAAAAAACGCCGAAAACCTCCGCTCCACCATGATGGAGGAAGTCTTCGGCTGTACCACGCCACTGTCCGCGGCAACCCAGCGCGACTCATTCAACGCACTGGTAGAAGAAACCCTCGGCGATGACTGCGCCTACGACACCGTCCTTGAGATCCACGAAAAACTCAACGACCTCATCGAATCCCAGAAAGACGAACCAGAACCAGTGGTCCTCACCAAATCCGAGGTAAAACGTCTCTTCGAAGAATGCGGCGTAGAAGACGAAAAACTCCAGAACTTTGATGAACAGTACGAACTTGCCGCAGGCGAAAAATCTTCCCTGGTAGCATCCAACATCACCAACACCAGAAAATTTGAGATCAAGACTCCGGACGTGGTGATCCATGTAGCACCAGACCGCGCAGACCTGGTAGAAACCCGGATCATCGATGGCCGCAAATGCCTGGTGATCCCCATGGAAAGCGAAGTAGAGCTCAATGGCATCCGTGTCAGCGCACTGAACTCTGCTGAAAATACAACAGCAGAATCCATTCCTGTTAATGATACTAACAATATTAATAACACTGACACCGAAGAAGAAATCCCATTTTAAAGGAGACCTTATGAACAATAAAAAAATCTTATTCTTCGACATAGACGGCACACTGCTCACCCCACACCCATTCAAGGTTCCGGAAAGCACCAGCCTCGCCCTCAAAAAAGCCCACGAAAACGGCCATCTCCTCTTCATCAACACCGGCCGCACCAAAGCCATGATGCCCTCTGAACTCTCAGACCTCCATTTCGATGGCTATATATACGGCTGTGGAACCCACATTTACATGGATAACAAACTGCTCTTCTTCCGCACAGTACCCAACCTTCTGTGCAAAGAAACCGTGAATCTTCTCCGCAAATGCAAGATCGAAGCACTCTTTGAATCCAACACCGAGATTCTGTACGATGGCGCATCCCCGGCACAGTCCGAATTCGGAGCCAGAATGCGGAAAGAAATCCCAATGGTAGACATCACGAAATTTAACCGTGAAGACGCCTGCACCTACTCCTACGACAAGTTCCTGGTACACATGCTGCCAGACTCCAATGTAGAAAAATTTCGCAGTTTCTGCAATGACCATTACACCTATTTTGACCACGGAGACGGAATCTGGGAAGTCACACAGAAGGGCACCAGCAAAGCCACAGGCATGGAATTTCTCCTGGACCGCCTTTCCATCCCGAAGGAAAACAGCTACGCATTCGGAGACAGCCCCAACGACCTCCCCATGCTGAAAGCAGCCGGAATCAGCGTAGCCATGGGCAACTCCTATGGCGATATCGAAAAGGACTGCACCTATCAGACAAGTGCTGTTGATAAAGATGGAATCTACAACGCACTGGAACATTTTAAGTTGATCTGATTTGACAAAAAAATGGACAATGTACGATAAATGGTACATTGTCCGTTTTTTATACTCTTAAAATAACTTTTTTATTTATTTCTCAGCTTCCGGTGTAGCAGTTGCCTCTGCCTCTGTAGAATCTGCTGCAGTAGAATCCTCGGTTGCAGAATCCTCAGCTGCCGGAGTCTCCGTCACATCCGGGTCCGGAGTAGGAGTTGGGGTCTGGATCGTAAAGCTGTGATTATCTGTGATCTTGATCTTCTTGATCAGTTTTGTCTCTTCTTTGATATCCGCTTTCTTTTTCCAGCCATCTGTAGTATCGTTATAGAAATCATCCTTCTTGGTATTTGTCAGAGACTCTTTCTTGCTCTCTGTTGCCGTCTCATCATTCTTGGAATCCAGTCTTACCACATACCATACGGAATCTGTCTTGATGATATCCTCGTTCAGCGCACCCTCATCCAGTTTTCTTAATGCGGTACGGACCTCATCCGGATAAGTAGTTCCGTTAGCCGCACTGTCATCGCCTTCCTCATAAGTCGGACAGGTACCGGTTGTTGCTGTCATATCTTTAGAAATCTCATCTCCAAGAGTATTGAAGTCTGCAGTAGGATCTTCTTTAACCTTGTCAAAGAATTTCTGGAGATTCTCTTTATTTGTCTTGATATCATCATCGGAAAGATCGTCTCCGCTGACTTTCACGCTTGCATAGCTGAAAGACATCTGCTGATACTCTTTCTCATCCAGCTTCACATCCGCCTTGACTTCAATGGCATCCTTCATCTTCACATCGTATGTCTCAAGCTCCAGGAAAGTCTTCACCATGTCTTCATCAACTGCAAGCTCCGCAATGGTCTCATCGGAGTTCGCTTCCATAAAGTTCTTGGCTGCTTCCTCAAGTGCCTTCTGCTCATCCTCAGTGATCTCCACATCATACTCGGAAGCGTGCTCTTTCTCCAGGCACATTTTCTCAACAGTCTCAACGGATGTTGTTACCGCATTCTCACCGTAAGTCTCATCGGAATCATCACCCATCTTGGTACTCCAGATAGACATGTCGCTTCCGCCGCCAAGATACATCCTGTACATAGCCTCAGCCTGTGCCTGCTGCATACGTGCCGCAAGACTTACAACACCAAGCGGGATCTCCTGCTTATTCACTGTCACTGCAGTCTTTGTGCCGTCGAGTTTTTTATTTCCGCAGCCTGCCATCATTCCTGCTGCTGTAACGCAGACAAGAGCGGTAACTGCCGCTTTTTTTACTGAATTTTTCATTTCATCCTCCATCTATCCGTCCATAAAAATCACGGTCCGGCTCTTATTCCATAATGCTTAATTATAAACGTTTTCCTCTTTAAGAGCAAGGAATTTCACGAACTTACACGACATTTCACAAATTATCCACATCTCTTCTGGGAAAATGTTTACTCTAACGGCTCTGCCAGTTTTGCCAGCTCTCCCGCGAATTTCATCAGTTCTTCGATCAGTCTTCCCTGTGGAGTCAGAATAAATTTCGGCTCCTGATCCGCCTTAAACTGCAGTCCTCTCCGGTACTGCGCCAGAATCGCAGGAATACCTGCTGGATCCAACTTCGCTTTTTCGTAGAGCGTGATCCGCACATCTTTTCCGAGCTGCTTGATTTCTGTCACATATCCCTGATGAGCAAGGGCCTTCAGTCTTGCAATGGCAAGAAGATTCAGTACTGCTTTCGTCGGCTCACCAAAACGGTCGATCAGCTCTTCCAGCATATCGTCATACTCCTGCTGACTCTCAATACCGGCAATTCGCTTGTAAATATCCAGTTTCTGAAATTCGTTGCTGATGTAGGAATCCGGAATAAATGCATCGATATTAAGATCAATGGTCGTCTCAAAATCATCCATAGTCTGGATTCCCTTAGCCTCCTTGACAGCCTCACTGAGCATTTTGCAGTAAAGGTCATAGCCCACCGCGTTCATATGGCCATGCTGCTGAGCTCCAAGAAGATTTCCTGCTCCACGGAGCTCCAGATCCTTCATGGCGATCTTAAAGCCGCTTCCAAGATCCGAATATTCCCGCATGGCGCTGAGTCGCTTTTCCGCTGTCTCCTGAAGCATCTTATTCTTCGTATACATCAGAAACGCATAGGCAGTACGGTTAGAACGTCCTACACGTCCGCGAAGCTGATACAGCTGAGAAAGACCATATCGGTCGGAATCATGGATGATCATGGTATTTACATTGGAGATATCCAGTCCCGTCTCAATAATGGTAGTGGAAACCAGTACATCCACATCTCCGTTGATAAAATCATACATCACCTGCTCCAGTTCCCTCTGGCTCATCTGACCATGGGCAAAATCCACCCTGGCTTCCGGCACCAGCTTCGATATGCGAAGAGCTACCTCCGCAATATCATTAACCCGATTGTATACATAATAAACCTGGCCGCCACGTCGAAGTTCCCTGCGGATAGCCTCCCGGACAGTCTCCTCATCATATTCCATAACATACGTCTGGATCGGCACACGGTCCATAGGCGGCTCTTCCAGAACACTCATGTCACGGATACCAATGAGACTCATATGAAGAGTTCGGGGAATCGGAGTTGCAGTCAGTGTCAGCACATCCACATCTTTTTTCATCTGCTTGATCTTTTCTTTATGAGTGACACCGAAACGCTGTTCCTCATCAATGATCAGAAGTCCCAGATTCTTAAATTCCACATCTTTGGAAAGAACCCTGTGAGTACCGATCACAATGTCCACCTGGCCTTTTTTGATCCCCTCGATGGTCTTTTTCTGCTGGGCAGAAGTACGGAACCGGCAGAGAAGATCCACTTTCACCGGAAATTCCTTCATACGCTGCACAAAGGTGTTGTAATGCTGTTGGGCAAGAATGGTAGTGGGCACCAGATAAACGACCTGGCGGCTTTCCTGAACTGCCTTAAACGCAGCTCTCAAAGCAACCTCCGTCTTACCGTAACCAACGTCACCACACACAAGACGATCCATGATCTTGGTACTTTCCATGTCCTTCTTGGTATCCTCGATGGCTGCCAGCTGATCCTCTGTCTCCTCATAAGGAAACATTTCTTCAAATTCCTTCTGCCAGACCGTATCCGGGCCACAGACATAGCCCTCTTTTTCCTGGCGGACCGCATAAAGCTCCACCAACTCTTTTGCGATATTTTTAACCGCACCCCGGACACGGCTCTTGGTCTTGTTCCACTCCTGTCCGCCAAGTTTATTCAGCTTGGGTGTTTTTGCATTTTCGGAAGATCCGGAATATTTCTGCAAAGCATCCAACTGGGTTGCCAGGATGTAGAGATTGCTGCCACCACGGTACTCAATCTTGATGTAATCTTTTACAACTCGGTCCACTTCCACTTTTTCGATTCCACGATAAATTCCAAGTCCATGTTTTTCGTGGACAACAAGATCCCCGATGGAAAGCTCCGCAAAATCCTGGATACGGTTTCCACTGTACTTTTTCTTCTTTTTGCGCTTCTTCTGCTCTTTGCCGAAAATGTCTGTTTCCGTCATCACCGCAAATTTGATCAGCGGATACTGGAAACCACGGCGCGCATGGCCATAAACAACCATGATCTCGCCGGGGCTTATGATACGGTCTGTATCCTGGCTATAAAAAGCATTCAGGCCTTCCTCTGAGAGATCCTTTGCCAGACGCTCTGCCCTTGTCCTGGAACCGGAAAGCAGGGCGATCCGGTACCCCTGGCTTTTATACTGGAGAAGATCTTTTACCAGAAGTTCAAAACTGCTGTTGTAAGAATCCACAGATTTCACCGTGAGATCAAATTCCTCATTGATCTTCCAGCCGGAACGTCTCGGAGAAAGTGCGGACACAGCCACGCAGTTCCGTCTGTTCAGTTTCTTCTGCACTTCCTGAAAACCACAGAGCCACTGTTCCGGAAGATTTGCCTCGCCTTTTTCCTCCCTGTGCATGCGGCTCTGACGGTACTCTTCCTCCACACCTTCGCCGTTTTCTGCCAGATGGTTCAGCTCATCCAAAAACAGCAGTGTTTTTTCTTCCGGAAAATAATCCAGGAAAGATACCATATCCTCGCAGTCCATCTTTTCTGTAGCCGGATAAATGGTGATCTCATCTATATTTTCCAGAGATCTCTGGCTTTCTGCATCAAAACTCCGGATGGAATCGATCTCATCATCCCAGAGTTCAATACGCCATGGATTCTCCTCCGTCAGCGGATAGATATCAATGATCCCTCCCCGCACAGAAAACTGTCCCGGAAGCTCCACCTGGCCAACCCGCTCATATCCCAGATCCACCAGATCTGCTTTCAGCTGATCCAGATCGATCACACTGTCACTTTTAAAATGAAGAAGGCTGCTTTTGATCTTTTCCAGAGGCATCAAAAAATCCATGCATCCGTCTATGCTGGTAACCACCGTCACTTCTTCCTGCTCCAGAAGTGCCCGGATCACACGCATCCGCTGCCGGATCAGAAGATTTCCATGAATGTCTGCCTGAAAAAACAGAAGATCTTTTGCCGGATAAAAATATACATTTTTGTCATAGAAGCGGTAATCCTCATAAATTTCCTTTGCGTTACGTTCATCATCCGCAAGGATCAGATGACATGGAAAAAGCCCGGAAAGTCCATACATCAGATGGACTTTCTGGGACTCCATACATCCGGAAACATTAAGAATTCCGCGGTTTGCGCCACAGCGCTTTTTTATTTCTTCAAACTCTGCAAGGCCCTGCAGAGGCTGCAAAAATGCTTCCATACAAACCTCAATTCTTAGGCTTTTTCCTGTTATACTTATTCATCGCCGCATCCACGCCCTCGGACAGGATCATTTCTACGGCCTCTGCCGCATCATTAATTCCCTCGTCCACAAGCTTGCGGTCGCTGTCCGAAAAATGACCCAGCACAAAATCTGCCAGATCCCAGTCTTTCGGTTTCGCACCAACACCAACACGGATACGGATAAACTTCTCAGTTCCAAGACGACGGATAATATCCTTGATCCCGTTATGTCCGCCTGCACTGCCTTTTTTGCGGATACGAAGCTGTCCCGGTTCCAGATCGATATCATCGTAGATCACGATCAGCTCTGTCTCCGGATCGATCTTGAAATAGCTGGACATCTCCTGAATCGGACCGCCGCTTAAATTCATATAGGAAAGCGGTTTCATCAGAATGGCTTTTTCACCGCCGATGATGCTTTTTCCATACATGGCATTAAATTTTACGCCGCCCTGTGGGATATTATGCTTCTCCACAAGGCAGTCGATGGTGTCAAATCCCATGTTATGGCGGGTAGCCTCATACTGCTTTCCCGGATTTCCCAAACCTGCAATTAAATACATAAAAACTCCTCAGTTAGTTGAAATATACCATCTCATCAGCAAGAGGCTCGCACACTTCCACATGCTCTGCATAAAGTACAATACCCTCTCCCTGATATTCCATTCTCTTCTCAAAAGCAACCTTCGCGGTAACTTCCACCCACTGTCCTTCTGCAATCTTCGGGGCAAAAGCGCTTTTGCAGATATATCCCAGGAATGTGGTATCATCTGCACAACATGTCATGGCTGTTCTTCCTGGAACAAAGAATTTGCTTCCCATTCCACGCGGTTTCAGGGCACGTGCCTTGAAATGGACAGTTTTTCCGACGTAACGGTCCGGATGATCCATGGAATCTACAAACCAGATGCCGTAATCCTCCGGAAGGATATCGATCACCGGTGCATCAATATCAAACGGCATCTCATCTTCAAAAAGATCACCAAGCTCGCCTTCTTCATCCTCAAAGATGATCTCTGCACGCTGGTTTACCACCTTGATGCTTCTTCTGTAGGAAGGAAGCGGATCCTCTTCCTGACAGCGGTTAAAGATAACCATATCTGCATTACGGACCATGTCCATAAAAAGGGACTTCATGTTGGCCATATAAACCTGGAATGTGCTGGCATCCACACAGGTAATGTGCTGTTCCACACCCCAGCCCGCCGGTTTTTCCATCTCTTCAAACTTGCTTACCAGCCACATGCCATTGTACTCAATAATCACACGTTCCGGCTGATGCAGGATATCCATTGCCGCAAGTCTCTCCGGTGTCAGTTCTTCCTCGCTGTCGATAACCTCCACAACGGTGTTGCTCTTTTTCAGGGCTTCCTCATCATACTCCTCTTCTCCTTCTTCGCAGAGGATAAGAAGTGTTTTTCCCTCAACCTGAAAATAATCCTGCTGCAGGGTAAAGCTCAGGAAAGAGGTCTTGCCACTTTCCAGAAAACCTGTGATCAGATAAATGGGAACTTTGATCTCTTCCATAAATTTATCCTGTAAGATACTATCCGTTAATCCGGACAGTATCCATTTCCTTTCTGTAATATAAAATCTGAAAAATTTCTCTTATGTTCTGTTTTTATGCGATTCCAAAAAGCTCTTCCAGAGCATGCTCGTCAAGTTTGGAACCGATCACGCACAGACGGCCTGTATATTCCGGTGCGCCCTCACGGATCTCGGTTTCTTCCGGAACCATATCAAAATAGATCCATGTTCCGTCCTCTGCCGGAAGCATTCCTTTTGCACGGAGGATGATACCATATTTGTCAGACTCGGAAAGTGCCTCAAGGATCTTCTCAAGTCCCTCACGTGTGAATTTTTTAATTGTCTCACGGCCCCAGCTTGTGAAGACCTCATCTGCATGATGGTGATGATGGTCATGGCCACAGCCGCACTCACCGTCGTGGTGATGATGGTGCTCATGGTCATGATCATGGCCGCAGCCACACTCGCCGTCATGGTCGTGATGATGATGCTCGTGCTCGTCATGGTCGTGGTCATGGCCGCAGCCGCACTCCTCGTCACGGTGATGATGGTGCTCATGCTCTTCGTGATCATGGTCATGGCCACAGCCGCACTCCTCATCATGGTCGTGGTGATGGTGATGCTCATGCTCCTCGTGATCATGGTCATGGCCGCAGCCACACTCGTCATCATGATGATGGTGATGATGCTCATGCTCTTCCTCAAGCATTTCCTGCTCCAGAGATACCGGATGCTCCATAACCTCTACCAGTTTCTTTCCGTCAAGGTTCTCAATCGGAGTTGTGATGATGGCTGCATCTTTATTCAGGCTGCGAAGAAGCTCCAGGGACTCCTGAACTTTCTTCTCAGTTGCGATATCTGTACGGCTCATGATGATGGCGCCTGCATACTGGATCTGATTGTCAAAGAACTCACCGAAGTTCTTCATGTACATCTTGCATTTCTTGGCATCAACAACAGTTGTATAGCTGTTCAGTTTGATGTCAACCTCATCCTGAACACCCTGTACAGCTTTGATAACGTCAGAAAGTTTACCAACTCCGGATGGCTCGATGAGGATTCTGTCCGGGTTGTATTTGGTAACAACTTCTTTCAGGGAAGTACCGAAATCTCCAACCAGTGAGCAGCAGATACATCCGGAATTCATCTCACGGATCTGGATTCCGGCCTCTTTCAGGAAACCACCGTCAATACCGATCTCACCAAACTCGTTCTCGATCAGTACGACCTGCTCACCCTGAAATCCATCTTTCAGAAGTTTTTTGATCAGAGTTGTTTTTCCGGCACCAAGGAAACCGGAGATAATATCAATTTTTACCATTTTGTATACACTCCTTTTAACGTAGTTTGACCAGGAAGTGTTTATACCCCCTGGTTGTATCCTGTTATGATCATGATGGAAGAGAAAAATTCTTGTTTCTCTCTCTGTTATCATTATATCCATTTTGTAAAACAGACATTCGTGTTCTGTTTTGCATCCAGATTAAGACAGGGATGTGAAAAGCTCACATCCCTGAAAATCGTTCCTCTTATCAGCCGTTGATCATAAAGCTCATAAGTTTGTCGATATCCTCTTTCTCTGCTGCAACGATCTCAAGCTCCGGGATCTCACCAGCGGAAAAGATGTTTGCAAGAGATACATACTGGGAAAGCTTGGATTTCAGGTTCAGTCTGTCTCCCTCTCCTGTTACAAGCTCTACTCTTCCTTTACAGCTGTCAATTACCTCAAAAAATTTATCAATATCTGTAATATGTGTTACTTTCATTTTAAAAATCTCCTTTCTTATTAAAGGGCTGTTCTTAACTCTTTCCGTTAGATTATACCCCAGTGTTTTTAAAAAAGCAATCCCTGCCGGGCAAAAACACTTCACAGATATTTCCTGTAAATAACAAATTCCTTTGTCACATTTCTTCAATCTCAACGGTACAGTCTTTTCTTCCTTTGTTCCATTTCATAAGATAAACTTTAAATCCAAGAGAATCTCTGGCAATGGTAAAAGGTTCCTCCCTGAGCACTTCCGACTCTGTTCCCTGTTTTTTCAGTTCTGCCTGTTTTCCCCGGGCTTTTTCCACCAGAACTTTCAACTGTTCATCCGCTTCTTTTCCAAAAGAACGATCTCCGTATCCGGCAGAAGCCTCCTGCAGTTTCCCGGAAAGGCACATTGTCACCTGGATGTGTTTTGTGCAGTGAAGCATTCCTGCCAGCTTCCGTGCTACCCATTTAAACGGAAATCTCCGATAGATTCCAAGCCATCTCACAAAAGTGCGGTCTCCTGCCTCATGTGCAATTTCTTCCATTACCGAAACAGCTCTTTCTGAAGGAATCCACGGATCTTCCCTGGGGACAATATATTTCTCCGGAACAGCCGGATAACAGCAATAATTCAGCGGCGGAAACTCCACCAGTGCAGAAAGTTTCTCCTCCAGAGCATTGCAGCTGTCCCCGCCAATATAATCATATTTGTCACGGAGGATGGCCAGACGGTACTCCAGCTGCCGCAAGTATTCATATCCTTTCACCCAGAAATGACCGATCTGACTGTAATCGTAGAGATGTTTTTCCAGAGTCAGGGTTTCAAAAAACAGTGTCACTACCGAATCGTCCTGGTGCACCACCAGAATGTATTCCCTGCCCTGATGGCTTAAGTCTGCCAGGATCTCCTCTTCATAGTCTGGCTTGTATACACCGGTCATACGGGCATTTCCGAAGACGAGAAAACTTTCTACCGCGTCGTTCATAAGATACACAAGACGTATCTCCCCATCCTGTACATAAATATCCTGAGAATCTTTTTCATTTACTGCAACCAGCTCAAACTGATCTTCACCAAGCAGCTCTGCAAGCTTCTGAAAAGCATCTGGCAACTCTTCAAAAGCCTTCCCGGAAACGTATCTCTCCGGCGCTGTTTTTCCCGCAGTATTATTTCCAGTATTCATCAATTACCTCTTTGTTCAGTTTTTCTCCGATGACGATCATGATCTCCTGGCCAAGTTTCGTTGGCTGGATACAGATCTCATGGCGGGTGGCATTCAGCTCCAGCCACTGTCCGTCTTCTTTCTTAAGAAAACCTTTTACGCGGAAAACATCTCCGCAGGACGGGTCGTTCAAGATCTTTTCTGCTGTTTCCCAAAGTTCCTCTTCGCTCTTATGAACATTCATAAAAAACAGGGAATCAAATCCACCGCCTTCTGCATAGGATTCTTTCACATAATCTTCTGCCACATACCTGCAGTTCAAGATCTTTTCCAGATCTTCGTCTGTAAAATCATCCCAGTTTTTATCCATGATTTCGCTGTCCAGACGGCGCTTACACTGGATCTGACCAAGTGCACGGTTGAGATGTTCCTTTGTGCTGTGGATCTCTTCCTCTGTAGCTTCCTGACTCCTGCTCAGAAGTACGCAACCTGCATCTGCCACCTCAGAAGCCAGCAGATAATCCGCTTCCGCAGAAAAATCCTCCGCAAGCTTGGCATCCACAATAGCGATCACATTTCCGATCTCATACCACTTATCCAGTGGTTCCTCATGGAGGGCGTCAAAAAACTCATCCACATCAAAGATTCCGGATGGTTCCACGATCACACGGTCATAACCGCACATTCCCATGGCGATCAGTTTTGTCTTAAATCGACGTCTGTGACAGTCCGCGTCACATCCACCAGAAACCATCTCCAGCTCACAGTTGTCTCCCATCAGATCCTGAAGCAGCATCATATCCACATTTACTGCCCCGAAATCATTTTCCAGGATACCGATGTTCATGCCTTTTTTCAGAAGATAGGAGGCATATTTTTTTATAAATGTTGTCTTCCCGGATCCGAGAAATCCGGTTATCAGATCAATTTTTATCATATTTCTTCCTTTACTTTATCTCAATAATACTCCTGTCCGGCAGACACCGGACTGTTACCAGTATATAATCTTTTGCCCACAAAGAAAAGAGGCGGCCCTGAAAAATCTTCTCAGAACTGCCTCTTTCCAGCTATTTTACCCTTTTATGATTATGTATGAAGATTACTTTGTAAACAGATCTACCAGATCCTGGCCATCGTCATAGCCCTGATCTTTCAGCTCCTGAACAAACCACTCATCTACGCCGTCTACCGCTTCTTTGAAGGAATCGATATCCATGTCATCTTTCTCTGTGAAAGTCACACCGTTTTTGTCTGCCCAGCGTGCTTTGATCTCATCATCACTGGAACGGTTGATGTAACGCTCATACTCAACAGCTTTCTGACCACACTCGTCAACAACAGCCTGCTGCTCCGGTGTCAGCGCATCATAAATATCCTGGTTGATGCAGAAGAACAGGCAGTCATAGATGGCATCCCACATGGAGCAATATGGCTGTACCTCCTGTACACTGGCTGCATCGATGGCAGGCAACGGATTCTCCTCGCCCTCTACCGTATTCTGCTGAAGTGCTGTGTAAGTCTCGGACCAGTTCATATTTGTGGCATCTGCGCCCCATCTCTTATAGCACTCCATAAGAAGATTAGAGCCGGCTACACGAACCTTCAGATTCTTCATATCATCTACAGATTTTACCTCATGCTTGCTGTTTGTCAGCTCACGGAAACCGTTCTCTGCAATACCCATGCAGTGGAGTCCGTAGCCGTTAAGGATCTCCTTCAGCTTATCTCCGGCCTCGCCGTCAAACTTCGCATCTGCATCATCATAGGAATCATAAATGAACGGCAGGGATACCACATTAAATCTCGGGTCAAATGCAGAGTAGATCAGATTGGAATGCATGGAGATCTGTACCGGATCTCCGTTCATCAGTGCCTGGATTCCCTCGGACTGGTTTCCGTTTGTCAGCTGATCCGCTGCGTAAATGTTAACCTTGACCTTTCCTCCTGTAGCTTTTTCCATGAGCTCACCGAACTTACGTCCTCCGTCAGCCCAGGTGCTTGTCTCTGTTGTGGAGCATGCAAAGTTCCAGGTTGTCTCAGGCCAGTCAAGATCACTGTAATCCTCCACGGTATCTACAGAATCCTCTGTAAAAAGATCTACCAGATCCTGTGCATCGTCATAGCCTGCACTCTTAAGCTCGTTTACAAACCAGTCGTCGATTCCGTCTACTGCTTTCTTGAAGGAATCGATATCCATATCCTCTTTCTTTGTAAAGGTCACACCGTTGCTCTTCTCCCAGCGGCTCATGATCTCTTCGTCACCGGAACGGTTGATGTAACGCTCATACTCAACAGCTTTCTGGCCTGCCTCGTCAACAACCTGCTGCTGCTCTGGTGTCAGGCCATCATAGATATCCTGGTTGATGCAGAAGAACAGACAGTCATAGATTGCATCCCACATGGAGCAGTACGGCTGTACCTCCTGTACGCTGGCTGCGTCGATAGCCGGCAACGGGTTCTCCTCGCCCTCTACCGTATTCTGCTGAAGTGCTGTGTAGGTCTCGGACCAGTTCATATTTGTAGCATCTGCGCCCCATCTCTTATAGCATTCCATGAGAAGATTGGAACCGGCCACACGAACCTTCAGGTTCTTCATGTCGTCTACTGTTTTTACTTCATGCTTGCTGTTTGTCAGCTCACGGAAACCGTTCTCTGCGATTCCCATACAGTGAAGTCCGTACTCACCAAGGATTTCTTTCAGCTTTTCTCCGGCCTCACCATCAAATTTTGCATCTGCGTCATCGTAAGAATCATAGATAAACGGCAGGGATACTACATTGAATCTCGGGTCAAATGCAGAGTAGATCAGATTGGAATGCATGGAGATCTGTACCGGGTCTCCGTTCATCAGTGCCTGGATTCCCTCGGACTGATTTCCGTTTGTCAGCTGGTCTGCTGCATAAATATTAACCTTGACTTTTCCGCCGGTTGCTTTTTCCATAAGCTCACCGAATTTACGTCCGCCGTCAGCCCAGGTACTTGTCTCCGTTGTAGAGCATGCGAAGTTCCATGTCATCTCCGGCCAGTCAAGATCACTGTAATCTGCAATGGTATTAAAGGAATCACTTCCGTCTCCGGCATCCTTGGAGCTCTGGCTTCCTGTGTCAGAAGACTGGTCTCCTGTATAGGAACCCTCTTTTGCAAGAGCTTTCGGAAGTGCTGTGGATACTGCCGGAATATAAGTGATGATCAGAAGTACTGCTACGGATGCTGCGATCATTGGCATAACAGCCCTTGAGATCTGCTGAAGAGTAACCTCCAGACCTTTTTTGATCTTGATACTGATGGCAACGAAAAGGTTTACACCTACAGGAGGTGTTACCTGTCCGATCGCAAGGTTAACTGTTGCCATAACACCGAATGCTACCACATCATAGCCCAGAGCCTTACATACCGGAAGCATGATCGGTACAAAAATATACATCGCAGAGTTTGCATCGATGAAGCATCCTGCGATCAGGAAAATGATGTTTACGATCAGAAGGAAGGTAAACTGATTATGTGCAATGCTGGCAAGAAGCTCAGATGCCGCATTTGCAATACCAAACTTGGTACATACAAAAGAGAACAGGGAAGCACTTGCTACGATCAGCATGATTCCGCCGGTTGTCTTTGCAGAATCCACAAGAATGTCAAACAGATCTTTGAGCTTAACCTCACGGTAGATCACCATACCAACAAACAGACCGTAAACAACAGATACGGCTGCAGCCTCAGTTGGTGTAAAGATACCACCGTAAATTCCTCCGAGGATGATAACCGGCATCAGGAATCCCCAGAATGCATCTTTAAATGTATCCCAGCGCTCTTTTGCGGAAGCTTTTTCACGGGATGGCTGAATGTTATGTTTCTTTGCCTCGATCATAACGATGATCACAAGAGCAACACCCATCAGAAGTCCCGGAACGATACCAGCCATGAACATATCTGCAATAGATACACCTGTGATGGAAGCGTATACAACGAATGCGATACTCGGTGGTATGACAATGGCGATAGAACTGGAGGTTGCCATCAATGCCGTGGAAAACGGTGCGGAGAAACCGCCCTGCTCAACCATAGCCGGGATCAGAACTGCTCCAAGTGCCGCAACAGTTGCAGGACCGGAACCGGAGATCGCTCCGAAGAAGCAGGATACGATAACACATACAATGGCGATACCGCCCTTTTTATGTCCTACGCAGGTATCTACGAAGTTGATCAGTCGTTTGGAAATACCGGCTTTTGCCATGATGTTTCCGGACAGAACGAAGAACGGGATGGCAAGAAGCAGGAATTTACTGATTCCGGAGTACATATTTGTAGCTACGATCGTCAGAGATGTGCCGGAATAAAGGATGGCACATACAGATGACAGACCTAAGCAGATCGCAATGGGAAGTCCCAGGATCAGGAAAATAAAGAAGGAGATAAATAAGATTGCACTGATCATTTATTTGTCCTCCTTTTCATCATCTTTTTTCAGGCAGAAGTCCAGGCAGTACTCAATAAAATGAAGAATCATGCAGGCTGCCCCGATCGGTACGAAGGACCAGAAAATCCACTCCGGCCAGTTCAGTACGAAAGTTCTCTTGCCGTTTGCCAGCTGTGTAAGAACTTTGTCCATTCCGTATTTAAACAGGATTGCGGAAAAAACAATGCTGAGAACCGTGATCAGGATCACAGATGGTTTTTCCAGTTTTTTCGGAAGACGGTCTGTAAACAATGTCAGACTTACCAGTCCTCCTTTTTCGCGGCAGGCAAGTGCTGCTGCCAGAAGTGTGATGAGAACAAACACCGCTACAACAAGCTCTTCTGTAAAAGACCATGAGCGATGGATGACCTTACGGGAAAATACATTTCCCACAGTCAGCACAAGGATCAGCAGTGTGGAAATGACCAGTACGATTTTTTCTACTGCTGCAAGTGCGTTCATGAGTTTTTTGTACACTTTCATACTCTTTCCCCTTTTGTGTATTTTTTCCGGTTTCAGACCATTACCCCGGGATTTTGGATAAAAAAAATCCGTCCCCTCTCAGGGACGGATATAAAATTCCGCAACCACCCTGTTTCTCCATTGAAACAAGCACGATTCTGCAACGTACCGGCATACGCGACTTCTGTAACGGGAAGTACCCGTGAAAACCTACTTACTTGTCTGAAACTTTCGGCTTTCCTTCTCAGGGATGATATTCAAGGCAGTTCCGACGCTGCATCACACCAGTCACAGCTCTCTGAAGACGGTTCCTCTGTCTTTACTGATTCCCTTCATGGAATTTACTTCTGTTATGTGTTAACTCTTTAATGAGTTAAATCAATTCTAACTCTGTTTGTTTTGATAGTCAAGTTTTTTTTTCAAAAACTCCTTCAGGCGTTCTTTCCTTCTCCGGCGAAGTACTCCTTCACAAGCTTTACAACCACACCGGAAAGCAGGAATACTGCGATCAGGTTGGGGATCGCCATCAGACCGTTGAAGGTCTCTGCGATACTCCAGAGAAGTCCGAGATCAACAGTTGCGCCGATGATCGCTACCAGAGAGTACAGTACCATAAAAGGCCTGATAGCTTTTTCCTTAAAAAGAAACTCCGCACATCTGGCTCCGTAAAGTCCCCATCCGATAATAGTGGAAAATGCGAAGCAGCACATGGCAACTGCTGTAAAGATGGAAACCCAGTTTCCATATGTACTGGTAAAGCCGCTGATGGTAAGCTCTGCTCCTGCTGCTGCGCCATAACCAACCGGCACCCCGCTGCAGAGGATAACAAGTGCTGTCAGCGTACAGATAACGATCGTGTCCGTGAATACCTCAAAGATCCCGAAAAATCCCTGTTTTACAGGTTTTCTGGTGTCCGCACAGGCATGTGCGATGGAACCGGTACCAAGACCTGCCTCATTGGAAAAGATACCTCTGGAAACACCTTTTTTCATACTCATGAAAAAGCTTCCTACCACACCGCCTGTCACAGATGCCGGATTAAATGCACCTCTGATGATAGCGCTGAAAACACCCGGAACATTTTTCCAGTTGATGATAACTACACCGACGGCAAGAATAATATAAAACAATGCCATAAACGGTACCAGCTTTTCTGTAACCTGGCCGATCCTTTTGATTCCGCCAAGCAGGATCATTGCCACAAGAATCGCAAGGATGATCCCCATAACAAGGTTTACCGTAGAAGTATTGTCTGCAGCGATCACATTGTAATTGATCAGTGCAGAATCAATAGCTGTTGTAATGGTATTAACCTGGGTTGCATTTCCGGTTCCGAAAACAGTCAGCACACCGAAAGCTGAAAACAGATACGCCAGCCAGTGCCAGTGTTTCTTAAGGCCGTTCTTGATGTAATACATTGGTCCGCCAACCAGATCTCCGTTGGCATTGGTCTCACGGAAATGTACCGCAAGTGTTACCTCGGAAAACTTCGTACACATTCCAAGAAGTGCGGAAACCCACATCCAGAACACAGCTCCCGGTCCTCCGATAGCGATGGCACCTGCGACACCTGCAATATTTCCGGTTCCCACGGTAGCAGCCAAGGCGGTACAGACAGCCTGAAACGGTGTCAGACTTCCATCGGAAGCCTCACGTTTACGAAGCATACGTCCGATGGTTACCTTGATGGCATAAGGAAATTTCCGGATCTGGAGAAAATTCGTGCGGATACTTAAATAAAGACCCACACCAATAATACAAATCATTGCAGGAACGCCCCAGATGAAATTGTTTACAGCAGCATTCACTGATTCAATAACAGATAACATTCTATAATCCTTCCCTTATTTAATTTTGTCTTTTTGGATTGTACGTTTGTCTGTACAAAAAAGACGATTCGTTAGATTATATCACATTTTCTGTCGAATGTATAAGAGAAAAGCTTTATAATTTTACTATGATAAAGAAAGGAAGTGAATAAAAGCTGCCAATCCTGTTGTCAAATATGTGATACACCTGTAGTAAAAATACTTATCTGTGGTCAGTATCATTTTCCGTATCGTCCAGGAATGTAAATATATATCCCCAGTATTTCTCCAGGATCTTGCCTCTGCTTCCATAGATCTCATGCTTTGTTCCGATCATATGGATATAATCACAGCTTGTTTTTCCCTGACGGTTGATCTTTCCGGCAAAATTCTTCAGGGCACGGACAGACACTAGATCTTCGGTCTGGGCCTGGATGAGCAGCATTGGTGCCGTATACTTTTTCCAGCCGTAAAGACGCAGATACCAGCTCATCTCTGCGGAAGCCCAGAGCCAGCCGTAGGACGGAGACCAGGTCTGGAGTTCTTTGTGCTCTGCGCGGAGATTTTTGTAACGCTCATATCTTGGTTTTGATGTTGCGGAACTTGTCTCAAAAGAACCGCTGCCATCATAAGGCTTTCGGCCAGCAACATATTCCTCATCTTTTCCGAGAATACATTTCTCCAGCGCTATGCCGGTGGCTGCCGGCCACGGTACATTATCTGTAAGAGGACGGATCATCGGAGAAGAGAGTATCACCTTGTGAAACCAGTCCGGCTCCCAGGCTGCAGCAATACCACCGATGGCACCACCCATGGAATGGGCAAAAAGATCCAGCGGCAGCTCCGGATGTGCTTTCTTTATGTAGCGGCATGCTTTCAGGAAATCGCGGATATATCGCCTCCATGTATCGATGTGGACCAGAGACGGATCTGCAGTAAGGCGATAGCTTCGGCCATGACCGCAATGCTCCGGAATATATACGTGATAGCCTTCCTTAAGAAAATAATAGGCCACTTCATCATATTTTACTGCTGATTCTGTAAATCCGTGGCTGATGACCACCACACCTTTTGGCGCATCAGACAGATACTGCAGCATGTGGATCTTACCTGTGATCCGTTTGTTTTCGTTGCGAAATGGGTAGTCTGCTCCCGGTACATATAGTTCTCTTCTCCGGGCTGACAGATATGGCTCTACGGTATTTTTCATAGTTTCTTCGTATTCGTTCTCATGTATGATCTGCATATTGATTAAAAACCTCCCTTGCTTTTGGTGTATTGCTTTTTTCTCTGCGATTTATGTTTATCCTTTGTAAGATTTTTGAATGATCGTTGATTTCTGTCTTCTTACAGGATAACAGAATTCACTTCTTCCGGCAATGTTTTTTAGTCCATTTTGCTCTTTAATTTCTGTTGAAAAATACCCGGACATTTTCGCATGTACCGGGCATTTCTGTTATGATTTCTATTATGATTTCTGTTGTGTCAAGCGGATATTCGCAATCCCGAAAAGGACTTCCCTGATTCGGTTAAAAGAATTTCACAATGTCTTCCACATCTTTACGTTTCGGGCGTGCAGGCTCCTCTGCTGCTTTTCCGATTGCAATCACTGCAACTACGGTCTCTGTTTCCGGAATGGAAAGGATCTCACGGAGCTTATCTCCTATACGGAGTCCCATGATCACAGTTCCATAACCAAGCTCCCATGCTTTAAGAACCAGGTTCTCATTCTGAAGTCCCAGATCATAGCAGCCCCAGCCATTTCCAAGTTCATTATCCGGTGTACCGTCTTTCTGGAAACCGGAACGGTTCTGTACAAAAGTAGTAATGATCAGAGCCGCATTCTCTGCCTTGGGCTGGTTCATTTCCGGAAGGCATTCTTTGCTGATCTTCTCTACCATATCTTCAGATGTCACACAGTAATATCTTCCTGTCTGGGAGTTCTTCCAGCTTGGTGCTTCCTGTGCCGCCCTGATTATGGTAAGCAGCTCATCTTTTGTGATCTTTCCCTCCGGGCTGTATTTACGGATGGTTCTTCTCTCTTCGATCAGTTTCTGAAATTCCATATTGATCCTCCTCGTCTGGTGATGCAGAATTTGTGTAATCATTATTAAGTTCTGCGGTTATTGGTATGCTGATTTATATGTTCATATTTTTCATGAAATAATTTTAGCACAATACTGTGTTGAAATCAATTTGTACTGCGAACAACATATGTACTGTAAACATTGAACACTGCTGTTCGCAAAATCACAAGCTTTCTTCTCAGAATTCCAGCATCTGTCTGGAATCTGCACCCTCCTTCTTAAAATCAGAATTCAGAAACTCAATCTTCTTCGGCTGCACCTTGATCAGGTTCATGGTATGCGGCATTTTTTTCAGCGCATCCAGCGGGATCTTCCGAAACTCTGCCGCTGCATTATACTCATCAGAAAACGGTGCCACAAGCTCTGCCTCTCCTGTCACCTGCATTCCCTTCAGTTTGCCAAAGCCCTCATATTTATCAAAAATGGCCAGACACACATTCTTATTCTTTTCCAGTGCGGCAAACTTCTCGCCGCCTTCGGAAAACATCCAGAATGCACCATGATGATACGTATACTCGATAGGTGTGCAGCGCACAAACTCTCCCGCACCCGTTGCCAGTGCACAGGTTTTATTTGCCAGAATATACTCTTCCACTGCTTTCTTCAACTTCGCTTCATCCAGCTTTACACTTTCTGCATCTTTTTTCTTCCAGTAGGACGCCGCCTCTTCATATTCTTCATGGGAAAGATCTGTTTTTTCCAGAATCTCCTCACATTCATCTTTATCCAGGCACAGCGGGATTCCAGTTACACTGTTTACGTTAAACCCACTGTACCAGGTTCCTGTTACCTCCAGGATATCTCCTACTTTATAGTCGGAAGAATACTCGTCATTCTTTTTGATTACTTTGATCTTTGCCATTTTTTTGCGCCTCCTGTTTTTTTTCTATACAAACGGATTATAAAATCTACCAAAACGGATGGTCACTGTAAGGCTGATAATAAGCAGCACAACACCCAGCCCCAGAGTAATGAAATCTCTTTTTACAAAAGGTCTCTTCATATACCAGCTGCGCTTCTTATTCTTTCCGAATCCGCGAAGCTCCATGGCGTTGGAGATCACATCGATCCGGTTCAGACTGGTAAGAATCAGCGGCAGAAGAATATTTACAGAATTTTTCAGCCGGGCAAAAAAGTGCTCATTTTTTCCAAGCTCCACTCCTCTGGCCTGCTGCGCCTGACTGATGCTGTGATAATCCCTCTGGATATCCGGAATGTAGCGCAATGCGATCGCAACAGAATATCCAACTTTATAGGAAATGCCAATGCTGTTCAGACTGGCCGCAAATTCACTTGGATTGGTAGCAGAAATGAAAAGGATCGCTACCGGCAGCGCCACAAAATATTTCAGGGAAATATTCAGCATATAAAACAGCTGCTCCTGTGTCACATCATATCTCCAGAACAGATGACAGATGATATGTTTTGTCCCATACAAAGTCGTACCCTGATTCGGGTCAAACAGAAAAATAAACAGATTGTTCAGAAGCAGAAATACCAGCATAAAAATCATCATAAAGCGGACTTCTTTAAATTTGATCCTGCTGAGTTTAAATGCGGCAATACTCACCGCAAACAGCCCCAAAAGTACCCAGGTATTGTAGGTGATCATGCTGGCAAAGGTAAACAGCAGGAAAAAAGCAAGCTTGGTTGTACCGGTCAGCTTATGGACCACACTCTCCCGCGGCAGATAATTCAGTACTGTTTTAGCAGCCATGGCTACGCACCTCCCTGTCTTCCTTTATGAAACGTTCCACAAACGCTTCCGCCGGTGTGATATCCATATGGTTGGCCAGTGTGAACAGACTGGTCTCCTTCAAGGCCGCCTTCTGTATCAGCTCCGGATCACAGAGAACGGCTGCCGCACTTCTATCTGCAATCAGCTGTCCGTCTGCAAATACCAGTGCACGTGGTGTATATTCCAGCATCAGGTGCATGTCATGAGTGATCATTACAACCGTAACTCCCTGCTCATTTAAACCACGGAGAAATTCCATGATCTCTGTATAATGGTGGAAATCCTGGCCCGCGGTGGGCTCATCCAAAATGATCAGTTCCGGATTCTGCACAAGAACACTTGCAATTGTCACACGTTTTTTCTGCCCGAAACTTAAAGCAGATACCGGCCAGTTACGGAAGGGGTAAAGGCCGCAGATCTTTAAGGTTTCCTCCACTTTTTCCCGAATCTCTGCATCACTTTTTCCCATATTTTTAAGGCTTAATGCAACCTCATCGAAGATCATGGTCTTGGAGATCATCTGGTTGGGGTTCTGCATAACATACCCGATATACTTTGCTCTGTGACGAATATTTTCCTGAAGAAGATCTCTGCCGTCAAAAAGAATCTCACCGGAATCCGGCGTTTCAAAGCCGCACACAAGCTTGGAAAATGTGGATTTTCCGGCACCGTTTTTTCCGACGATGCTGACCATCTCGCCTTTCCCGATAGAAAGACTTACATTGCGAAGTGTCTGATGATCTTTTGTGTAACCAAAACTTAAATTCTTTACTTCCAGAAGAGGTGTTTTTTCTGCTTCTTTTTCTGCTGTCGGCTGAGCATGGAACCAGTTGTGGATCTTTGTTCTGTCTGATTCATTTATGATCACGGAATCCACATGGGAAGGTTTTTTCTCTGGAAGGATATCCACTCCTGCGTAGCGCATAGCTGTCAGATACAATGGCTCGCGGATTCCGTTTTCTCCCAGAAGCCCTGTGGAAAGCAGTTCATCCGGATGAAGATCTGCAAGGATTCCTCCGTCTTTCATAAGAATGATGCGGTCTACATTTCGCCACAGAACATCCTCGAGACGATGCTCGATGATCACTACAGTAGTATCCGTTTTTTCCTGGATCTCATCGATCAGCTCAATGGTCTGCTTGCCAGTGGCAGGATCAAGGTTCGCCAGCGGCTCATCAAAGAGAAGGATCTTTACCTGATCCACCATAACACCTGCAAGACTTACCCTCTGCTTCTGACCACCGGAAAGCTCATGGGGTGCATAGTCCATGTGGTTCTCAATCCCTACCAGTTCTGCCGCATGGCGGGTGATCTCATGCATCTCATTCTGGGGCGTGCAGCTGTTTTCCAGGGCAAAAGCAATGTCTTCCCCCACTGTCAGGCCGATAAACTGTCCGTCCGGGTCCTGTAATACAGTACCAACATGGGCAGACAGCTCGAAAATGCTGCTTTTTGGCGCATCGACGCCGTCTACAGTCAGCTCTCCGGTACATTCACCCGGATTGGAAAATGGATTCAGTCCGTTGATGCAGCCGGCAAGAGTGCTTTTTCCACAACCGGATGATCCGGCAATGAGAACTCTCTCACCTGGATAAATGTCCAGATTGATCCCCATCAGTGTGGGACGTTTCTGGGCACGGTACTGAAACGTAAAATTTTTAAAAGAAATAACAGGAGATTTTTTCTCAGTCATGTATTATTACCTCAATAAATCAATAAAACTTTCATATATTAAGAGAAGAAAAGCCTTTTCATATGCCTTATAAGCACAATGAAAAGGCTTTTTGTCAAAGTTTTACTCCTGGTCCAGAGAACCTTTCTTTGCAATGGTCTTCGTATAAGCCAGGATCAGAAGTCCACCTACTACAGCTCCGGTAATTGTGTTGGAAACTGCTGCAAACGCACCCTGTGCAAATACTTTATTTGCAGGTTCTGCATAGATCAGAATGTCAAGTACAGGAGCCACAACGACCCATCCGATCACATGTGCAACCACATTTGCGATTACAAAAATCGTTACTTTTCCTTTACCGAACTCACCTTCCTGAACATTCAGCTTCTTCGCAAAAACACCGATTACCACACCTACAAACGCAGAAGTGATAACCCAGCTCCACCACGGGCTTCCGCCCCAGGACAGATCTACCAGTGTGTGACCGATGAATCCGATCAGTCCACCTGCAACCGGTCCGTACATTGCTGCCAGCAGAGCCAGTACTGCATACTGAAGGCTGATGTTCGTATTCGGTACCGGACTTGGGATTGCCACAAAACGTCCGAGCACGAAAAACAGAGCCGCACCAATACCGATGGCTACAACATTTTTAATGCCGTTATTGTTGTTCATAGTCTCTTCCTCCCTCAGTTTCTCACAGTGTCTTCATCACAAGCCACAGTGCGGACTCGCCGTGCAGACACATGAGAATTTCTGCTTCATTTATGAAACACGCATAGTATACGACTTTTCTGAAGAAGTTGTCAATGGACAGACGCTTTGTCTTTACGATTTACCACATAAATTCCCACACAGACAAGGAACAGTGCGATCAGGCTTCCCAGATTAAATGCCTGGCGTACTTCTCCCAGGACCAGTGCAGACAAAATTACGCTGAACAGAGGATTTACAAAGCCAAAGATTGCAACCCTGGATACATCATTCCATGCAAGCAGCACTGACCACAGTGTATAAGCCACGGCAGAAACCATTGCAAGATAAAAAATAATTCCAATCCCGGCAGCATTTACCACTCCCAGATGTCCGCCCATTATTTTTCCGATAAGAAACAGAACAATTCCACCCATAGTAAACTGTGTTCCGCTGAGTATTACCGGTGACACTTTTCTGGAAAAAATATTGATCAGTACTGTAGACATTCCATAAGAAAACTGCGCGATCAGGATAAATCCTTCTCCCGTGAGTTTAAATCCTGCATCCAGGGAATTTCCCATCAGGTTGATCACAACAACGCCTGCAAAACCCAGGATACATCCGATCATCTTTCTTCCTGTCATACGCTCCTTACGGAAAATAAAACAGGATAACAGAATCGCGATAAAGTTTCCAAGGCCTGTGATGATCGCACCTTTTACTCCGGAAGTATGCGCCACTCCGATATAAAAGAAGAAATACTGACACACCGTCTGCGCCAGGCAAACCGGTACTGCATATTTCAGGATCGTCCGGTCCGGGATCATCACTTTCCGTTCACTGATGGACGCAAAGATCAGTACCAGAATCCCTGCCAGTGCAAAACGCACTCCCGCAAAAACGATCTGGCTTGCGGTATCTGCAGAATCCACCTGCATCAGACGATATCCTGTCTTGATCAGCGGGATCGCACTTCCCCAGAGAAGACAGCAGACACAGGCAAGTGCCGCCACCACCCAGGTTTTTGTCAACGTTGTTTTTGTTTGTTCCATTTGTTTATTCTCTCTTTCCCAAAACTTCTTCCATCTGACTTAAGATGGATCTTATTTCATTTATTGCACTGATGCTGACATCTCGAAAATCAATCTTTTTCTCTTTTCCGCGAAGTTCCGATTCATAAGTTCTGGCTTTCTCTTCATCTTTGTCCTTATATCTGGCTTTTCCGATCAGCCAGGCATTGGAATCCGCATGATCCGGATATTCCGTACTTCCCTGGATCAGAAAATCCTTCGGCGTTTCTGTCAATGCTGTTTTCAGTTTTTCTGCTTTATTCAGAAATTCTTCCGTTACCTGCGGGTAATGTTCTTTTATATAGAAGAGATTTTTGTGAATACAGGTGGCACTTTTTTCCATCAGTTTCCGTTCTTCCGGATTCTTAAAATTATCATATTCCCCTGGTTTCACTTCCCAGCCACGGATAGACTTACTCAGTTCCATCAGCCAGTACACATGTCGTGAAACATCTTCCGGGAACATGAAATAGGTAGAAAATTCATGATCGATCATCGGCGCAAGGCTGATAATCTCGCCCTCTTTATCACAGAGAAAAGCTACATTCTCATAATGATAATTCTGGTCTCCCTTCAGAACAGAGATCAGTACCTGCATAGCAAGCTGTTCTGCCAGATCTTCGTGTTTCTGAAAAAATTCCGATTCAAAGATGTCCCGGTAATCGTAAAACATCTGGCAATAGTTCACATAATTATCTATATCGACTTTTTTATCCGGATACTTCCGGAAAAATTCCAGAAGATTCAGAAGGGACTCTCCCTCCTTATATGCCACAGGAACTGCGGTTCCATAATCGAGATATTTCTCATTTACCGCCTCATAACCCTCACAGATCGCCAGCTCATACTGTGGCGCAGGCATGAAATATTCATTAATGACCGTTGACCAGAATACCTCTGCATAAGCATATAGTGGTGTGGAAAATGGCTTGGATTTCGTCAGTGGTTTAAAGATCATGTTCCCTGGAAATATGGGGAAATGCTTTTCCCCGCTTACCACACCTACTGCTTCAGCTTTAAGGTTTCCAATGCGGTCTTTGTATTGATAATGTGTAACTTTATAACACATAGCAGTCATATCGTATTGCTTTCCCCTTCAATGTATAAGATGGTTCCCGGCCGGCAAGGCATTCACTTTTCAGCGGACGTTTGACGATGATCTTATCCGGATTCGCCTTGATCGCTGCATCAAAAAGATCCGTTTCCTCAGAGCAAGGTGGTTCCAGTTTCTGGATCAGCTGAAGTTTCTTATTGATCAGGCTGGATTTCTGCCTTGCCGGAAACATAGGGTCCAGATAGATCACGTCTACCGGATCAAGAAGTTTTGACATACATTCCACACTGTTTCCTTCAATCACTTTCATACGACTGGCAATGTCTTTCAGATCTATATTTTTCTTCGCACGGCGAATCGCATCTTTCAGAAGAGCTGCGATCACCGGATTCTGCTCATACAAAGTAACTTCATACCCCTGAGCAGCCAGAAGAAAGGCATCTTCCCCCATTCCGGCTGTGGCATCAATGGCCTTCCTGCCCTCTTTATCAGACTTGGCAGCTTTCACCAGCATCTCATGCTGCAGCCGTCCATTGGTCACTCTGTGCAGCATAGACTCTACGAAATCCCCCTGATAGGTCAAACCAAATCCCGACAGAGATACCCCTTTAGAATCAAACCGGACAGTAAGATAATCCCCCGGCTTATCCTGAATCGGCGCATCCGTCCTCCTGGCAAAAGACTCTGCCTGATCCCTTTGTCCACCCTTTCCAAGGCAGACTACGATTTTATTGTTCATTTTTGTTGTTCTCACTTCCATGGTTGTTTGTGGTAATCCTGAAGATATAAGTATAACATAGTATTACCAAAACATCGTATCATTTTTTTGAGAATGTCACATCATTTCTTAATGTTCCTCTTCCATCATTGCTTCAATCCATGCCTTTTTTGCATCCAATGCATTTGCTACCGCAATTTCAACAGTTTCACCGCAGGTAATGCACCCTGGCAAATCAGGATAAAAAGCCACAAATCCTCCCTCTTCCTTATCTTCTATAATTTCCATACGATAGGGCATTTCCATATAATCATTCAGCGTTTTCATTTTTATTCTCGGTCTCACTTTCGACTATTTGTCTTACCAGCTGGTAGATCGCTATTCCGTCTTTTCGGCCATTTCAACTCACAGCCTCTCAAGGAAGCTGACATAAAAAAAAAGTAAAAATCCTATATACAACGTTTTCTTTTTTCACTCTTGTAATATCTGATCTTTTCGTTTATAATAACCATTGGTTAGTATTGTTCTATATATTATCATAACCGTTGGTTAATATCAAGAGGTGAATTTTATGAATTTTTGTCCGGAAAGGCTGATCCAGCTTCGAACGTCCCTGAATATCAATAAAGCAGAAGCCGCACGCCAGCTGAATATTTCGGCTATGGCATACGGCCGTTACGAACGTGGAGAGCGTGAGCCCTCCTACCAATCTGCATGTTTTATCGCACAGACTTTTCATTGTAATGTAGATTTTTTATATGGAATATCTGACCAGATGGAAGCCGATCAGATCATCATCTCCCGTTCCGAATCACCGGAACTGTATGAACTGGTACAGACGATGCAGACAGACCAGGAACTGAGAAGCAGGATTTTTACTTATGTCAGGGAACTTTCATACAAAAAAACTGAGGAACTGTCCTGTAAATAGAACGGTTCCTCTGATATATTTTTCTTATATAGGGAAAATATCCATTATAAATATAGAAAATAACTCCCTTCTTCTTCCTGATTTATTCCCAGTCACTTCTCCTGTTTTTGTAGTCCTCATCAATCTGCCTTTTCCAGCTTTCATCAATACCTGCATCATTTCTGAATACAGAAATCGCTTCTCCGATCACCTGGTAATTCAGCATAGTTCCTCTGCTGTCACAATTATAATTTACCGCTCTGTCTTCACTGATGCCAAATCTTCCTGCCGTTTGTACCGCATCTATGTTTGCTCCCAGAAAAAGGAACTCCCAGCCATATCTGGATTTCTGACGCTCGATCATTCCTTTCACCTTTTTGGCACTGTAATAACGACTGGCATTTTCTTCCCCGTCTGTTATGATAACAAATAATGTATGCTCCGGCACATCCTCCATTCTGGCATATTTATGTACATTTCCAATATGATGGATTGCCCCTCCGACAGCATCCAGAAGTGCAGTACATCCTCCCACAAAATACTCTTTTTCTGTTAAGGGCCTGATCTTCTCTAAATCTACCCTGTCATGAAGAACTTCTGCCGTATTATCAAAAAGCACCGTAGAAACCAACACAGAACCTTTTTCTTTTTTCTGCTTTTCGATCATGGAATTAAATCCCCCAACCGTATCTCTCTCAAGTCCTGCCATAGAACCGCTTCTGTCAAGGATAAATACAATTTCTGTCGTCTCTTCCCTCTCGCACTCCCTGCCAAGTTCCCTGTCAAACTGGTTAAGGACTTTTCTCATATTGCCCGGAATTCTCTTCCTGCATTCTTCCCGCAGCTCCTCCGGCACTCCATAAAAAGCTTCCGCAATACTACCCGCAATAGCCGCCAGAGTATCTGTATCACCACCAATAGAAACTGCATTTCTTACAGTATCCTCGAAATCCTCTGCTTCCAGAAAAGCAATGATTGCTTCCGGTACTGTTTTCTGACAGCTCTCCACATGACGATAAAATGGCCTGATCTCATCCAACGTTCTGTTCAGATTATAATGAAATTCTCCTGTTACATATTCCCGGATCTCTTCCTTTGACTTTCCATTTCGGGCAAGAAAAATACAGCTGGCCGTTGCCTCAGCACCTTTAATTCCTTCCGGATGATTATGTGTCACCTTTGCTGTTGCCCTTGCTACTGCCCGGGTCTGTTCCAGATCCGGATATAACCATCCTGCTGCCGACACACGCATCGCAGAACCATTTCCATAGCTTCCATAAGGTTCCGGATGATCCGCCATAAGCCACTGACGAAATCTTCCGCCATACCCTGCTCTTGGATATCGTCTTCCCCATTTACGCATCTGATTCTGAACAGCATTTTCAATTGTTTCTTCATCCGCATTTATTCCGGTTTCCATTAAAGCTTCTGCCACCGCGATTGTCATTACAGAATCATCTGTAAAACGACATCCCCATGAAAACAGTTCAAAATCTTTTGTCTTATCGCCTCTGTCAAATTCAAATGGACTTCCAATAATATCTCCTAAAATCGCACCGTACATATATGCCTCCTGTCCCCGGAACCAATCCGGTAATCTTGTTTTTTTATTGTGATTTTATAATACACGAGTTTTATACCAGTATGGTCGCTGAACCGGCGACATTTTTATAAGCTAGGAATAAAATATCCATTTGCACTCCACTTTGCTGCATTCAGACTCCCAGTATTTCATTTGTGTATTTAAACAAAATCGTATTCAACTGCATGATATCATACTGTCTGTCTATAAGCGCTTTCTGCACGATCAGATCCACCTTACTGCTTGGGCTGAATGCCCAGTCTGCTCTCGCCAGAAGATCTTTTGCCTGTTCCAGATTTAATTTCAGAGCAATACACAATGCCATAACTGTTTTTTTCTTTGGATGATAATGGCTGTCACACTGGATTTTTGAAAAATGCTTCCTATCAAGATTGGCCGCTTTCCACACATCCTTATTATCCATTCCCGATCTTTCTATCAGCTCGAACAGTTTTTCATGAAAACTCGGTCCGATCTGATTCAGCTGCTCCTCCAGGGACATCTCGCCCCATCCCAATGCTTCCCTGGAAAAAGATGCCTCATAAAAATTTCCTTCTGGAAATTCATCAGCAGGATAACCGTTTCGATTCTCATACTCTGATCTTCTGTCCCGGCGAAATGGTTGAGAATATTCTGCCGCATAATTTTGATTCACATAATTTTCATCAATGTAAGAATCTACAACATCTACAATCTGACTGGAAAGCTGAAATGATTCTTTGTCAAATACCGCAAGAATGATATTCATCTCATGCTCAGCAAGAAATTTGCCGAATGTAGAAACTGCGATCTCAAGAGCCATATCTTTCGGAAATCCATACACACCCGTTGCGATCAGCGGAAACGCGATACTTTCACAATTCAGCTCTGCTGCTTTTTTCAGAGATTTCCAGTAACAACTTTCCAGTATTTCAAATTCATGAGATTTTCCCCCCTTCCATACAGGCCCAACGGTATGGATGATATACTTTGCGGAAAGATTATACGCATCCGTTACCGCAATCTCTCCCCGACGGATTTTTCCGATCTTCCACCTTGCCCGAAGTAACTGTGATTTTCCTGCCGCCTTATAAATCGCATAATCCGTGCCACTGCCGTAAACTGGATTGGGATTCGCCGTATTTACAATGATATCCGCTGTAATTTTTGTGATGTCATTCTGTATGATCTTAAATGGCATAGCATACCTTCTTTCTGTTATTCACGTTTATGAATATAATATTTCCTGGACTAATTATCTCTTTTCTTATCATACCATAAACCGATATTTCAGCGATATCTATTTTTCTTCCGTAGTGTGCTCCTGCCCCAAGAGCTTTTTTATGTCACTGGAATATTATGAAGAAATTTCCCATAACCAAAAAGCTGAACCAGATTTTTCATCTGGTTCAGCCATAACGATTCTATATATTTCATTATCTTAAAATCCGATCTTTCCTCAGACTCACACAGGAAAAGCTGTACTTCACAACCAGGATCAGGTACATCACACCAACCACCAGGATGGCCATGATACCTGTTTTGAAAAACAGATGGGATACCATTGTAACGATCAGCAACAGCCCGATGGCTTTGCTCATAAAAATATAGGTCTTGTAAGAACTCTGATAGATAACTTCCTTCTCCGCCTCATCGCAGCTCTCCAGCCACTGCTGCTGAAATTTCCTGGAGGAAATATCTCCTCTTTTTTCCGGATGCACTGTCTGAAGCAGCTTGATATATCTGGCCTGCATGATTCCATTATAAAAGAAACAAGCTACAAACAGCCCACAGGCAATGAGAATATTAATCGCATTTTTATTACTGGATTCGATATATCCTATCTAGTATCCATTTGCAAGAAGAAAAATGCAAAATACTTGTGAGATTACATTAACACATTGCAGGATCGCTCCATATTTTTCTTCCTGATAGCTGACAAGATCCGCCTCCTCATCTTCCGCAGTCTCGATTCTTTCGCAGACTTTACCCAACTTTCTCAGGCAAATCTCTCCTGCCAGAACAGAAATAATATTTATCACCAGCATCCCTGGAGCCAATATACTCTGAACCATCTTTGTCCACGTTGTCAGAAATGCTTCCAGATTCCCATGAAAGTAATACATAAAAACACCGAAAAAGCCTCCAAGCACACCTCCAAACACCATTGCCAGAAGCATTTTCACACTGAATTTCTTAACACTTTTTGTCTTATTCTCCTGTTTCATCTTCATCCTCCTCATACATGAAAATGTCCTCTACACTTACCTGAAAGATCCGGGCGATCTTAAGCGCCAGTGTTACAGACGGTGAATAATCGCCTCTCTCGATCAGGCTGATCGTCTGCCTGGACACCCCCGCCAACTTCCCCAGCTCAGTCTGATTAATCCCCTGGCTGGAACGGTATTCTTTTAGACGATTTAACAGTGGCAATTCAGGCCCTCCTTTTGCTGTTTGTTTTGACAAGTTTTCTTGTCATTTCATGGTTTTATCTTAGTATTGACAACTTTACTTGTCAATATGTTTTTGACAAATATTGTTGTCATTTATTCAGGAATGAAAATAAGCAAGGCAAAATGCGATGAATGGAGATATAAGTATCCAGAACTGAATACCTACCAGAGATATGCCAAAGTGCCTTCTCAGAAATTGAGCGATCACCTTATGCAGGCTCTATTTGATGAGAAAAAGAACTAAAAGAAAAACCTTACCGATATTCTTTTTACTTCTGAAAATCAGTAAGGTTTCTTTATATACATTATGAAATAAAATTTTTATCTCTTGAATAATCACAAAATGTTGCCATTTTGTTGCCAATCACTAAACAAATTTGCTTGTAACCCGCATAAATGCTGGTATCTTGTAATTGTGTGGATTATTCGAATTCGACAATTACTAATCAATTTTGTTTAGAGATTATTTGTTGTCGTGTTCGCTTTTCTTTCAATTACTTGATTTATCCATATTATCCTGCCTATATGGGCTAATGTTATCAGTTTGTTATCGCTGTTGATAACGCTCGCTCCGTAACTGTGGATAATAGCAATATGTTGCGATTCAAATTATAAGCGAGTTTGCTTAGGAAAACAACACCATATTGCAAAATACAATAAACAAATATTTTTTCCACTATCCCAACAAACTGGAAGTTATCTATTTCTCCTCTTCGTTAAGACCTAGTTCATTACATATTACTTGCTATCC
>OGPZ01000617.1_pt1 | contig 30445 bp, 25 predicted proteins | sample 1553111 | NCBI WGS metagenome assembly OGPZ01 (sample SAMEA2579968, study PRJEB22360) | human gut metagenome
GCCTGCCATAGGCTCGTCATCAACGACCATCACCTGATACATCGGTTCTTTCCTCCTTTTCCGATACTCCTATGATGACACTTAATCCTTCTTCCATGTTGCGTATCCGGAATACCGCTTTTCCATTGTACAGAAGAAACATTCTTGCATAGGTGTTTGCCAGCCCCATTCCTCCGATTTCCATCTCTATGCTGCTTCCCCTGGACATAATCTTTTCCCGGATTTTTCTCATTTTTTCATTTAATTCTTCACGTACTTCTTCTGTTGCCCCCTGTCCGTTATCCCGGACTTCAAAGTACCAGCCGGTTTCATCACGCCAGCCCTTTACCTGAATTTTCATGATATTTTTGCTGTTATTATATCCATGCTGTATACTGTTCTCTACCAGCTGCTGCAACACGATCTTGGGAAGCTGTTCCTGTTTTACGGATTCTTCGCAGTCCACCTTCACTTCCAGACGATGTTCATATCTGGATTTCAGAAGGAAAATATAACGGTCAAGATACTCCAGTTCTTTTTCTACAGTTGCATATCTCTCCTTTGTGCTTGTGGAATACCGGAGCATTGCCGCCAGACAGCCACAGATCTCACAGATCTCCTCATCACCGTCCATGATGCCCCTGCTTGATATCACATTCAGCACATTATAGAGAAAATGCGGGTTTACCTGCGCCTGCAGAGTATCAAACTGTGCCTGCAGCTGCAGAAGCGACATTCTCTTTTCTTTGACAATAGATTCGTTCAGACGCTGCATCAGATTCTGATATGCAATACCAACAGCCTGCACTTCATCATCTGTAGCCGGCACTTTAAGTTCTGCATCTAGATTCTCAATGCCTGTTTTTTCCATCTGATCTTTCAGAACAGTAAGCGGTCTGGAAAGCCTGCTTGCAATAAAAATCACCACCCCCATGGAGATCACAAAACAGCCAACCGCCATTCCAAGAGCGATCATCAGTGCTTCTTTCATACCTGCAACAATTTCTGTTTTCTCTTCTAGCGCCACCACCCGGATTCCGTAATTGTTGGACACTTCTGATGCCGAAGTCCACATACTGGCATCGGAAGAAACGGTTATGGAATCCATTTTTGTTACAGCAGGATGTTTTTTGATATAACGGACCAGTTCGTCCGGCAGCCCTTCGGAGCGGTACAGAACATGTCCGCCTGGAAGAAATGCCACTACTTTGATATCACTGTCCGGAATCTCAAAAATATCTTTCAGTTTCTCTGTGGCATACTGAACCTCAATATATCCAAAATCACCCCCCTGAACTTTTCTCACCAGAGAAAAAACTTCTTCGCTTTCCCGGATCCCCCATCCATCCATATGTGGTGCTACCAGAATCGGCTTTCCATGTCTTCTTGCCGCAGAATCCAGCCAGTCAATAGCGGTAGTATTCCGGGCTTTGTTGGTGATCTTGGAACCGGTATTGGTACTGGACGCCACATCTCCGAACTCGTTAAAAATAATAACTCTGTAAAAATTGCTGTTGATATAATACATGGAAATTCCGGAATTCAGGGTATCCAGAAGCTCATTACGTTCAATGGTCTTGCTGTAGGTACTGCTTCCATAATACTTTGGAAGTGTTTTCATGGCGTTAAGCATATCCGGATCTGACAGAATATAATCCGTCACATGTTTCATGGAATCTACAGTAAAATCAACATTCGCAGCAGTCTGCCTGGAATAAAATTTCAGGCTTTGAGCTGCCTTTTCTGACAGTCTCCGGGAATTAAAGTTATAGCTGACTACTCCCAGAATTGCCGATATAAAAAATATTACAATGGAAAAACCAAAGATCAGTTTTGTACGGAATTTCATAAAAACACCTCACATCTTTTATTGAAAAACTGTATATAGCAACAAACAGATACCCCGCCTGCACAGCAGAGTATCTGTTTTTCTCAGTTGCACAGCATCTTAAATCATACCATACAATTCTGATCTTGCATATTTGGTAACCTTTTTTGCATCAGCCTTTGACAGCTCCGGCTACCATACCGTCTACGATCTTCTTGTTGAAAAACAGGAAAAGGATCAGCATCGGGATAGTGATTATCAGTACATCTGCAAACAGCAGGTTATAAGAACTGGAGTATCTGCCCATAAAGTTATAAAGAGTAAGCTGAACTGTTACATTATCATTTCCCGGAAGGAAGTACAGCGGGTTAGTAAAATCGTTGAAAATTGTTACCGCATTCAGGATGATAATTGTGGATGTAACCGGTTTCAGAAGAGGGAAAATAATCTTTACAAACAGATTGCTTCTTGTACATCCGTCGATGTATCCTGCCTCCTCAAGCTCTACAGGAATTGTATTCATAAAACCTTTGTAAAGCATGATGGTAAACGGAATCTGAAGTGCTGTCTCAACCATGATCATACCAAACATGGTTTTGTAAATGTGAAGTCCCTGCATAATCCAGATTGTAGGAAGGATTGCAGGAGGAATCATAAGACCTGTCATAACAAGTGTATCCACGATCTTTACAGGTCTGTCAGATCTTCTCTGAAGAACATAGCCTGCCATGGATCCTACAATGATAAGCACGATCAGGGATCCTATCGTAAGGATAATACTGTTCTTAAATGCTGTGATGATCTGATAATTATTTGCGGAAAATACTTCTTTGAAGTTGCTCCACATCCACTCAGTCGGAAGGGAAAGTCTCAGAAGGTTTGCTTCTTTTCTGTCCTTCAGTGCATTGATCAGCATGAAAAGAAACGGTACTGCAAAAATGAGAATACCGAAAACACATCCAAGGATGTCTCCTAATAATGTAAGTCTTTTCTGTTTTTTCATTTTAGTTGTACACCTCCCTGCTGTTAAGGAATTTCTGAAGCGGGAATGCGATGATCGCAATTACCGCAAACATGATAACGTTTCCTGCTGTAGACAGACCGAAGAATCCTGCTGCGTACTGTTTGTAAACAACGGATGCAAGTACGTCTGTTACAAATCCAGGGCCACCTTTTGTCATAGCCCAGATCAGATCGAAGCAGCGAAGTCCGCCGATCAGGGAAAGTGTGATAATGGTATTTGTTGAAGAACGAACCAGTGGCATTACGATGTTTCGAATAGTCTGCCAACGGGTTGCACCGTCGATAGAAGCAGCTTCATAATAGCTGGAATCAATAGATGTGATACCGGCAATAAAGATTACTGTGGAAATACTGACACCTTTCCATACATCAACCGCAATTACGGAAAAAAGGGCAAGATGTGTATCACCCAGCCAGTTAGGTCCGGAAATTCCAATAGCTGCAAGAACTGTGTTGAAAAGTCCCTTGCTCGGATGCATCAGTGCCTTAAAAATAATACCGATTGCTACTGCACTGACAAGGTTTGGGAAAAACACAAGAGATCTTAAGAAATCTTTTGTCTTGATCTTACTTGTCAGGAACAATGCGATAAAGAATGCAATGATTACTTTCAGTCCACTTGTAAGGACTGCATAGATCAACGTATTTTTTACAGATATACTTAAGGAGTTTTCACTGAAGAATGTTTTATAGTTATCAAGGCCGCAGAATGTAAATGATTTCAGATCCCATACAGTTAAGCTGAAAAACAGTGATGTCACCATCGGGATGATGAAGAAGATCACAAAAATCAGTACTGCCGGAAGAAGAAACCATAAACTGTATATTTTCTTTTTGTTCATGCTTCATTTCCTTTCCGATTTCCAGATGTCTGGCTGACATTAAAGCCGGCCGCCTGAAACACAGACGGCCGACATACATTTACTTATTTCCAGTCAAGTCCAAGCTGTGTTGCCTGTTTCTTGCAGTCCTCATCGTAAGCCTTTGCAGCTTCCTCTGCTGTAGACTGTCCTGTTGCAACCTCAGAGCAGATATACTCGCAGTTTGTTCCTTTTACAGATGTCTGGAACTCCATTGCAACATTTGTTTTTCCTGTGTCAAAGTATTTCTCCTGAGCCTCTTTAACTCCGTCATATGCGTCATCCGGAAGCTCATATCCTTTAATACAATATGGGCCGTCTGGTTTCTGTGCTTCTGTGAAAGCGTCAAGTGCCTCATCAGATGTATAGAACTCCATAAATCTTAAGATATCATCTTTTTTGTCGCTGTTAGCGTTTCCGTAAATAGCTGTTGGCTCCCAAACTGTAAGGCCATGGTTGTCAGCGTCATCTCCCGGAACACCCATAACACCGATTTTGTTTACATCGTCTCCGTAGAGCTCATAGATGCTGGAAAGTGCCTGGGAAAGAATGAACCAGTGAGCACCCTCGCCGTTTACAAGCTTATCGCATGCATCTGCGTATGTAGTTGCTGTGTAATCCTCGTTAAAGTATGGCTGAAGGTCAGCGAGTTTCTGGAAGCTCTTAAGGCCAGCCTCTGTTGTAGCATATTTAGCTTCACCAGCTTCGAATTTCTCTGAGAAATCCGGCTCTGCTGCAAGTACATTGTAGTGATCTCCAAGGTATGGAACCTGAATTGTCCAGGAATCTCCAAGAGATCCGATAACTGCTGTCTCACCAGCCTCTTTCAGAGTATCACAGTTCTTGAGGAAATCTTCCCATGTGTCCGGAACCTCAAGGTCATACTGCTCATAAAGATCTTTGTTGTAAAGGATACATCCAAGGTTTGTAGCGGTAAGCGGTACACCGTATACTGCGGAATCAGAACCTGCGCTTACTGCTGATGCGAATGTATCGTCAAGGCGGCTAGCCCACTCCTCACCGGAAATGTCGATGAAGTTGCTCTCCGGGTCAAGCTCGTTGAGCTTAGCACCTGAGTTGTATCCGCAAAGATCTGTCATCTCGCCGGATGCAAGTCTTGTTTTTACCTGGTTATCTCCGTCACCACCTGATGCACGAAGCTCTGTCTCGATGTGGATACCTGTCTCTTTCTCGCAGAGATCAAATACTGCCTGATATCCGGCAGATGCTGTATCCGGATCGATCAGGAATGTAAGAGTAGCCTCTTTGTACTCCCATTTGCTGTCGGAATCTTTGTCATCAGCTGCAAGTACGCTTGTTGCGCCTGCAAGTGTTGTTCCCATCATTGCTGCACAGAGCAGAACACTGAGCATCTTTCTTTTCATGTTTCGTCCTCCTTTAATTTCGACGTTCCTCATTACTTGATGATGCTATTTTAACAATTTGGACACAAAAAATACATGGATTATCCAATCCTTCCACATGGATTATTGAGCACTTTGTATATGGAATATGTACTTTTTTCGTCATGTGGACGACATTTTGCATGGATATTTCTGTTTTGTACATGGAAAAAGAGCCGCCCTGTTGTGATATTTTACCACAAACATGGACGGCTCTGACATTCCAGTTTCTTCTATATTATATAAACTTACAGAATATCAATATGCTCTCCCGCAAGTGCTTTGTTCATGCTTCGTACTGCACAGAACTTACCACACATGGAGCAGGTATCATCATACTCTGGCTTGCGCTCATTCCACATACGTTTGGCTGTTTCCGGATCCATGGCACATTCCCACTGTGCTTCCCAGTCCAGTTTTCTTCTGGCATCTGCCATCTTATCATCAATCTCGCGGGCTCCGCGGACACCTTTTGCAATGTCTGCTGCATGAGCAGCAATCTTGGAAGCCATGATTCCCTGTTTTACATCCTCAAGGTTCGGAAGTGCAAGATGCTCTGCCGGTGTTACATAGCAGAGGAATGCGGCTCCGGACATAGCAGCGACTGCGCCACCGATTGCAGATGTGATATGGTCATATCCCGGTGCAATATCCGTTACAAGAGGTCCTAATACATAGAACGGTGCTCCCTGGCAGATAGACTGCTGTACTTTCATGTTTGCCTCAACCTGATCAAGCGGCACATGTCCTGGTCCCTCAACCATAACCTGAACGTCTTTTTCCCATGCACGTTTAGTCAGCTCGCCAAGGCGTACAAGCTCCTCGATCTGGCATACATCTGTTGCATCAGCCAGGCATCCCGGACGGCAGGCATCTCCAAGAGAAATCGTAACATCATACTCACGGCAGATGTCAAGAATCTCATCATAATATTCATAGAACGGGTTCTCCTCGCCTGTCATGCACATCCATGCAAAAACAAGGGATCCTCCTCTGGAAACGATGTTCATTTTTCTCTTGTGGTTGCGGATCTGGTCGATGGTTTTTCTGGTGATTCCGCAGTGAAGAGTTACGAAATCTACACCATCCTGTGCGTGAAGTCTTACTACATCAATGAAATCCTTGGCTGTCAGTGTGTCAAGATCTCTCTGATAGTGGATAACGGAGTCATAAACCGGAACCGTTCCGATCATTGCCGGACACTCGCTTGTCAGTTTGCGACGGAATGGAATGGTGTTTCCGTGGGAGGACAGATCCATAATGGCATGTGCGCCCATGTTTACAGCTTCCATAACTTTCTGCATTTCCACATCGTAATCCTTGCAGTCTCTGGATACACCGAGATTTACATTGATCTTGGTGCGGAGCATGGAACCTACGCCTTCCGGATCAATACATTTGTGGTTTTTATTTGCACAGATTACTACTTTTCCGGAGGCTACCAGCGGAAGAAGTTCCTCTGTTGTCATTCTCTCTTTTTTTGCTACAATTTCAAGTTCAGGTGTGATGATGCCTTTACGGGCAGCTTCCATCTGTGTACTGTAATTTCTCATGTAAAAAAATCTCCTTTCGTGTCAACATCTGATGTCTGATTTTGGAAAATACACAAAAAACCGGCTGTCGCAACGCGTATGCATTACAACAGCCGGCTCTTAATCTTTCGTACTTAAATGAAAATCCTGTGTACTTCGAAATGTCTTCTGTACTCTCTGATCTTCTGTATTTTTAAGAATCCTTGGTGCATATGTCCCTACGTTGGCATTATCCAAATCAGGTTATGGGTCAAGACATTTACAGTCTACTCTCAGCTCGCTTCAGCGGGCCCCCCTGTTTTCATATGTTGGGGACTTTTGTCGTCCATGAGATTATTATAGTATAACAGAAAAAATTTGTAAACCGCATTTCTGCATTTTATGACTTTTTCTTTCGACAAAACCTGAACTGTGTTGATTTTTCTTATGCTCTCTCCCCACAGTCCGCCATACATGTACAGATCGTTTCTTTATGATTTCTGCAATTGAACCGTTTACCCTGACAAGCCAGAAAGGCCAGCAGTTTTCGAAAATATTTCCGGCGTTTTTCTTTTTTCTTCCGTTCTTTTTCAAACTGAGTTTCAAATCCCTGATTGATTATTGCTCCGATCATGGAATATGTATCATCATATTTCATACTGCTCTCCTCCTTTTATTCTGCATGGATGTTTTTTATTTATCTACATCATAGCGGAATGTCGGAGTTGCTTCCATGGTCTGAAATAATCAATTTAATTGACTTTATTTATTCTTTCTTCTGTACTGACTCGGTGTGTCGTTGTGCAGCTGCCGAAAAGCACGGATGAAGCTTTCCGGATTTTTATATCCTACCTTGTCACTGATATCTTCTACACTGAGCTGGCTGTAGAGAAGAAGCTGCTCTCCCTGCTGCAGTCGGATCTCTGTAAGAAAATTGGAAAATGTTTTTCCGGTAATGGATTTGATCAGTTTCGAACAGTATGGCACGGAAAAATGGAATTTCTCCGCTAACTCATTTAAGGTTACTGTGCTGCAGTTTCCCATTATATAAGCAAGCATTTCGGATTCCTGCTCTGTCCGTTCTCTTCTGCTATCCGGAATACTCACATTGTTTCCGTGGCGTCTCGTCAGCTCCACAAAAAACAGTGTAAGAATGCTGCAGATAATCCTGTCCGAAAAACTGTCACCTGTTTTCTGCTCTCTGTACATATCCAGAATGTAATTGCGGATAACCGTATCATTCTTCGTATGAAAAAGAAGGTAGCGAATTTTTTCCCGGAAATACAGATTCCCTACAAAAAAACTGGAAATCTGGGTTTTATCACGGACTGTATTATAGAAGATGTCCATGAATGTACTGCGGCGGATCAGAATATTCAGAATGATGCTGTCATCCTCCACCGCCAGAATTCCGTGTCTGACATTCGGAGCAATCAGACACAGATCTCCGGCTGTCAGTTTCTCCGTGGAATCCTGAAAAAAATTATTGCAGTTTCCGGACAGTACATATATCATCTCAAAAAAATCATGTTCATGATAAAACAGTGGAAAATATCTGGGATGTTTTACCAGGCTTACATTATATCCCGTTGGAATAAACATATCTTCTCTGGAATATTCATTTATCTTTTCCGGATGGACTGCCCATTCCACATCTTTTTCAAATTCGCAATGACCGGAATGACGTTCCTCGAATTTTGCAATATTCTCCGGAGTTTTTTCCATAAAATAATATTCCCGGTGAATCTTCTCATCATATTTCCATGTGTTCAGTTTCCGGACCAGATCTTTATACTCTGTTTTTTCTCGTTCCATATCTAAGCTTCCATTTTCCTCGGAATACCACCTGATTACTGTGCCGGCTATTTTCCATGCGTACCGCTTAATTCATCTCTTCGGTTTTCCAGCAGTTTTTCATTTGCTTTTTCATACTCGTTGAATTCTGCGGTAATCTGATCATCTGTTTTGGACGCATCCGGGTGATACCAGCTTTTTGCCTGGAAATAAGACGCAATCTCTGCAGTCTGGAATGCTCTTCCGTGGCGGGCAAAGATTTCGTTGATTGCATTCTGGATATCATCCAGGCTTAACCCTGCAATTTCATCTGCGCTGAGATATCTGACATTAACATCCGGCAGTATGTATTCTGAGGAATCTGATGTGGAACTGCTCTGCTCTGTAGAAGTACCTCCACCTGAAAATTCCTCAATATTCTCCGGTATTTCTCCTGTTTTATCTTCCACCGTACAGGTAAATCCATCCTGAATATCTTCGGAAGGATCTGCCATCCACTGATTGAGACCTGAAGGTGAGCAAGCCGTACCTTTCGTCATCCGTAAAATCGGATACAATTCAGAATTGGCGTCTACCGTCATATTTTCAAAGAAAACTCTCGGACTTGCAAAGCCAAGAGAACAGAATTTATCAATGGAATCTCCGGCTTCTCCCTCAAAATTTTCCCAGAACATATCAATGGGCGATCCGCTGAAATAAAGGCTGTCCGTCTCATCAATCGGATTTAAATTTCCATCTTCCAGCCGAACTCCTTTAAAAAACCATTCCTGTCCTGTTGCGATCACGCCTTCATCGTATGCTTCGTAATAAAATTCATAACTTCCCTTATACTTCCGGAAGAAAACAGAATCCTCTTCTTTTACACATCTTTCATCAAGACTGCTGTAATCGAACTCCTGATACTCCGAAGCGCTGACGATTTCCTGATCCGAAGTAATCTCCCAGGATTCTCCTGATTTTCTCAGCATCTGAAAATGCACTCTGCCATCATAGATAACGGCAAAAATTTCCGGGCTACCATCCCCGTCAAAATCTTTCGGAAATGCCGCCAGGATTCCGCTGTCTGTATCCGGAACCAGACCGGAACTGTTATCTTCGTTTCTGTGAAGACTGCGAACATAACTCTGATTTCCCATATATCCCAGTCCGCTTATCTGAGATACCACATTGACTGCATCGGAAGCATTATTAACAACCGACGAAATTCCGGAATCTGCCTGCTGCTTTTCTGCTGATACTGTACTTCCCGGAATGACAGATAAACACATTCCTGCTGACAGCGCTGCAATGATATATTTCTTTTTTCTCATACTTTCCCTCCCTGTTAGACATTCAGGATATCCATCCGCTTTGTACTGCCTGCTGGTACAGATCATCCATTCTGTCCATTTCCATATCGTTGGCATTTGAAGACAGCTGTTCCTGATAGAGTTCTTTTGCCTTCTTATAATATTCCTGAAATTTGCTGTAGTCTCTTGTATCTTCTGCTTTTTTCCCCTGGACTGCTACTTCCAGAAAAGCCAGGTTTTTGTAAGTGCGGTAGTCTTCTCCGTAAGTTTTCAGCATTTCCTGAAGTTTTTTCTGTGCATTGGCATAGTCATCCATATTCTGGTAAAGAACTGCAATATTACATGCCGTATCGTAGTCTCCCATTCCACGGGATTCAATCTGGTCAAAAATCTCCAGTGCGCTCTGATAATAACCGGAATCTCCGGTGTCTGCGCCAAGATCACTGTATACCTGTGCCAGTTCTTCCAGTATTCCGATGTTATTTTCTGACGGAAGTTCTTTCCTTGCCTTTTCCAGGAACTGTGCCTGCTGTTTTTTGCTGTCAATGCTGTCGTTCTGCTTATCCATGCATTTTACAGCCATGATATAAGAACGCATCTGAATATAGGAATCTCTGCTGTTCTCGGCACAGTCCCTGAAAATTTCTTCCGCGCTGCTGTAATCTCCGGTATTGTACTGGATTTCTCCTTTTACATAAGAAACATCCGCAGTGCTGAGGCCTTTGTCCGCTGCTTCATTCAGAAGTTCTTCTGCCTTGTTTGTGTTTCCACAGTAAGCTTCCGCAATGGCATAATCACGGTAATAACTTCCATTTTCGGAATTAATGCGGATGGCCGATTCATATGCATTGGATGCGTTTTCATACTCTTCAAGCTGAGAGTAGGAATCTCCCAGAAGATAATAGACACTGTCCAGAGAAATATCCCGTTTTATTTTTGAATCAGCCAGAATGGTATCATTGATATATTTAACACAGTCCCTGTATTTCTTTTCACGGTTAAGAGCCTCTGCTTTATCCAGATAAACGTCTGCTTTGTCCGGATAAATCCGGATTGCCTTCTGATACCAGGTATCCAGATCTTCATAATTGCCATCGCTGATGCTCTCTTCCATTTTTGAGACTGCTTCTTTATAATCTGCCTGTCTTTTTTTATCGATCTGATGATATCCGACCAGAAGAACCGCTGTACCCATAACTAAGCAGCCTGCTATAATTCCTGCAATCATGTGTGTTTTTTTCGGCCCGGTGTTATCTTCAGTCAGCTTATTCAGATCCGCATAGAGCTCTTCTGCACGCTGATATCTTTTTTCAGGGTCTGGTTCCAGGCATTTCATCACAATCGCAGCCAGTGTCTTGTCTGTTTCCGGCTTTAATTCCAGTAATGGCCGTACACGTCCGTTCTGGTCCATAACAGGCTTGCTTCCTGTAATAAGGTGATAGATTGTCGCTCCCAGGCTGTATATATCCGCTCTTCTGTCAATTTTTTTCCAGCGGAAACGATCCGTTTCACGTTCATTATACCGGATTGCCGCGATCTGCTCCGGCGGCGCATACCCCGGAGTATATCCGGTTACATACGCAGCTCCGCCTCCAAGACTGAAGGAAATATTAAAATCAATGAGACAGATATTTCCATTCGGCATCAGCATAATATTTCCGGGCTTCAGGTCGCTGTGAATCACCGCCGGATTCTGATTATGAAGATATGCCAGGGTTGCTGCAATCTGTTTCATCCAGATAATAATAGAACGTTCCGGAAATACGGTTCCTGCATCCAGGTACTGCTTGAAAGATTTTCCGGGAATAAATTCCATAACCGTATAAACACTGCCATTATCTTCCACAAAGTTGAATACCTGCGGGAGGCAGGTGTGTTTCAGATTTTTAAGCACATCTACCTCTGTCCTGGTATTCATCAGATCCTGGATATCTGTATTGACTTTTTTCAGGACTACATATTTATTCAGGTTTCTGTGATACGCCTTATATACCGTGCCACCGTTTCCGGCTCCGATTTTTTCTATGATCTCGTATGTATTGTCGATATATTTCTGCATTTTCTGGCAACCGTCCTATTTGCTTTTTGCTGTGAGAGTTCCGCTTCCTGCCGGCATCTTTACAGTCAGAACCGCCAGATCGGTACAACCCTCTGTACCGGACAATCCATCTCCAAAAGGATCCGGAATATCACTGAGATCCTGATATGGATTTTCTGCATATCCACGTGCCTGCAATGCTTCTGCATTACTGCTGTTCCAGCTTCCTGTAAGGCCGGATGGCTGCAGGCTGGCAGCCAGACTATCCTGTCCCTGTCCGTTTGTAACAGAACCGGAAGCACAGAGAGTTACACTGTCGTCAGATTCTACCTGATAAACTTCAACAGCAGTTGCTGCCTCCGGTGTTTCATCACCGGAATCATATCCATAACACCAGGTTGCAAAACCGATTTCAATTTTTCCCTGATAATTCATAAGGAAACAGTCCTGTGTATTTCCATAGGACAGGCTTTCCATCGGGGTTTTCATTCCTGTTGATGTCATCTGGGAAGTCTTTAATTCCACGGTTCCGTTTTCTTCCTTATAAATTCGGAAACCCAGACTTCCGCTCTTTACCTCCACTACAAGAAGTTCTTCTGCTCCGTCTCCGTCCAGGTCTCCCCTTGTTTCTGCCAGACGTCCGGTCAGAGCGGAAGCAGATGTCTCCCCGTATGTAAATGGAATCTGTGTATCTGCCCAGCTGACAGGTGGAAGTTCTTTCGCAAGTGTATTTTTTACATAATCTTCCAGAAGATCTCCGGTGCCAGAAGGTGTTTCGGCTGTCTCTGATGTACCTTCTGTTCCGGATGTTTCATCGGTTCCTGATGTTTCATCAGTTCCAGATGTTTCGGAATCTTCGCCGGTTTCTTCTGTTCCGGATGTGTTCGTATCTTCTCCATCTTCCCTTGCCACCGGAATTCCGTCGACTTCGGTGTCCCCGGCATTATCGCCTGTGTACGTATTTTCTCCCGGATCTGGTGTTTCCTCTGCGTCATCTCCTGTCTCCGGTGTTTCGGTTACGGTTGGTTCTTCTGACGGATCTTCTGTCGGATTCGGTTCACCGGTTATGATCGGTTCACCTGTCGGGTCGATGATCTGTACGATCGGTTCTTCTGTTATTGTTGGTTCTGCTGTAACGGTAGGGTCTCCCGTTACATCTGGTTCTCCTGTCACGTCCGGGTCACCTGTCACATCCGGATCACCTGTTATATCCGGATCGCCTGTCACGTCCGGATCACCCGTCACATCTGGTTCACCCGTTACACCTGGAGCCGGGCTTATAGTTACTTTACCTCTATGTACGTCTCCATCATCGCCACCCCGGTCACGTCCGGGATCACCTTTCTCTTCCGGCGTAGGTGTCACTGTAGGATCCTTCTTCACAACGATTACCGTATTATCCGTATGATTTATGACCGTATTAACCGTCTGGTCAATCTGGTTCAGTTCCAGATTATATGTAGTTTTGTTCTGTACGGCCAGCTGTGACCTTGTCTCTTTGGAGGCCAACTGAATTTCCCTTGCTTCTTCTCCGTCTGTCACATTTGCGCTGGCTTTTCTCAGGTATTTCACTGCCTTTTCCGGCTGTTTTTTCTTATTGTATACTTTGGCCATTCCAGTGGCTGCTTTTGACGATTTCGGGCTGATTTTCAACGCCTTGGCAAACTTTACTTCTGCTTTATCATAGTTGGCTTCTGCCAGATATTTGTTTCCAAGATCTATCTGTTTTCCGACTCGCGCCGCATTGACCTTATCCGGCACTCCCAGCACAACAATCATGACAATGACCAAAGCCCACAGAACACCTGCTGCGGCCATTATGATAATATAAGGCGCCTTGTTTTTTTTCTTTTTCATACCTCTCTCCTTCTTCCAGATCCCCTGCAAATCTAATGGTTATATCTGATTTTCATTATAAGACTTCCTCTGTATTATTGTCCAGCAAAAAACAGTGTACAGATTTCTCCATACACTGTCTTTTTATAAGTGATATAAAACTCCCCTTTGTTTTTCACCTGATTCTTTTATCTGACGCACTCTTCTGGCAGTTCACAGCTCCCTTTCTGTTCTGCCAGACGTTCTGCCCCTGCACGGCGGATTCCTGCAAAAATGGAACCTGCAATGTTATGCCATACGCTGAAGATCGCTCCCGGTAGTGTAGCCAGCGGATTGGCCGCAAAATTGGCTGCTGCCAGAGAAACTGCCAGGCCGCTGTTCTGCATGCCCACTTCGATGGCTATGGCAGTTGTCCTTGCATACTCCACGTGGAATATTTTTGCAGCCAGAAGTCCCAGCATCATACCGCAGAAATTGTGGATAGCCACTACTCCAAGCACCAGAACTCCGCAGCTTACGATCTTTTCTGCATTTACTGCCACGATTCCTCCAATGATCATGACAATAGCCACAACCGATACCAGCGGCATAACATCCGATACCTTATCCACATGTTCTCCCGCAAGACTTCGGAGAAAGACTCCCAGAAGGACCGGGACCAGAATTACTTTTACCACAGAAAGTACCATCGCCCAGAAAGAGACTTCTACCCAGGCGCCAGCCAGAACATACACAAGAAACGGCGTCATCAGTGGCGCTGCCAGTGTGGAAACAATGGTCATTCCCACAGAAAGTGCCACATCTCCTCCTGCGATATAAGTAATTACGTTGCTGGCCGTTCCGCCCGGGCAGCAACCTACCAGGATCACTCCCAGGGCCAGATCTGCCGGAAGGTTCATCACTTTGCACAGCAGCCAGGCGATCACCGGCATAATGGTATACTGAGCCACCGCACCGATCACCACTTCCTTGGGTCTGGAAAAAATAGCCCGGAAGTCTTCCATCCGTATTGTAAGTCCCATTCCAAACATGATCACGCCCAGAAATACCGACGTATAATTCGTCATCCAGGCAAATCCATCCCGCCAGAAAAATGCCAGGCAGGAGAAAACGATGATAATGCTCCCTATATATCTGGATGCAAAACTGCTGATGGTTCCGATTTTTTTTAAGATTTTTTCCATATATTATACCTCGTAGCTGAAGTTATCGATCAGTCTTGTTTTTCCGATGTAAACAGCCATTGCTACGAGAACATCCCGGTCTGCTTTTTCAACCGGCTGCATGGTAAGTGCGTCTACCATGGAAACGTAATCAATTTTTGCAAGAGGCTCTGCTTCGATTACTGCTCTCATTTTTCCCAGAAGTTCTTCTGCGGCGATTCCTGTGTGAATGGTTTCCTGTCCCAGTTTTACTGCTTTTGACAGGCAGAGTGCTGCTTTTCTTTCCTCCTGGCTTAAATATGTATTTCTGGAGGATTTTGCAAGTCCGTCCTCCTCACGGATGATCGGGCAACCTACGATCTCAATGTCGAAGTTTAAGTCACGCACCATCTTGCGGATGATCGCCAGCTGCTGCGCATCTTTTTGTCCGAAATATGCTCTGTCCGGTGCCACAATGTGGAACAGTTTGGTCACAATGGTGCATACGCCTTTGAAATGGATCGGACGTGTTTTTCCACAAAGTGTTTCAGACAGGGTATCTATGCTTACAAATGCGTGGGGATCGTGATACATCTCGGAAGGTTCCGGGCAGAAGATCAGGTCTGCTCCCAGGCTTTCACAGAGTTTGCTGTCACGCTCAAAGTCTCTTGGATAGGCTTCCAGATCTTCCGTCGGTCCAAACTGTGTTGGATTGACAAAATCCGATACTACTACGATATCGTTCTGCTCTCTGCACTTTCTGATCAGGCTTGCATGTCCTTCATGGAGAAATCCCATGGTTGGCACAAGACCTACTGTTTTTCCTTCTTTTTTCCACGCTTTAATCTGTTTTCTTGTTTCTTCTACTGTTTTTGTTACCTGCATTGTTCTCTCCTCTTTCTCGGTTCTGAACCGGTTTTCCTTATAGATTTCGAGATAGCCTCTTTTCTGAATTCACCTTCGTCTTACTTCTGTATGTGTCTTGATTTCTTCTGTTACAAAATTCTGTCAGGCCATATCTTTCAGCAGTCCGTGTTTTTCATAATTGGTCACTCTGCTGATCTTATTCTCTTCATCTACAAATACAACTGCAGGCTTATGAGTGCGTGCCTCTTCAGGCTCATATCCTGCGTAAGCCATGATGATAATCTTGTCACCTGTGCTTACACATCTTGCTGCTGCTCCGTTCAGACAGATCATACCGCTTCCGCGTTTTCCGCAGATTGTGTATGTCTCGAATCGACTGCCATTGTTCACATCTACAATCTGAACTTTCTCATATTCCAGTATTCCGGCAGCTTCCAGCAGTTCTTCATCCACAGTAATGCTTCCCACATAATCCAGTTCAGCCTGGATAACAGTTGCTCTGTGGATTTTTCCTTTTAACATTTCTATTGTCATCTTATATAGTCCTTTCCTGCGGGAAAAATCAGAGTCAAGCAGCACCATAAAAAGGAAATATACCTTTATGATCTGCAAAAAAAGCGCATCAGGATACACTTTGACCCTGAAACGCTTCTGATTGATTCCCTGTATATTGAGTCCTGTTTCTGATACATAAAATATGTTTTACTATTCCATAGATTATTGGAAATCTGATTTTTTGTATCATAAATACCGGCTCGTATCTTTTAAAATTACATACATCCCTCCGTTCCCGTTTCCGGATTCCGGCTGGCTGCTTTTATATAAGATTCCAGTGATTTCAGCCAGAGTATAGTTTTGAGTCCAAATACTATCTCTGTGGGGTATTATGGCATTGTGGCACTGGTTTGTCAATAAAAACTGCTGCTATGATCTGCCACAAAGCCATTCTTCCACCGCACTGTGTACCGGAATGGAAGGTGCCGCACCTTTGGCCGAAACTGCCATCGCGGAAGCTGCCGATGCTTCTCTCAACGCTGTTTCCACTGATTTTTCCGCACAGAGTGCTGCCAGGAAATATCCGCAGAAAGTGTCTCCTGCCGCAGTTGTATCTACAGCATTTACTTTAAATATCGGATGGGAATAAAATTCTTCTTTATATCCGTAGAAAACCCCTTCTTTTCCAAGTGTCATAACAATGGCTGCCTTTGGATACTTCTTTTGAAGTGCTTTCAGAATATCCCGGAAATCCCCTTCTGTGGAAGTCCCTGCCAGAGCTGCTGCCTCCAGTTCATTTACCATAAAGATATCCACCAGTTCCAGAGGAAGTTCCTCCGGCTTCCCGGGAATCGGCGATGCATTAAAAACAACTCTGCAGCCTTTTTCATGACTGAGTCGGATAATTTCCCCAACCATATTGATCTCATTCTGCAAAAGCACAAAATCTCCGGCTTCTGCCTTTTCCAGCACATTTTTGATATATTCTTCTGTATACATACGGTTTGTTCCCGCACTGACAATAATACGGTTCTGTCCCTTACTGTTTACTTCAATAAAAGCACAGCCGCTTTCTGTATCCATGACCCGCAGACAGGAAACATCCGCACCAGCATCTGCAAGGATTTCTTTCAGAAAAAGTCCGTCACTGCCAACAGCTCCCGCATGCAGTACCTGCGCGCCCGCACGGGCAGCTGCTACTGACTGGTTCAGTCCTTTTCCGCCGGCATTGACACTGTATCCCGTTGCCATAATGGTTTCTCCTGGCTGAACAAACTCTTCCACACTGCAGACTTTATCAATATTTAAAGAACCAAAATTAATAATCTTCATAATATTTGCCATCCCCCTGTTTTTTCTTATATTCTATTTTCACACAAAAAAGTCCGCAATACAAGCCACAAAAAGCCCCTTCATACAGCAGTTTTCCTACCATATAAAAGAGCTTTTTCTTCAAAAATAATTTCGTTCTTATTTATGCAGATGCACATCCAGCTGATTATAAGGAATCTCAATTCCGTAATAATCAAAATCTTCCTTAATCCGCTGGTTGAGTCTCCATCTGGTATCCCAGTAGCGGTCGGTGTCTACCCAGACACGAAAGCCCATGATCACGGAGCTTTCTGCCAGTTCGTCTACGAATACTACCATCTCTTCGTCCTCTCTGGTGTCCGGATCATCGGTGAGGATGTCTTCCAGGATTTCCTTGGCTTTCTGGATATCTGCATTGTAGGAAATTCCTACCTTGATCTCCAGTCTTCGCTGGTCTCTGGCTGTTACATTGGTAATGGTCGTATTGGAAAGCGTACCGTTGGGGATTACGATGTGCTTATTATCGATGGATAAAAGCGTTGTGTAACAGATCTCGATCTTGGATACGGTTCCCTCACTTCCATCCTGTCCGTTGACGATGATGTAATCACCTACCTGGAAAGGTTTGAACAGAAGGAGCATCATACCTCCTGCCAGGTTGGAAAGTCCGCCCTGCAGTGCAAGACCCAAAGTAACACCGGCAGTTCCAAGAAGTGCTGCCAGGGATGATTCTTTCACACCAAAGCTTATGGATATGTTAAAGAGCAGAAGTATGTAAAGCACGATCTTGACCAGAGATGACATGAACTGTGCCACTCCTGTATCCAGTCTGGATTTTGTCAGAGATTTTCTGACAAACTTTACGATCCATTTGATCACCGTGCTTCCTACCCAAAAAGCAACGATAGCCAGGACAACCTTGATTCCAAATTTTGTGATGTCCGGAAGATAATTCTCAAACATCTGCTTATACTGGCTTACCTGACTTCCTACCTCCTGCACAGTCTGTACAGTACTGTCCAAATAAAATCCCTCCTGTCTGATCGATCACTCAATATGTACGGATCAAAATATGGTTTTCAGGGTGCATCACGTTCTCATCATCTCTTCATTGTTTATCCTGATATAAATCTTCTCTATAATCCGCATCTGGTAATATAATAATACAGCAGCGGTTTTTCCCTGTAAAACCGATTTCTCCGGTTCCATAAAGTATAGGGTATAAACCACTGCTGCATCTGTATCGCAATTCTGTTATATTTTGTCTCGTAATGCAATGCGAAGCATTCCTGCCCGCTGCGCCTTACTGAATGTTTCTCTTTATTTATTAATTCCCTTCATGGAAAGACTGATACGCTTCTTCTTCAGATCCACGCCAAGAACACGGACATCCACAATATCTCCCACGCTGACTGCTTCCAGCGGATGTTTGATAAATTTCTCACTCATCTCGGAAATATGGACCAGACCGTCCTGATGAACTCCGATATCTACAAAAGCACCGAAGTCAATAACATTGCGGACAGTTCCCTTCAGTACCATACCCTCTTTCAGGTCTTTCATATCCAGGACATCGGTACGGAGGATCGGTTTCGGCATCTCATCTCGTGGATCTCTGGCCGGTTTTTCCAGCTCTTTTACGATATCACGAAGAGTCGGCTCACCGATCTCCAACTCTTTTGCCAGTTTTCCGTAATCGCGGATCTGTCTGGAAATGCCAGTAAGTTTACGCTCTGCCACATCTTCCGGTGTGTAGCCAAGTTTTTCCAGGAGTTTTTTGGCTGCGTCGTAGCTCTCCGGATGGACACTGGTTGCATCCAGAGGATTTTTGCCCCCTGTGATCCGTGTGAAACCTGCACACTGCTCAAAAGCTTTCGGTCCCAGCTTGGCAACTTTCAGAAGTTCTCTTCTTGTCTGGAAACGGCCGTTTTCTTCACGGTAAGTGACGATATTTTTTGCGATGGTTTTGCTGATTCCGGAAATGTATTCCAAAAGGGATGCGGATGCGGTATTCAGATCCACGCCGACTTTATTAACACAGTCTTCTACAACGCCGTTCAATGCTTCGCCAAGCTTCTTCTGGTTCATGTCATGCTGATACTGGCCCACACCGATGGATTTCGGGTCGATCTTTACAAGCTCTGCCAGCGGGTCCTGAACACGTCTTGCGATGGATGCGGCACTTCTCTGTCCCACATCGAAATTCGGGAACTCTTCTGTTGCAAGCTTGCTTGCAGAATATACGGAAGCTCCTGCCTCGTTGGTGATCACATACTGAACTTTTTCCGGGATTTCCTTAAGAAGTTCCACGATGATCTGCTCGGACTCTCTGGATGCGGTTCCGTTTCCTACGGAAATCAGGGTCACGTGATATTTGCTGATGAGTTTTTTGAGGGTTTCCTTGGCTGCACGGATCTTGTTCTCGTTGGTAGGCGCTGTTGGATAGATCACTGTAGTATCCAGAACTTTTCCGGTTGGATCTACCACTGCAAGCTTACATCCCGTACGGAACGCCGGGTCCCATCCAAGAACTACCTGCCCCGCAATTGGAGGCTGCATGAGAAGCTGCTCCAGGTTTTTGCCAAAGACATGGATAGCACCGTCTTCTGCCTTGTCTGTAAGGTCGCTGCGAATCTCACGCTCGATAGCCGGTCCGATGAGACGTTTGTAGCTGTCCTCAATGGCTTCTTTCAGCACCGGTGTGGTATTGGGATTGTCGCGGACGATCACCTGTTTCTCCAGATAGCGGATGATCTCTTCCTCAGGTGCAAGGATCTTTACAGTGAGGAATTTCTCTTTCTCACCACGGTTCAGGGCAAGGACACGATGGCCGGCAAGCTTCTTCACCGGCTCCTCGAAATCATAATACATCTCGTATACGGACTGCTCTTTCTCATCTCTCGCAACGGAACAGATCGTTCCTTTATCCATGGTTCTTTTACGGATGCTGATACGGTAGTCTGCCTCATCAGAAATATGTTCCGCAAGGATATCCCTGGCGCCGCTGATGGCTTCTTCCACAGTTTTGACTTCTTTCTCTTCTGAAAGAAATGCTTTCGCCTCTTCCTCAAGAGGTTTCTTCGTCATCTGAAGAAGAATGATATCCGCCAGCGGTCCCAGGCCTTTTTCCCTGGCAATGATAGCTCTTGTACGGCGTTTCGGCCGATATGGGCGGTAAAGATCTTCTACCACTACAAGTGTCTGCGCTGCCTCGATCTGTTTCTTCAGTTCCGGAGTCAGCTTGCCCTGTTCCTCGATGCTTCCGAGAACCTGGGCTTTTTTGTCCTCAAGGTTTCTTAAATAGGCAAGTCTTTCGTTAAGGTTACGAAGCTGTTCGTCATTGAGTGTACCGGTTGCTTCTTTGCGGTATCTGGAAATAAAAGGAATGGTACAGCCTTCGTCGATCAGTTTGACTGCTGCCTCGACCTGCCATTTCTCAACGTTCAATTCTCTGGTAATTACCTGAATAATATCCATTTTTATCTTTCTCCCGTTGTTTCAAATTTGCCTGAGGCTGCATTTCCATCTTTACACAGCTTCTGACATTTATCAAAGATCAATCTGTGCGATCACGTCTTTCAGAGCATTAGCGCTTGCGTGAAGCTTCTCTGTCTCCTCCTCGGTCAGAGGAACACGGACAATTCGTTTCACACCATTCGGTCCGATGGAAGCCATAGTGCTAAGACATACGTCTTCAATGCCATACTCTCCGTGAAGCATGGTTGATACACTGACTATTGTATCAGATGCTGCAAGAAGAAGCGAGCAAAGTCTGCAGACAGATACGGCTACCGCATAAAATGTGGCACCTTTCTTGGCAATAACAGTTGATCCTGAAGTATGAACATACTCCAGAACTTCCTCTCTGTCAAGTGGCGGCAGATCTTTCTGATCCTCATGAACGATCTTGTCAAATTCATCAAGGGTCGCACCTGCAACAAAGGCTCTTGACCACGGTACAAAGGAGGTATCTCCGTGCTCTCCGAATACATAGGCGTGAATATTTTTCTCCGATACGCCATAGTGCTGGGAAAGTCTGCAGCGGAGACGGGCAGTGTCCAGTGCAGTTCCGGAACCAAGGATCTGGCGCTCCGGAAGACCGGAAATTTTTGCAAATGCATACGTCATAATGTCACATGGATTACTTACAATAATATAAAGCGCCTTAGGAGCCACCTTTACGATCTCCGGAGTGATACTTTTCATGATGTTGACATTAGTCTGTGTCAGCTCGATACGTGTCTGTCCTGGCTTTCTGGCAATACCGGAAGTGATGATGACAATATCAGAATCAGCTGCATCCGGATAATCTCCTGCCACGATGGAGATCGGTTCACGGAAACTGGTTCCCTGGTCAATGTCCATGACCTCGCCCTCTGCCTTCTGTTTGTTGATGTCGATCAGGACGATTTCTGAGGCAATGCTCTTCTGTGATAAGGTGTAGGCGATGGTTGCACCTACGCTTCCTGCTCCGATGATCGTAATTTTACTGCTCATGTTTGTTCTCCTTTCAGCGTTGTTTGTCACATAAATAACAATTTTAATTACACACATTCAAACATAACATAAAATATAGTTGTATGCAATAAAATTATGGCTGTATTTTCCAGGATGTTTTGCGTTAATTATTGATGTAATTCAAATTTCTTTTTATATATTCTGTCTTTTTTTTTATTATTCTGTGTATTGATCTGTTATTTTTTTGTCGATATAAGGGTAAAAAGGTAGAATATCTCCTTATACATGAACATAAAAACCCCGGGAACTTCCTGGATTTTGTGAAGTTCCCGGGGACTTTGACTTAGATCAAGAGTGTTGGTTATAGTCAAGCAGATATTCGCAATCCGCATTCGCTACTTGCTCATAACCGAATAACTGCTTTGCAGTTAATTCGGTTATTTTTTTGCCTGTGCAAGTGCTTTCTGCGCTGCTCCGAGAATGCCCTCGGATGAGAGTGTCGCACCACTGACAGTATCAATGCCATCTGCAGTCTGGTTTGCCATAATCTGCGGATAAATGGTATTCCATGCCTCATTAAAGAATTCCGGAGTATCATTATTCGTCTGTGTAATCTCAACAATCTGACCTCCTGAGATGGTTACGGTCAGTCTTGTTTTGCCACCATATCCAAAAGCTGAGCCCTGATAAGTTCCGTCATTATACATTCCTGCAGGGGTCGGTTCCGGATCTTCGGTAGGCTCCGGTGTTACATCAGGATTCTCCGGATCTGGAGTCGGTGTTACATTTGGGTCATCCGGATCGGTTGTAGGTTCCGGTGTTGCCGTTGGAACCGGAGTTGCGGTCGGCTTCGGCGTTGCCGTTGGTTTCGGTGTTGCCGTTGGCTTTGGTGTCGGTTTCTTTGTCGGAGTTGGAGTTACTTTCTTTCCATATTCTGGATTAAGCGCAGACTTCAGAGCCTTTTTCACAGCATTCAGAATTCCGTTGGAGGAGTAGGTTGCTCCGCTGACGGTATCAATATCGTCTACATAATTCGTTCCCACAATCTGCTCTTCCAGCACACTCCACGCTTTTTCAAAAAACATCGGAGTATCTGAGTTTTCCTGTTTTACCGCTGTGATGATTCCATCCTTGATGGTTACAGTCACTTTTACATCTCCGCTGTAACCTTTTGCGGATGCTTTGTATGTACCATCCAGATACTTTTTCGGGCTGTCAGGATCTGGATTTGCGGTTGGCTTTGGTTTCTTTGAAGGGGCTTTTGTTGGCGTTGGTGTGGAGGTTGCCACAGGTGCAGGGGTGACCTGCTGGCTGCTTCCATCTGCCGCTGCCTGGGATAATGCATTCTGGACTGCCTGGATAATTCCGTTGGAAGAATAGGTTGCTCCGCTGACTGCGTCTACATTTGGTGTATTTCCCGCAATCATTTTGCTGATCACTCCCTGGGCAGATGCAAAATAGGAAGCCGTTTCACCGGAAGCGTCCAGGATATCAATAGCTGCAATTTTTCCTCCACTGACCGTTACACGAACACGGATGGTTCCGCCGAATCCGGTTCCGGAGCCTTCGTAGGTTCCGTCTTTATATCCATTTGCCGGAACATCTGCTACAGGAGTCTGGGTAGAGCCCTGTCCGGCTGCACTGGCATTATTTCTGGCTGATTCTGATACGGTTCTTTTCCCTGAGCTCTTTTTTGCTGCTGTTTTTTTCGTACTTTTCTTAGATGTGCTTTTCTTGGACGTGCTGCTCTTTTTTGCTGCAGTACTGCTGTCTGCTGAATCGGAAGTCTCCTCATATCCGAGATATTTTTCCAGTTCAGAAGCAGACATGACCGTTGTGTCTGCTTTCTGGACAGATTCCGTATTTGCATCAGAGCCCTGTGCTTTTATACCTGAAAATACAAGTGCCGCAATGACAGCAGCTGCAGGGATCAGCTTTGGCCAGGGTACTTTGGGTGTGCCATTTTCAGCTGGCTTTTTGTCTTTTAAATCTTTTTCCATAATTCTTTTTCTCCCCTCTTTTTGTGCGGCTTCTGTCAGGTATATGCTCTTTACGGCGTTTCCGGTCATTTTCCGAACCGCCACAGAAAATGAGCAGACCTCTGCCGCAGATATTTCCGTATACCTGCGGCAGAGGTTCCTACTCTTTGATGAACCGTTGTATTATTTAACAGTTACCACAAATTTCTTTGTAATTCCGTTGCATTTAACTGTGATGGTTGCTTTACCTTTGCTGATTCCTTTTACAACACCTTTGCCTGTTACGGTTGCAACTTTCTTGTTGCTGCTTGTGTATGTAACAGTGGATACTGGTGTTGCTTTGGATCTGATGGTTGTTGTTTTTCCTTTTGCAATTGTTGCAGAGGATTTTGTAAGTGTAAAGGTCGGGTTCTTAACTGTCAGCTTGTAGGTTGCTTTCAGTTTTCCGCTTGTTGCTGTGATCGTTACAGTTCCGGCTTTGATTCCCTTTACGGTACCTGTCTTGCTGTTTACTGTTGCGATCTTTGTATTGCTGCTCTTATATGTTACAGAGGATACTCCGGCCAGTGTTGCTTTTACAGTGGCTGTTTTTCCTGTGTATACAACTGCGGAGCTCTTTGCGAATTTTACAGATGGAGCTTTTACCGTTACCTTGCAGGTTGTTTTAAGACCAGTGCTTGTTGTTGCAGTGATCGTCACTGTTCCGGCTTTTATACCTTTTACTACACCTGTGCTGCTTACTGTCGCAATTGCTTTATTGCTGGTTGTGTAAGTTACCGTTGCAGATGGAGTGGCGGTTGCTTTTACTGTAACAGTTTTTCCTGTGTATACACTTGCTGCAGATGCTGCAAATTTAATTGTAGATGTTTTTACAGTCACCTTGCAGGTCGCTTTTGCGTTTCCACAAGTTGCTGTGATCACTGCTGTTCCGGCTTTCACGCCTTTTACAACACCTGTGCTGCTTACTGTCGCAACTGCATTGTTGCTGGTTGTATAAGTTACTGTTTTAGCTGCATCATTGGAAGTTGTTTTCAGAGAAGCTGTTTTTCCTGTGTAAACAGTTGCTGATGTTTTGTCAAGAGTAACTGTCACTTTTACAAGTGCTGCCTCTGCGGCTTTAAGATGCTCAAGTGCCTCGTCAACTTCTGCCTGTGTTGCGTCTTCTCTTGCAAGAAGCTCCTCTGCCTCCTGAAGCTCTGTCTGCATTGCTGTCCAGGATTCTTTTGTATAATCGTTTTCCGCAAGTGCTTTTGCTGTTTCGACCTCTTTTGTAAGAGCTGTTGTGTCTGCCGGATCTTCCGCTGGTTTTACAATATTTGCATCTGTAGCCTGTACTACAAAGCTGTAGTCTGCATAGCCAAGTGCGTATACTGTCAGTCTCCAGTATCCGGTTCCGTCTGTTCCTTCCGGAAGCTGGCATCTTAAAGAATCGGTAAGTCCAAGCTGGATTCCCATGGCTTTATGCATCCAGTTATCTGCCGCAAACTTGGTTCCGAAAGATCTCAGCACCTTTGTTCCTGTAGCGTCATCTCCACAGTAATCCCAACGTACTGCCTGCATGTTTGCTCCAAGATCTCCGTATCCGTCTCCTGTAATATCTACACGGAGGAATTCTCCGTAGCTTCCGCTTGCATCTTTTACAGTCGGTGTTACATTTGTCGCTGTTTTCTGAGCCTGATCCTTGATTCCGGAATCTGCTCCTGTTTTTCTTGCCTCAAATGTAAAGCTGTCGCCGTTTTTCACTGCATATTTCAGACCGTTGGTATCTGCTGTTACTGCTGCTGTTGCTGTATAGGCGCTCAGCTGTACCTCACCATATCCACCTTCCAGTACACCATCATTGGTAACTACGTTGTATTTCTGGCAAAATGCTGCATAATCTTCTGTTCTTACAGCAACCGGAACGTATTTCAGGCCATATACTTCATAATGATCCATATCTACGGTTGTTCCGTCTGCTTTTGTAATGGTTCCTTTTTTAAATCCTACAGTTTTTCCGTCTGTCAGCTTGATAGTATTCTGATCCACCCATGTTGCGATCGGATATCTGCTTCCGTCCTCTGCCACGATAGTTGTCTCTGTCTGGAAGCTTCCTCTGTGAAGTCCATGGTTTGTAGTTGCTCTTGTTACCGTATCAAAAGCACCTTTGTCAAGTTCCTTATGGCCGTCCAATTCCTCAGAAGAAGTTGTATCTCCTGCTGCATACACACCTTCAGATGCCCAGTACTCTGCCCAGGTCAGGCCTGCATACACATACTGATACTCTCCCTGAAGTTCATCAGAATCCGCAAATGCCTCTGTCTCATCTTCTGCTGCTGTAAATTCGTCTGCACCGGAAGCTTCTTCCTCCGTATTCTCTGCTGCGCTTTCCTCTGTGATCTCATCAGCGTTCTGGTTCTCTGCCGCGATCTCTTCTGCATCAGCAGCCTCGTAATCGGAAGCCTCAGCAATCTCTTCCTCATCGCTCTGCTCGGTTTCGTCTGCTACAATGCTGCTGTCCAGGTCTGTCGCCATTACAGCTGTAGGAAAACTTGTTGCTGCCACTGCAAGACTTAAGATGCAGGGAGCTGTTTTTTTCAGTAGATTCCACTTATGCATTACTTATTCCTCCTAAAAATGTGAAATATTTATAGAAACCTTTCCAGGGGTTACTACCGTAAATACCGTCAAACTGCTTTGAAACTTACGTTTATTCGATGATATCCTCCACGCTGTAGGAATCCGCAAGCAGGCTGAACCGCTCTTTCATCCCCTCAGTGAGATACACATGGTGATCTTCATCCACAAAGAGTCCGTCCGCACCGTAAGTTTTCAACAGTTCGGCACCTTTTTCCACCCCCAGCACAAAACATGCGGTGGAAAGTGCGTCTGCCTCAAGGCCTGTGTCGCAGACTACCGTAACTCCGGTCACTCCGCTTTTTGCCGGATAACCGGTGGACGGATCCATAATGTGGTGATACCTTACACCATCTTCGATAAAATATTTCTCATAATCTCCGGATGTGGAAAGAAATTCTGTGCCATTTAAAGCAACCACACCAAGATAATCGTCGTCATTTTCAGCACGGGGATCTGTCACTGCCACGTTCCAGGAAGAACCATCCGGTTTGCTTCCATAGGTCATGACACTGCTTCCCCCAAGGTTCATAAGCGCCGCAGAAACATCCTTCTGTGTTTCCAGATATTCCAGAATCGAGTCACAGCCAATTCCTTTTCCGGCTGCACCAAGATCCAGCGAACATCCCTCGTCCATGCGGATCGTCGTTCCGTCAAGAGAAACTTTCTGATATCCGGAATCTTTCAGAACATTTTTGATTTCTGCTTCTTCAGGAATTTTCTGATTTTCCCCGCCAATATCCCACAGACGGATCAGTTTTCCGATGGTCGGATCAAAAGCTCCGTCAGAATCTTTCGCAATTTTCAGAAGGCGTTCCAGATATCCGGAAAGTTCATCGGAAATCTCCTTATCTTTTCCGCTGTCTGCGTTCACCTTGTAAATCTGGGAACTTTCATTGGTCCATGAAAGAAGGTTTGTTTCCACATCTGTCAGTACAGATGTCAGTTTACTGTTTATATCGTCTCCTGTGGTATAAAGTGTTTCTGATACCACAGTATCCATGGCAAAATCTGTATTGGTATATGTCTGTATGTCATTTTCCGAAGCTGCGCATAATACAGGAAAAACCATGGTAATTCCTGCAGCTGCAGCCGTTGCCAGAAAAGCTTTCTTTTTCAGAGCATGAGATCTCATAGATTAATTTCCCTCATTTGTTCCAATGTGAATATTTTTTCTCGGACAGGTTGCCGCACATGCGTGGCAGCAAAGACATTCGCCGGACCTGGCCGTGTCGCCGTCAATATCCAGATGAGCCGGACATCTTTTTTTACAGAGACCGCATTTCGGCGGACATTTTTCACGGTTTCTCTGAAAAAGTGCTCCCGGAAGGATCGGCATTAATGCAAAAACCGCTCCCATAGGGCAGAGAAACTGGCAGAAAAAACGTTCCTGTGTACACATTCCCACCATGATCAGAACCAGAATCACGATTCCCGCCAGATATTTACTGTTAGGGAAACGTCCTGCTGTAATCATGGAAAAAACATCCCACGGGCTGGTTCCTGTAAGCTTTCCGTATACTCCTGTAAGGCAGGAAAGTAAAATCAGGGCCAGTACGATATATTTGACTTTCTGAAGTCTGTGTACCATTCTTTCAGAAAGAGCTGGTTTCTTTTTTTTATGAAAACATTTCATACAGATCAGAGAAAAACCTTCATACACGGCATCTCCAAAAGATCCGAATGCACATGCATATCCACAGAAATGTCTTCCGAAAAAACACGTAAAGATCAGAAGCACTGCTGTTACAGTCAGAAAGGAGTTCCACTCTACCGGCTGACCGGCCGCAATGGCGAGAAAAATTGATTTGATTCCCGCAAAAGCTGTGGAAAACAGAGACGGGGCAGCAATAAAAAATGCCAGCTGTATCCCCGCACGCATCAGCCTTACTTCCCGCTGTCTTTTTTTCATGAGTTTTCCGCCTTTCCAAGTGCATCATCCACCGCATTCAGGATTCCTGTAGAACTGAAAGTTGCTCCTGATACAGTATCCACATCTGTACTCTGCGCACTTAAGATGGAATCGATCACACTCTCTGCCTGTGAAAGATATGCGCTGTCCTCACCTGGTGCACTGACCACATTAATGGATGTAATTTCATCACTGGCAAGTGTCACTTCCACCTGAATGGTTCCGCCGTATCCATCAGCTTCTCCTGTGTAAGTTCCATCTTTATATACGTTATCGGAATCTGGCGCTGCTGTGTCCTCCGCGTTTGCATCGGATGTCTTGCCGTCCGAAGTGTCTGCTGCCTTGTCACCGTCTGTTGAATCTGCATTACTGCTGTCAGTTCCTGTGGATGCTGCCTGATTCTGCATACGGTTTGCATAGCTTGTCTCCAGTGCACTGAGAAGTTCATTCTGCTGCTCCTGAAGCGTGTCTACCTTATCTGTCAGAGCCGAAATTTCTTTTTCGTTTGCCTGGGCTTTCATACTGCTGTTATAAAAAAGCACAGCCAGAACTACCAGCAGTAAAGAAATCACTCTCATATAAAAATTCTGGTTTTTCATCTCTTTTCTCCCCTGTATTTAGTCAGTCAGATATTCACAGTCCGTTCCTATCATCTGCACATAACCGTTTTTTGAATAAGTTATATATCTTTTACTCATATTTATAGATTAGTTCTAATTAATCATTTTTCTTTAATTAGATATTGCTAACTTACAGCTAGGTATTATATCACCTGATTTTTTTCTTGTCTATACTTTTTGTTAGTACGCGATAACTTTTTTCTCCGTATCTTTAATTTTTGCTGTAACTTTTCCAGATATTGGTTAGATATCCTTAACTTATATTTGCCTTTTGAATGGGAGTATGATATGATTTTTTCTGAATCTGTGACAGAAACGGAGTTTTTATTTTGAAGAAAAAAGAAGTGATTTTTATTGCCGGGATCCTGATTCTGGCCGGGGTTCTCTGGCTTGGTTTTCAGATCACAGGGAAACGTTCCCACAATACGATCCGTATTACCGTTGACGGAAAAGAATTCGGAACTTATTCTCTTTCCCAGGATCAGGTCATACATATCGGAGACACCAATGTCTGCGAGATCAAAAGCGGAAAAGTTACCATGATCGAAGCAACCTGTCCGGATCATTACTGTATGAAACAGAAAGCTGTGGATGAACATGGCGGTTCTATTATCTGTCTTCCTAACAAAGTGGTGATAGAAGGAGAAAATACCACGGAGGATTCGGATTCGAAGAGTTCACCGAAGATTGATGCGGTGACGTAAGATGAAGATGTTACGGAATATATGCGTAATGTGCGTTCGCCATGCAGCTCTCCTCCGACAGATGACATTTGGTCCGGGGCACATCTGTAACAAATGAAAGGGTTTATTTATGAAACGAAAAACAGCTTATCTTGGATTATTTTCCGCAGTAGCGATCATTTTGGGATATGTGGAGTCCCTGATTCCTGTGTTTGCAGGAATTCCGGGAATCAAGCTCGGACTTGCAAACCTGGCAGTGCTTTTTATCCTGGATCGGTATTCTGCGAAAGAGGCGGCTCTTGTGTCCGTTGTCAGGATACTTGTGATTGGGTTTATGTTTGGAAATCTGTTCAGTATTTTATATAGTATGGCTGGCGCCGCGCTTAGTTTGACTGTGATGAATCTGCTGAAAAAACATTCCGGGTTTAGTCTGATCGGGATCAGTGTGGCTGGTGGGGTTACGCACAATATTGGGCAATTGATCGTTGCCATGATCGTGGTGAGTAATACGAGTCTGATGGTTTATGCACCGGCACTGCTGGTGGCCGGGGTCCTGGCGGGGATTCTCATAGGTGTTTTGACAAAGGAAGTTGTGGGACGACTTCCTTTGAATCTGTAATGTTTGTGTGTTTCTTTTTTGGGATTATGGTTTTTACTTTGTGAAGTGGATTTTTGAAGTGTGTGTGTTTCTTTTTGGGATTATGGTTTTTACTTTGTGAAGTGGATTTTTGAAGTGTGTGTGTTTCTTTTTGGGATTATGGTTTTTACTTTGTGAAGTGGATTTTTGAAGTGTGTGTGTTT
>OGPZ01000648.1_pt1 | contig 29328 bp, 25 predicted proteins | sample 1553111 | NCBI WGS metagenome assembly OGPZ01 (sample SAMEA2579968, study PRJEB22360) | human gut metagenome
GCATGAGCTTGGGGAGCAAAACCAGCCCGGCGCAATTCCCTCCCGCCGCACCTGTCAGTCCCGAAAACAGACCGTAGAGGGAGAACTTTTTGATGATGTCACGCTCTTCATAGCCCAGGGCTTTCAGCGTGCCGGAGTTGATGCGCTCCTCGTCTACGAAACGTGTCATAGTGGTGAGGGTCACAAGTGCCGCCACGAAATACATGAAGATGGGGAAAACGTCTGCCAGTGCATCCACAATGTCGGAGACACTACTGTAGGTGCGGTATCCCTCTGCGCCGGGAACTTCACGCCGGGTGTAGACCGAGAACGTTGGAAGCGAAAGCTTATCCACATCTGCCTGCGCATCGTCCAGCTCTGCGCTGTTGTCTGCGATCTCGCTGTCGGCATCTGCCTTTTTGTCGTTGTATTCTGCCAGCTTTTCCCGGTATTCCTGTTTCTTTTCCGCCAGCGTTTCTCTGGCATCCAGGAGCTTTGCCTCGCCGTCAGAGCGCTGGGTCTCCAGTTCCTGCTTTGCCTGTTCCAGCGCCGTCCTGCCGCTTTCCAGCTGCTGTTCGCCGCTTTTCAGTTCTGCCGCTTTGGTGTTGTATTCGCTCTGCTTGGCGGCAAGCTGGGATTTGGCGGTGTTGACCTGTGCCGATGCCTGGGACAGCTGATTTTTTGCCGTTGTCAGCGCTGCGGCGGCATCATTCAGCTGACTTTCCGCATCGTCCAGCTGGGCTTTTGCCGCCTGGAACTGTGCGCTTTTGCTGTCCAGTTCCTGCTGTGCGGCGCTGATCTGCGCCAAGCCCGGCTCGTACTGCTGGCTGAGAAACGCATTGTAGCTGTTCGTCGTTTCCTGGAGCTTTGCCTGTGCATCATCCAGCTGTGCGGTGTACTGTGCCTTTTCTTCTGCGGAAAGCTGCGGATTCTGCACCGCCTGCTGTAACTGGGCGATGCCGGCTTTCAGTTCGGCAATGCCGCTTTCATACTGGGACTTTGCCCCGGTCAGCTGAGAGCGGTTGCTGTCCAGTTCTGTCTGTGCAGCGGAGAGTGCGTCGGCGTTCTGCTGATATTCTGTCTGTTTTTCTGTGAAGGCAGCCTTTTGGGTGTTGTATTCCGCCTGTTTTGCGAAAAGTTCCTGTTTTCCGGCAGCGATTTGATTTTCGGACGCTGTGATCTTCGCCTGTGCCGCATCCAGCTGTGTCTTTGCGCTGGCAAGCTGTGTTTTGCCGTCCGCCAGCTGCTTTTCCGAGTCCTCCAGCTTTTTCTGGTTCTCGTCAATTTGCTGCTGGGCATCGCTGACCTTGCTGTCCAGTTCCGCCTGGTTGTCCTGAATCTGCTGTTCAGCATCCTGGATCTGCGCTTTGGCATCGTCCAGTTTGGTCTTGGCGTCATCCAGTTCCGTTTCCGCCTCGGCGATCTGCTGTCTGCCGTCGTCAATCTTTTCCTGATACTCCGACCTAACGGCATCAAGCCGCTGTGCCGGGGCATCTTCCAGCAGGGTTTCCAGCTGGTTTTTGTGCGCCTGTATTTTGTCGGTGTACGCATCGGAATAGGGGTCCAGTCCCTGGGTGTCCCGGAAGGTGATTCTTGCGATCATGTAGTAATCGCAGTCGAAAGCATCCTCTGTCACCACCGCATAGCTGTTCAGTTCGCCGGAACCGGCGGTGGACTGCCCCTGGTTGACGCAGGAGAGAATTTCCGTGGAGTGGACAAATCCGGTAATGGTAAAGGTCTTGTTTTTCAGTACCATATTCCCGGAGGTGTCTGCCTTTTCCTCGAATGTGATCTGGTCGCCGATCTGGTAATTGTCCTTGTCGGCGTCGGCAAATGCAATTTCGTCTGCCTTTTCGGGGAGTCTGCCGCTGACGACTTCATACTTGGAGATGTCCTCATCCAGGGAGAAAATGCGGCAGCTTTCCGAGGTGTCTTTCAGCACCACATCTTTCAAGTAGCCGTAGGTGACCTGTTCTGTTCCGTCCAGGCTGTCGATGGTTTTTGCGTTTTCCTGGTCAATGCCCATGCTGCCGATGACGGACAGGTCTGCGGCGTGGTACTGCTGGAGATAGTCGCTGGTGGTTTTTCGCATATCCGGTCCGGTGACCTGTAATCCCACCAGGGCAAAGGACCCCAGCGCAATGAGGCAGGCGATGGAGATAAACCGTCCCTTGGACTTGGAAAAGCTTTTTTGAATGTCTTGGTTCAGCGCTTTTTTCTTCATGACCATGCACCTACCATTCGATATCTGCAATTTTTTTCGGGTTGGGATTTTCTTCAATGCGGCTGACCCGTGCATCGTGCATATGGATGACCCGGTCTGCAATGGGTGCGATCGCCGCATTGTGGGTGACGATAATGACAGTCGCACCCTTTTGTCGGCTCATGTCCTGGAGAATTTGCAGCACCTGTTTGCCGGTGTTATAGTCCAGTGCGCCGGTGGGTTCGTCACAGAGCAGGATCTTCGGGTTTTTGGCAATGGCTCTGGCGATGGCAACACGCTGCTGCTCACCGCCGGAGAGCTGTGCCGGAAAGTTGTTGATGCGGTCGGCAAGCCCTACGTCTTTCAGAACCGTGACCGGATCCAGGGCGTGTTCCACGATTTCAGAGGCAAGCTCTACGTTTTCCTTTGCCGTCAGATTCTGCACCAGATTGTAGAACTGGAACACAAATCCCACATCGGTGCGGCGGTATGCGGTCAGCTGTGTGCGGCTGTATTTGGAGATGTCCTTGCCGTCGATGATGACCTTGCCGCTGTCGTTGGAGTCCATGCCGCCGAGGATGTTCAGCACCGTGGATTTTCCGGCGCCGGAAGAGCCAAGGATGATGGCGAGTTCGCCCTTTTCTACAGAGAACGAAACGTCCCGGTTGGCATAGATGGTGCTGCCGCCCATGTGATAGGTCTTGCAGCTGTTTATCATTTCGATGTAAGCCATTTTTCATCGCTCCTTTTCAAATTTTATAATTCTATTTTACCCACTTGTCCGTAAAATTGCAACGGTCAATATCGGGCGTTTGGGTGAATTTCGGACAAATGTGGTGAAATTGATGGGCAAATGTCCGGGATTTGTGGTTGATTTCTTTGCCGGACAGATGTATAATAAAGGCAGCACTGAATGCTGCACAATGAAATACAGGAGAAACGGTCATGAAACATGAAGTAACCACATTAAATACAAAAAAGATGCTTTCCGCATCGCTCAAACACTGCATGGAGAAAAAGTCGCTGTCGAAGATCACGGTAACGGATATCGTCACCGACTGCGGACTGAACCGAAAGACATTCTATTATCACTTCCAGGACGTTCCCGATCTGCTGAAATGGACGTTGGAGCAGGAGGCGGTGGATGTGGTAAAGCAGTTCGATCTGCTGAACGAACTGGAGGAGGCACTGCGGTTTGCGGTTCGGTATATCCGGGAAAACAGCCACATGATAAACTGCGCCTACGATTCTATCGGCAGGGACGAGCTGAAACGCTTTCTGAACCATGATTTTCAGAGCATTGTGATGTCCATTGTGGAGCAGATCGAGCGAAAGGAAAACGTACACTCCGACCCGGATGCCAAGAAGATCATCTGCAACTTCTATACAGAGGGCATGGCAGGGGAACTGGTGGACTTGCTGAAATCCAGGGATGCAGCGCAGGACGAGAAGAGCATCCGCTGTATCTCACTGGTGGTGCGCACGTCGCTGGAGGCTGCGGTGATAAGCTGCAGTAAGATGCAGTAAGCGTGAGCATATGAAAAAGCCGTCTGGTCGCTGTAGACCAGACGGCTTTGTGTTGTTGTAAGGAAATTGTGTTGAGGGTTATTCCCACTCGATCCTTGAACCGTAATCTTAACCAGTTTGAGTTAAGTTTTATCGCTCGTAGTATCTCTATTATCTCAGTTGTCTGTCAGATTTGGAGTATCTGAATTTTTGTTGCCATTGTGTTGCCGGTAGACGTATTGAGTATAGCGCAGATTGGAACGGTTGTCAAGAGGTGCTTTTAGTTCACATCAAAAATGATTCCAATATCATGTAGCCGGTTTATCAGAACGACTATGTTTTCAATTTGGGTCTCTTCTTTGTACACTATTGAAATATAATTTCTTTTATCTGGTACAACAGTGTTGTCTTTCTGCTCGGTTCCAATAACAGCCTTCAAGTCAGAAGGAGCAAATGTAAAACTGAAAGGCTTGTCTCTATCAATTTGTAAATCCGTGTTTCCAGAAATAATAGAGGAAATATCTTCTTCTGTTACGATGCAATCGTTATTTGCTCCAAAAAGGAATTTTATGTATCTGCTCTTATATCCAGAAACACTCACCAACTTTTTCAATAGTTCAAATGATTTTTCAAAATTATATAAAGAAATACTATATCTAATAAAACTGTTGTTTTGATTTTGTATAAAGAAATCATTTTTTGATTCATCGAATTTTTTATGGTATTTCAGTTTGATTCCCTCAACAGTAATGAAAATATCTCCATTTTGTGACGTATACTTTGAATAAGAAATACTGTTACTATCCAGATACGCTACTATTTTCTCATAAATTGAATCTATATCGTGCTCAACTTTGCTTCCATCAGATTCTGTATACTTAGGAACCATATCAAAAAACGCGCCACTCATAAAATCTCTAATCGTACTTATACCACCAGTATCTCCTTCAATTGTTTTTTGAATAGCATAAAAATCGTCTTCAACAAAGCTCTCAGGAAAACTACAGGAAAACTCCCTGTTAATTATGCTAACAAAATTATTTAAACTATCCCCTGATGTGATATTAAATCCCTGTAATAAGTTTAATGGCGGTTTCAATGAACCTATATTTACGCCAATTCCTACTGGAACAACTTGAATGCCTTTGGAATACGCAAATCCAGCTTCAAAATAAATCCATCCAGAAGAAAGCGAGGCCTCAGTTACAAATACAAACATTATTCTTGCTTCTTTCAGACCTTCTTCAACTTTGTGGATCCAGTTACTGCCGAACGGTATGCTTTGACCATCACTAGACATAAATATGTCTACTGTTCCTGATGTTATTTTTCCTAGTTTATCTTTTAATGGAAGGATAATATCTCTATCCTTTGATGAATGACTAAAGAATATTACTGGTTTATCCATAAACGCTCTCCTTTTTATGTGAATGCCTTAAACATTATAGATATTTCTCTTTCAGCAACTTCGCCACCCTCAAATGTGCAATATTTGAACTCTTGTATAGTTCATCGACTACCTCGGGAATTGTTTTGTTAGCATAGATTCCTTTATTGGTTTTATCAGTATCAATACCATAATAGTTTAAAAATGTTTTGCTCAACCACCCGTGATAGTCCTCTGTTTTGAACATTTTTTCTTCAATAGCAGTGAGACTTAATCCTTGAAACAAGTAATAGTACATTATTTCGGGAACAAGATCGTTTATGTTACGATGACTGAATAAATCATAGGTCTTAAACATATTATCCCTCCGAAATCCAAAAAATCATATCCTGCTCGCTCAAAGCTGGCGAAGTGTCAAGAGCACAATCGTATTCAGCATTAAAGACACCATCAGGAGTTTTCTCATTGAAGTGTGGAATATCCTTTGCATTATAATATCGTAAATTTGCCTTAGTGTATGTACTATCATATTTTATGCGATATAGTTCTTCGCTGTCAATCTGAGAAATTGTTGATTCTATGTGAACCAGCAATGCGTAATCATCAGCAAACTTATCTCTTATCTGTTCAATCAGTTCTCCAAGAGATTCGCCATAATCATTTTTCTGGAGCATTATGGATACGATTCTTATATCATATAGTTCACTCAGGAGTTGATCATGCTTGAAATGATGTGTCCGACTAGTTTTAATAGTGGATTTGATTTCCATACGCTTATTCTCGTTAATTGAAAAATCAAATTTCATCATATTCTTGGACTGCCAGCACTTTGATATATCGCATCCTGCTTTATAGAAGTGAAGTATCACATACAATTCTGCATATAACCCCTGAAGTTCAATCTCTGACACTTGCCGTTTTCTATCAAAAAGAGAAGATATGGATGAAAAGAGCTTTGATAAGTATAGTTGATCATTATCTCTTTCCCCCTGAGCAAATGCTCTTGTAAGACGAATGAAAGCCAGAATCTTATCCTCGTTTTCTTCCTTACAAGTAAGAAGATGAACAACTTGCGTTTTTTCTTCCGCATCACTTCTGAACGTACATTTTTTGTTGAATGCAAATCTTAGCGATTTAGTTTCTTGATAGATAGGTGCTACTTTAGGCATTTTCGACGGAATCATGAAAACGATATTGTTATCGTTATCTTTGCCAAAATAGCAAGAACTATTTTCTACGGGGAAAACTTCGTATGTTTGAGAAATAGCCGATTTGTCACTAAGTTTTTCAAGAATTGTTTTACTATCCATTTGCTCTCACCACCAATTCAGATAATGCAGCTGCACAACTTTCTGGAACGTATAGAGCTAATACAGGTGCATAATAGTTTATTTCTGGCATATTTGTCGGCTTTACAAAATGAATTTGAAGCTGTATATGCTCAGGTTCGTTATCCGCTAGACTGCGGTCACCATCGTAATATAAGGGACTTGAAGGGTTAGGGTTACGACCTTGGAATAGCTGCTGAATTGTGTAATCTTCCCGAATTTTACGGGTTGAGTGTTCTATATCTCTAATCCAGTAAATATCTACAGGAATATCCAGTTGCAGCTTTATAAGGGCATCGTTCAGTTTGACAAAGTATTTACTGTCAAGAAACTCGTTGCTTGCAAATTGCAGTCTTGATAATAGTTCTTTGTAAACCTGCTCAAAATGTTGATTCCCCAGAACTTTGTGGATCTGAACACTGTTATGCCTCTGCTCAATCAACATATCTTCGTACTTGTTCCTATAATCTGCAATAACTGCTGTATTTTGCGATACTATCTGGTCGTCAGCCGTAAAATATCTTTGCGGTTTCCATTCAGAAAGAGCAAAATTTTCTGTTCGGGCGACATTGCGTCTCGTGAGATTAAGATAAGCACTACGAGCCAGTTTGAATATTCTTGGCATATCCTTGAAGGGAATACCGCGCTCCTGTGCTCTTTCAATAGAAGCCCACATATCCTCATCATGTTCCAGTATACTAGCAAAGTCATCTTTAATATCTCTTGTGGTAAATACTCGGCATACATCGAGATATTTAGCCTTATATCCAAACCACCGAGCACGCTGTTCTGTATTATCTACATTACTCTTACCTTTCGCACGTCTGGTGATATAAGTTACAGCTAGCCCTTTGAAGGTAATACCTCGCTCAACGAGATTTCCACCTACAAAGATATTGGTTTTATATAGTTCGGCATTTTCACTAGCATTTTCTTCGCTATTACATATAAGAACAGGGGAGCATTGCTTGATTCTGTCGAGTATTTGGTTTTCAAGGTCATCAAAAGGATGACAAATCACACCATCTGAAACAAAAGAATCGTATGCTGCTTTCAGAAGATTTTTCAAAGAGTTATAAGAAATATCCTTCTTGCCAGCTAACCGTGTTTTTGCCTTTGATTTCCATTCATCCAGAATGCTCTGTATCTTTTGCTCTACAACTCGATGATCGAACTTTTTCTGACTTGGATGTATCAGCATAGCATGAGTCCCCATATCACCACGGCTTCTTCTAATTGCGTTTCCTACAAAGAAAAGCGCCATGGCCTGGTAAACAGATTCTGGTACTCCCATACCGTCCAGTAGATTGGGTTCCGATTCAGGAATCTCTTTGATATACCTGTCAGCATTCTCACCATGAAACTCTTGCAGTCCACAGTATCCTTCACCAGGATAGACTAACTCTCCAAAATCTGGAGATAGCGTATCAAAAGCCTCAATAAGGATATTAGCCTGCGGTGTTGCAGTTACAGATAAAAAGCAATGACTTTTCAGTTTGCTCTTTAGGTTTAGTACAGAAGCATAAGTAGTGCTTATAGATTGCTGGTATGCCCTAGTATTAAGAGTTGCTTGGTCACCCTCATCATCAACAATAAGAACAGATTTATCTGCTAAGAATTCATTGTCAAATATCTCTGCAATCTGGTCTATATGCTTATTGTGTTTTAAGCCAACAATAATGACTTTACGACCGTTCTCAATAAAGTCCTTGATTCTTGCCGGATTGATAAGGGTTTTATTGTCATTAGTTTTAAGAACCGTAAGTTTTTCAGTGTCTACGCTAAATGCACTCGATATACGGGAAGCATTCTGTTTCAGAAGATTTAGCGTGTTACCGCCCAATACTATAGCTATATCATAACCATTATCAAATGCAAGTGCAAGAACAGAAATAAAGTTAGAAGTTTTACCGCTTTGTACCTTTCCAATAACGATACCAGTTTCCGCAACCTGTTCCTGAATATTCGGATTAGGACAACGACCGAGAATACGAACTGCATTATTGAAAATGGAGTCAATTGCTTCCTCGGTCATATCATCTGCAAGCATACGATTTTCTACGCTTTTTCTAAAAAAGCCATCAACGCTGATGCTCCATGGCATTACAGCATCATTATCTGTGACAGATAACCATTCACTACTCAAAGTGCTTCATCTCCTTTACGCACAGTTTCAAGTATCTCATTCATTTTCAGTCTGATTGCACTAGGTTCAATTCGTCCATCATGAGATGTTACCATTGATTCAATCTCTGCTAACACCAGAGCAATTGACATTCTCATCATTATGGGCAAAAACTCACTTTTATCTATCAACGGCTTAAAGAAAGAGTGACGCATATTGATAGATAAATTATATTCAGTGTCAGATAACTGTTCTACCAATAACCAATCCATAGCAGGATCATTCATTTCGAGAATAATGTGGAACTGATAGTCGATATGCTTATATGTGAAAGCATAGTTGATCTGCTTTCCGCCTTCAAGCTGCACATTACCGCTATTTTGATTCTGCGATGATGTTTCTGGAGGGGGACTGCTAGTTTCAGTATTCTCCTGTTGACTATTCTGTGGTTCTTCGATATGTGCTGGTTCTGATGATGAAGGCTCAGTATTTGGAATTGGAACATCAGCGGTAGGCTCTGGGCTTACAGGTTCACGATCCACAATTTCAATTTGCACATTCTCTACTGCTCCCGATTCTGTCAAGCCTTTGGTAGCAGTTTCAACGAGATCTTGCGTATTGAGTTTTTCTCTTACTCTGATATTCTCAGCTTTTCTCCTATAATCTTGTGTATGCTTAGATAGTTCATCTATGAACGCTTCTTCTAAGCCACTATTATGCCAGTCAAAACCGTCCTTTGCCTGTGTGACTGGCCAATTATCCATATGCAATTCACCATACATACGCTGCCAAGCATAGGAATTGGCATCTCCGAATAATTCTGAAGGTCTATAATTCTTTTCAGAGCCGCCGACAATTACACGACCTCGCCTGAGCAGAGTAAATCCAGCATCTTTTACACTACCGGGTATTCTGATAGCGATAAATCCACTAACTGCCAATTCTTTCCCTTCGTGTTGTACTGTAAAAGAAATATCCTTTTTCCATGTTTTGGAATCATCATCTGTGTAAACGGGAGCTTCCTTAAACTGTAAAGCATTTCCGTTATACGTGATTCTCACCAATCCTGTGCGCAAATCCTCACGATAGATGCTGCTAAGCAATTCTTTTACTTTTCCGATGGTTCTCGGACCAACGATACGCTTATTCAATCTCTTGATCACTATTTTAGTAAAGTGATCTTTCTTGCTTACAGATTCTTCCTGAACATCTATCTCTTCCGTCTTATACTTTCCTAATTCATCAATGTTTATCTCAGTATAGTATTTTGTGGTGGAGTTTAGTTGAGTGGATTCTACAGACCATAATGATCCAAACCAGCAAGCTGCTGTTTTTAAGCCCATTCCGAACTCATTTCGACCAGAGGTGTTCTTGGGAGGACGATCGAGCACAACTGCTCTCTGGAAATCCGTCCATTCCATACCATAGGCATCATCGGTGATCTCCAAGCGGTCGCCTTCAACAGCATCTTCAATGTATCTGATGGTGATATTAAGTCCTTTAGCATACTTCTGAGCCATAAGTTCGTCCTTGTGGTCATAGAAACTTTGGGTGGAATTATCAACAAATTCAGCTATTGCCGTCCAGGGTTGATAACTCAGGCGCTTATATGTAGCATAAACGCTGCTAGTAGGTCTAATGTTTATCTTCTTACTCAATATCATCACCGTCCCATCCCTCTATGGCAAGATTAAAAAGGCTCTCACCGAGGATTTTTAGTATTCTAACATTTACTGAGTTGCCTAGTTGTCTGTACTTTATGGCATCAGTTCCTTGAAATTTAAAACTTGCATGGAAACTCTGAAGATTTGCAGCTTCTCTGGGCGTTATATATCTAAAATGCTCTTTTTGTTTGTCCCAAATAATAGGGGTATTCACAATTGCTACCAAGGAAGGATAGAATGTAGGTCGTTTTACCCGTATTCCAGATTGTCTCACCTGAATCAGTGCATTATGAATATCATCTACATCTGCACCGCAATTCCATTCAAATTTTTTGTATAGTTTGATTTTGGTAAGCATATCATATTTTTCTATCCATTTGTCAATAAAATCCCTATGTTCAAGATAGAGTTCTCTATTATGTCTCAGGAAATTCTGTTTCCATTTTGGCATATCATCATATCCCTGAGAAGAGTATACATCATCTGTATCATCATTTCCTACACCAAAGCTATCTATCCATATGGGGAAACCGATGACCTTTATATTAGTAGCTTTCCTGAATTCTTCCCAAGCCAAAATCATCTGTTCTTTTTCCTCTGATATAATATAACTATCGTCCACTTCATCTTCAAGAATTGACCAAGCATCGCCCATTTTACATTTTTTGAAATGCTTATCGAGTTGCAGATCTTCAATATGAATAAAGCCATTTGTCAATATCTGCTGATTTCTTATATCTCTTCTGATACCAAGTATATAAACTCGTTCTCGTATCTGAGGTATGCCAAAATCTGATGGTGATAGTATAATCGGTGTTTCAGTAATATAGAAGTTCCGTTTTGTTAATTCGGTGGTAATAATATCCCAATTCTCGGTTTTATCAGCAAGATTTCGTACATTTTCCAGTATAATAAATTTTACTTCTGGATGCCCGTCCAGAATATCCATTATTTTATAGAATAGATTTCCTCTTGTTTCATCCTTAAAGCCCTTTTGTGCTCCCGCCTTACTAAATGGCTGACACGGGAATCCTGCACAAAGCACATCAAACGGAGCTATTGTCTCAGGATCAATCTTATTTACATCGCCACGAACTTCTTTCTCATCTATTTTATAATTGAGCTTATATGTTTTGACACATTCTTGATTTGTTTCGGCAGCCATAACACATTTTCCGCCCAAATATCGCATCGCTTGATGGAATCCTCCGACACCAGCAAATAAATCAATAAATCTAAAGCGTGCTTCTCCTTTTTCACGAGTAATTCTTGCATCGTTTGGCTTTTGTGCATCGGCAGGGATATTCCATCTTCCGCCCTCTTTAATTGCTCCAGGAATTCGATTATCTTTGCACAGTATGGTAACCCATGTTTCTGATACTTCCCATAATGCAGCTATTTCTTTTGTAGTCATATTCTTCTTATACCTTTACTCAACTTTGTTATCTGAAATTATTTCCATAATGTCACCAATGTCACAATTAAGAGCGTGACATATCTTTAACAATACATCTGTTGTAACATTTTCGTTTTTTCCCAATTTTGCCATAGAAGTATGGCTAATCCCTGCAGCTGCACACAGGTCTTTTTTCTTCATATCCCTGTCTATAAGTACTTTCCATAGTTTTTTATAACTAATTGCCATTCAAACACGCTCCAGAAAGAAATGATTGTGGAATAAATCTCCGCTTTCGCTGAACTTATATCTTGATTATACCACATATTTTCCGTTTTTTCAATAGAAAAACACAAAAAAATCTACGCCTATAACAAATACTGCCGTCTGAAATAGAAGTTCTCAGACGGCAGTATCTTATTTATTCATCACACATACACCATAGCCGCATACACAGGATCTCTGGCAATCAGGCGATCCATGTTCTCCAGACCTCTCGCTTTTGCAAGATCACCGACCGCCACGGCTCTGATATACTCCACATCATTTTCAAGCATCTTTCCGACCTGACGCTCAATGGTTTCCGCTACGGAACGGTCAAGCTCGGTCAGGTAGCCGAGTATCGTTCCGTCGTTGACGAGCTTTTTCAGCCTTGTAGGACGGTACTCCGCCGAATAGTGCAGATGATACTTGATGTGATCGGAGCTGAATGTTGTCACGCTCGGCTCAGCATCTGGTGTGTTGTAGGTGACGGTCAGTGCATCGGTGTCGAGCACCCATACGGGCTTGTTCTTGCCGCCTACCTGAACCTTGTCTTTACTTCTGATAATCATAGTGTTTTCCTCCTTATTCCAGCACATTCTTTCTTGTGGTGCTGTTATACCTAAATTGCTGATAATCGACACTCAGTCCGCAGGCAGAAATAAAAGCCTTAGCCTTTTTCAGTTCACGTGATAACTCGTCCTCACGGCTGATTCGGGTTGCTTCTTTTTTCATCTTCTCACGGGAGAAATAACGAGCATCCTCCTCTTTCTTCTTATATGTAGCAAGCTCCGAGGAAACTGCCGACAGCTTCGCTTTCAGTTCGTCACGCTCTCGAACAACTTCATCACGTTCCTTGCGGAGCTTCTTGGTCTGCTTCTGCGTTGCAACTTCTTTCTTTGCAAGATCAGTGACGTTCTGCCAGTCCTCCTGCGACACTGTGACCTTACCGCCGAATACGGTCTTGCCTGTTTCGATACCGTCTATCTCCGTAAGTTTAGCAGTTTTCTCCTTGACAACTTTGAGTATTTCACGCTTCTCGCCAAGCTCCGCTTCTACCTGAGCGTTTTGCAAAGCAAGTTCATCTGCCTGTCTGCGCTTCTCCTTGTATTCCGGTATCTCTAACGTCCCTCTCGCCTTTTCTGGAGCAAGAGGCTTGATACCATGTTCAAAGCAGATTTTATTCAGCACCTCGACCTCGGCAGTTCGCCAACGGGCAATTGCCTGTTTACCCTCGCCATACCCCATTTCTTTGAGAGCCTGAGCGATACCGTTCTGCGTGTCCTGCCCTCGCTTGTAGTGACCGACAGGAATGTAGTCAATGTGCAAATGGGGCGTTACCTCGTCCATGTGCAGGACAGCGTTAAAAACGTAAAAGTTCGGGTTACGACTTTGGAAACCTTCCATATACTCTTTCAGGCAGTCGGCAACGAGCTGAAAATCCTCGGCGTTGTACCCCGAATCTTCTTTTTTGCCGATCTGAACTACGTCCTCATAAAAGCTCTTTCGTTTGTCGGCGGCAGTTCGGACAGTATTGCAAGGTTTTACTCCAAAAAGATGCTCATAGTAGCTGCCGTGAACCTTGCGGTCATTACGTTTCTGTTTAGCATTATAACGCTCGGTTGATTCCTTGAAAAGCCGATCGTATGCTTCGCCAATCGGCTGACACACGAAAGTGATATTATCGGGAGTACGGAACACGTCAACATTGTCCGCAACGAACTCCCTGTTATTGTGAGTCAGAGAACCTTTTCCCTGACCGAATGAGATTCGTTTTTCTCTCATTTTATTGACCTCGTTTCTAATTGGATTTGGTTATCTCTTTCTGTTAAATCCAATCATATTTACATGGGCAACACTTCCTTTCATGACCGCTGATGCGGAATGGCTATCGCCAAGCCCTGACGGGCGAGAGGGGCGCGGAGCGCCGATTACAACGGTGCAGAGCGCCGCTTGTAACTCCGTAGTACTTGTGGCAGCATAAGACCGCCACAAGAACTACTCCGCCCTGCGGGGCTATCCCTGACGGGAGAAGAAAGGCTGTCGGAGCAGCCTAAATCGTGGGTACAGGAATCAAAAATCCGCATTACATTTTTTGAAAAACATAGCTGTAACTGCGTCGATGTGCGTCGGTGGTAACGATGTTTTAGACACCCCTCAAACCATCGACGCATCGACGCACATCGTCACGCTAAAGCATTGTCGATCATCTGCTGATAAGCTCGGTCGTAATCTTCACCTGCAATATCGTCAACGGTATCGGTGCTGATGATGATCTCTCCCTTAACGGCAGGAACACCATCTGGACTTTTTTCGGTTTCTTCTTCTGTTGGTTCAGGCGAGATCACGATTGGGTGATCAGCATCATAGCGGAGCTGAATCAGCTTTGCCTTATGAGTCCGCTTGTTGCTATACTGCACGAAGTACAAATTGTACAGCTTTCCGGCGTTGACATTCAGTTTCAGCGACAGAGCATTCGGCTTGATGTCAAACTCCAGCTTTTCGATAAGTTCGGTAGCCGTACCCTCCCAAGTCGGATTGTCCGCATTGATGAAACCGCCTATTGCTTCAAGCACAGGTTCGGGCGGCTCGGTGTATTCGGGAGACTTCTCTCCGCTCAGTTCCCAGCACAGCGTTTCCTTGTTTCGGGAGAGCATAATCTTCTTGTCGGGCTGATCTCGCCCTGATACCTCTATCGTAGCATCGCCGTCGGAACGCTTATTCTTATACATGATGAACGCTCCGTCCGCTGCACCGAGCAGACCGTTTGTGCCTGAGATACGGTCGAAATTATCATCGGACTTCTGCTTGCGGGTGTGGTGAACGAGCATCAGACAGATACCCGTTCTGTCCGCAAACGCTTTCAGTCCTGCAATAATATCGTAGTCTCTCGCATAGCTGTAAGTGTCGCCCTCCGCTTCACGCACTTTCTGTAAGGTATCAATAATCACCAAACCGGTATCATGATGTTCTCGAATAAAGCTGTCAAGCTGTTCAAGCAGCCCTTCATTCAGCGACTTGGAAGCAACTGAAAAGAAAAGATCGGGCGTTGTCTCTGTTCCGAACATTCTATACAAACGCTCCTGCAATCTGCGGTAATCATCTTCGAGAGCGAGATACAGCACCGTACCCTTGCGGACAGAATAGTTCCACATTGGCGTTCCCGAGCTAACATGATAGGCGATCTGAGCCATCATGAAACTCTTACCGACTTTCGGCGCTCCCACGAACAGGTATGTGCCAGGGTAGAGGAAATGATCTATGATCGGCGGTTTGCCTGGATAGACCATCTCATAAAGCTCCGGCATCGAAACAGTCTGCATAAAGCCCGGTGCGGATTCACGCTCCGCCTGAGCCTGTGCCTGCATTTCCTGTTCATACTGCATCTGCGCTTCAAACATTTCCTCGGATGAAGGGTTGAAATTCTCCCCGTAATCTGGTATGATATCAATAGTGTTATTAAGTGACTGCTCTGCACCTGCGCCAACAGGTGCGTCAAGAGCGGTCATTTCTCTTTTATCGGTCATTCTCTATCTCCTTTCAGACCATTCAGAGTTGCCCCGATAAGCTGTATCGTGGACAGCAGCTCATCGTCCACAACAGAGCCGTTCTCTATTCTTTTCAGTTCGCTGAGGACTTCGGCAAGCTGATTTCTCAGAGCCTTATACACTCTCGGATTGCCCTGCACCACCACATCACGGCACAGCAGCCGTTTCACGATGTAGTCCTGCTTGGTAAGTCCTGAAAGAGCGACTGCCGAGTTGATGAGCTGATCTTCTTCAGGCGATACACGAAACCCGATCGTCTTCGCCCTGAATCTGCCCTTGCTGTCAAGGTTTTTCGCTGACATCATCTTCACCTCCCTCCGCATCATCACTTCTCAGGTCGCTTAGCCTGTCCGCCATTTCATTCTGCGTACTGGGGAACAGGTGAGCATAACGATAAGTAATATCAATGCTCTCGTGTCCAACCCTATCCGCTATTGCCACGGCAGAGAACCCCATTTCAATGAGCAGAGAGATATGAGAGTGTCTGAGGTCATGAATGCGGATACGCTTCACGCCTGATTCTTTCGCCCCTCTGTCCATTTCGTGATGAAGGTAGCTCTTGGTTATCATGAACATACGGTCATGTTCCCCGATACCATAAAGCTGACTGATGAAGTCCTGTATCTCCTGAGAAAGAAAATCAGGCATCTTCACAACACGGTTACCCTTGGCTGTTTTCGGATCGGTAATAATATCCTGCCCTTTAATACGCTGATAGGACTTTGTGATCGAGACCGTCTGCTTCTCAAAGTCGAAATCGGCAGGCGTGAGGGCGAGAAGTTCACCCTCACGGATACCGCACCAGTACAGCATTTCAAAGGCATAGAAAGAAACAGGCTTGTCCATCATCACTTCTGCGAACTGCTTGTATTCCTCCTGCGTCCAGAACAGCATCTCCCGGTTCTTCGCTTTTCCCATATTGCCCGCCTTGGCTGCGGGATTGCTCGGAAGCCCGTAGAACTTTACTGCATAGTTGAACACGGCACTGAGTTGATTGTGTAGCGTTTTCAGATACACAGGTGAGTATGGCTTGCCCGTCTTGGTCGAACCTTCCGGCATTTCATTCTGCCACGCTATTACGTCCTTGGGCTGAATGTCGCACATCTTTCTTTTCCCGAAGAACGGGATCAGCTTGGTGCGGAGGATATGCTCTTTGGTGTGCCATGTGTTGTCCTTCAGACGCTTCTTCATGTCCTCGAAGTAAATCTCCGAAAAGCTCTCAAAGGTCATATCAAGGCTGGATTCCGTCTTGTTCATCTGCTCACGCTCCCACGCCTGAGCTTCTTTCTTTGTGGAGAAACCACGCTTTTGTGTCTGTTTGCGTTCTCCACGGCTGTCGGTGTAGCGGTAGATCACACGCCACTTGCTGCCGTCCTTATAGACTGACATCGTATCACTTCCTTTCGCTGTCCTCGGCAGAACCGCCGTAGCAAGTCCTTTCGAGGAAGTATTGTTTGTTCACTCTGCCTGAGATCGTGATATATCCCTTGGCTTCAAGCTCCTTGTTGAGCTTCTGTACTATCTTATAAGCATAGGATTTAGATACATCAAGTTCCCTGGCAACATCTTCTACTCTCATAAAATTTTTATCTGTCATTTAGAGTATCTCCTTTCTCTAGCTTAACTCTAAATCGTTAAGTTCTGATTTTATTATACTAAACATATGCCGTTACGTCAAGTATAAAATTACTAAACATTTTTATTTCTACTATCTTGACAAACACTAAGCATATATGTTATAATTGATTTGTGAAATATGGCGGCGCAGATCGTCAGCCAATTGAAAATGGAGGGCAACAATATGGCGATTGGTGAAAGAATCAGGTTTATCAGAAACCTCAGAGGTATGACGCAGAAGTTCTTAGGTTTGCAGGTCGGCTTCTCGGAACGGACAGCCGATATTCGTATGGCACAGTATGAATCAGGTTCGAGAACGCCCAAAGCTGACCTTGTAGAGCAGCTTGCTGATGCACTTGATGTATCGACCGAGGCTCTGAATGTTCCGAACATCGACAGTTACACCGGGCTTATGCACACGCTGTTTGCCTTAGAGGACTTATATGGCTTCAAGATCGACCATCTGGACGGAGAAATCTGTATCCGCATCAACAGGCAGAACAGCTCGACCTTTGCGAAAATGACAGGTCTGCTCGAACCATGGGAGGAAATGGCTCAGAAGTACCGCAATGGGGAGATCAGCCGTGAGGAGTATGACCAGTGGAGATACAGGTATCCGAGGTCAGAAGCGGAGCGGAATGAAAAATGCTTGAAAGAATATAGAGGAGAGTAAATATATGTATACAGTTTCCGAACGTGATATGTTAATGTCAATTATTGCTGTTCTTGAAGATGATAATAAAACCGATTTATCAGCTATTTTACAAGTTTCAAAGTTTGTATACGAACCTCAATATGAATTCTCAGGCATAATATCATACCAGCATAACCTATATGCAAGTTTACGTGTACCAATAAAATGTAGGAAAATAGTTCAAGATAATCTTTCTACGCTGTCGAATATAGCCTGTGATTTGTATATTGATGATGAAGATTATTACTTTAGAGGAATAAACAATGTTGGAATCCTTCCAATACAAACTGAGGATATAGAATATGAAAACAAACGCTTCGTTATGGAGAAAGACAGTATCTTCTCCAATTTCATCAAATTTGTTATCAATAATCAAGAATTAAACGATCTACAGAAGAAGTACTTATTTGAAGCTTGCGAATGCGGAGAAAACAATAATTTGCTTTCAGCTACAGTAATGTTGGGTGCTTCTGCTGAAATGTTACTATTAGATTTATGTGATGCATACAAGAATTACCTGGATAAGCAAGACGATGCAACAAAAGCAGATGCGTTTGAAAAAAAAGTTGTAAAAGCAAGATGCGCTCATGATAGATTAACAGAATTTCTAAAACGTGCCAATGCAGATAAAGAACACTTTATGAATCTTGGATTTGAAGATATTAATATGAATTTTAATTTCTTTGACATCATCAGACAAACAAGAAATAATAGTGGACACCCAACAGGTAATAACATAACAGTTGAGCAGTTTAAAATGATACTAACAAGTTATCAGCACTTTCTTCCCATAGTACTGAAAGCTATAAAAGAATTGAACAAATAGCAAAAAGAGCTATCCGATTCAAATACGAATCAGATAGCTCTTATCTTTTCAGACAATATTTATGTTACTGTTGTCGATGATAGAGAAATGTTGCCAAATCGTTGCCATTCAGCTCAACCGCACCTTGAAAAGCACGGTATTACGCCATTTCAGCAATTGCTTGCATTATTCCCACTCCTCAAATCGCCCTCTAAGTTAAGCAATTTTGTTTAGGAGATTTGAGCTGTGGTATCTCAATTATACATTTTGTTCTGTATTGTACTTGGCTGCTGATGCTCCGTTATCATTTTGTTAGCACGTTTGATAATGAGCTGTGCAACTTGTGGAGGCAATGTGTGCCTGGTGGCTTGCTCCTTATTTGGTATTATAGCGCAGATTGGGGAGGTTGTCAAGAGGGGATGATACCTCTTGCCTTTAATATTTCTAAGTTTACTGCATCCTCAATATCATTTCTTAGCATACGCATATTAGGATAACTTCCTTCTCTTATTGCTTTTTCAAAAAACAGAAGCACTCCATTGCTTTCAATTAAAGCCTTATCTTCATCATCCAAATTATCAATTACTTCTGCATAGCGGTTACTTGCGATAGTAAGTTTATCCTCTATGCTAATAGGCTTAAAAATCACTACTTTAGAAAAACGGGAATAAATAGGAGTACCAAGGTTCTTTTCGGCTTCTTCTACAGTTCTATAATTTGTTGTGCATATTATAATACACTGTGATACATCCACAGAATAATTTGAATCAACAAATACGCCTTCATCAAACATCTGATAAAATGCATTGTAAAACGACGGTACTACTTTGTCAAATTCATCGAGAAGGATAACATTTGAACTACGTCTTATTAATTCTCTTGCTAGACTATCTTCACCATGTTCAGCACCAAAAATATATTGATATGCACTATTAGTTTGTTGCATAGAAAATTGTATTCTAACCATATTCGATCCTAGGCACTCGCTTATATATTTAGCTGTTTCAGTCTTGCCAATGCCTGAATCGCCTAGAAACAATAACGTGACAGGACGTTTGCGTTTTATACTTTTTAATGTATAAATAGATGAGAGAGCTTGCTTAATTACATGAGGCTGCCCTATAACAGCTTTATTAAATCCTTCTGCAATTCTTTTCATGTCTTCTATAGTAATTGCTTTATATTCGTGTTTGTGCTCATGAATAATAGCGCTTTCAAATGTCCTTATGATATCCTTGTATATCTTATCTGGCGGATTACACAACCAAATGTTTTTTATATTCACTTTCAAATGAAGCAAAACATTATTTGAGAATCCAAGCACTGCCCATTCTTTGATACCGCCGTAGTCATCAGTATGTATTATTAGATTCTCAACTTCCATAGGGTTTTCTTGTGAAGAAGGTATTCCACTGATCTGTATATCTGTTTTATTTATATGGGCAATCACATCAGTTAGAAAATATGCATTTTCTAATGATTCTGTAGCTGATTCAAAATCCCTATCAGCTCCCCAATAAATTTCTATTTTTTCAATCATTCAACTACCCCAGCCAATACAATGTCATAAACATCGAGCTTTGATGAAGTATCATTTGTTTCACCATCAGCATAATTTGCTCGTGATGATACTGTAGAGGTACCAAATTCAAATTCTTTCTGAACCTGTAAATCTGACTTATCTATTTGCCCTACATGAATACCATAGTAAGTCAACTGCATTTTGGGGAGATCGGACATTGTATAACTGTTTCTGAAAGCAGTTCTGTTAAATCTAAGTACTATTTCTTTTCCGTTGTGGTCTGCAATAAAATCATAATATCCTCGGCCTTTTTCAATAGCTTCTTCTATTTTTGTAACATCAATTTGCATAGCTTGTCCATCGTTTGTTGTTAATGGTAGCTGCCCATTGATCATACTCATATATGGAGCGATTAACATCATATATGCAAAAGAGTTCTTTTCAGGTCGAACTTTAATATTTGAGAATTTTTTGATACCTTCACATCTCTTATTCTTGGTTCGACGTTTATCTGATTCAAGTAAAGCAATAAAATCAGCTAATAAGGTGTTTTCAAGGATATTCTTAGCTAAACGCTCTGACTTTCTCATAGCATTAGCATCCGCTCCAACCTCAATGTTGATTTTACCACCGCTTAAAAAACTAAAAATCTTAGATAATCCGCTCTGCTCTGTACCGATTCCAGCGTCCGTAGAAGCATTTCCTTCTATTTCCGAATTAACCTCTGATATAAATTCTGTTGTCTTCTTCAACTCTCCACCTGCAATAACTTGCATAAAGTCAGAAACAAACATCTCATCAAAATATATGATCTTCAAAAAAACATTTGATGTACTACTCATGCGAACCTCCATTCAAAAAGAAGATAAAAATCCCCCTGAAACAACACTGTTATCCAGTATATCTACATTATACCACGATAACCGTGTTATTTCAAGGGAATTCGCCTATATATTCTATTATTCCTGCCCCGATTTCTTCAAATTACAATCCCTGCACAGCATCTGTAAGTTCTCCGGAACGGTCTTTCCGCCTGCGTGCCAGGGCGTGATGTGATCGGCGTGCATTCTGTCGAGTTCAAAATGTTTCTGACAAATCGGACAGATTCCATTTTGTTTGGCATAAGCAGTAGCTTTCTGACTATCGGTAAATGCTCTGATGCTGAGAACTTTTTCTTTTCCGCTTAAAAGATACTCATAAATCCCTTTTTTAGAGGTTACATCATCATCTGCCATAAGTTCGGTTATTCTTTCCTCTAACACATTTGGGTTATAGGAATTATTTCCAAACACATTATAAAACAATCCCCATTCAAGCCCTTTCATTTCCTTTCGATATTTCGGAAAGAGTGTGTTCACCCATGAAATAACGTTCTGGAAATAAAGCCATAATGCAGTGCCGTCTGAATCATGCTGATGTTCTGACATATATTCTTCAATGCTCTTATTTTCTTTTGAAGCGATCCACTTGATTGCCTTTTCAAGATAATCCTGACGGATCATTTCACCGCTGAGATATTTATTTCCGATCTTATATGCAGGACAACCATTCTTGGAAAAATATTTTTTGACATCTGTCAGCCATGGACCAGTATAAATCGCATTTCTCAGTTCCTGATCAGCAAGTTTTACACCTGCAATATTTATCGTCTTGAACCACTCCAGCTTTTCAAGATCATTTCCTTTGCATATGTAGATCATAAGCTTGTAATCCAGAATACGTCCTCTTTCAGTATTGGTGAGGTTATGAAAAGTTCTGTTATTGATTGAAAAATCTCCGCTGCAATACTGACAAATGCTGATCGTTCTTTGCTGTCCGTCAAGCAGTTCATAGTTTCCATTATCATCTTCGCACCAATACATTACATTCAAAGGAAAGCCTTTTGTCACAGTATCGATGACGGCATTGCGTTCTTTTTCCTTATAAACAAACTCTCGCTGAAAGGCTGGTCTGACGTTAAGTTTTCCACCAAACGCAATAACTCCGTTATCTGCACTATCTTTGTACCCATCGAATATTTCTCTGATCGTATGTTCTTCAAGTCTGATTTCCATTATTTCTCCTTCTTTCTAATCAAAATTCTTGCATAGCGAGGCTTACCATTAATCGCCACTCTTCCACCAACAAGGAACTCTTTTGGAACCGTATATCTGTCAAGACCGATAATTTCAAATTGTTCTGGATTGTATTTGTCAAGAAATGTAATAGGCACTCCCATTATCCCATAATAATCACATGGAATCTCTGAAACTTTGCTTACTTCAATCGCATTATAATTATCATAAGAAGGATATTCCTCTTCTGAATAGCTTTTATAAAGGATTAAATCCTCATGTCTTTTGCTGTGGTCAAGATTTGTATACCAACAAATATTTCCAAAACTTCTCCATTTTTGCCCACTCTCATCAACCCAAAACCGTGTTTCTCTCGCTTCATATGACTCCGGAACTGTAAATGCCATATCTCCGCACTTAAAGCCTAACCACAACCTATTTTCTTTGATTAGTGGGAAAACCTCCTTATATGTAATTGCGTTCTGATTCCCAATAATAATAAATTTTTTATCATACTCCATAAGCTGTGCAACGTATTCTCTGAAAAGGGAAAATGGGGGATTTGTCACAACAATATCAGCTTCTTTCAAATATTCAATACATTCAGCAGAACGAAAATCGCCGTCCCCCTTTAATATTTTCGGCTTATTCTTCTTTAAAATCAACTCAAAATCAGTCAGATCAACCGCACCATCGCCATTTTCATCTGTAACTTCAGAAATTTCAATGACATACGGTTTCTTTCCGCTGTCAGCAACGGAAATTACTTCTTCCTCGCCAAAAAATGTAAGCTGCGTATACATCACGGGAGAAGTTGCATAGCAGGTTGCAATAAGCTTTTTTAAACCGAGAGCATTGAAATTCATAGCGAAATATTTTACAAAGTTACTCTCATATGGATCATCACAATTGCAAAATACTATTTTGTCTTTAAATTGCTCTTTGTAATGTCTTAATTCAATCTCTATATCAACTAATTGAGTATAAAACTCATCTTTCTTTGCGTTTTTTGCAGCTGAAAGATTTTTATTTTTATTTACCATGTTTACTCCTCGATTTCGCATATGTATCATGTTTTCACTTTTGATTATGCTTATTTATCAAATATTATATCACATATCTGCAAATTTATCAAGTAATTTGGGGTATAATTTGATTATACAACAAGTTTTTGAGGTGTGTCATGGAAGAAATATATGATTTCGGGATGATCTTGCAAAAATTGCGAAAAGAGAGAGGTCTGACTCAAGAACAATTAGCTAGGATGATTCATAAGGAAAGCTCAATAATTAGCAGATATGAAAAGGGATTGCAAAATCCAACTTTTGAAACAGTAAGAGAATTTGCTGCTATTTTTAATGTTTCGATGGATTATCTTGCTGGCATGAAACATCATGGTACAATTTCCACTTATGGTCTTTCTGAATCACAAAATGATTCTATTAAATCTTTAATTGATGTTTACCGTATCAAAAATGCACAATCAGCCAAACAAATGTCTCAGGAACAATTTGCTGTTCTTGGCAAGATTACAGCAGAACTTACAAAATAAAGCCGAAGGACTCACATAGAATTCTTCGGCTTATTTTTATCTTGAATTGTTTATTAATTTGTGGTATAATAAGTAAAAACAGAATGGAGGTGTTTTTATGGAGCGTCCTATTATTAAAGAAAGATTGAAAGTATTTGTAAGTTCTGCAATGGGGGATGAAAAAGACTCAGAAGCAGAAGAATTTAAGTGGATGGATTTTAGAGAAGCAGTACGAAAAGAACTTGATAAATGCCATTATATTCAAGCATTTACTATAGAACAACATACAAGTGAAATTGATTCCACCAGTTATATGCTCTATAAAGTCGAGGATTCTGATATTGTTGTCTTATTGATAAAAAACGAATTTAGATTTGGAACTTCATTAGAATATAAACAATGCTGCAAAATTAAGAAGCCATTATTAGTTTTTTTCTTTGGTAATGAAAAAGCTAATAAAGATGTAGTAACTTTGCGTAAAGAATTACAGGACAAGAATTTTTGTACTTATCGTAATATGGCAGATTTTAAAAATGCAGAAAAAAGCATAGCAAATGATGTTATCCAAGATGTTATTGCTTATTATCGTTATCATCATCACATTTCTCCTGTTGCTCAACCAATTGATATAGACGGCGTTCCTGTTGAAGCAGAATCTAACTATGATTCATATATACCGACAAAAACTATTCTATCTCAATTTAAGACAAGCTATAAATCTATATATAATTATATTGGTATGCCCTATTTTTACAATCAAAAAGTCGATACTCCACTGTCCACTTTGCATACTATCGGCGAAGAGGTTATTAACTGGGTAATAAATGGGGAACCCTTTTTAACATCAGATGTTAAATTGAAGCTTATAGATTCTGTCTCTTCTATTTATCCTAATGTTGAATGGTATTCAAAGCGCTTGGATGCAATTGATTATTATATTCAAGGAAATATAGTTGAAGCGTATCATTCAGAGAAAGAAGCACTCAAACTTGCCGATGAAGCAAAGATTCCAGATTGGATCATAACTAACACTTTAATAGATTTACGAAATCTTCAAATTCTATGTCCAAAAGATCAGATTGAAGCAGAAGAGGAGGCATATCAAAACAGACTCGATTCACTTGATGCTATTGTTCATGTACCTGTACTTGATCGTTATTTGGAAAATACATATGAAGTGCTTTTAAACGAAGAAATAAAACGTAATACAGCTTCTTTTGGAACAACCTTTTTTGGAAATAAACTTGATGAAATTATTTCCGGCGTGGAAAACTACCTATTTTCCTCTCTTTTATATGGTTCATACACACACTTGATTCTTACACGAAAGATATTTGCAACTATTTTTTATCGTACTGGAAAATTATACGACAGCAATGAACTCCTGTATTTTGCGATGAAGATGTATCTATTTAACGGGCAATACAAAGACTTTATACGTCTTAGTAATCTGGAATGGAATAATATCAGTAATATTTTTATTTTGAACGCTGATGAATTATGGCATCAAGCACATAATTTACAAGAAAGATCGAAAGAGGCGGTCTGCATAGGTGTATTATACAGGATAGGACTTTATCTCAGTGACAATTCGTTTACAGAAGCAGAACGTTACTTGTTAGAATTATCTGAGCATCTACCATGGAATATTTCAGATAATTATACGGATTGCATTATAAATAATTGTGAACGTCTAAGCAACGAGAATGTTGTAAAGATTCTTATTACTATTATAGGTAAGGATAAATACGCAACAGCAAATCACATAACTCGTCTAATAAGTTATCTTGATCTAGAATCTGTATCAAACAAAACATTAAAATCACTTTGCGAAGTCTTGAAGGAAAAACTGCCTGACATGGTGAGTAGAAATGGTGATCCACAATGTATAGCTGCATTAGTAAATGGTAATCCTGATGTCTTTTCTGAATTGGAAACACTACCTAATAATGGACTTTCTGGAGAACAAGCGCTGATTTATGCTCTCAACACAAATAAAGGCGATTGGTATGCTGTGTTACAATCGGAAATAGAAAGTGCCAGACAGCAATTTGAGGCCAATAATCAAAAAGGTATTTATCACGAATTTGGTGTAAATCCATACTACATAGTATCATGTGTGTTTGAAAATAATCCTTCATACGATATCATTAAATGCGTAACAGAAGAATTTTTCCCATTGTGTATAGATGTGCTTAATAGTAACTGTTCTTTTGATACAAAAGATCAATGTGCAGAATGTTTATGTACCGCTCTTGGTTACTATCATAAAAACGGCATTGATATTCCTTCTGCATTGATTGGTTGCATTCAAAACGTCTCCTTAGAAGATTCATCTGACTTCATAATGACACATAGAAGTAACGAAGGTTTATGGTGTAGACTTATTATACTGAAAATACTTGTCGGAGTTCTGGAAAAACAAGTTTTGATTCAATGGTGTTTCTCATATAGTAAAAAAGATGCCAAAGAACGACGTGCCTTAGTACAATGCCTAAAGACATATCTTCAATATTCGGTCGATGTTAGTTCAGATGTAGATGCATTAATCATATCTATCATATTTCAATGTTGTGAAGATCAAGATGTTTTCATTAGGACAATGGCTTGTGAATGTCTATGGTTTATTCTTGATTCACAATACGCTGGACAAGCAGAAGAAAAAATTTATGAAATGTCGATTGACCCAACTCCAGCTATACGAAGTAAGCTTCTATACATTTTCAAGGAGAATAATACGATTCATAAAGAGTTGATTAATAGAATTACACTACAATTAGTGAATGATGCAAACTATGTGATTAGAAAGCAAGCAAAGGATATACTTGAAACCAATCTTAAAATGTAAATATTATTCCTCTTGTTCCCTATGAAGCATAATTAAATCACACATACACCAAATCCGCATACACCGCCTCTCTCGCACACAACCTAAACATATTCTCCAAACCTTGAGCTTTGCAGAGATCACCAACAGCAAGTGACTGCTGATATTCCTTATCGTCAGCTTTCCACTTTTCAACCTGTCTTTCCATAGCATTTTCCACTGCCTTATCAAGTTCAGTCAGATAACCCAGAATTTCGCCGTTATTTACAAGTTTTCTCAGTCTGTTCTTACGGTATTCCGCCGAATAATGCAGGTGATACTTGATATGCTCGGAACGGAATGCTGTTACTGTTGGCTCAGTATCAACTGTATTGTGTGTAACGGTAAGTGCATTGGTATCCAACACCCAGACCGACTTGTTTTTGCCGATCACCTGAACTTTGTCTTTGCTTCTGATAATCATAAAATTTTTCTCCTCATTCCAAATTCTTGCTTTTTATTGTGCTGTTATATCTGAACTGCTGATAGTCGGAACTCAATCCACAAGCAGAGATAAAAGCCTTGACTTTTTTCAATTCACGGGAAAGTTCTTCCTCACGGCTAATACGCTTTGATTCCGCTTTTAATTTATCACGGGAAAAATGACGCCTATCTTCTTCTTTCTTTTTGTAATCAGCCAGTTCCGAAGATACCGCATCAAGCCTTGCTTTCAACGCATTACGCTTCTGTATGGCTTCATCTCGTTCTCTGCAAAGCTTTTTCGTCTGTTTTTGTGAAATCACTTCTTTTTTGGCAAGTGCAGTTACATTTTCCCAATCTTCCTTGGAAACTGTGATTTTTCCACCGAAAACCGTTTTGCCTGTTACAACGCTGTCGATTTCTTTCAGCTTGACGTGCTTTTTGGCTGCCTTTTCAAGTGCTGCGTTGATTTCTTCTTTTTCAGTAATGATCTGAGCTTTTTCTTCTTCAAGCTGCCGGATTCTATCCTGATGCTCACCGTATTCCTCGGTGGTATAGCTGTACCCTCTGGACTTCTTCGGCTCTGAGATTTCGATACCATGAGCAGTACATATCTGGTGCAGGACTTTCCATTCCGCTAACCGTCAACGGTTGATTGCATTTGCACCTTTGCCGTGTCCCATTTCTTCGAGAGCTTTCGCCATAGCATTTCGGGTATCTAAACCATTGCTGAAATGCCCCACTGGAATATAGTCGATGTGCAGATGGGGAGTTGCTTCATCAAGGTGCATCACAGCATTGAACACATAGAAATTCGGATTTCTTTCTGAAAAGCCCTCCATGTACTCCCGTAAACAGGCAACAGCAATCTCCGAATCGGGAGTACCGACACCTGTATCATCTTTTGTCCCGATCTGGACTAAGTCTTCATAGAAACTCTTTTGCTTATTTGTCCCAGTGATAACACATGCACTCGGTTCACGGCTGAACAGGTGATGAAAGTAGTCTGGGATACGGCGGTCATTTCGTTTCTGACGGGCATTGTATCTTTCTACTGCATCGCTGAAAAGAATATCATAAGCATCACGCAAATTCTGATGCACAAATGTAATGTTGTCCGCTGTTCGGAAACTGTCGATATTTTTGGCAGCAAATGCACGGTTGTTGTGGGACAAGCTGCCCTTGCCCTGACACATTGAGATCGTCTTTTGACACATAGAAACACCTCCCTTCCTTTTAAATTGACCCTCTGACGAGGGAATGCCCTATGGGCGAAACGGTTTGCAGCGATACGGAGATCGGCAAACCAAACGGCTCGGAGAGCCGAGTTACCTGCGGAATGCCGCTGGTAACCCCATAGCACTTTCGACAGCCTTACGGACTATCAAAAATGCTATCGGGGCTCTGCGAGGCTTGAATGGCGGATAAACCGCCAACGCCGTGACGATGTGTGACGATGGTGACGATGATTACACCGCTCACAAAACATCGTCACGACCGTCACGGACTGACACGCCAACCACTTGAAATTTACTCTTTTGATAACAAAGAAAAGAAAATCATGCGTCCGCTGTGGTTACGCTTATTCGTGTATCGAATGCTATAATCATTCATCAATCTGCCTGCGTTGACATTGAGTTTCAGCGAAACCACATTCGGCTTCATATCAAGTCCAAGCTTTTCTATCAGTTCAGTCGCTGTACCCTGCCAAGTCGGATTTTCTTCTGTTACAAGATTGGCGATACATTCCAGCAACGGCTCGGGAGGTTCTTTCCAAAGCTCTGTTTCTGCGTGATCCAAGTCCCAGGAAAGCTTTTCCATATTTCGGGTCAGATGCAACCGCTGATCCGGCTGATCTCGCCCCACAATGTCCAGTGTGGCGTTCTGATCTGTACGCTTCTCCTTTTGTAGCAGGAACGCTCCATCCGCACACCCCAGCAATCCTGTTGTGCCGGAAATCATCTCAAATTTATCTCCGGCCTGCTGCTTTCTGGTGTGATGCACCAGCAAAAGGCAAATTCTGTTTCTGTCCGCGAACTGCTTCATCTTCCCCACAATCTCATAGTCGTTGGCGTAACTGTAGGCATCCGTACTGACCTCCCGAATCTTCTGTAAGGTATCAATGATAATCAGGCGGGTATCGGGATGCTCCCGGATAAATTTTTCCAACTGTTCGTCCAGTCCCGCCCCCAGGTGCTTAGCACAGATCGCAAAGCGGAGTTTATCCGTTCCCTCCACACCAAACATTCGGGACATTCGTTCCTGCAACCGCTGGTAATCATCTTCCAGAGCCAGATACAAAACCGTTCCCTGGTGGACTTCATATTTCCAAAGCTTTTGTCCCGTACTGACATGGTAGGCCAGCTTCGCCATCAAGAAGGATTTGCCTACCTTTGGCGCACCGCCGAACAGATATGTCCCC
>OGPZ01000650.1_pt1 | contig 29295 bp, 27 predicted proteins | sample 1553111 | NCBI WGS metagenome assembly OGPZ01 (sample SAMEA2579968, study PRJEB22360) | human gut metagenome
TGGTGGCGCAATTTTCAACTGGAATATTGGCGCACTTTTCAATTAGTATCTACACTTCGTGACAGCAAAACGAAATTTTTATTGTATGGTGGTGCCGGAGGTGGTGGTAAATCATGGCTAGGCTGTGAATGGCTGATGCAATGTGCCTACTATCTTCCCGGTACTCGCTGGTTTGTTGGCCGAAATAATTTGAAGGATAGCCGTGAGTCCGTTACCGTGACCTTCAATAAGGTAGCATCTTCTCACAGCTTCACGGCATACAAGACAACAAATGAAGGGATAGCCTTCGACAACGGAAGTGAAATCGTTTATATTGACTTGACGTATTATCCGGTGAAAGATCCGATGTATGAACGATTGGGGTCTAAGGAATATACAGGAGGATGGATAGAGGAAGCTGGTGAAGTACACTACCTTGCCTTCGAAGTCTTGAAAACCCGTATCGGCCGCCACATGAACGATGTATATCATGTACCCGGAAAGATACTTATCACCTGCAACCCAAAGAAAAACTGGCTATACCGTGAATTCTACAAGCCCTGGAAAGAAGACAAATTACAAGCTCCTTATGCTTTTATCCAAGCTTTGGTGCAGGATAATCCTTGGGCAACAGAAGACTACATCGAAAGTCTTCGGAACACAAAAGACCGGGTAACAAAGGAACGCCTATATTTCGGCAATTGGGAGTATGATAATGACCCGACTGCCCTGTGTAACTACGACGCTATCTGTGACTTGTTCACGAATGAGTTCATTGCTCCTGCAGGTGAATCTACCGGTTCTGCAGACCTTGCAATGAAGGGACGAGACAGATTTATCGCCGGTCATTGGAAAGGGAATGTGTGTTTTATCAAACTGGATCAGGAATACAGTACTGGAAAATCCATTGAAACAGACCTGAAGCGGATGATGATAGAATGCTCTATTCCTCGTAGTAAGATGATTGCGGACTCTGACGGATTGGGGAACTATCTTGAAAGCTATCTGAACGGTATCAAGGAGTTTCATGGAGGAGCACGACCTATTAATCCTGAATTTGACAATTTGAAATCAGAGTGTGCCTTCAAACTGGCTGAGATGATTAACAATCGATTGCTTCGTATCGTATGCACGGAAGCACAGCGGGAACGGATCATTGAAGAATTGTCAGTTCTCAAACAAGCACATATTGATGCAGACACACGGAAGAAAGGAATAATCAGCAAAGAAAAAATGAAAGAAATATTAGGTCATTCCACAGATTACCTTGATATGCTGATAATGGCAATGATATTCCGCATCAAACCAACACCCAAACGACCAAAAGCAAAAATAGGAAAGATATGACAGTAAAAGAATTTTTGACAATAAGCAGCATTGCCATCGAACCTGAGGTTATCAGGACCAAGTTGGATGAACTGAGAAAACCTTATCAACTAGGGCAGTATAAGACACCAAATACCCTAAACGACATAAATATGGGAGAACTGATGCAACTGCAATCCATCGAAACAGAACACGATATCTTGTTCGTTCCCTGTACTGTACTGATGGGGCTGAGTAAACGTTATATATCCCAACTTCCAGCTAGCGATGTACTGGGATTCGTACAATGGGTGGCCAAAGAAGTTGAACGAATAAATAAACTATTCGCGTCGACTAATGTACCACCCACACCCGAAGAGAAGCAAGCAGGATCCGAATTGCTAAATTTTGGACCTTTCGGCATGATTGATTACTATGCGCAGCGCATGGGTATCACTGATCATGCAGAAGTAGACAGCGTGCCATGGGTCAGAGTATATAAATGTCTTGACATGGACGCCAAAAGAGTAAGATTCGAACGTAGATTAAGAAACATATTAAGTAAGAAGAAATGACGGTAGAGCAAAAAATTAAAAAGATAGTAGACTCCATGGAGGGTGTAAGTTACCTTTTTGACAACTGGCAAACAGCCAATATAAGACTGGACAAGATTAAATTGCCGGCAGTGCTTAATCTCCTTCCTGTAAGCGGAACTTTTAATCTAGGCAGACAGCAGTTAAGAGACTGCCCTAACTGTATGATGGCATTCATGGATAAAACCAAGTTCGATTTTGATGGCACAGAAAATGATGCAGTGATAGAAGGATGCAAGAATAAAGCCAAAGAATTCATATTGCTATTGAACAGGAGTGGGATGTTCAAAGAAATATCAGGAGATATCCCTTATTCTGTTTTCTATGACAAGCTGGATGTTAATGTAACCGGAATAGTTATCCAACTTAAGTTAGAAGAGATAATGGGTACTGTTATTTGCAACAAGAGCGTGAAAGAGATTGTATATGGCAGCAGAAACTAAAGCCGGAACCCTAAGGATAATAGGTGAAGAGCTGGAAGCGTTACGCAAGCGAATTATAGCCAACCATGAAGCAGCCGGACAAGTAGCCAGTGGAAGGACAAAGGGCAGTCTGAAAGTAGAAATGTCGGAGGACGGAGGCGTTTTGTGGGGCAGGCAGGCATTCGCTGTACTAGAAACCGGACGTGGACCAGGGAACGTTCCGAAAGGATTTTACAAGATTATCCGCCAATGGGTGGAAGATAAGGGTATACAAGTAAAGAAGCCCGATTCCTTCGCCTACCTTGTCGCTAGAAAGATAGCCAAGGAAGGAACGGAACTATACCGAAACAGAAAACATGAGGAAATCTATTCCCGTGATCTAGAAAATACCGTGGACAATATAGCTAGCAGGGTATCGGCTATATATGAAACAGAAGTTGAACATATAAATCTGAATTTCGACAATGAGAACACATACGATAGATAATACAACAATTGAATATCCTGACCAAATAGGATTCTGCTTTAATCCTGTGATAATAAATATCCTTGGCGGAAACTATCAATCTGTTACTGCAACGGTAACGGACACCACCACAGCCACATCAGACAGAGAGAACAGAGCGACGTTCGGTGGTTCCTGCTTCTTTGACCTATCATTCTATACGCAGAGCTATTTTGACGAATACAGAGAAGTCGATTACAAGTCAACTCACGCCGAAGATAGTAAGTTAGGACGTCTGTTTAGCATAGAGCTTGATATGTATAACGAATCAGGAACACTTGAAAACAGCTTCCAGTTCAACGTATTCATATTGTGGGGAGCCAGTAAGGTTGGAGAGCTGTATAATGGAAGCCGAGTGCTGACATGGTTCAAAAACTACCCATTCTCTGTAGGCTTATACTCTGCAACATCAGGGAATGTAAAAGTAACTATAGATGGTTCCGAAAGCTCCCCTATCGCATTATCAGGACAAAATGCATGGAATATCATTCTTGCTGGAATAGATGCTTCAGACAGGGTGGAATTTTATCTACCTGGAAGTAATACGGCAGCATCTGTTTTTGACCACACCTTTGATTTCACCTTCCGAGGGCTGCTCAATATGGCCACAAAGATCACTTGTAAGGTTGACAATTCAGACTGTGGAATATACTTGAGATGGATCAACCGCCATGGAATGTGGTGTTACTGGCTATTCATGCAAGGAGACGAGACTTCGCAGGTATCCAATGACGGAGAGTTCATCAGAAACAATATGCAGGATTACAGTTACAAGAACGGATACCATGGAGGTAGCGGACGAAAGCAAAGGAAAATGGAAGAAACGACACTTCCCGTATGCGCTCCATTAATAGACAGCATAACTTATGACTTCCTTTACCAAATGGCCACATCTCCTGTTGTTGATATGTTCATGGGCTATGATGATAACGGTAACGCCAGATGGATGGCCGTAAATGTGTCTGTGGGAAATTTCGTCAAACAGCGGGTATCACTGCAAGACTTTGAAGCGAACATTATATTACCTGAAACTAACGTGCAGAGCTTATGACAGAACAACTACTATTCATAGATAACAAAGCAATGGATATTAATGAAAGTACCAATATCACATTGAATTTTAGAAGTAATATTTTTAGCGATGTAAGCAAGATCACAAGCAACAACACATACTCCATCAAGCTACCTTTGACAGTCAACAACTGTCATGTGATTAATTATGCGCATCTCCCATCCCATTCAGCACAATATGCTCGTATCAACCACAAAGGACGCTATTTGCGCAATGGGATTGAAATCATATCGGACGCCAGCGTCATTCTTATAGAAATATCCGAAACCATAGATATAGCCATGACATGGGGCAATGTTTCTAAATTTGCAGAAATTGTAAATGACAACAAGACATTGCAGGATTTATCGTACGGCAGGACAGAAAACGAAGATTACATCATTTGGAAGAAAGGAGACAATTCGCCCCGAATACCTAAAATTGATTATGGCTTTAAAAATGATGAGCCGGCTGCCTGGTATCACCCTGTGGTTACAGCTATGTGGGTTTTGAACAAAATAGAAGCTGATGCCGATATCACCTTTAAATTCCAAGAACAACACTACGAACTGTTGAAAACTTTAGTTATTCCATTGCTTTCAAGAAATAGCGCACCAAAAGAAATCAAAGCTCGCACTACAACTTTAACAAATGACGGAATATCTCCATATAATATTCCAGGAGGATGGATTCTCAAAATATTCCAATTTGTGGAAAGTGGATCTGACTATTATGTGGCTATAACAAAAGATTCGTCAGGCAAGGTAATCGGATTCAAGCCGCAGAAAGAGAACGTACCCCTTAGAATTATTGGAACTATCAATATAATAGTCAATACTAGCCAGGAACCGCAAAGTTCAGGTGAATATGGTGTTTCTTTCGATATACGGAACAAAGAATCCATAACCAGCAAGTTGAAATTCAGGTGTAATCCGAGTATATCCTTATTACAAGAAAATCAATACAAGTATTCTTTCGCTATAGATGGGGAGTTTAATCCAGGAGATACAGAGGAACTCAGCGCTATACTGTACGATCCTTATGCAGAATTGGGGAATTATACAATAGAAGAAGGAAGTTATGTCAAAATAACGATGCGAGATACTGTCTATTTGAAAGACACTGATGAAGCAAACTCCCGGTTCTATTATGTTCCAAATCTACCTGATATAAAACAGATAGACTTTATCAAAGCTATAGCATCTATTTGTGGAACTTTTGCCATTCCCGGCAATGGAAATATCGTAAGCTTCGTTCCTATTGATACCATCATAGAAAATAAGACCAAAGCTCTGAACTGGACCAAAAGAGTTATCGCCTCATATAGTGCAAACCGTCCTAAAAATATATCTTTCAAAATTGACGGATTCTCTCAAAGGAATGTATACAAATGGAAAAATGACGACAAAAACAAATACAATGGAATCATATACGTTGACGATAAGACTTTGGAATATGAACAGGAAACGCTGACATTGCCTTTCGCAGCGTCTGAAATGAAAGGTGGAATCGCAACTATCCCGATATATTCCTATACATCTGACGGAGCTTTACAATATAACGAAAGTACAGATCCCAGACTACTGGTCCTAAAGAACGACAATACAGCAACTTTTGACGGTCTGGACTGGAACACTATTATTGAAAACAACTACAAATCTTATCAGAAATATATCAGAGAACCTAAGATTATTACCGAGCTGGTAGAAATCAGAGATCATGAATTACGAAACTTGGATATGTCTGTACCTGTTTATCTGGCCCAATATGGAAAATATTACGCAGTCATATCAATAAAAGCAGAGAAAACAGGTATTTGCGAATGTAAACTTTTTCAATTGGATTAATTATGGCAGACAAAGTAGAAAAGATACTTGATATCAAAGTGAATTATAATGAGGCTATCAAAGCTATAGCCGAGTATCAGACAAAAATCGACAAAGCCAAAGAAGCAGAGGCGAAACTGAAGGAACAGTTAAAGGCTGGAGACATAAAAAGGCAGCAGTACAATGAAGAAATGGCGGCATCTAAAGCCTATATCAACGACTGTAATGATTCGATACGTGTTATAACGAAAACAATGCAAAATCAGCTCAAGCAGGAGAAGGCACAAGAAAACAGCCTTGTTTCTCTCCGTGCCAAACTGTCAAACCTAACGGCTGAATACGATGCTTTATCCGAAGCGGAACGTAAAGGTGCTAGCGGCACAGAATTGAAAAATAAGATTAATGAGGTTACTGATGCTCTAAAGGGCGCTGAAGAAGAGACACAGCGGTATTACCGAAATGTTGGCAATTACAAGGAAGCTATAATGGAAGCCGCCAATGCCAATATCCCGTTCGTGCAGCAGATAAATGTAATGGTGACCTCCTTGGGTGGAGTAAGAAATTATTTGTCTGGAGTAAAAACAGAAATGCTTACTGTTTCGACCACCACAACCGGCTGGATTAGAGTTTTGAAACTGTTGAAAGTTGCTCTACTTGGAACTGGTATTGGAGTATTAATTGTAGCTTTAGGATCTTTGGTATCATGGTTCACCAAAACACAGAAGGGCATGGAAGCAGCCAATAAAATAATGGGGGCTCTGGGTGCCACTGTAAATGTCTTAATAGACCGGGCAGGCAAGTTGGGAAGTGCTTTAGTGAATCTGTTTACCGGGAACTTCAAACAGGCGGGGAATGATGCCAAATCCATATTCGCTGGTATCGGTGATGAAATAGTCAATGAAACCAAACAGGCGTGGAAGCTGGCAGAAGTCTTGAATGAGATAGACAAGAGGGAAGTCATGCTGTCCATGTCACGTGCCTCTAACCGAGCTGAAATTGAGAAGCTGAAAAAAGCTGCAGATGACCAAACCCTATCCACACAGGAACGTATTAAAGCTGCGGAAAAAGCTGCGGAAATTGAGAAGAAGGACCTTGCCGTACAGACAGAACTAGCAGAAGCAAGACTGGCTAACACCCTTGGATTTACCGAGATGAACAATGAAGTACGCAAGTTGATGGAGCAGATTAAAGCTGGTGATATTACAGCCGATGAAGTAATAGGAAAACTTGGATTATCAGATAGTACGATAGAAGACCTTAAAGTGTTCCGTGACCAATTCAACGAACTTCAGGAGCTAATGGAAGATAGTTACGGCCGTCAGACAGAGCAGCAAAACACCCTAAACTCTATCCGCCAGGAAGGTGCAGACAAAGCAAAGGAAGCAAAGCAAACAGAACTGGAAGCAGTAAGGGCAGCAGAAGATGCTATGCTTGCCTTAGTGAAAGACAAGAGAGAACAAGCACGGAAAGAGATTGAATTGAACTATTCCCGGCAGATTGAGGATTTGCAAATCAGTTTAAAGCAAGAAGAGAACCTTACCGCTAAGGCTCGTGAAGCCATCAACGCCAAAATAAAGGCTTTGGAACAACAAAAATCTATGGAGCTTAGCAAGTTGTCCGATGAGGAGCTGAAAAAAGAACTGGAGAACCGTTTAAAAATGATATCCCTGCAATTGGAATCGGTCAAGGAAGGCAGCGAGCAGGAGTATCAGTTAAAGATACAACAATTACAAGCACAACAAGAGGCGGAACTTACCAGCACAGAACAAACCGAAGAAATGAAACTGGCCATTAAAGCAAAGTACAATACCAAGATAGACGAACTGGCAACAGTTCATGAGCAGGATATTATCAACAAGCAACAGGAAGCCATGCGCATACGCTTTGAAACGGAAATCGCACAAGCATATGATAACGAAGAGGAAATTCTTCGTATAAGGATGGAACAAAAGAAAGCCGAGCTCGATAGCCTGCAGCAAATGGAAGGTGAAAGTATAGAAGCATTCAATCTTCGCAAGCTGGAAGCACAGAATGCTTATCTGGAATCCAAAAAAGAACTGAGCGATAAGGAGATTGAAATAGAACAAGCTAAATATGAAGCAATGGAACAGGTGACAAATGGCCTTGTAGCTCTCACAGAACAAATTGGGGAGTCTGACAGAGGATTTGCTATGGCAAGCAAAATGTTGGCTTTGGCAGAGATCGCCATCAATTCAGGTAAGGCGATCGCAAAAATGGTATCCGCTGAATCAGGGAAAGGTATTCTTGGTATAGCTACAATGGCATCAGGTATTGCAACAATCCTTTCTAACATTGCAAATGCTGTTAAGATAGTAAAAAGTGCTAAATTTGCAGAAGGTGGTTTGGTTACAGGACCGGGGACAGGAACGAGCGACAGTATTCCGGCACAATTGTCGAATGGAGAATCCGTTATAACTGCCAAAGCTACGTCCATGTTCGCCCCTATCCTATCATCCTTCAATATGATGGGTGGAGGTGTACCTATTAATGTAACAGCAACGAATAATCAAACTTTAGGCGAAGATATGCTGGCCAGAGCAGTCGCCAAAGGAATGATGATGGCTCCTGCCCCTGTCGTTTCTGTAGAAGAGTTTACTTCAGTTGCGAATAGAATTAAATACATAGAAGAAAGCGGTAGTTTATGAAAGCATACGAACTATTATATATAAACAGGAACACTCTTAGGATAATGTCTGAAATGTCATTAGATGCATCAGATATTAAATACCTAGAAATGTATAAAGACTACACCCGTCTTACGGCTGAAGGTCATAAAAAGGCATATATCATGCAGTACCTGGCAGATGAATACAGCATTTCAGAAAGGACCATCTATAGAGTCATTGACAGGTTGTCCGTTGACGTTTCAATTCAATAAGGGGGAAGATTATTCTTCCCCTTATTTTTTTACTGACAAAGCGTGTCAGTGCTATTGTGTTCTGAAATTCTTATAGCCATATACCGTTTTTTACCTTTGCTTCAAAATAGATTATATATGGCGAAATTATACATCAACAAAGATATTGTTGCGGATAAAGACAAAATGGAAAATTGGTATCTAACTGGTGAAGAGGGATTGTCTTTTCCCGATATTCAAAATTTCCTATCTTGGATAGATCCGAATGACCACGTTATTGATATTGAGATACATTCATGCGGTGGTGATGCCGTTGAAGGGTATGCCATTTATGACGCCTTACGTGCTTCAGGAAAGCAAATCAGCTGTACTGCAGTAGGACGATGTGCATCCATGGCAACCGTGATATTATTGGCCGCTGCAAAAGAAAGACGTTTTGCTTATCCACATGCAAAGTTTCTTATTCACAAGCCTTATATGGCTTCATACGATGGAGACCTTGATCTTGAAACCCTAGAATCAATAAAATCAAACTTGGAGAGTGAAAAAAACAAGATGCTAGCTTTGTATGTAGAACGCACAGGATCGGAAGCCTCAGTTATCGAAGCCCAAATGAATAAAGCCGGTTGGTTTGGTGGTGAAACAGCCAAACAATTAGGTTTTATCACGACCGTTCTTATGCCTACAACTGCCAAAGGGAGAACTTACACATTTAATAACAAAAAAATGAACAAAGAAAAAGAAGTAACAGTGAAGCAGACTATCATAGACAGGCTGCTGGCCAAATGCGGCTATCAAAAAATTGAAGACGTACAGGTCGTATCTATGGAATTGACAAATGCCGAAGGTAACACGCTTACCGTGGAAAGAGATGAAGGTGAACCCCAAGTAGGAGATACAGCAAGTCCCGATGGCGAACATGTCATGCCTGACGGAAAGACTATCATTGTGACAGATGGCGTTATTACAGAAATTAAAGATCCTGATGAATTGGAAGAGGATGAAGTGAAAGCTTTAAAAGCCCGTATAGAAGAGTTGGAAACTGAGAATGCTTCTCTAAAGACGAATGCCCGTACCATTGAGGACAACAAGATTCTGAACGCAGTCCGTATGGCCGGGGGCGAAAACTGGCTGGCAAAACATTGTAGTACTTATAAAGTGTCAGCTCGTACCCAAACGTTCAACAAGGGTATAAAAGGAGTAGAAGAAAATGAAACGCCTATTCAGAGAAAACTTCGTGAAGAAAGAGAAAAAAGAAACAACAAGTAATAAAAGGAGGGGAAATGCCTATTTTAGATTTTGACAAACTTACACCTGATAATCAGGCTGTAAAAGACTTGAAAGACCTTATTCAGTTAACAGTCTTTCAAAACGAGGACATGGAGCGTTTCATGACGTTTATGCCCAATGTGACTAACGGTAAAAAAGCTGGTTTTATCGGTGAAATGGAAGATGTCGGAGTAGCCGGCTCCGGATGCGACCCTGAATATAAAAAAGTGGCTATCGCTGCCGCCCAAAAGGAATGGGAAATCGGGGATTGGCAAATTCCTTTGGAAATGTGCTATACAGACTTGGAAAACACCATTGCCAAGTACTGCCTTAAAACGGGAACAAATATAGGAGACCTGACATCGACCGAATATATGGACGGTATTGTACTGCCGAAGCTGTCTGAAGCTATGATGAAAATGATGTGGCGTTTTACATGGTTTGGAGATAAATCAGCAGCGTCTGTCACTGGAGGTGGTCAAATCACTGACGGAGTAAACATCGAACTATTTAAAACATGTGACGGTTTTTTCAAACGTCTGTTTGCCATCTGTACCAACAATGCCGAACAGCACACTGAAATTGCAGCCAACGCAGAAGAATCATATGCATTACAAAAATCAAAGATGAAAGAAACAGGCATTGCCACATCAATATTCGATGCGATGTTGCAAGATGCCGACAGCCGGATTTTCCAAAAAGACGGATGCGCAATTTTCGCCACCAAGTCAATGTGCGATGCTCTGACTCACGATATGAAAGAAAAGTACAAGGTAATCATGCCCTGGGAAGTTGTATTTGACGGTGTAGAGGTCAGCAAATACGATGGAACAACCATCGTTAAATGTTCCATTTGGGATAGATTTATTCAAGCCTATCAGAACAACAAAACCAAACTTAACTTACCGCATCGTGCTGTTTTATGTTCTCCTGAGAACTTGATGTATGGATGTGAGGGCACCGAACCGATGTCGGACTTGGATATCTGGTTTGATAAGAAAGCCCGCAAGAACTACATTTATTCAACAGGAAAATTAGGTTCCATGATTGGCGAAGATGAGTTGGTACAGGTAGCATACTAACGAAAAAGAGCAAATATGGCAATATGTGATATAACAATCAAAAAGGACATCGCACCATCGTGCGATGATCCTATCGTTCCCGGGCTGGAACAGGAAGGTGTGATAATGAATCGCGCAGACGTGGATTTCGGTGCGGTTACATTCAACGCAACCCGTAAGAATGTGATCGAAACTCTTGCACTGAAAACAGGTAAAAAAGGTTACAAGGTACAGGTATTCGGTGCAACCCCCTTTACTGGTACCAATACAACCTTGGCAACAGGAACCTATCGTAACACGTTTACTAACACAGTGAACATGGTTGTATTAGCAAATGACCCCGATGTATGCAATGACATTATTGACGGGCTTGCTAACGGTGATTTTGTCGTTGTATTGGAAAATAAAGCCAAAGGGTTAAATAAAACCGAAAATCCGGGAGATTCAGCTTTCCAGGTTTACGGTTACTACCAAGGTTTGAAAGCCGCAGAGATCGGCAATGACAAGTATTCCGAAGAAACGGAAGGGGGATGGAATATCTCTTTGCAAGAAACCAAGGTTCCCAAATCAGCATTATTCTTGTACAAAACATCTTACGATGCGACAAAAACGCTTGTTGAAACACTGACAAAACCAACTGAATGATTATGGAGTTAGAAGAAGTGGTTGATAAATTAAAGGAGCTAGGAGAACTTCCCTCCTACTCCTCTTCTGATAAATCGGAGATAGAAAGATTGTACAAGGAAGTATTAGGAAAAGAATTCACCAAGACATCGTGTAACGACTGCTATCGCGATGCTGTAATCGAAATGACTGTTTACATCAAAAAGAATAACCGTATGAAAGAAAAATGTAATTATATATTAAAGAATGGTGTCCTGCTTCAATCGGAGTTCGGAAGCAATAAAATGTACACTAATGACAACCTCACTGATGAAGTTGCTGAAAAGTACCTTGCCAAAAATCCGAAAGGTGAAATTTATTTCGCCCATGTACCTACGGACTGGAAAGAACGTGTTAACAAATGTGGATACAATCAAAGCCTGCTTGATTCAATGGTAGAATCATTACAAGACGGAGTTTCTGAAGAATCCGTGGCTGACACGTTGAAAGATTTCCAAATCAACGGCAAGAAAATCAGTAAAAAAGTTCTGAATCTGCATCTAAGCAAGGCCATTGAAATTGTGAACGCAATGAATGGAGAAGGCGAAGATAAAGTTGAATAAAAGAAATAAAGGACGAACGTAAACCTCGCGAATATGAGAGTAAGAGATCTAAAAAAGAAAAGCAGTAACCGCATTGATACAATGCTATTTACAAAATCTAGGAATTCAAGCCTACGGACAGGACAACCTATATCCGCAGACATTAAAGAATATCATTGCTGCAAGCTCTACTGCATCTGAATGCTCAGACCGTTTCGCTGACTTCATTGAAGGAAACGGATTCCGTGAGGTTGCTTTTTCCAAATATGTAGTCAATCGAAAAGGTGACACATTGGATGATGTGCACATGTTACTATGTAAAGACATGTCCGAACTCAATGGAATAGCAATCCATGTTAACTACAATGTTTTCTGTGAGATAGTGGAGATGCAGCACGTACCATTTGAAAATTGCCGTCTGACAGAAGAAGATGAAAACGGTTATGTGGCAAAAATAGCAGTACATCCAGACTGGAGCGGAAAGAAGACACGTAAAGGGAAAGCTCTGCAGGTCAAGAAAGAAAACATCGACTATATAGATGTTTTTAACCCTCAAAAAGATGTTATACTAGCTCAAATAGAAGCAGCCGGAGGCATTGAATACTACAAAGGTCAAATCCTATGGGTGTCAATGGCCGGGAAAAATACTTATCCTGTCGGGAAAGGTGACCGGGTGGCTACAGAAATGAGTACCGATGAAGGGCTGTCCAATGTCAAGTACAGAAATGTACGAAATAATTTCTTCCCTGGCGCTATGGTATTCACCAAAAAGGGATCGAACATAACCTTTGATGAAGAAGGCAACGAAGTGAAAGATACGGACGATGACGACAGTTTCTCAAATACACTCATCCAGTTGCAAGGTGATACGAATGCAGGAAAGATTATGGAAGTTACTTTAGAAAGCGATGAGGAAAAACCTGAAATAATAAATCTGAACTCACAAAATTACGACAAAGAATTTACCGTTACTGACGCAAGTGTGGTTGAACGTATTTATTCAGCTTATGGCCAAGAGCCATGGTATTGCATCCGTATTGGTAAAGTCGGATTCTCAGGCGATATTTTGGAAGATGCTTTCGAGTATTACAATTCTATCGTAAGCAAGCAACAGCGCTTAATAGAGCGTACCTTTAGCCGTATATTCAGCTATTGGTATGAAGTAGTCAACCCCTCTAATGATTATAGTGTGGAACCATTAAAGTATGTACGAAATGCAGCAGTATCTAATAACAACAGATGAGGTATCGGCTTTGTCTCGCGGAATGTCTGTACATCTCGATCCTGACAAGATAGAAACCTACATCCGTGAGTCGGAGAATATCTACATCAAATCAGCGTTGGGAGACGAACTGTTCCTTGACGTGAAAAAAAATCCTGAAAAATACCAGCTACTGCTTGACGGAGGTACTTATGAAACTAAATGTAAAAAGAAGATAATCATCACTGGACTTCGCGTAGCTTTGGCTTATTATACCTATGCCTGTATTGTCAAAAATGGAGATGGAAATGTATCCCGTTTCGGCTTCGTGAACAAGGAAGGTGAATATAGCAGTCATACAGTATTCAAGGAAAAGATGATGGTGTATAGCGATGCATGTAGTATAGCTGACCGCTACCTGAAAGAATGCGTGCTTTACCTAAAAGAATGCGGTATGCCACTTTATAACGGTGAAGGGAAATTAAAATCTAATAGAACTGTTTTTCGTGTAATAGGAGAATGAGCGATTCTGTTGACATATTAAAGAAACTGGCTCTTCAAGTAAGAAACGCATCTACAGAAGGAGAGAATACAGCTGAAAGAATTGGGCGCATATTTATCGGGATTCTAGAAAACATGGATAATTCTGATATAGAAAAGCTCACCAAATACTTTTTACGCAAAGATAAAGAAGACACTGCCAATGAGCTGATCACGTTTTTGAAAGGTCTTTTGATTGGTAAAAACGGTAGCGGTTGGACTGTATTGGAAGATGGTACGACACAAGCCGTTGTTGACCGCTTGTATGTGAAGATTAAGGCTGTCTTTGACGAGCTTGAAGTAAAGAAGAAGACGCATGTAGGTGGTGAACAGATCATATCTCCGGCCGGTATGAAGTGTGTCAGGGTGGAGGAACTTGATGAGAGCTACCGTTGTTTCTTTTTGTCGGAAGTTGATGGAGTGACAGTCCATAACGAATTTACAGTCGGTACATTAGCATTAGCCCAAGAATTTAACATTAAAGAAGGTACATCTCACAATGTATCCAACCGCTACTATTGGCGTGAGGTGACAGGTGTAGGATCTGACTATATTGATTTGAGCAAAACCAATGCCGACAAGGACAGTGATGTCCCGGCTGCCGGTGATGATATCATCGGGCTTGGGCACTTGACGGATATCACCCGTCAGGCAGCTATAATCTTATCATCAGTAAACGAAACTTCGCCTTCTATCACTTTTTATCAAGGTATCAATACATTTTCTTTGGCGGGTAAAGAAGTTATCGGGCTGGGCTTCGACAAGTCTACCGGACACGCCTATATCAATGTGTATGGTGACGCTTATATAGGCGCTAAGGATAAGAGTACCTATATTCGATATAGCCAGAAAGGCGGTGTGGATATCAAGGGTATGTTTCATATCGAGCAGGGATCTACCGGGTGGAAGAATATGGAAGGCTTGCCGGATGAGATACAGGCGGCTGCCGATCTGGCCCAAAAGGCTCAGGATGCGATAGACAACGCGGCTGTCGGAAGTGTCAATCTGTTGCGTAATTCCGGGTTTACTGGGGATTATGAAACAGAGGAACTGTCTGCCACTACCGAATTATCGGCGGACACCGAGCTTTTCAGCAAGCAATTAAAGTATTGGACGGGAGTGGCTACTGTATCCGCAGATAGTGCTGCCGGCTCTGGGTATTCTGCATCAATCGGTAGTTTGTCCCAATCCGTGTCCTTGATTAAAAATGAAAATTATGTTATATCCTTTAAGGCTAAAGGTACGTCTGTGGCTGTTTCGTGTGGTGATTTCAGCACAACTCAGCCTCTTGCGTCCGATTATCAAAGATACACTTTCAAGTTCGCATTTAACGGTACAGGTATTTTCATGCTTAGCGGTACCGCAACCGTTTGTGATCTTCAGCTAGAAAGAGGGACCATTGCCACAGACTGGAAACTGTCCATTTTGGATAACGACAAGGCAACAGCCGGTTTTCAGTCAATCAATTATATTGCCAGCGCGATTAAGGATGGATCTGTGGATATCCTTGGCGGTTTGATCCTTGCCAATATGATCCAACTGGGCAACTACAAGGATGGTAAGATGCAAAAGGTCACAGCCGGAGTGAGCGGCATATACAATGACGATGATGATGTGGCATTCTGGGCAGGTGGCACGCTGCAACAGGCTATATTAACCGTAATGAGGTTTCGTAATGATCCTAATTACCAGCCTACGGATGAAGAATGGGCGAATATGGCAAACTTTGTAGCTACTCATGGCGGTAATGCTTTTTTTCGTGGATATATCTATGCTTTGGGCGGATTTTTTCGAGGTAAAATGGAAACCTCTGTAGATGGGAAACGTATTGTTATTGATCCGGAAACAAACACTCTTGAAATGTATACAGCCGATGGAAATCCTGTTCTTATTATGAAATTTGATAAATCCGAAGATGGGTGGGAGTATGGAGATCTTATCCTGAGAAAGTATGTTGAAGACCAGTTGGTCTTTGAAACCACCGTATATCCAGAGCGTGTCAGATTACAGAATCTTGTAGAGAATACAGATATCAGACTATCTTCAGATAATGTCTTTTTTTACGGATCAAAAGGTGAGTTTCTGAAGGTTGGTATGAAGCCTGTATTTTCAGGAGTCAGTGTTTCCAAGTATATTGCCGATATTGAATGCAGTAATTGGCCGTCTAAAGATAACGTTAGCTCCGGGCAGGTATATGTGGAATATGAAACACTTGAAGGAATAGTGACAAATGGAGTGTTAAAGGTCAGAAAGTGATATGGAACTTAATAGTATTAATAAAACAGGTACTTGGAGTGAGGCGGTAGATCGTCTTAACAACAACTTCAGCAAGACCTCCACTGAAGTGGAGAAGGTCAAGCAGAACGCTATACGCAACAAGGGATTGTTTTCCACTCTTGATTCGCTGAAAGCGGCTGTCCCATCTCCAGTTGTGGGCGACTGGGCTGTCGTGGGGGATACCATACCCGGTCCTATATATCAATGTACGAAGAGAGGCGTATGGAGCGAAACAGGAACAACCGGAGGCGGTGGAAGTGTTGACCTTTCCGGCATCTTGAAAGCCGAGGAGATAGACGATGTAACATCAATATTATAGGTATGAAAATTAATTATCAGTCCGATTTTAAGATCATAGAGAAGAACTTGAATGGGGATGTGAATACTCCCTTCCGGTTCACTTACCGTACAGTCCTGTCGGGATGTGTTGTTGCGGAGTTTGACGGGCACGGGTACAAGAACTGCCGTAGGCTTGATGATGGTAGTCTGCTGGTCATTTTTGACAGGCATGGACTCCGTCCTGGCACTCTGTCGGTCAAACGCGAATACTATCTTTCTGATGCTGATTTTGCCGATGGTATCTGCAATCTTGTATCGGTGGAGATTACAGGTGTTATCCTCGTTTCCGGCAAGACGGATGAGAGCACAGCGGAGATCATTCCCTATCCGGATTATGCCGCATATAATGCGATCCAGGCGTTCCCATTGTCGGATAATGAGTATGAAGATGTGCTGAGTGATTTTAAGATTAATAAATAATTACATAAAATAACAACGGGCCAAGTTCCGGCGGAACTTAGGCTAATAACAGGAGATATTATGGTAAAAATGCATAAACTGACCAAGGGTGGACAAACCATATTCCCGGCTACCATCTATGATGCGGTGGTCAACCCCAATACACGAAAAAGTCTGACTACGGAAATTTCCGAATTAGAAAGTTCCTTAAACGGCGGCGATACCGGATATATCAATCTCAATATCCATTCATGGGTAACAGGCCAGTGGACGGGAGAAGGATCATCATTGACTCATAATGATAACTCTTCTTATAAACGTAATACCGAGGTGAGTACTTTGATTAAAAGTGGTGCTATTTTAACAATGTATGAAGCTTCCGGAAAACAAGTGAAAATGAATGATTATGGCATAACATTCAAATTCAGGGGTTCCGCAAAAAACAAGGCGGAATGGAGCTGGTATGATTCCGGTAATGGTATTCTGATTGGAAATACTGACGCCGTTGAGATTTATATGACAGTTGAAACATCCAATGTGGAGTTTTTGAACGGGTTTGTGATTAAGGGGGCTTACGTGAAAGGAGCCGAGGATAAAATCAGTGAACTGACAGAAAGTGTGGAGTCTTTGGAACAGTCAACAACCGACAATATAGAACACATTTTTAATATTGACGAATCGGTTAACGGTGGTAATGTTGGACGCATATATATTAATGAGGATGATCTGGTTACCGGACGCTGGACAGGTGAGGGTAAGAATCTGAAAGCAGATTCAATGGAAGGATATTTGCGCACTAAAAATTTGTATGACATAACTTTGAAAGCCGGTGACTTGATTTCTGTATATGACAAGGCTGGAAAACAAGTAAAAGCCAACAGTCTCGGACTGAATATGAAGTTCAAAAACTCAACTAATACATCATCCATCATCTCCTATCAGGACAGCGGTACTTATTACAAACTCACTGAGGATGCGATGCAAATGGCATTTTTTGGCACTTCGGAGGCAGTTGAGAAGATTACCGGTTACTATTTCAAGGGATTTCGGATTAAAGGATTTGACGAAAAAATCAGTGATGTCAATGAGTCTATCCATAAGCATATTAATGATGTAAAAATCACTGATTTTTATCATTCTCTTAAGATACTTTTCATTGGTTCTTCCTTTGGGGTTGACACGATTAATTACGTTGGAGATATAGCGCATAGTTATAATTTTAATATTGTTATCGGCAACCTTTATGTTGGCGCTTCTGGAATTAAGGATTATATAACATTTTACGAATCCGACCGCAAAATATCCTACTATAAGTGGAATTTGAATGCCATTGCCTGGGAGAATGGCACCAGTACGGTAAAAGAAGCCTTGTCCGATGAAGCGTGGGATTTTGTGGTAATCCAGAACGGAGCATATCAATCCGCAGATGAGTCAACCTATTGGGATCAGGACGAGAAAGGGAATATTACCAAGAACTATGTGAATCTGTTTGCTGACATCATTGATAGATGTTGCCTGTTCTCGCATCCTGTAATCTGTTTCAACATGACATGGGCGTACAGCGTATATCATACGCTTTCATCATCGCAAGGTTCGAAGGACAAGTGGCTGAGTTTCGGCATTAATCAAAAACAGAGGCAGCTGGGTATGTATACGGAATTGTGTCGCTTGGCTCAAAAGGTATTGCAACATTGCCCGGAAGTAAAATTCGTCATCCCTTCCGGAACAGCCGTACAAAATGCCAGAGGCACGTCTTTAAGGACCGACACGACCATACAGGGAGTTGTGTCTCAATCCAATCCGGAAACGGGCACTCCTGTAACAACCGTGGTCCCAACCATAGAAGAGGCTGAATCAATGACTGACTTGAATCAGGCTGCGGTAGATTTTCCATTTATGGCCGGTAAGGATAATAATTTTATGAACTGGCATTATGGTACAGATTTGAGCAGGGACTGTCTGCACATGACAGAAGGGATCGGAAGATATCTTGTAGGAGGAGCCTTATGGCAGATGATTGGTTATAAACTTAGTCGCTTAAACTTTACAGGGAATACATACCGGACGACTAAGGAAGACAAAACGAATTACAGAATCATAGCGGTTACTGACAGAAGAGCTGATATCGCTCAAAAATGTGTGATTGCCGCATTGGATAACCCGTATGGGGTTTCAGACATTATGGAATAATATACTTATGATACGAGAATTAATCACCAAAATAATGAACCATCTGTCCGTAGAAGTGCATCCGGATGCAGAATGGTTCTAGAATGTTAAAGGGTGCACTCTTCAAGAGAGTCATCCTTTAAATAGTCATTGCTTTTTAAAAGCATTTATGCCAATAGATATAATTTTATGATCATATTTCATTATTTATTATATGCTTTATTAATTTTCAAATAAAGATGTACTTTTGTATCTCAAAACTTCTTTTAGAAAAGAGGGTAAATATAGTTATAAATTAATATATAATGATAATATGAAATCAGATCAACAACATACAGACCGAAGCCGAACAAAGAATTCCGTTCTTTACAAGTATCTTGATATTGAAGGAGCAAAAATGATGCTTTCAAATAGAACTCTCCAGTTTACTAATGCGATGCAATTCAACGATCCTTTCGACTGCGATCCCAATTTAATAGACTTCTCTAAAGTACCTTATGAAAGGTGTAAAACATGGACACCGGATATTATTGAATCGCTTGCATTTGACCAATATAGAAAGAATCGGGAGGACGTTTGGGTATGCTGCTTGTCAAAAGTCTTTGATTCGTTATTGATGTGGGCTTATTATAATAATCATAGAGGAGTTTGTATCGGCTTGAATATGGAGAAAGTGGCTAAATATTTCGATGCATCACTTGGACAGATAGTTGATAAACATGCTCATGAAGTCCAATATCGTGATATTATTGAAAAACCGGATTACTTCCAAAACGAAGAAGATTTCTTTCATTATCAAATGTGCACAAAAGCTAAAGTCTGGGAACATGAACAAGAAGCACGTATGTTTATTTTCAATCCTTTTCCATGGATTATGTTACCTGACCCAAATAATAAAAGTGATCTAGTAGACTGGAAAGAGGTAAGAGCTTTTCCTAGAATTGGAGGAGAATGTTTTGAATCCATATATTTTGGGGTAAACATTAACGAAAAAGAAAGTGGATTAATCAAGATTGCTAAAAAACTAAATCCTGATATAAAAGTGTATCAAATGGAAAAAAACACGAATGCCTTTAAATTAGATGCAATCCATATAAATGATGAATAATAAGTATAGTCTTCCACTTTTTGTCGTTTAAGTTGTTACCAACGGACTAACAGGATTTAATCTGCTAGTCCGTTCTTACAGCTTTCCGAGTTACTCTATTGTTATGGTAGATAATAATCCCCGGTTTCTATTCTTTCTCCCTCCACATAACCAAGTTCAAGCAAAGTATTCCACATTTTAGCAGCCCAAATATAGGATAATAAATTATTCTGATGAATTTTATCACTGCCGGGCCAAAAGAGTGTTTCATAATCCGATGCTGTATATTGACCTTCTATAATACCCAACGCTTGTCCATCATAAACTGGCTTGTCCTTGAGTATAAGCGCGAAGATTGATATATCTTGCACCAAAACATTTATTAGCTTGATAGACTAGCTGATTAGTTGTAAGGGACAAGGGCGTAGAACAGACAATATACTTCTCAGAAAAATTATTAGCCGATGAACTGACCATATTAGCCCAATCTTCTTCTGACTCGTATCCATAATTCTGACCTGTAAACCATATATGAGGATAATCCTTGTCATCATACAATGCAGCGTCAAAAAACACATTGCCTACACCTATTTTTGTTTCTCTTCCTTCTTCCAACCTTGTAAATTCATACAATAAAGAGGTGGCTAAGCTGTCAAAATAAATTTTTCCTTGTTTTATAGGCAGCAGCTCACTGCACTTGAATAATTCAGAGTAATGATATTGTCCCTTACTATCTATATAGCCATCTCTTGTTGCATTAGTTTTAATGTCCACCGTATCTTCGTTTATTGTAATATGTGGTTCTCCAACATTTGGATTATTTATTGTGAATGTATATTTTGTCGCAGTAGATGGAATTGAATGGGTGCCAGTCTCGGATAGACTTTTTATAAATGTGCCATTCTCTGTATAAAATGCTATACCAACAGCGTCAATGGCTTGCTTTGCCAAATTTCCTCTTATACCATTAATAACTACCTGTACGTTTTGCCCATCTGATATAGCAACATAAGGTGCGTCGTGATAAATTCCGTCACTTTTTATCCATGCGCTTTCTAAAGCACAAATAACAGGGCCTTTGGCTGGTATAGTAAACTCACCTTTAACCCTTATACCTATACCTCCTGCCCTTGTTAAATTGCCAATAGTTTTTTCACCACCTTGGCATCTTTGAATTAATTCATATCCTGTAAATTTAAATATATTATTAAGTTGTTTTATTATCAATGCACTATTATTACCACACAGTGAATCTCCTACTATAACAACTCTTTTAGGCTTAGGCTTTTCAGAAGAAATTCCTGCTTTATAAACAATGATACTTGGTTCTCCAACAGCAATAAATTCATTATCTGAAGTAGATTTTGTCTGTAATATAAGTTCTAATTTTGTATATTGAGAATAATCTGATGTGTTGATAGTTACTGGTCCTGTTCCGTTTGTTAATTCATAAATTACATTATCATCTCCATACAGTATAAAAGCTGACAACCTATTTGTATTATTAGACAGACTACCATTATTAGATAGTCCTTTAATAGTAACTGTATCATAATTAGATATATCTAATTTATCTGTGCTCCATAATTTTTGTATTGAATTATAACCTTGAGTTGTTCCGTTCGGTTGATTTGCCCCCGTAAGCCATCTTCTTTTATTCCAAGTAAAAGAATTAAATATATCTATATTATCTGCTCCAGAAATTAAATAATTAATTTTTTGTATTTCTGTGGTATTAAATTCAACAGAATCAGATAAATTATTAAAATCTTCTCTTGAAGCTACAGAACTATCCATTATGACTATAATACTTGAATCTTTTTTTGGAATAAATTCATCATCTGAAGTAGATTTACATTGTAAAATTAATTCCAACTTGGTATATTGGGAATAGTCTGATGTATTAATAATGGTTTCACCACTTGCATCTCTAATTTCTTTAACAAGGGTATTATCACCATAAATACATATACCATTTAATGCAGATGCACTTGTGCTTATGGATGAGCCATTTAATAATCCATCGCAAATAATACTATCATATTCTGAGATGTCAATCCTTGCATACCTAATTTTTTGAACAGCATTATATCCCAACTCCCCGCCATTAGGTTGATTTGTTCCTGTTACCCATCTTTTTTTATTCCAAGTAAGGACACCTATGACATCTTTCTCCAACCCTTCTATTTTATTTATAGAAGATTGGATAGATATAAGTTCTTCAGGTTTAACCACTTTGGCTTTGCTATTGGCAATAACAGAAGGAGTTATAGAGTTATCTTGTTTTGCTTGAATAATGATGTTAATATTGCTTCTGTCGGAATATTTATCCATATTAATAACCGCAGAACTACCCCTCAAATATTCTATTTGTTCGCTACCACTATAAATACTAATTGAAGGAAAAATATCAGAGATGTCTACTTTCTCTGATAGTCCTGACATTTTTAGAGTATCATAATATCCTACATCTGTCAATTTGGTATGCTTATAATTTTGTTTTTGAAGATTGCTACCCGCAGACGAATTTGTTTCCCAATCCCATGTGCCATCTATCCATACTGTATTTTCTGTTATAAGATCTTTATCTATAGAGCCTTCTATTTGTGTCTTTAAATAAATTTCCTCATTTTCTAACTCTGAAAGTTCCGTAGTCAGACTTTTTCGTGTATTGGGGTTGACCACCGCATCATAGATGGTAGCCGGGAATATGGTTTGTCCACCCTTGGTCAGTTTATGCATTTTTACCATAATATCTCCTGTTATTAGCCTAAGTTCCGGGGGAACTTGGAAACAGCATTGGAAATGAATCAGATAAATTCTGTTCAAAAAATAGGGTAGAACAAAAGATATTTTTCTTAGGATTCTACCCACTTTCTACCATGTATCTATTTCTACTATTTTTTTAGGTGAAAAAGTTTGAAACAGGAATGTGATTTTTTATCTTTGCAGATGTGTAAGACCAAGAGCTTGTTGCGGATTAAATTCCGTAGCAGGCTCTTTTTTTTATTGTCATATCGTGGCAATGGATTTCGGGGCTTTGGCAGCGATGATGCAAACGGATAGGGATATCTTTGAGGTGTGTATTTTTATAATTCAGATAAACAATAGACGAAATGGAATTAAACGACTGGTTGGCTATAATCGGGGCTTTCGGAGGATTGGAGGCTGTCCGCTGGGGTGTCACGTTCTGGGTGAACCGCAAGACTAACGCACGGAAAGAGGATGCGTCCGCCGATTCGATGGAGGATGAGAACGAGCGTAAGCAGGTTGACTGGCTGGAAGAACGCATCGCCCAGCGTGACGCCAAGATTGATGCGTTATACGTTGAGCTTCGTAATGAACAGTCTGATAAGCTGGCATGGATTCATAAGTGCCACGAGCTGGAACTGCAATTGAAAGATGCCGAACATAACCGTTGTGACAGGCCCGACAGCGAATGCGGCCGTCGTATTCCACCACGCAGGACTACATTAATTAAAGATAAGGAGGAAAAGAAAAATGGCTGACGTAAGAAAACTTGCACCGTTTATCCTGAAGTGGGAAGGCGGTTTTGTAAATGACCCTGACGATTTGGGTGGGGCTACCAATATGGGAGTGACTATCGGCGCATGGAAATCGTGCGGCTATGACAAGGATGGTGACGGTGACATAGATGTGGATGATCTACATCTGCTTACTCGTGAGGACGTTGTTAATCGTGTTCTCAAACCGTATTATTGGGACAGATGGAAAGCTGATTCGATACAGGATCAGTCTGTGGCAAATATCCTTGTCGATTGGATCTGGGCAAGCGGAGTGCACGGTATCAAAATACCGCAGGATTTGCTTGGCGTGATTCCTGACGGCATTGTCGGGCCTAAGACACTTGTCGCAGTCAATTCCCGTAATCCTCGTGAACTGTTTGATCAGATCAAGATTGCACGGTTTGATTTCATCGAGGATATATGCCGGAAGCGCCCTGCAAATAACAAGTTCAAACGGGGCTGGATGAACCGTATAAATGATATCTCTTATGTTGGCTAAGGTTATGAACTGGGTAAGCCAGCACATATTGCTGGCTCCCTTTATGTGCCTGTTTCTTCTATTGTCATGTGGCAGTTCACATAAGGTTGCCAAATCCGACACAGAAGTAATCAGGAAGGACAGCACGAGTGAATCGGTCAATATCGTACATGGGTCTACTACTTCTTTAAGAGAGCTGATAACCACTAATGGCAGCTATGTGATTGATTTCCGTATCTATGATACCCGAAAACCGCCCGACAGCCTGACCGGGAAACCTCCGTTATTGGCTGACGGGCATGTAGAAGGTGATTTCAGCAAGAATAAAAAGAAGGAAACTGCAACCAAAGACAGTACGGAGGTGAAAGCTGACAAGGAAACCACTTCCGATATCCATGAGAAAACCAAGACTGAAGGGGTAAAGGATAAAAAAGAATCCACGCTGCTTAAACAAATCGGTTTTGTCTGTGTTTGTGTAACTGTACTAATTTTTGTTGTACTGGTGGCGAAACAACATTAGTATACCAGGCCGACGTTCCAAAGGTACGTCGGCCTGATGTTTGTCTATCAAAAGTTCCCCTGGTAATTTTTTATAAGGTCATTGGCCTCTTGTATATCATGGGGCGTGTAGATATCCGTCATTAATATGCTGCTGTGACGGGCCTGATCGCGTACACTTGACACATCATAAATGTCGTAGCATGTTCGTTATACCTGTATCCTTCAGGGAATAGAACTTGTATTGAGTGGAAAGTTTAAGGTCTTTCCTAAGATAGTGTATCAGACGGTGACAAATGATATTTATCATACGATTAAGCAGCAGCAGAAGAAGAAGAAGAAGCGCTGGGGATCGGGCTTGCAGATTGGGTATGGTTATCTGGGAGGTTGGTATGTGGGTGTTGGAGTGAGTTATAATATATTTATGTGGTAAAGTTCAATAATAAAACGTCTATTCTTATATCTATATTCATTTTTTTGCTATCTTTGTCGATATATTTTAGAACAACTCTATTGAATTAAATTAAGATGTGCGAATCAGAGGAAATTTTTTACGAAGATGAGCGAAGATTAAAGGAAAGCGGAGTTCGCAATGTATTTACTCCTCATACTCCTATTAATCAAGAAAACTTGTTTAGAGGAAGAATAACTGAAGTGCAACAGATTCTTTCTACGTTGAATACGCCAGGTCAGCATGTATTGTTATTTGGCGATAGGGGAGTTGGAAAAAGCTCTCTAGCTAATATTGCATCAAGCAAACTTATTAAAATAGCAGGAAAGGATTTGGTAATAAAACGTTGTTCTAAATCAGATTCTTTTAGTACCATATTTGAAAGTGCATTGATGAAATGCGGTATAGATATATCAATACAATCAAAAAATATTTCAGGTAGCTTTTCCATAAAGGGTATTGGGTGTCAAGAGAGTACAGAGTACAATGGATTTATGGATAAGGTGCAATCTCCTTCTTGGATTTATGAAAAATTGAAGGATCTTAATACACTATTGCTTATTGATGAATTCGATTCTATACAAAACAAAGAGGATAAGCATAAAGTCGCTGAATTAATTAAATTATTGAGTGATTCGAATTCCTCCTTTAAAATATTTGTGGTTGGAATTGCGGAATCAGCTGAAGAATTAACAGCAGGACATCCTTCAGTACAAAGATGTTTGAAAGAAATCAAATTGTCCAAGATGTCTCAAAGAGAACTGGTTGATATTATAAATAGCGGTTCAGCTAAATTAAAATTGAATTTTACAAGAGATGCTAAATTTCGTATTTGCAGACTAAGCTCTGGCTATCCTCATTTTACCCATTTGATTTCATTAAAATCAGCAGAAGGAGCTATTATAAATGAAGTAACAGACATTGATATAGATGACGTTAATGAAGCTATAGAAAAATCTATCCTTGATTGTGAGAATTCATTGAGACAGTCTTATGATGAGACCGTAAAATCATCTTCTACAATGATTGTTTATAGAAAGATTTTATATGCGACAGCATTATGTTATGATGAATTTATTAGAAGTAAATCCATTCGTTTTATTTACAATCTTATCTTTGATGAGGAAATAACTCAACAAAGACTGAACCAATATTTAAGTAAACTTGTTTCCAATTCTAATGATAAGATTTTGCGAAGATTAACAAAAGGGGTATATAGGTTTACTGATCCAAGAATGAGTTCTTATATTCGCTTAGTTCAATCTGATATGTATTCTGATAAAGAGGAATCTATATACGCAAATATGAAGGTAGAATCCATATAAATGAATAATTATGATTAAATGTACGATTATAACAGGAACTTCATTTCAGGAAGTCGAAATGAAGGTAAATCGTTTTCTGGCAATTAATAGAGTTCAGAAGATTATTGAAGTTGTAAATCTGAGTGATGAACAATATGTTGCGATGGCTATATATTATGAAGCTTAATTTTGCATTCCTATGAGTAGTAAGCACCCAAAAATGACATAGTGCTGCTTCACGCCATAGTCTCTATTTTTGTGGAAACTAAAATTCCACATATTCTTATTATAGTCGTAATGGCTGTTTTTATGCTATTATATTTCGCCAAAAGTGAAGAATTCCGAAGAATGGTCCATGAAGAATTGTGGAAGGCAGCCTAATAAGCTGCCTTCCCTACCCTTTTATAATCTCTCACCCCTATGCTTTATTGAAATTTTCCTATTTTGTTTTTTGTAAAGTCATATAAAATACCCATCTTTGCATTGCGTTACATATTTTGTTTAGTGTCGAGATTCCGACCGTTAAGCTACGGACAACATACATGCCCGTAGCTTCTTCATATACGGTTCCGACCCCCGTGTTGTATGCTTAATGGCTACACTGTATCCCGACATTAAAGATATGTAACGCAACGGGAAAGCGGAACCGTTTTCTTTTTCCGCAGACTAACGCAATTGCATATGTCAAAATTAGCCCCAACTACTCATCAACTATCTAAAAAGTTTATAGGCTATGGACACTATGAACTTACAATTTCTTCCTCTGAGGGCACAAAAACGATTGTCACAGGAAATGTGGATTTGATAGAACGGCTAAACTCGGAGATAGAGAAAGAAAAAGAGGAAGCGACTGCCGAAGCAATCGCTCTAGTTCTTGAATCCTCACTTTAGATTATCTAAAATCTTTCTTATGGCTTCATCAGCATGTTTTCTCATAATTCTGACATAATTAAAGATCGGTCTATTGGATTTCATGCTTTGGCCTATACAATACTCCAACGTTTCCAATGGTATGCCCAGTTCAAAACCATGTTGGACAAAGGATTTCCGGGCTGAATAATATACGACATGCGATTCTACCTCCAGCCTCTCCCCTAACCTTATAATTTCTTTTGTTACATAGTTACGAAAATTAGGATAAGAATATTTATAACCAAAATCAAGCTTTCCATTACGTCCCATCCATCTTTTGATAATCGGTTTTGCTTCCTCAGGAATAGTGAAGCTAATCTTCATATCACCTTTCTTTGTGTTTTTGGATTTTTCACGTACATATTCCATAATTTTCGCATCTTTGAAATTGTATTGCATCAAGTCCATCAGATTGATACCTCCTAGATAATACGAAAGCATGAACACATCCCTGGCAACACGCTGAGACTTCTCTTTTATCTCCGCATCCCTTATCTTCTTTACGTCAGCTACCGAGATATCACGCTCTTTGGGCATTCCTGCTGGTCTTTCATAATATTCAAAAGGATGCGTGTCATATGATACCTTCTTATCCCTTATTGCTTGATTGATTATTGCCTTCAAATGTGCCATGTGCATACCACAAGTAACAGGAGCCAGCCTTCGGACATTCTTTAGATAAATATCAAAGTCCTTTATGGTCCGGGGAGTAATTCCATCAAGCATTATATCATATTTGACAAACTCAATGAAGTAATCACTCGCCCTTTGATATAAGGAGGCAGTGGTCCTTCTCCCCTCTTTAATCAAATTCTGCATATAGTCAGCCGAAGCGACACTATAAGAGATGGCTCCCTGCTTTACCGAGGACAAGTATTCGACAAGTTGGGTACAAGTATAGGATGATGTGTTTATCTTATCCAAGGCATCCTGATATGAATTAAGTATTCCACGTAATTTAGCATTGACATGTGCGGCATCAGGAACACCTACCACCTGCCCTCCTTTAAAATTAGCAGTATTATCTATTTCAAATCGGGTAACGATGTATCTTGTTTCCTGTTTATGACCAATTGCGATACGAATTCTGTGTTTGCCGTTTTTCAGCACCTTGGCCGGAACAACGGCGGCTTTAAGAGTTGTCATAATTGTTCTGGATTCGTTTTAGACAAGTTCTTTTTGCCAAAAGTGGCACAAACTGTCTTTTTTGGGTCAGCGGATTTTCCTGGTTGGTAAGCTTTCTTTTAAGCGTATAGCCTAGCCAGTCTGAACATGAAGAATTTCAGATCAGCCACCCCTCTTAACTGGCTTCGAAAAGCTTTGATTTTAGCATTGAACGACTCCGCTGAAGCATTTGTCAATCGTTCTTCAAAATAATTTATGATGGTCGTACTATGGTTTGAAAAGGTATCAAGTACCTTGTTGAACTCCATATAGTCAAACTTTTCCACTTCATTGTACCATCTTGCGAGATTTAGCCTTGCTTCATCGGGACCTGACTTCTTGTTGAAGATGTCTGTCAGTTTCATGCTAAGGCTGTATCCTTCCAGAAGCTTGGGGAATTTATCAAAGAGAATGGCAGCCCTGGTCTTTTGCTGTTCATTCCATTTGCTCCAGTGTTTCAGTATAATATGCTTGCTTCTGCTTACTATCTGTGGCAGGGTTTCTCCGTTCTCCATTCTTTCAGGCTCCCATTTCCCTATTCTCTCCCTTTCCGCCTTACTCTTTGCTTCTTTCTTCTTTTGACGGTGCTCCCTGATAGCCTGATTTTCCGCATCAAGTACTTTCCACCGATAGCGTATTCTTAACTGGTCAACAGCTTCAGACATGAGCTGCTGTACATGAAAACGGTCATTGATCAGCTTTGCGGCAGGAAACACCTTTCTGACTGTCAGCATCATGGCTGAAGATAAATCTGTAGTGACAGTCTTGACAGACAGCCGTTTCCGGTGCGGAAGCCTGCGCAAGATTCCGCTTACCGCATCTGTGGCCACTCCACGAACCATTGCAACTAAAGCC
>OGPZ01000665.1_pt1 | contig 28865 bp, 22 predicted proteins | sample 1553111 | NCBI WGS metagenome assembly OGPZ01 (sample SAMEA2579968, study PRJEB22360) | human gut metagenome
GTGCAGAGAGGCTATCTGGAAACCGTTCTTGCGCTTCCGTGGAATAAGAAATCCGAGGATTCCGAGGATCTTGAGAATGCATGGAAAGTGCTGGAAGAAGGCCACTACGGACTGAAAGAGGTTAAAGAGCGCATCATGGAATTTCTTGCGGTCCGGAAACTGACCCATAAGGGAAAGAGCCCGATCCTCTGTCTGGTGGGGCCTCCCGGAACCGGAAAAACTTCCATCGCACGTTCTGTGGCGGAAGCCATGAACGAGAAATACGTCCGTATCTGTCTTGGTGGTGTTCGTGATGAGGCGGAAATCCGTGGACACAGAAAAACTTACGTGGGCGCCATGCCTGGAAGGATCACGGTAGCACTGAAAGAAGTCGGAGTCAGCAATCCGCTGATGCTTCTTGACGAGATCGACAAAACCAGCAGTGACTATAAGGGAGATACCTCCGCGGCACTTCTGGAAGTCCTTGATCCGGAGCAGAACAGTAAGTTTAACGATCATTATGTAGAGATTCCTCAGGATCTTTCCGAGGTACTGTTTATCGCAACAGCCAATGATGTACAGGGGATTCCAAGGCCTCTTCTTGACCGTATGGAACTGATGGAAATTCCAGGATATACGGAGAATGAGAAGGAACATATCGCAAGGGAACATCTCATTCCGAAACAGATGGAGATCAATGGGATTCCGGAAGGAAAACTGGTGATCCAGCCGGCAGCTCTCGGCAAGCTGATCAACAACTATACCAAGGAAGCGGGAGTCCGTTCCCTGGAGCGGAATATCGGACGTATCTGCCGGAAGACAGCACGTGCCCTTATGGAAGAGGGCAAGGATAAAGTTGTGGTCACATCCAGAAATATTTCCAAATTCCTTGGAAAAGAACGCTACAACTATCTGATGGCCAATGAGAAAGATGAGATCGGAATCGCACGTGGTCTTGCCTGGACACAGGTAGGCGGTGATACCCTTCAGATTGAGGTCAACATCATGCCTGGAAAAGGAGAACTGCTTCTCACCGGACAGCTGGGCGATGTAATGAAAGAATCTGCTCAGGCCGGTATCAGTTATATCCGTTCCGTAGAAGATCAGTATAAGATCGATCCGGAATTTTTCCAGAAACATGATATGCATGTACATATCCCGGAAGGTGCCGTTCCAAAAGATGGCCCGTCTGCAGGTATAACCATGGCAACTGCCATGATGTCCGCAATTATCGAAAAACCGGTGCGGGCAGATCTTGCCATGACCGGTGAAATTACCTTAAGAGGCCGCGTGCTTCCAATTGGCGGACTGAAAGAGAAGCTGCTTGCAGCCAAATACGCAAAGATAAAAGAAGTCCTTGTTCCGGAAAAAAACCGTCCGGATATTGAGGAGATGGATAAAGAGATTATCCAGGGGCTGAATATCCAGTTTGTGGACAACATGAAAGAAGTTCTTGGTGAAGCTCTTGCATAAACAAAAACAGAAAAAACCCTGCCCTGTTTTTCAGGACAGGGCTTTTCCGAGAAAAGGGAGGAACAACGAATGGTAATCAAAAACGTATCACTGGATATTGTCTGCGGAATCACAAGCAAGATCCCGGACACAGGAAGGCCGGAGGTAGCTTTTGCGGGAAAATCAAATGTAGGGAAATCCTCCCTGATCAATGGTCTGATGAACCGCAAGGCCCTGGCAAGAACCAGCGCACAGCCTGGAAAAACACAGACCATCAATTTTTACAATATCAATGAAGCAATGTATCTCGTAGACCTGCCAGGCTACGGCTACGCCAAAGTCTCCGCGGCAGAGAAGGAAAAATGGGGAAAAATGATCGAGGGCTATCTTCATAATTCCAAAGAGCTCCGGGCAGTTTTTCTTCTGGTGGATATCCGCCACAAACCTTCTGCCAATGACAAGCAGATGTATGACTGGATCTGCCACAACGGATATGAACCGGTGATCATCGCAACCAAACTTGACAAGCTGAAACGCAGCCAGGTGGCAAAAAGCCTCAAGGAGATCCGTACCGGACTGGGCCTTCCGAAAGAAGGAAAGATCCTTCCGTTTTCAGCGGAGACCAAGCAGGGAAGAGACGAGATATGGGCACTGATCGACGAGTTGACCGGACTTGCTGAACCGGCAGCTACAGAGGATTAAGGAGAACAAAAAGATGGGAATTATCAAGGCGCTCAAGCTGGGATTTGACTATCAGAGATATGATGACGATGGCAATGTGGTAGACATGCAGCGTGCAGTCAATGATGTAAACCTGGACATTGAAGCAGGAGAATTTGTGGCAGTTCTGGGACATAACGGCTCCGGAAAATCCACACTGGCGAAGCATATGAATGCGCTTCTGATCCCAACAGAGGGAACCATGCTGGTGGACGGGATCGATACTGCCAGAGAGACCAAACTCTGGAAAGTACGCCAGAAGGCGGGAATGGTATTTCAGAATCCGGACAACCAGATCATAGGAACAGTGGTAGAAGAAGATGTGGGATTTGGCCCGGAAAACATGGGAATTCCTACAGACGATATCTGGAAACGTGTGGATGACAGTCTGGAAAAAGTCGGCATGACAGCTTATCGTTATCAGTCACCAAACAAACTTTCCGGCGGTCAGAAACAGCGTGTAGCCATTGCAGGTGTGATGGCCATGCGTCCGCGGTGTATCATTCTGGATGAGCCAACCGCCATGCTGGACCCCAACGGACGAAAAGAAGTTCTGGAGGCCGTGCGGGAACTGAACCGTAAGGAAAAAGTAACCGTTATCCTGATCACTCATTATATGGAGGAAGTGATCCATGCAGACCGTGTCTATGTCATGGACAGCGGAAATGTTGTGATGCAGGGAAATCCCAAAGAGATCTTTTCCCAGGTGGATACCCTTAAGGCGTATGGACTGGATGTACCACAGGTAACACTTCTTGCATATGAACTGAAGAAATCCGGCGTGGATGTTCCGGATGGAATACTGACTACAGAGGAGCTGGTGAGCGCATTATGTCAATCGAATTAAAAAATGTAACCTATACCTACAGCCCCGGGACAGCCTATGAGAGCCATGCGCTGAAAGATGTCAGCCTTGTGATCCCGGATGGCCAGTTTATCGGAATCATCGGACACACAGGAAGCGGAAAATCCACGTTGATCCAGCATCTGAACGCTTTGGTACAGCCCACATCCGGCCAGATTCTGTATAACGGAGAAGATGTGTGGGCAGAAAAATACGACCGGAAGCAGCTCCGAAGCGAAGTCGGCCTGGTGTTCCAGTATCCGGAGCATCAGCTCTTTGAAAACGATGTGCTTTCCGATGTATGCTTTGGTCCTATGAACCAGGGACTTTCCAGGGAGGAAGCAGAGAAAGAGGCAAAACAGGCACTGACACAGGTTGGAGTAAAAGAGTCCAATTTCAAAAAATCTCCATTCGAGCTTTCCGGCGGTCAGAAAAAACGAGTAGCTATCGCAGGTGTACTTGCCATGAACCCGAAGATCCTGATCCTGGACGAGCCAACAGCAGGCCTTGACCCGAAAGGCAGGGACGATATCCTGGACCAGATCGCGGAACTTCATAAAGTGAGAGGAATCACCATTGTTCTGGTGTCCCACAGCATGGAAGACATTGCAAAATATGTGGAGCGTCTCATTGTTATGAACCATGGAGAAGCGGTATTCGATGATGAGCCCAAGAAGGTTTTTTCCCATTATAAAGAACTGGAAACCATGGGACTTGCAGCACCGCAGATCACTTATATCATGCATGCTCTGAAGGAACACGGAATGAAGGTGGATGCAGATGCCACGACAGTGGAGGAAGCCAGAAACAGCATTCTTGTCGCGCTGAAAGCAGCAGATTCTCCATTACTGAAAAAAGGAGGAGCGGAAAAATGATCAGAGATATTACTATCGGCCAGTATTATCCGGCCAAATCCGTTCTTCACAGACTGGATCCACGGACCAAATTTCTGGGAACTCTGGGATTTCTGATTTCCGTGTTCCTGTTCCATACATTTCTTGGATATGCGGTGGCAACCGTATTTCTGGTAGCCATGATCGCAATCTCCAAAGTTCCTGTGAAATTCATGTTCAAAGGTCTGAAGGCCATCGTGATGATCCTTCTGATCACCGTTGTGTTCAACATTATCCTGACGCCTGGTGAAGTGCTGTGGCGTTTCGGAATCATCAAGGTTACAAAGGAAGGCCTTGTTCTTGCAGGAAGAATGGCAATCCGTCTTGTTTATCTTGTGATCGGATCATCTATCATGACACTGACCACCACACCGAATCACCTTACCGACGGTCTGGAGAGACTTCTCCGCCCACTGAACAAGATCCGTGTACCGGTTCATGAGATCGCCATGATGATGTCCATTGCCCTTCGTTTTATCCCGATCCTTCTTGAGGAGACCGATAAGATCATGAAGGCACAGATCGCCAGAGGCGCGGATTTCGAAAACGGAAACCTGATCCAGAAGGCAAAAAACATGGTACCCCTTCTTGTTCCGCTGTTTATTTCTGCGTTCCGCCGTGCCAATGACCTTGCCATGGCTATGGAAGCCAGATGTTACCACGGCGGCGATCACAGAACTCAGATGAAACCGCTGCATTATGAGAAGAGAGATTACATTGCATTTGTAATCCTTGTGGCATATCTTGCAGTTGGAGTGGTGTTCCGTGTAGTGGGACTGTAACCACAGGAGGTATAGTATTTTATGAAACGAGTAGGACTTGTAGTGGCTTACGATGGAACGCATTATTCCGGCTGGCAGACACAGCCAAACGGAACGACCATCCAGGGTGTATTAAACGATACCTTAAGTGAACTGCTTGGAGAAAAGATAGAGACTATCGGTGCCAGCCGTACAGATGCAGGGGTACATGCCCTTGGAAATGTGGCGGTTTTTGATACCGAGTCCAGGATCCCCGGAGAAAAGTTTTCCTATGCACTGAACCAGAGACTTCCGGAAGATATCCGTATCCAGCTTTCTGAGGAGGTGGAGCCGGATTTCCATCCCCGCTACTGTGACAGTGAAAAAACATATGAGTACCGTATCCTGAATCGGAAATTCCCGGTTCCCACAGAAAGACTGTATTCGTATTTTTACCATTACAAGCTGGATGTGGAAAAGATGAAGGAGGCAACTTCTTATTTGATCGGGCGCCATGATTTTGCCAGTTTCTGCGGCTCCGGCGCTCAGGTGAAGACAACCATCCGTACCATCACTTCCATGGATGTGTGGAGAGACGGGGATATGGTGACCATCCGTGTTTCCGGAACCGGATTCCTTTACAATATGGTGCGTATTATTTCCGGTACCCTGATTGAGATCGGAAACGGGCAGTATCCTCCGGAACGGATGGACAAAATCCTCAAAGCCTGTGACCGGGCTGCAGCAGGCCCCACAGCTCCGGCACAGGGGTTGACACTGATGGGAATTGAGTTTTTCTGAAAAAGGTATGAAAAAGAGGCACTGAAATGAAAAATACACAGGATCTGCTGCATGGGAATATCCGGAGGGAACTGATCGCGCTGACCATTCCTCTGGTACTTGGAAATATCCTGCAGCAGTTTTACAACACCATAGATTCTTTTATCGTGGGAAGATATGTGGGAACGGAGGCCTTTGCGGGCATTGGTGTTGCGGGCAGCATCATGAATCTGTTTATCTTTATTCTCAATGGTGGATGTAATGGAATGTCCATTATTTTTGCAGAACTCTACGGGCAGAAAAATTATGAAAAACTTCGAAAAGAAAGCTTCCTTTCGCTGAGTGCGGGAGGGGGCTTTACCATTGTTTTGAGTATTGTAAGCCTTCTGGTTCTGTATCCGGTGCTGGGCCTGATCCAGACACCGCTGGAGGTAGAGCCTTATGTTGTGGCATATCTTCGGATCATTTTTATCGGACTTCCTGCCACCTTTCTCTATAACTGGTGCTCTGCGGTGCTTCGAGCTGCCGGGGATACGGAAACACCGTTATGGACCCTTTTTATTGCCATGTGCATGAATCTGGCACTGGATGTTGCCTTTGTGCTGGGATTACATATGGGAACTGCCGGAACTGCACTGGCTACTGTGATCGCCCAGCTTTTTTCTGCAGGAGTGTGTCTGTGGATCATGAGGAAAAAACATCCAATTTTTTTCTTCAGCCGGAAGGATATGGGAATGGATCTGCCGCTTCTGAAGCGGACAGCCAATTTCGGGGCGGTGTCTGCCCTTCATCAGTCCAGTATCTACATTGGAAAGATGCTGGTCCAGGGAGCGGTAAACTCCGGTGGAACAGAGATCATTTCCGCATATACGGCGACCACCAGAATTGAAGGATTTTCCAATTCCTTCGGAGACAGCGGTTCCACAGCAATCTCTGTATTCGTGGCCCAGAACCGTGGCGCAGGAGATAAAAAGAGAGCGCTAAAAGGATTTCATCAGGGGCTTGGGCTGATGATCGTATTTGTCATCATTCTGTCTGTCCTGCAGGCAACCCTGACAAGAGGCGCGGTACAGCTTCTCATGGGGAATCCGTCAGAAACCGTAATGAAAAATGCCGTATTGTATATGAATGTGGTATCTGTCTTTTATATCCTGAATTTCATCGGAAACGCAGGGGTGGGATTCTTCCGTGGAATCGGAAAGATTTCCGTCCCGGTGATTGGAAGCACGCTGCATATATCCATTCGAGTGGTTCTGTCTTATCTGCTCATCGGCAGAATGGGACTTGAGGCTGTCGCCTTTGCCACAGGAATCGGATGGATCAGCGTTGTGCTGTATCAGATCCTGGTTTACCGGAAGGTACGAAAAAAAGGATTTATATAATTAATAACTAAAATCGTCTCTCCGTGAACGGTCAGGTTTTGACCGTCAACTGTGTTTGCATTTTCGGAATGCAGCAGTTATAGTTTATTACAGAGAGAAGGCAGCCGGACAACACAGAAGAATGTGCTGCCCGGTTTTTTATTGTATGAGAGAAAAGGGATAAAAGATGGAAAAAAGAGATTTTAACAAAAACTGGATCTGCAGATGTCTGACAAGAGAAGAACCGGAGAAAAAAGTAACGCTGCCTCATGATGCCATGCGCAGTGAGCAGCGCAGCGAAGAAAGTCAGGGAGAAGGAAATATCGGCTGGTATATTGGCGGCGATTATGAATACACAAAGAGATTTTTTGTCCCGGCAGAAGATGTGGATAAAGAAGCAGTTCTGGAGTTTGAAGGTGTATATCATGATGCGGAAATTTATATTAATGAAAAAAAAGCGGCATTTCGCCCCTATGGATACACAAACTTTTATGTGGAGCTGAATGAATTTCTACAGTACGGAGCAGAGAATACGATCCGCGTGATTGCCAGAAATGCAGATCAGCCCAACAGCCGGTGGTATTCCGGAACAGGAATTTACCGTCCGGTAAATCTCTATCTGGGAGAAAAAGAACACATTCCGGTAAATGGAATCCGCATTCAGACGGTCAGTCTGGAGCCGGCGCAGATTCAGGTGGAGGTGAAAACATCAATTCCAGGGACTGTGAAAGTTCAGATTCTGGATGGAGAACAGATCGTGGCTGCGATAGAAAAAATATCGGAAAAGAGAATAGTTTCCAAAAGTAATGGCCAGGAGCAGAAAGCAGTATTCCTTCTGGAAATCCCGGATGTGAAGCGCTGGAGTCCGGATTCTCCACATCTGTATACCTTAAATGCAGCATTTGGAAACGACCAGGTGACAGAGCATTTTGGAGTGCGCACCCTTCACTGGAATGAACGGGAGGGAATGACCATAAACGGAAAGCGGGTGATTCTCCGGGGAGCCTGTGTTCATCACGACAACGGACTTCTTGGAGCATGTACATTTCCGGAAGCAGAAGAGAGAAAGGTACGTATTCTGAAGGAGAACGGATACAATGCCATCCGTTCTTCTCATTATCCGTGCTCCAGAGCATTTCTGGATGCCTGTGACCGTCAGGGAATGCTGATGATGGATGAGTATGTGGATGTCTGGTATATTCACAAGACAAAATATGATTATGCCACAGAACTGAAGGACTGGTGGAAACAGGATCTTAAAGATATGGTGGAAAAGGATTTCAACCATCCGTCTGTGATTATGTATTCTACAGGAAATGAAGTTGCCGAGACAGCACAGAAAAAGGGAATTGCTTTTACCAGATGTATGACTGAATATCTTCACAGCCTGGATGGCACAAGACCGGTTACCTGTGGAATTAACATTTTCTTTAATTTCTTAAGTTCCATCGGTCTTGGTGTATACAGTGATGATAAGGCGGAAAAAACAGCAGAAAATGCGGCAAAAGATGCTTCAAAAAAGAAAAAGCCGGTAGGAAGTGAATTCTATAATACACTGGCATGCCTTGCAGGAGATTATTTCATGAAAATGGGAGCTACCCTTCCTCCATGTGACTGGAAGACAAAAGATGCCTATGCAGCCATGGATGTTGCAGGATATAATTACGGGATCTTCCGTTATAAACATGATTTAAGAAAATATCCGAAACGTCTGATTCTGGGAAGTGAGACCTTCTGTAAGGATGCCTATGATTTCTGGGAGATTGCAAAAAAGAATAACCGGATTATCGGAGATTTTGTATGGGCCGGATGGGATTATATCGGCGAAACCGGTGATGGTGCGGCAGAGTACAGTGATTATAAAGGTTTGGAGCCGCATACCAGAATGACAGGAAATAACGGACGTATTGATCTTCTTGGAAAACCAAGAGCCGAGGCTGCTTACACAAGAGTCGCGTTTGAACAGGCAAAGGGGCCTTTTATTGCGGTGAAGCCTGTATATCAGAAAGAAAAACTTCAGCTTACAGGATGGGCACTTACGAAAGCTGTGGAGAGCTGGTCCTGGCGTGGCTGTGATGGTGAGAGTGCAGAAGTGGAAGTTTTTGCCCGGGCAGCAGAGGTGGAACTTAAAATCAACGGAAAAACTGCAGGCCGGAAAAAAGTAAAAAAATGCAGGACAAAATTTAATGTAACCTATCATGACGGTGAGATCACAGCAATCTCTTACAGTGAAAACGGATGTGAGCTGGGACGACAGACATTGAAAACAGCAGAAAAAGATACGATGCTGTCGATTCATCCGGAAACGAAAACAGCAAAACCGGGAGAACTTGTTTTTATTCCGCTGCAGTATACGGACAGTCAGGGAAACTGGAAACCCATGGAAAAACATGAGCTAAAGGTTTCTGTAGAGAACGGAACTCTGGAAGGCCTTGGCAGCGCCTGTGCGTATGTGGAAGGAAATTATGCACAGGATACCACAAAGACGTATTACGGAGAAGCTATGGCTGTGATACGTATGAGAGAAAGCGGCAATGCAGTGGTACGTGTTGAGGATGAGAAGAATACATACAGCTGTATCGTCCCGATGCAAAGATAAAGATCCACAGGCAGACTACGGAACGTGCCTACTTTATACTTGTGAAAATTGCATAAAAACTATATAAAAAATATGTGCAATATTAATAATACATGGTAAAACTATACAAAAATCTGATTCCGATTACGTTCAAAAAATTACCGTTGGCGGTAAAAATGCAAAAGAGTGAAAATTCAATGCTATACTCCATACAACTGATAAACAGAACTTCGGGAGGAAAGAGAAGATGAAGAACAAACGATCCACAAGGGCTCTGCGTGGTCTTACAGGCCTCACATCCTCGCTGCTGGTAGTGGCACTTGGAACAACGACCATTGCCAATGCATGGGCATCAAAGATCAATGAATATCTGGGAACAACGAATATTTCCGTTTCCGGTGAGACCAGCGACAGCGATGATGCCTATTATTACAAGTCGGATTATGACAACACAACAGATCTTATCAATGCCAGAAATGATGTTATGACAAAGATCCAGGAAGAAGGAACGGTGCTTCTGAAAAATGATAACCAGGCACTTCCTCTTAAAAATTCTCCAAAGGTAACTCTTTTTGGAATGACAAGTTATGCGCCTGTATATGGCGGAACAGTAGGAAGCAGTTCCCCTGCAAAACAGGATTTAAGTTTCAAGGACTGCTTTGAAAATGCGGGAATTCAGGTAAATCCTACTATGTGGAGCTTCTATGAGAAGATGAGTAAAGATTACAAGCGTATGGCACTTGCACCAACATGGTTTGGTTTTACAGGTGCCGAGATGGAAGCTCAGACGATCCGTACAGGTGAAGTTCCTGTTGAGAAATACACAGATACCGAGCGTGGGAGCTACAGTGATTATAATGATGCGGCAGTTGTTGTGATCGGACGCCAGGGCAGTGAGGCCGATGATTTCGGAACCAGCACAGATAATGTGCAGGATGGTGACGGAACACATCTGGCACTTGGACTTCAGGATGTAGAGCGAGACATGATTAATGAAGCAAAGAAGAATTTTGACAAGGTTATTGTTCTTATCAACTCTGACAATCCTATGGAGATCGAGGAACTGAAGGAGGATAAAGATATCGACAGTATTCTCTGGATCGGTGAACCTGGAACTGTAGGACTTCAGGGAGTTGCATCCGTTCTCACAGGCGAGGTAAGTCCTTCCGGACATCTGCCAGATACTTATGCAGTAAGCTCTGTTTCCTCACCGGCTATGGTAAACTTCGGAAGCTATACGTTCACAAATGCCACAGAAGACAATTTTGGGGCATCCAATTACAGTGGCTCCAACTATCTGGTAGAGAGCGAAGGCATTTATACAGGGTATAAATATTATGAAACAAGATATGAAGACACGGTTCTGAAACAGGGAAATGCAGACAGTGCGGCAGGAGCTTCCAATGATAATGGTACCTGGAACTATGATGAGGAAGTTTCCTATGGATTCGGCTACGGACTTTCCTACACAACATTTGAGCAGAATATCAAAAACTTCGATTATGAGGGCGATTCCGTAACTGTTTCCGTTGAGGTGAAAAATACAGGAGATGTGGCGGGCAAAGATGTAGTACAGCTTTATGCACAGACTCCTTATACAGACTATGACAAAGAAAACAATGTGGAAAAAGCTTCCGTTCAGCTGGTTGGTTTTGAGAAAACAAAAGAGCTGAAACCGGGTGAGTCCGAAACTGTGGAAGTTATAGCTCCGAAGGAATATTTTGCAAGCTATGATTATACAACAGCAAAGACCTATATTATGGACGCAGGTGACTATTATTTCGCAGTTGGAAACGGCGCACATGATGCACTGAATAATATCCTTGCGGCAAAAGGTTATACAACTGCAGATGGTATGGATGCAGATGGAAATAAAGATCTGGCAGTGTCCTATAAAGAGGACAGTCTTGATACAACTACTTATGCAATGTCTTCTGCAACAGGAAATGAGATTACGAACCAGTTTGAAGAGGCAGATCTTAATAATTTTAAGGATGGAACAGTTACCTATCTTTCCAGAAATGACTGGGAGGCAACCTGGCCGAAAGCTTATGACAGTGTTGAAGCTACTGAAGATATGCAGAAGCTGATCAAAGGAGATACCTATACGGTTTCCAAAGACGATGACACCTCTGAGGTAAAATGGGGACAGGATGGTGATCTTCACATTATTGATCTGAAAGGCCTTGATTATGACGATGAGAAATGGGATCAGCTGCTCAGCCAGATCAGCCTGGACGAGGCATGCAATTTTATCCAGCTTGGTGGATCCGGTATTGAGCCGATCGCTTCCATTGACCTGGTAGGTGGCTGTGATGCAGATGGACCGAATGGAATTCTGGATGCATTTGGTGGAAAAACACTTTCTACTTACTGGAAAGCAAGCGAGTCCGGGGATCCATGTTATGTTTCTTCCAAGGATGAGAATGCATCTTATGAATGCGGAACATTTCCGACAGAGCCTACACTTGCGGCAACTTTCAATAAAGATCTTGCAGCGGAGCAGGGAGATATTTTTGCGGAGGATTCTCTGTGGAGCAATATCACAACCATTTATGCACCAGGACTGAACCTGCACCGTACACCGTACTGTGGAAGAAACCAGGAGTATTTTTCCGAGGACAGTGTCCTGACAGGAGAGCTGGGAGCTTCCGAGATCCTGAAAGCGCAGGAGAAAGGATGCATCCTTGCACCGAAGCACTTTGCATTTAACAACCAGGAAGTAAACAGAAGTGGTGTTGCTACATTTGGAAATGAGCAGGCACTCCGTGAAAACGAACTCCGTGGTTTCCAGATCAGCTTTGTAAAAGGACAGGCCCAGGGTCTTATGAACGCATACAACCGTATCGGCTGTACATGGGTTGGAATGAGCGAAGGTCTGAGCGCAGAACTTGTGAGAAATGAATGGGGATTCAAAGGCTGGGAGAATACCGATATGCTTTCCTCTGAGGATTATCAGAGATGGGAAGAGGGACTTCTTGCAGGAACAGATCTTCTTCTTAATACAAGCCTGGATTCCTACAGTGATCTGAATGCAAAGACTGTGAAGAATGATCTTGCCATCCAGAACCGGATCAAAGAATCTCTTCATTACACACTGTATGCGTATGTAAACAGCAACCTTATGAATGGTGTAACAGACAGCACAAGTGTAGATTATGTACTTACTGTATGGCAGAAAGGCCTGATCGGTGTGGATGTACTCTTCGGTGTACTGACAGTTCTGTGTCTGGCACTTTACATCCGTAAGGCACGTAAGATCAGAAAAGAGCAGTAGGAGGAAGAATGGATGAGCATCAAGGAATTTTTTGGAAAAGCAGCAGCCGGCATTTATGTATCAGGACTTTCTGTGATTGCCCTTGTGGTTGCACTGATCGGATATATTATGTATGGCACTGAAAAAAATAATCTGGAAGCTGTAATTATTGTATTTACCGTAATCGCTGTTGTGGCAGGACTTATGGAGATGATTCTGACACTGGCAAAGGGATACCGCCCCATGTGGGATAACATGACAATTGTTTATGCGATTCTGGAAGCTGTTGCAACTGCCATTTTTGCAAAAAACGCAGCATCTTATATTCAGAGCGTCAGCGTAGGTCTCGCAAAGCTGACCGTTTCTTTTGAGGTGGCTGTTGTAGCTTATGTACTGGCACTTGTGATTGCGATTATTTCCGGTTTCCTGAACAGAAGAAAAATGGAAGCGTAAAGAAACAGAATTGTATATTATATGGAGGAATTTTGATGAAAACAAAACAGGCATTCAACCCGTATCTGCCAAGCTACGAATATGTACCGGATGCGGAACCGCATATCGTAGACGGAAGAATTTATATTTACGGTTCCCATGACCTGTTTAACGGACTGAATTTCTGTCTGGGTGATTACGTCTGCTGGTCAGCGCCGGTGGATGACCTGGGCAACTGGAAATATGAAGGATGTATCTATAAGAGAGAGCAGGATCCCGCGGCACCGCGAATCCGTCTGACCAATGGCCTCGCTGCACCGGATATGGTGCAGGGGCCTGATGGTCGTTTTTACCTTTATTATTTTATGGGTGGAACCAAGATGATCTCGGTTGCGGTCTGTGACAAACCTGCAGGTCATTATGAGTTCTACGGCTACGTACACTATAAAGACAATACTCCAATTGGAAAAAAAGGGGAGCCATTCCAGTTTGATCCGGCGATTTTTATGGATGATGATGGAAAGCTTTATCTTTATACCGGTTTTGCGCTGCAGGGAAATCCGATTCTTCTGGATGGATCCAAACCTACAGAGCATGGACCGATGTGCTTTGAGCTGGATCCGTCAGATATGCTCACCGTAAAAAAAGGTCCTGGTTACATTGGCGTGGCAGGAGAGAAGGAGTCCAAAGGAACTCCATATGAAGGACATGCATTTCTTGAGGCAAGCTCCATGCGGAAATTTAACGGAACCTACTATTTTATTTACAGTTCCCTGAACAGTCATGAGCTCTGCTATGCAGTCAGCGACCACCCGACCGGCGGTTTTCAGTACGGAGGAATTCTGGTCAGCAACGGTGATATCGGACTTCCTGGGGTAAATGATGTAAACCATGCGAAAAACTCCACAGGCAATACGCATGGAAGCCTGATTGAGATCAATGGAAAATATTACGTTTTTTATCACAGACACAGCAACCGTAAGCAGTCTTCCAGACAGGCATGTGCAGAGGAAATCCAGTTTAAAGATGGAAAATTCTGTCAGGCTGAGATGACTTCCTGCGGATTAAATGGAAGTCCGTTAAATGGGACTGGACATTATCCCTCCTATATTGCCTGCAATGTATATGGAAAAAAAGGCACCCGTTTTTTAAGCATGCTGAAGCATCCGAAGGCTGGTCATCCTTATCTTACCCAGAAGGGCAGAGACAGAGAATCCGGTGAGGATCAGTATGTGGCACATATGTGTGATGGATCAGTAGCGGGATATAAATATTTTGATTTATCTGAAACAAAGGAAATTCGTATCAATATCTGTGGAAATGCCAGTGGAACGGTTTATATAAGAACCAGGGAAAATGAGAAGCCGGCAGCAGAGATCCCGGTAAAGGTATCCAGAGAGCGGAAAGAATTTTCTGCGAAACTTACCGGACTTGGAAAAAAAGAAGCATTGTTTTTCTGCTATGAAGGAAAAGGTTCTTTTGATTTCCACTCATTTGATCTGAAGTAGGAGGAAATATCTTATGAAAATCACAAAAATTGTGGAAAGCCCGATTTTTCGTACAAAAATAAAATCAGATAATGTAAAGATACCTGAGATGATCATCGGATATTTCCTGGCACCATTTTGTGCCATGCTTGCGAATTCCATTTTCGGTGCTTATCTGAACCGTTATTATGTGGATGTTCTTGGCTGGACAAGATTTGGTGTGTTTGCGACTATGCTGCCGGTGATATCCGTGATCTTCGTTGTACTTGGAAATCTCCTGATTGGAAGATGGATTGATAATACAAGAACTTCCCAGGGAAAGGCAAGGCCATACATGCTGTTGTCTGCGCCGATGGTAGTAGTTGCTGTGATCCTTCTGTTTATGACTCCGACCGGACAGAGCGGGGGTATTCAGATGATCTGGATCGCAGTGTCCTATAACCTGTACTATGCGCTTGCCTATCCATGTTTTTACACAGCACACAGTTCCATGGTCGCGCTGTCTACCAGGGATTCTTCACAGAGAGGCATGCTTGCAACTTTTTCCAATGCAGCTATGGTAGCTTCCGCAGGGATCGGAGCAAGTATTGTGGTACCGGTTCTTCTGCAGAGTTATCTTTTTGTTGCAGAGAATGGCGAGATTAATGTTGAGGCAAGCTATGCACACTGGAGGATCATTTCCATTGTACTGTGTCTGTTCTGCTTCGTTGGCATTCTCCTGGAATATTATTTTACAAGAGAGCGTATCACAGAAGAAAATATCAACCTGAATATAAAGGAAGAAAAAATTCCGTTAAAGAAACAGGTGCAGGGATGCATCCGTAACAAATACTGGTGGATCATCATTCTCTATTTCCTGCTTTTCCAGATGGGACAGCTGGTAAAAAACAGCTCCATGAGTTTTTATGCCAGATGGATGTTTGACAGCGTGATTAATTCTGCCAATCCGGAACAGACGTCAGGAACTCTGATGTCAACCCTTGGACTGATCGGAGGAATCCCTACTGCCATTGGAATGTTTGTGGCATGGCCTATTGCCAATAAGCTTGGAAAAAAACGTGCAGTTGTGCTGGGACTTTGTTTTTCTGTTGTTGGAGGCCTGGTATGTTTTATTGATGTGCACAGCTTTATTCTGGTGTGTGTAGGCATGGTCCTGAAGGGCATTGGAAGTATCCCGGCCATGTATGTGACCATGGCACTTCTTTCCGATGTGCTGGATCACCTGGAAGCAAAAAACGGTTTCCGAAGTGATGGTTTTACCATGTCTGTTTATGGATCAATCATGGTAGGTCTTACTGGAATCTGTACGGGAATTATCAACGGACTTCTTACATTTGCAGGATATACCAATACTGGTGTTGCCTGTGATTCGTCCACACTTACCATTATCAATAATGTGGCAGATTATACGGGACAGGTGGTATACCGTCAGATGGGCGGAGTAGAGAATGTACTTGCTTTTGCGTTTCTTGGAATGGAAGTGATCACTTTTGCCATCATCGTATTTATGATGAGCAGACTGGATGTGGAGAAGCATATCGAGGAAGATCACAGGATCATCAAAGAGAATCAGAAAGCTGCAGTACTTGCAGCTGGCGGAACCTGGGAAGAATAAAGTTTGCGTCGGATATGACGGATTTTTCTGTTGTTTCAAAGAGGCTTTCTTGGTATACTGAACTCATGTGAAAAGTAGTTTTCATGGGGGTGAAGGCAGCGATGGTCCGCATTGCGGTAGTGGAAGACAGTGAGCAGGACAGAAGAGCACTTCTGGACTGTCTCCACAGATACGAAAAAGAACAGAAACTGAAATTTTCCATAGAGGAATTCCAGGATGGCGAGGATATTGTCACAGGATATTCTGCAGACTATGATTTGCTTCTGATGGATATCGAGATGACTTTTATGAACGGAATGAAGGCAGCAGAGAAAATCCGGGAGCTGGATAAGGATGTGGAGATCATTTTTATCACCAATGCACCTCAGTATGCCATACAGGGATATAAGGTAAATGCGCTGGATTATATGTTGAAGCCGATTTCCTGGTTCTCTTTCTCGGAGAGTATGGGAAGAGCACTTTCCCGTGTAAAAACATCTGCCAGGGAATATATCACCATTTCCCTGAAAGGCGGAAAACAGAAGCTGGATGTGTCGAAGATCTGCTATGTGGAGGTACAGGATCATCTTCTGATCTACCACACAACAGAGGGGGAATACAGCACCAAGGGAACTATGAAGGACGCAGACAGCCAGTTTGATCCTGTAAAGTTTTTCCGGTGCAACCGGTGTTATCTTGTGAATCTGGAATACGTGGAGAATTATGTGGGAAGTGATGTGTGCGTAAACGGCGATGTGATCCAGATCAGCCGCAGCAGACGGAAACCATTTCTTGACGCATTAAATGAATATCTGAATGAGGTGGGCAAATGAATGCAGGAGAGGTGTTGAATACACCTGGTTATTACTATGCCATAGCTTATGCCATGTCCGGGCTTGTGATCGCAGGCTCCAATGAGAAGAAACGAAAAGGATGGAAGCTGGGAGTGGTAAGCTGCATTCAGTTTGCCCTCCTTTTGTTATTTATGACATGGACCCACGGAGTTGGTAAGGCATTGTTTCTTCCGGCTATGGTGGTGATTATCGGATTGATGTACGGGTATATTTATCTGTGCAACTGTTTCACAGTGAGGGAGGCCGGATTTTTCTGTGTGAAAGCATTTATAAACGGAGAATTTGGAGCTTCTCTGTGCTGGCAGGTCTTTTATTATATCCATGAGTTGACAGGATGCAGCTTTGGGTGGCAGTGGGTGATCATGGCAGTGGTTTATCTGGGATTATTCGGGTTGCTTTTTCTTATTGAGTGTTATCTCAAAAAAGATATCGAAGAGCTGAATGTGACCAGGCGGGAGCTGCTGGTTGTCGTGATCGTTGCGGCTGCTGTTTTCGGCATGAGCAATTTAAGTTATCTGGATCAGAACGGACTATTCAGCGGACGCTTTGCCATGGATATTTTTATTATTCGTACATTGGTGGACTTAAGTGGAATGGCCGTGCTGTATGCTTATCACATCCAGGTAAAAGAGATGCAGCTCCGTCTGGAAAAAGATGCTCTTCGTAATATCATGGAGATGCAGTATAAGAATTATCAGCTTTCCAGGGAGAGCATAGATGTGGTCAATCAGAAATATCATGACCTGAAGCATCAGATCAATCTTCTGAGAAGTCAGGCAGATGCAGGGAAATCCAGAGATTATCTGGACAAAATGGAGCATGAGATCAAGGTCTATGAGACGCAGAACAAGACAGGAAACCGGATTCTGGATGCGGTACTTACCAATAAATCCATGGTATGTCAGAAACGGGAGATCGAACTGAAGGTGATTATAGAAGGTCAGAGTCTTTCGTTCATGGATGACATGGATATCAGTGCGTTGTTTGGAAATATGCTGGACAATGCCATTGAGAGTGTCAGCAGGCAGAAAGAGAAGGAGAAACGTCTTATCTGGCTTTATGTTTCCAGGGAAAAACAGTTCGTGCGAATCCGGACAGAAAATTACTGCGATGAAAAGATCCGGTTTCGTAATGGAATGCCGGTGACTACCAAGAAGGATAAGAGGCTTCACGGTTATGGAATGAAGAGTATCTGCGCGACTGTGGAAAAATATGGTGGATCTACAGTAGCCTGTCAGAGAGATAACTGGTTTGAACTGAAGATACTGATTCCGATCAGTGGGAAGAAGGCATAAAAGTCAGAAAAGCAAACCGTAATAACATTGAAAATTTTGTTGAAAATTACACGAAAAAACAGTTGACATGCAGAATCCCTTATAATATAATAACTCAATGTGACGTAGTGCGAAGATGCTTGAGCCAATAGCCCCGGCGATGGCATTTTATCAGCGGTTTCGGACATTTCCGCGATTTATTTTGCACCCGCGTTTCCATTTACTTTTTTTCGCGGAAGTACCGCGGTTTGAGAAACATTATCGTTGATAAATAACAGGAGGTAGGACCATGCAGACTTATATGGCTAATCCGGATAAAATCGAAAGAAAATGGTATGTAGTTGACGCAGAGGGTTGCACTCTGGGACGTCTGGCATCCGGTGTTGCAAGTGTTTTAAGAGGAAAGAACAAACCTCAGTTTACACCGCACGTTGACACAGGAGATTATGTAATCGTTGTAAACGCTGATAAGATCAAAGTTACAGGCAAGAAGCTTGAGCAGAAGATTTATTATAACCACTCCGACTATGTTGGTGGAATGAAAGAAACCACATTAAAAGAAATGTTAGCAAAGAAACCTGAGAAGGTTATCGAGCTCGCAGTTAAGGGAATGCTTCCGAAAGGACCTCTTGGAAGAGCTATGAACAAGAAACTTTTCGTATACGCAGGACCAGAGCACAAACATGAGGCTCAGAAGCCTGAAGTTTTAACATTTTAATAGGAGGTAGAAAACATTGGCTAGCGCAAAATTCTACGGAACAGGAAGAAGAAAGAAATCAATCGCAAGAGTTTACCTGGTACCTGGAACAGGTAAAATCACTATCAATAAAAGAGACATCGATGAGTACTTCGGACTTGAGACTCTGAAAGTTATCGTTCGTCAGCCACTGGCTTTAACAGAGACAGAGGGTAAATTCGACGTGATCGTTAACGTTCGCGGCGGTGGATACACAGGACAGGCTGGAGCAATCCGTCATGGTCTTTCCAGAGCCCTTCTCGAGGCAGATAACGACTACAGACCAGCTCTTAAAGCTGCTGGATTCCTTACACGTGATCCACGTATGAAAGAGCGTAAGAAATACGGTCTCAAAGCTGCTCGTAGAGCTCCGCAGTTCTCCAAACGATAATCAGACCGATATATCGAATATCAGAACATCAGACCCCGGGAACCTTTTGGTTCCGGGGTTTTTTATATGTAAGAAAAGGACATTATCCTTTCTTTTGACATTTCCCCCATTTTTTGATACTATATCATCATGCAGACCTCCCATAGGCGCGATCCTGTGGGAGTTTTTTTACACAGAAATTAAGGAGGGTTTTATGGATGAGTGAAGTGAAGAAATCCGGTCACAGCCATCATCAGCGGGGACGTTTTTCCGGGAAGATCGGTTATGTGCTGGCTGTGGCCGGATCTGCGGTAGGTTTGGGAAATATCTGGCGTTTTCCTTATCTGGCGGCGAAGTACGGCGGAGGAATGTTCCTGCTGGTTTATATCCTTCTGACCGTGTCATTTGGATATGTGCTGATCATGTCGGAGACAGCGCTGGGAAGAATGACCCGTAAGAGTCCGGTCGGAGCATTTGAACATTTTGGAAAAAGCGCACCGTTTAAGATCGGTGGATGGCTGAATGCGGTGATTCCGATGCTGATCGTGCCGTATTACAGCACCATCGGCGGATGGGGTATCAAGTATCTGGTAGAGTATTTAAAGGGAAATGTACAGAAGGTTTCCGAAGATGGTTACTTCGGAAGTTTTATTGCGGATTCCTGGCAGGTGGAAGCCTGGTTTCTGGTGTTTGCTGTGCTGGTATTTGCCATTATCCTCGGCGGTGTAAAGAACGGCGTGGAGCTTATGTCAAAAATCATGATGCCGGTTCTGGTAGTTCTGGCTGTGATCGTTGCCATCTATTCGATGACACGTCCAGGTGCCATGGCAGGAGTAAAATATTTCCTGATCCCGAACTTTAAGAATTTCTCCTGGATGACAGTTGTGGCAGCCATGGGGCAGATGTTTTATTCACTTTCTATTGCAATGGGTATCTTATATACCTATGGTTCCTATATGCATAAGAAGTTGGATATGGAACAGTCCACCACACAGGTGGAGATTTTTGACACAGGTATTGCAATCCTTGCCGGCCTGATGATCATTCCGGCAGTGTTTGCTTTCTCAGGCGGAAATCCGGATACACTGCAGGCTGGTCCTTCACTGATGTTTATCACGCTGCCGAAGGTTTTTGCAACTATGGGAGTGGGAACCGGCGCAGGAATCCTGTTTTTCGTGCTGGTTCTTCTTGCGGCACTGACCAGTGCGGTTTCTCTGATGGAGACAAGCGTATCTACCTTTATGGATGAGCTTCACTGGGGCCGTGCGAAATGCTGTATCCTGATGGCAGTGATCATGTTTGTGTTCGGAACTGCATCTTCCATGGGATATGGGGTGCTGGATTTCCTGAAGATCTTCGGAATGAATTTCCTGGATTTCTTTGACTTTATGACAAACTCCGTGATGATGCCTCTGGCAGCACTTGCCACCTGTTTCCTGGTAACACGTGTTGTGGGATATGACAGGATCGCGGCGGAGATCGAACAGTCTTCGAAATTCCGCAGAAAAGGGCTATACAAGTTCTTTATCAAGTATCTGGCACCTGTCTGTCTGATCATTGTACTGTTAAGTTCCATTGCAAACGTGCTTGGAATCATCAGTATGTAAAAAATAAAGCTATAAAAAAGATCAGGTGAGAATGAATGTTGAATGAAATCATTCTCATCTGATCCTTTTTTATGCCACAGATAATTACGCTGTAGGCAGGGAAAGTTGGTTTCGGTGCGTCCATATATTGATTTACTGTGCTATATCAGTCATTCACCTTCCAGTTAGCCAGCAGTTTCAGCTCGATCCGTGTTCCATCCGGAAGAGAAAACCAGTGGTCATTGATGGGTTTTACCGGATAAGCTTTGATCTTTTCCATGGTTTCTTCCACAGAATCAACGGCGATGGAAATATGATCATATCCGTTCTCTGCCTCTGTGTTGATAGCGGAAACCTCGCAGAGCTGGATACCTTCCCGAAACCAGCATTTGCGCTCCGGTTTTTCCCCGATCTCCCGCCACATATGCATGTCAAAAACATCATCAAAAAATTTCTGTGCATCTTCATAGGAAGAAGTACGGATCGCTGCGTGATCGATCTTTGCCATAAAAATTGTGCCTCCTTTGTATATGCGATTTTTTACCTGTTATAAGAATAAGCGATTTTGTGATAACTGGCAAGGAAAAAAGATTGTTATACGAACGCAGAGGATACGGAGATTTGGCTTTACAGCGGAGAAGAATATCAAGTATAATACTATAGCATTATATAAAGGAAAACAAAATACAACACCAAAATCATAATAAAAAGGAATATAACAAATGAGTATTTTAAATGTAGAACACCTGACTCACGGATTTGGAGACAGAGCGATTTTTGAAGACGTATCTTTCCGGCTTCTGAAGGGAGAACACATCGGACTGGTAGGAGCCAACGGCGAAGGAAAGTCCACATTTATGAGCATCGTAACCGGAAAACTGATGCCGGATGAAGGAAAAGTAGAATGGGCAAAAAATGTCCACGCAGGCTATCTGGACCAGCATGCAGTGCTGGAAAAAGGCATGACCATCGGACAGGTGCTGAAATCCGCTTTTGATCCCCTTCTCAAAAAAGAAGAGCGCATGAACGAGATCTGCGACAAACTGGGAACTGCAGATCCTGACGAGATGGATGCGCTGATGGAAGAACTTGGAACCATTCAGGATGAACTGACACTTCACGATTTTTACGCCATTGATGCAAAAGTAGAGGAGGTTGCCAGAGCACTGGGACTTCTGGATCTGGGACTGGACCGTGACGTTACAGACTTAAGTGGCGGCCAGAGAACCAAGGTACTCCTTGCAAAACTGCTTCTTGAGAAGCCGGATATCCTGCTTCTGGATGAGCCAACCAACTATCTGGATGAGGAACACATTGCATGGCTGAAAAGATATCTCCTGGATTATGAGAATGCTTTTATCCTTATCTCCCACGATATTCCGTTCCTGAATTCTGTGGTTAATATCATCTATCACATGGAAAATCAGGAACTGAACCGTTATGTAGGAGACTACGACCACTTCCAGGAAGTCTACGCGGTTAAGAAGGCACAGCTGGAGGCGGCCTACCGGAAACAGCAGCAGGAGATCAGTGAGCTGAAAGACTTTGTGGCAAGAAATAAAGCCCGTGTTTCCACAAGAAACATGGCCATGTCCCGCCAGAAAAAACTGGACAAGATGGATGTGATCGAGCTGGCAGCAGAAAAACCGAAGCCGGAGTTCAACTTTCGTTATGGACGCACACCAGGCAAGATGCTTTTTGAAACACATGATCTGGTCATCGGATATGATGAACCACTTTCCAAACCGCTGAATTTTACCATGGAGCGTGGACAGAAGATCGCCTTGGTAGGAACCAATGGTATCGGTAAAACGACACTGTTACGAAGCCTTCTTGGCCTGAACAAACCGATCTCCGGAAGCGTGGAGCAGGGAGAAAATCTGGAAATCGGATATTTTGAGCAGGAAGTAAAAGGCGAGAACAAGACCACCTGTATCGAAGAACTGTGGCAGGAATTTCCGTCATTTTCCCAGTATGAAGTCCGTTCCGCGCTGGCAAAATGCGGCCTTACAACCAAACACATCGAAAGTCAGGTCCGTGTCTTAAGCGGTGGTGAGCAGGCCAAGGTCCGTCTCTGCAAACTGGTAAATCGTGATACCAACATTCTTCTTCTGGATGAGCCAACCAACCATCTGGATGTGGATGCAAAAGATGAGCTGAAAAAAGCTCTTCGGGAGTACCGCGGAAGTATCCTTCTCATCTGCCATGAGCCGGAATTTTATCAGGATGTGGTAAATGAAGTCTGGGATATGAGCAAGTGGACAACAAAGATTTTCTGATGATGTAATTACGATAGAAAAGAAAGGGGTATTTCATGGGTGAAAAACCTCAGAAGATACAAGAACAGAAACATATAAGCCTGGGTGTGCTGGCCCACGTAGATGCAGGAAAGACAACTTTATCGGAGGGGCTGCTTTTTAAATGCGGAAGAATCCGGAAGATTGGACGTGTGGATCATAAAGATGCATATCTGGATACGTATGAACTGGAACGGGAACGGGGCATTACCATTTTTTCCAAACAGGCAGTTTTTTCCATGGGAGATATGGAAGTGACATTGCTGGATACGCCGGGGCATGTGGATTTTTCCGCAGAGATGGAGCGCACCCTGCAGGTACTGGATTATGCGATTTTGGTGATCAACGGAGCGGATGGTGTGCAGGGCCATACACAGACCTTGTGGAGACTTCTGAACCAGTATCAGATCCCAACGTTTCTTTTTGTGAACAAAATGGACCAGGATGGAACCAACCGGGAGAGCCTTCTTGAGGAGCTGAAGAAAAAACTGAGTGAAAACTGTGTGGATTTCCGTGGAGAACTGGACTGCTGTGGTGCAGAAGAGGGCTCAGATATCAAAGGTACGGTGGATAAAGCTGGCGAAGTTCATGGAACAGATGAATTTCTGGAAAATATTGCCGTGTGTGAAGAGGCGCTTATGGAGCAATTTCTTGACACTGGCATTATCGTGAAAAAAGATGTGGCCAGACTGATCCTGGAGCGGAAGCTTTTTCCCTGTTTCTTTGGTTCTGCCCTGAAAATGGAAGGCGTGGATGCGTTCATCCGCGGTATGGAAACCTACATGGCGGCACCGGTTTACCCATCTGAATTCGGGGCAAAGGTTTTCAAGATTGCCAGGGATGACCAGGGCAACCGCCTCACTTACATGAAGATCACAGGTGGAAGCCTGAAAGTAAAAGAAACCCTTACCAATGCAGGGAGAAAAGGAATTCCGGACGAAGAGATCTGGGAGGAAAAAGTGGATCAGATCCGCATTTATTCCGGTGCGAAGTTTGAGATGCTCAAAGAAGCGGAGGCAGGAACCGTCTGTGCGGTAACAGGCCTTACCGAAACCTATCCGGGAGAGGGCCTGGGGGGTGAGAGGGAGTCTGTCATGCCGGTTCTGGAGCCGGTGCTGAATTATCAGATCATCCTTCCGGAGGGCTGCGATGCCCACAAGATGCTGAAAAGCCTGAAAGAGCTGGAAGAGGAAGAGCCACAGCTTCATATTATGTGGGATGAGCAGCTGGGAGAAATCCATGCCATGCTCATGGGTGAGGTACAGATTGAGATTCTGAAACATCTTATCTGGGAACGCTTCCATGTGGCAGTGGAATTCGGAACCGGAAATATTGTATATAAAGAAACCATTGCCGCACCGGTGGAAGGCGTAGGACATTTTGAACCATTGCGTCATTATGCGGAAGTGCATCTTCTTCTGGAACCGGGGGAGAGAGGAAGCGGATTGCAGTTTTTTACAGCGGCAAGTGAAGACCAGCTGGACCGGAACTGGCAGCGCCTGATCCTCACCCATTTGGAAGAAAAAGAGCATCTTGGTGTACTTACCGGATCACCGATCACAGATATGCAGATCACACTTCTTACTGGTCGGGCACACCAGAAGCATACAGAGGGCGGAGATTTCCGTCAGGCAACTTACCGTGCAGTGCGTCAGGGCCTGAAAAAGGCGAAAACCGTCCTTCTGGAGCCATACTACAGTTTCCGGCTGGAACTTCCGGCCGAAAATGTAGGCCATGCCATGACCGATATCCAGCGGATGCAGGGAAGCTTCCAGGGACCGGAAACAGAGGGAGAGCTGGCTGTAATCACAGGCAGCGCGCCGGTTGCAAAAATGCGGGATTACCAGAGCCAGGTGATTTCCTACACAAGAGGAAAAGGCCATCTCACCTGTACGTTGAAAGGCTATGAACCATGCCAGGATCAGGAGCAGATTGCCCAGGAGATTGGCTATGACTCCGAGAGGGATCTGGATAATCCTACAGGATCGGTATTCTGTGCCCACGGAGCAGGTTTTGTGGTTCCGTGGTATGAGGTAGAGGAATATATGCATCTGGATGGTGCAGAGATCCAGGACTGGGACGATGGTTATGATGATTCCGATGACAGCAGTACGGGAACTGCGGGAGCTTCCGGCAGAGGATATTCCGGGCAGGGGAAAAATACGTACAGTACCAGTTATGGGACAGGAAACAACTCCCGTGGAAAATATACTTCGATGTATGGAAGTTACGAAGAAGAAAAAGAGCTGAAGGCAATCTTTGAGAAAACCTTCGGCCCTGTGAAATCGAAGAAATATAACAGCAACAGCAGGAGCTTCGGAAATCTGGAAAATGGCAGCAGCTTTTCCGGAAACAGTGGAAAACGCTCTCAATCTTCGGAACTTCCTGGGAAAACCAGTCAGGGTGCCTGGAGAAACAGCAATCCTGCCATCCACAGAGACGACTATCTTCTGGTAGATGGATGCAACATTATTTTTGCATGGGAAGATTTAAGAGATCTGGCTCAGGCAGATTTTCATGCGGCCCAGACCCGTTTAATGGACATCTTAAGCGATTATCAGGGCATCAAAGGCTGCATCCTGATCCTGGTATTTGACGCTTACCGTGTGGAAGGCCATCCGGAAGAAACCTTCCAGTACCATAACATCCATGTGGTTTATACCAGAGAAGCGGAAACTGCAGATCAGTACATCGAACGTACTGTCCATAAAATTGGACGCAAACATAATGTGACAGTTGCCACATCCGATGGCCTGGAACAGATCATCATCATGGGACAGGGAGCTGCCAGAATTTCAGCCCGCGGTTTTAAAGAGGAGATCGCATCCGCAAAACAGCAGATGAGGGAAGAATGGCAGGAACACCGGGACAGCAGCAAAACATATCTCTTTGACAGCATGACCCCGGAATTAAAGTCTCATATGGAAGATATCCGTCTGGGAAGAAAGAAAAAAGAAGAATTATAACAGATACCAGAAAGAAAAGACTGTACACCGAAAAATAAAAAGGTGTACAGTCTTTTCTTTTCGAAAAAATACCGGTTACAGGCTGTAAAAACTGCACAAAAAGTATAAACTTCCTATTATGAGCATATTTCACAAAAATAAAAAAGCTTTTTGAATTCTTTTGCAAATAAATGGGAAAAGTAGTAAAATAAGGACAGAATCCTCAGTGAGAAGCTCCTTGTCTGGATATATACCATGGCAGGGAGTTTTCATTAGAGCAATTCAAGGACATTGAAATGCTTACAGAGCACAATAAGACGCCACGATAACAGAAGAAAAAGCAAAAAAATGAAAGGATGTGGAAAAATGTTTGAAACAGGCGAATATGTTGTGTATGGCCGTACCGGAATCTGCCAGGTGACGGGAGTTACTACAATGAAGATGGACGGTTCCTCCTCGGAGAGACTTTATTACGTATTAAGGCCGGGAGGGGAGACGGAAGGAAAGATCTTTACACCGGTAGAAGGCGGGAAACAGGTTCTCCGTGGAATCATCACGAAAGAAGAAGCAGAGAAACTGATCGACGAAATTCCTTCTATAGAGACACTGAGTATTGAGAACGAAAAGTTCAGGGAAGACAGCTACAAGAACTGTATCCGCACCTGCGAATGCAGAGATCTTCTCCGGATCATCAAGACAATCTATATTCGCAAACAGGCCAGATTATCTCATGGCAAAAAAACAACCGCTACAGATGAACGGTATCTGAAACTGGCAGAGGATCATCTCTATTCTGAATTTTCCATGCTACTGGATATTCCCAAAGAACATATGGCAGGTTATATTGAACAGCGGATGCGTCAGCACAGAGAAACAGAAGAACAGGCCTGCGCTGTTTGACAAAGCGAGGCGTATCTGCTATGGTATTTCCGGTAACCTTTCGGGAAATCCTACATTCTGAAAAACTACAGGAAATGGATGCAGGATTGGCCTGAATGCTGTAAAGAAAAGGAGATGCCAGAAGAATGAGAGAACAGCTTACCCGCAAGGATGTTGAAAAAATAGAGCAGGAGATCGAACACCGCAAACTGGTAGTCCGTAAGGAAGCCATCGAGGCAGTTAAGGAAGCACGTGCCCAGGGAGACTTAAGTGAGAACTTTGAGTACTATGCAGCCAAGAAACATAAAAACCAGAACGAGAGCCGTATCCGTTATCTGGAGAGAATGCTGAAGACAGCATCCATTGTATCCGATGATTCCAGATCTGACGAGGTGGGAATGGACGATATCGTAGAAGTGCTTTTTGAAGAAGACAATGAAATAGAAAAGTACAAGCTGGTCACTTCCATCCGTGGAAATTCCATGGAGAACCGCGTCAGCATTGAATCCCCTATTGGAAAAGCGCTTCGGGGACATCGTGTTGGTGACCGGGTTGAGGTGAAGGTTAATGATGACTACAGTTATTACCTTGTGATTAAATCCATTGATAAAACCGGCTCCGAGGATGAGGAGATTCGCGGATTTTGAGAATCGAAGGCAGAAGACCTATAATCAGGTCTTTTGCCTTATTTTTTTACATAGATTTTACATTCCGGTGGGGAAAACTTTACAAAGTGCCGCTATTATGAAAAACGTTGAAATGAGAAAAAAGGAAATCAAACATATCAAAAAGAGAAAGTGAAGGAGAGTATTATGGACTTTTTCAGCGTACTGGCATTGCTTGGCGGCCTTGCCATTTTCCTTTATGGAATGAACTTAATGGGAGACGGACTTGCGAAAGTCGCAGGTGGAAAACTGGAACGTATTTTGGAAACTCTTACATCCAGCCCGATCAGAGCGGTTCTTCTGGGAATGGGCGTAACTGCTGTGATCCAGTCTTCATCAGCAACCACAGTTATGGTTGTAGGTTTTGTAAACTCGGGAATCATGAAACTTTCCCAGGTAGTGGGAATTATCATGGGTGCAAATATCGGTACCACAGTAACATCCTGGATCTTAAGTCTTACCGGAATCCAGAGTGATAACTTTATTATCCGGCTTTTTAAACCGACATCATTTTCACCGATTCTTGCTCTGGTTGGCGTAATTCTGATCATGTTTACAAAGAGCCAGAAGAAAAAAGATGTGGGAACCATTTTTGTGGGATTTGCAATTCTGATGTATGGAATGAGTGCCATGAGCGGAGCTGTTGAACCGCTGGCAGATGTACCGGAATTTACCGGAATGCTTGTGAAATTTTCAAATCCTCTGCTGGGAGTTGTGGCCGGTGCGGTGCTTACTGCGATCATTCAGTCATCTTCCGCATCTGTCGGTATCCTGCAGGCACTTTGCCTTACCGGAATGGTACCGTTCAGTGCAGCGCTTCCGATCATCATGGGACAGAATATCGGAACCTGTATCACAGCTATTCTTTCTGCCATTGGTGCGAATGTAAATGCCAAACGTGCGGCAATGATCCATCTGTATTTTAACCTGATCGGAACTGTGCTTTTTATGGCAGTATTCTATACGGTAAATGCGGCAGTGCATTTTTCATTTATGCCACAGGCTGCAACACCGGCGGGAATCGCGATCCTGCACAGTGCCTTTAATGTTACAGCAACACTGGTGCTGCTTCCTTTTGGAAAATGGCTGGAGAAACTTGCCTGTCTTACCATCCGGGACAAAAAAGAAGAAACCGAGACAGCT